>Ga0209487_1000160_pt1 | contig 61828 bp, 64 predicted proteins | sample Poulit2012_FD_187524 | JGI IMG/M metagenome (GOLD analysis project Ga0209487, IMG submission 187524) | Agricultural soil microbial communities from Georgia to study Nitrogen management - Poultry litter 2012 (SPAdes) (version 2) | ecosystem: Environmental > Terrestrial > Soil > Agricultural land...
TTAATGCATCACTGGAGGGCGACCAGTCGGCGGTTGTTATTGTGGCGGGTTCGGAGGCATCACGTTGCCACGCTTCCTGGCGGATATCGTCATGGGTAATGGCTTCCACGGTGACGCGACCACTGCCGGGCCCAATCAGCCCCAACTTGGCAGCGGCGACATAAGAAAGGTCAATAATTCGATTGCTATGAAAGGGTCCGCGGTCATTAATGCGAACAATAATAGATTTGCCCGTTTTTACGCGCGTGACCCGGGCATAGCTTGGCAGGGGGAGCGTACGGTGTGCTGCTGTCATGGCATGCATATCGTAGGTCTCACCGCTTGCCGTTTGTTTGCCATGAAATTTGCGGCCATACCAAGAGGCAATGCCTGTTTCACGATAATTGTCGTTGGTAAGCAGGGGGCGGTAGTATTTGCCGAGCACTTTATATGGACGCGCATTAGCGGGCCGGTGCGGCTCAATCTTGGGGGTAGCATCCGGAATCGCGTCAATGTCAGCAGGGATGCGGTCAGCTGGACCATCATCTTGATAGTACCCACCAGCTTTGTGTTTGCTGGCGCAACCCGTGATAACGAATAGGCATGTCAGTAAAATCAGGGTAAAGCGTATCATCATATTTTTATCGAGAACCGTCTTGTAGCGGTTATTGTTGGTCGTGGAGCTGTGGTTGGTTTCGGTGGCGTACCAAGGGCTGGTATGCGGCAAATGTTTGGGCCAAGCGCTCTGCCACGTATACCGAGCGATGTTTGCCCCCCGTGCAGCCAATTGCCACCGTAAGATAGCTGCGTGTATCTTGTGCGTAAACGGGTAACCAGCGTGTGATGAAGTCTTCAATATTGGCAATCATCTGCTGGACTGTTTCCGAGTTTTCAAGCCAGGCCGCAACCGCAGCATCTTTGCCCGTTAATGGACGTAATGCCGTGTCATAATGCGGATTGGGCAGGCAACGCACATCAAAAACCAAATCGGCGTCTTGTGGCAGGCCTCGTTTGAAGGCGAAAGATTCAAAGGTGAGAATTACTGGCAGGCGATCCGCTTGTACGAGATCTAAAACCCACGCTCTAAGCTGTCCCGGTGTTAGATTGGTGGTGTCTATTGTGTGCTCTTGTTCTTGTATGGGGGCCAAGACTTCCCGTTCCGCATTAATGCAGGTTTGCAACGAAGGGGATTGACCATCCCGTTTTGCCAGATGGGCCGTGAGCGGATGACGGCGGCGAGATTCGGAATAACGCTGCTTAAGCGCAGCATCCGTGGCATCTAGAAACACGACTTTAAAGTTGATGTTGTCATTGCGTAGCTCATGAATGACGGTAGGCAAGCGGTCAATTTCTCCTGGCCAACGTACATCGATGGCAACTGCAAGCCGTTCCAGGTTGCTGGCGACGGACCGGCTTATAAAATCCCGCAGAAAGCGTACGGGTAAGTTATCTACACAGATGTAGCCTGCATCTTCCAGGACACGGAGTGCGACCGATTTGCCGGAGCCGGACATGCCCGTAATAAGAACAAGTTTTAACATGGCAGGGTGATGCATCGGAAAGAGGAAATTACTCGGGTTTGGTATTTTCCATAATAGCAATCGATTGGCGTTCCATAAATTCTTCCATGGTATCGATGCCTCGTAATATAAGTATGGTGTTACGTACCGCGGCTTCCACCAGTACCGCCAGGTTACGGCCCGCAGCAACCTGTAATTTTACGCGCTTAATTGGCAAGCCTAAAACTTCCTGCGTTTGGTCTTGGATAGGTAGGCGGGCAAAAGGCTTTGAACTTGCTCCTAGCAGCTGCACAATAAGCTTTAACTTTTTTTTGCGCCGCACCGATGTTTCCCCAAAAATGGTACGTATATCGAGCAGACCAATGCCTCTGACTTCAAGCAAGTTTTGTAGTAAGGGGGGGCATTGTCCTTCGATGATGCTTGGAGCAATACGTGCAAATTCCACCGCATCATCCGCCACCAAACCATGGCCGCGAGATATTAATTCTAATGCCAGTTCACTTTTTCCCAAGCCCGATTCGCCCGTGATGAGCACCCCCAGGCCCAGCACGTCCATAAATACCCCATGAATAATGGTTTTTGGAGCCAGCCGCTTACCCAGATAAATCCTGAGTAAGTCAATAACATGGGCGGCGGCCAGAGACGTTGCCAGCAAAGGGATTTCCAGGGCATGGCAAGCCGTGATGAGATCTTGGGGCGCAGCGATGCCATCTGCCACAATAATTGCCGGCACCCCGCCACTGGCCAGCTCTTCAAGATGGTGTTGGCGACGTTGGGGGCCAAATCGCACGTAGTAGGCCAATTCTTCTGAACCTATTACCTGAATGCGGGCTGGGTGAATGAGGTTGAGGTGTCCTACCAATTCGGCACTAGAGAACCCACGTGCGGCAACGACACGCTGTGTTAACCGTTCGCCTGTAATCCAGGTCAGTGGAACTCTATTGACATTTTCGGTGACAAGTTCCTGGATTGTTAACACCTGAGGCCTCCCATTGGCTTGACAGATTATGATGCTTCCCGGGTTAAGAGCTTATGAATGACTTCCGGATCTGTCTCTGTGGTGAGGGCCAGCCGCAACTCATCGTCTGACATCAGCCGAGCAATTTCTGCTAACAAGTCGAGATGAAGCTGCGTTGCAGTTTCAGGGACGAGCAGAATAAATAGTAAGCTGGCTTTTCGGCCGTCGGAAATATCAAAACGGACTGGCTCGGCCAGCCGAATAAACGCCGCGTAAGGTTCTTTAAGATCCTTGATGCGACCATGAGGAACCGCGACGGAATGCCCTAATGCGGTGGAACCAAGGCGCTCACGCCCAATAAGGCTATTGAAAACGGCAGTCCGTGCGATTCCATGATGGTTTTCAAACAGCAGTCCGGCCTGTTCGAAGGCACGTTTTTTGCTGGTTACAGACAAGTCCAGCACAATATTTGATAGCGGTAGGATGTCAGAGTTAAGGTGCATGCGCCTACGATGAGAATTAGGATAGTGGCACGTCAGAAAGCGGCTGACGTTTTGCCGACTCATGAAAATGTTCTTGTGCTTTTTCCTTGGTTTTTCTAATTTGTCGATCAATTTTATCGGCCAGTGAATCAATTGCCCCGTATAGGTTTTCATGTTTGGCGGAGCAATGAATATCCTTGCCATGGGCCCTAAGCGTTATTTCCGCGATATGGTCCAATTTCTCGATAGATAAAATGACTTGAGACTCCACAACTTTGTCAAAATGCTTATTAATACGAGACAATTTATTCCGTACATAATTGTGGATGGCGGGAGTAACTTCCAGATGACGACCACTAATCTTCATATTCATAGCAGAGACTCCTTTTATTAAGCGGTTTGGTTCTTCCAGTGTATCGCTTATTGTAATGAAATCAAGCGGGTTACATCCGGAAATTTGCGCCCAAATAAACTTGGCGTACCGATTCATTGCTGATAATTTCGTTGGGATGGCCGCTGGTCAAGACCTCTCCCTCGCTAATGATATAAGCACGATCGCAAATGCCGAGAGTTTCCCTGACATTATGGTCTGTGATGAGTACCCCAATGTTGCGGGATTTCAGAAACTGTATGATACGCTGAATTTCGATGACCGCAATGGGGTCAACGCCCGCAAAAGGTTCGTCCAATAATATGAAGCGTGGCCGTGTCGCCAAGGCACGCGCAATTTCCACCCGCCGGCGCTCGCCGCCAGACAAGGAGATTGCGGTGTTTTTTCGAATATGCTGGATTTGAAGCTCATCCAGGAGGTTGTCTAATTCCGCCCGGATTTCGGCCCGTTTGAGCCGCTTGCCGTTATCGTTGGTTTGAAGCTCAAGCACCGCTTGAATGTTTTGTTCTACGGTTAAGCGTCGAAAAACCGAGGCGTCTTGGGGCAGATACGATAAGCCAAGCCGTGCGCGCTTATGCATGGGTAAATAGGTGATGTCTACCCCATCAATCTCTATGCGGCCCGCATCGCAGGGCACAATACCGACAATCATGTAGAAACTGGTGGTTTTACCGGCACCATTCGGGCCCAGCAGACCCACAACCTCGCCACTATAAATGGCCAGGGAAACGTCTGTTACAACGGTGCGCTTACCATAGATTTTCTGTAAACCTGTTGCATATAAGCTACCATCGGCGACTTTGCCAAGAGTTGGGGAGGATGCGGGTGCTGGCGTGGACATAGCGTTCAGCTGGCGGATTGGGCGCGTTGCCGACACTCTTCAGCGGCGGCCTCGGACTTGGCGCGTGGTTGGGCAACAGATCGAACCCGGCCATCGGGTGCTGCGGATTGTGCGCCCCCGTAGGCATGGTAGGTATCATCGGTTTGATTAAACACCACGCGTTCACCACGAATTGAATCGAAGGGCTTGCCACAGACATACCGTGTAACAACGGCCTGTCCAATCATGGTGATGGTTTCAACTTTACCGTCATATTCACCGCGTAGTCCTTTGCCTTCTATCACTTCAAACTTTTCAGGGTTTTCCTGGCGAACCAGTACCAGATCACTATTTTTTACGGTAGCAACACCATATTGGAAGCCTTGTTCATCTTCTGTCATGACAAGCTTGTCGGCGTGCATGGTAAGGGTGCCCCGGGTGAGGATAACATTGCCGGTAAATATGCTTTCCCGTTGTTTATCATCGTAGTCTAAGGTGTCAGACAAGACGAGGGTATCGGGACTATCAGGATCCGCTTCAGTTTCATTCTCGGCGTGTACGCCTGGGCTTATAAAAAACGCGCTAATGAAAAAAATCAGAAAACCCAGGCGTAGGGACAGGAGGGTAAGTGGCTTGTTCATGGTTGTGCTTCCTGTGCTGACGAATTGCGTGCGGGAGAGGAGCGGCTGGGCAAGTCCTGCCCGGATACCTTAACGTCTGAAGCCGCGAATACTTTTAATTGCTGTGTTTGATTGTTATAGCGCATGCCAATGCCGTTCATGGTGTGATTGCCGTGTACGACACGCGCCGGAAAGCGGGTTTCTACGACATCGGTCTGCGGGTAAATAACCAGTTGCTGGCTGGTGACATCCAGGGGGGCATGCTGATCATCCGGCAGGCGCTTGACATGGGCATCGCCATTAATGGTAATGCGTGTGCTGTTCTCATCCATGCGTGCCAGCTGGCCTGTGGCAATGGTAACAGGGGCCTCTGGTTGCTGGCCAACCGCACGCACATCATCGACTTCATAAGAATCATCATCGGGATAGTGTCGCAGGGTAACGCCTTCTAAACGATTGCGAGGAATTCCTTGCGGATCCGTTTGTATCATGACGAAGTCGGTGGCCCATGAATCAGGCTCATGAGTAACGCGGGCGGGTGGATCGATTGGAATGGCGCGTTGTGCATAGTCCGCAGCCCACCAGGTACCCACTACAAGGGCACACAGCAGTACTACCGCGATTAAGGTGGGACCCCGTTCACGCATTATTGGACCGCCCCCGACATGATCATTGGGTTCGGCTGGAAAAATTGGCTTAGCTTGCCTTGGGCCGCCAGGATCAGATCACAGCATTCCCGTGCGGCCCCGGCACCTCCCGGGCGCTTGGCGACCCAATGCGCTGCTTGTGCCACATAACAGGGGGCGTTAGGGACACTCGCCGCAAAGCCAGCCATTTGCATTGCGGATAAGTCGATGAGATCGTCGCCCATAAAGCCAATTTGAGACACATCCAGTTGGAGCTGGTTTGCCAGGCTTTCGAGCGCCTCTACTTTATTTCGTATGCCTTGTTTAACATGTTGTATACCAAGCTCAGCGCCACGACGGCTTACGATGTCGCCTTGACGGCCCGTTACGAGAGCGACGTGGATGCCGCCTTCTTTAAGCAATCGCAAGCCATGTCCATCCAGGGCATGGAATACTTTCATGACTTCGCCTTGTGCGCCGTAGTAGAGCTGGCCATCCGTGAGAACACCATCGACATCAAATACCATTAACTGGATTTTTTTAACACGCTTAATGGTGTTTGGCGTCGTTTGTGCAAGCAGAGCGGCTTCCGCCGGGTGGGAAGAGACGGAGTCATTCATACTAGATTACCTTTGCTGCAAGTAAATCATGCATATGTAAGGCCCCTACCAGGAAACCGGATTGGTCAACCACCAGGAGCTGATTGATGCGTTTTTTATCCATGAGTGCGGCGGCTTTGATGGCCATAACTTCGGGCGCAATGGTACGTGGATTTTGTGTCATGCCTGTGGTTACGCTTAGGGAGCGAATGTCACCCACCCGCGTAATCAGGCGTCGCAAGTCGCCATCGGTAAAAATTCCTATGGGCCGCTTATCGGAGTCTACCACTATCGTCATTCCCATTCCTTTAGCGGACATTTCGGCTAACGCTTGGGGGATGGTAGCCTGGGGATGAATAATTGGCAGGGCTTGATCTTGACGCATAATATCGCTGACGCGTGTTAACAGACGTCGGCCAAGCGCGCCGCCCGGGTGTGATAGTGCAAAATCTTCGCGGCTAAAACCCCGAGCCTCCAGGCAGGCCACAGCAAGGGCATCGCCCACCACCAGCGCGGCTGTTGTACTGGCGGTGGGGGCGAGGTTAAGGGGGCATGCTTCTTTGCTTACGGCGACATTGATATGGAGATCAGCATTTTTGGCCAATGGGGAATTATCGTTTCCGGTGATGGCAATGACCGGTGCGCCCAGCCTTTTAGCGACCTGTAAGACGCTGATGAGCTCGGCACCGGTACCGGAATAGGAAATTACGACTAATACGTCATTCGTGGTGAGCATGCCCAGGTCACCATGCAGCGCTTCTGCCGCGTGCATGAAAAATGCTGGTGTGCCGGTGGAGGCAAAGGTTGCCGCCGTTTTACGCGCGATGTGGCCCGTTTTTCCAAGCCCGGCAACTACCACTCGCCCGACGCAGTCCAATAACGTGTGGACCGCCTGTGAAAAGCTTGCATTAAGGCGTTGCTGTACTTGCTGCAAGCCTTGAATTTCTATCTCGAAGGTGCGACTCGCAGAAACGAGTGCATCGGTGTTGGCACGGTGTGATGACGAGTTCATGGCTTGATTTTATGCCAATTGGGCAAACGATTACGAGTACACTATGTTGCCCTTTGCAATGCTATTATGGTTTTTGCTTCTAACTTCTGTAATTATGCTATCTCATGCATTTAGATCCAGCAACTTTTATTCGTAACACGATACGCAGTGTTCCTGATTGGCCGAAGCCCGGGGTCATGTTTCGGGATATCACCCCGGTATTACAAAATCCACAGGCATTTAGGGTCTTGGTTGATTTGTTTGTTTATCGCTACATGCGGCAACGGCTCGAGTTGGTGGCTGGAATCGACGCGCGTGGCTTTATCCTGGGCTCGGTGCTTGCCTATGAACTGAACCTTGGTTTTGTGCCGGTGCGAAAAAAGGGCAAATTGCCGTTTACAACCTTGGCCGAAGATTACACCTTGGAATACGGCAATGCCACCGTAGAAATGCACGCAGATGCTGTGCTTCCAGGGCAGCGCGTGCTGTTAATTGATGATTTGATTGCCACGGGGGGAACCATGGTGGCAGCCTCACGCTTATTGCAGCGTTTGGGGGCGAATGTCGTGGAGGCCGCTGCGATTATTGATCTGCCCGAGCTAGGAGGTTCCGAGCAAGTTAAAAAGGCAGGTTTGCCCTTGTTTTGTGTTTGTAGCTTCACCTCTAAGATGACGGATGTTTAAAAGCCGCACGTATCGTGCTTGCAGTGGGTGTGCCTTGGCTTAACAACAGGGCAAGTCGTAGCCTTGCTTTTCTGGCAGAAAGGTGGCTAATGGCAATGGCGCCAGCAGCTTCCAGCTCTTGTAATGAGCCAGTAAATTCATAGGTTTGGCAAGTGCCCCCCATTAAGGTAGCGCTACAAACCAATACCACCCGGTCCATTTGGCAAAGCTGCCGGATGATAGGCATCCATTGCGGGGGTACATGGCCCCGGCCAAGGCCATCGATCACCACGCCAGATTTTCTGTGATGCAGCAGTTGCTCTACATAAAAAGGACTGGCATCAAGATAGCTGGGCACGATGTCAACGTCAGGTAATGTGTTGTGATCCTGGGCCAGGGGCAACGTCGGTAGTCGTAAGGGCTGTTGGAAATAAGTGGTGGTTGTGCCATCTACCAATCCCAGGCGACCATAGCCGGGCGCCGCAAAACCATTGACTTGATAACTATTTACTTTGCGAACTGTGCTGGCACAGAAAATGGACTCGTTAAACGCGACAACAACGCCCATTTCAGGGGTACGTGGGTGGCAGGCAACCGTAATGGCGGCGCTTAAGTTGGTAAAGGCATCGCTGCCGTCGGCATGGGGGACGCGCTGGGACCCTGTTACCACCACAGCGGTATTGTTAAGCGTTAGCACGGACTCAAGAAAATAGCTGGTATCTTCGAGGGTGTCTGTGCCGTGGGTAATCACGATGCCGTGGACAGATCCCTTATCAATCAATGCCTGACAGCGCTTTGCCAGCATGCATAAATCCGCCATCGTAATGGCGTTACTTGGCTTCTGAAATGTGGATTCTACGCTCAGCCTAACGTTGTCAGGCAGCTGAAGATGTTCCACAAGCGCCTCGCCGGGCAATGCTCCTGCGATACTTTTGCCGTCCTTGCCTGCGACACTGGCAATGGTTCCACCGGTAGAAATAAGCTTGATGTTTTTCATGGAATGATCTCTTTATCACTGCTGATTGCCCTAAACCCCGTAATTTTACAAGTTGTGCATCCGTAGCGTGCTGTATATGCTCATGTAACCGAGCGTCGTGATGTTCATAATGGTGGGTTACTCTAGGGCGAGGCATAAAAATATGCGGGTATACTATGATTGCGCCATGATAGATTTTGACGGCAAAGGGCGCAGCCGTCCGGATATCGTATGTTCAAATGATCGCTTACGAATTCGTTGGCTATCAGCACCCCGGGGGTTTGCTAAAAATCCCCAAGCTTTGGTGGCATTACGCTTGCCATTACAAGCTTATGACGTCTGTCTTATTAGCGTTTATCAACATAATTTATCATGGGCACGGCAGGCCTTGGCAGCGGCAAAGCCCGTACTAAGAACGCCTATCGTTGGATTAATCCATTCGTTAAAGGCTGCTGCGATCGATGATTTATGCAATTCGGGCATGGCTGATTTCATTCGTGGGCCTGTGTGTTATGAAGAATTAAGGGCGCGCGTGCAGCAATTACTCAGAAAGCCTGCAAAGGCAATAAAGGAAATAGGGCCTAACGTTCAGGGCGGTTATAATGCCACGATGACGCCGGTGGTGTTACAGTCCTCAGAGTATCAAATGCCACCCTTTGTAGAAAGCGATTGCCATGCTGAGCTTGAAGCTTTCGCGCTGGCATCAGCGGCACGCTGTGCTTATACGGATGAATCATTTGGGGACGCGAAACGCCAGGTAATTAACTGTTTTGAACGCGCCTACCTTACCGCGTCGCTGGTTAAGTCATCAGGTAACATTGCGATGGCTGCCCGCCGTGCCAAAAAACATCGGCGTGCCTATTGGGCTTTATTACAAAAGCATGGTATCGATGCGGAGCCATTTCGACACCAATGCTTTTCACTATTTACTCAGTACGACGATAGCTAATCGTCTCAACAGAAAGGAAAATTGTGTCTGTTTCCGGTTTACAAAATGACGTTTTTCTTCGGGCTCTGATGCGCGAGCCAGTGCCGTATACTCCCCTCTGGATGATGCGTCAGGCAGGGCGTTATTTGCCTGAATACAAAGCGAAGCGTGCAAAGGCTGGCTCATTTATGAACCTGGCGCAAAATAAGGAATATGCGTGTGAAGTGACCCTGCAACCTTTGCGCCGCTTTGATCTCGATGCCGCCATTTTGTTTTCCGATATTCTCACGATCCCTCATGCCATGGGTCTGGGCTTGGAGTTTGTCGCTGGCGAGGGGCCGCAGTTTGCGCATCCGGTTCGTAATGAATCTGATGTTGCCAAGCTCGCAGTGCCCGATATGGCCTTGTTGCAATATGTTTTTGATGCGGTTTCCCTGATCCGGCAGGAGCTGGATGGTAAAGTCCCGCTGATTGGCTTTGCTGGTAGCCCCTGGACAATTGCTTGTTATATGGTTGAAGGGCGCGGCTCGGCGGATTATCGTCAAATTAAAAGCATGATGTATGCGCGCCCGGATTTGCTGCATAAAATCTTGGCACTTAATGCCCAGGCAACTGTGGAATACCTTAATCTACAAATTGATGCGGGCGCCCAAGCTGTCATGGTGTTTGATAGTTGGGGTGGCGTGCTGGCCGATAATCAGTTCAAGGACTTTTCCCTGCAATACACGCGCCAGGTTGTTGCGGGTCTAACACGCCAGCGCGAAGGTCGTCCTGTCCCGGTTATTGTCTTTACCAAGGGCGGCGGGCTATGGCTAGAGTCTATTGCGGGCATTGGCGCCGATGCCGTGGGAGTCGATTGGACGGTTAACTTATCGCAGGCACGACAGCGCGTCAACGATGCCGTTGCGCTCCAAGGCAACTTGGACCCCATGGTGTTGTTTGGTGGGGAAGCAGCCATTCGGCAACAGGTCCGGTCGGTCATTGATGATTTCGGCCCAGTAGGGGCTGGGGGGCATGTATTTAACTTGGGCCATGGGATTTCCCAGTTTACGCCGCCCGAGGCAGTTAGCGTTTTAGTGGATGAAGTTCATTCCTATAGCCGCGATAAACACTGACGTTATTGGTTTTCCATGTCAGCAAAGGTTTGGTTACGGGTAGCGGTTGATGTCCCGCTATTCGCTTTGTTTGACTATTACCACTGTGAAAAAGTCGCCATTGGCAGGCGGGTGATTGTTCCTTTTGGACGTCGTAAGGTTATTGGGGTCGTTGTTGAGCATCCAGAAGTTCCAGACGTCCCTGAGGAACAGCTAAAAGCCGTAGAAGTTGTCATAGAGGATCTACCTCCTTGTTCTAATGCCTGGATGCGGTTGGCGCGTTTTGCTGCTGCCTATTACCAGCGGCCATTGGGCGAAGTCATGTTGCCGGTAATGCCGGCCAGTTTACGTCGCGTTAGCGCGTATCAGGGGAAAAGGTCGCGGGGCGGCCCGGTGGCGCGTATGGATCGGCGGGCACCTCCCAAATCCAAGCCCTTCCGTGCGGATGCGGTGCCCGACTTAACCGCTGAGCAGCAGGAGGTGTTGACGACGGTGTCACACCATCTGGCAGCAGCGTTAAAGCCAATTTTGCTTCACGGTGTCACGGGGAGTGGCAAGACGGAGATTTATCTCCAGCTTATGCTGCGCGCACTGCGGGACAATAAACAGGTGTTGTTTCTGGTGCCGGAGATCAATCTAACCCCACAATTAGAAGCCGCAATACGTGCACGTTTAGCTGTCCATTCTTTATCAGGGCAGCTCGCAGTTTTGCATAGTGGGCTTGCGGAGGGTGCCCGCTTGCGGGCCTGGGTGCAGACCTTGCGCGGGGAGGCGCGGGTCCTGCTAGGAACGCGCTTGGCCGTATTCGCAGAAATGCCTGATCTCGGGCTAATTATTGTTGATGAGGAGCACGATCCTTCTTACAAGCAGCAAGAAGGCTTGCGTTATTCAGCACGCGATTTAGCGGTGTGGCGGGGCCATGATCTTTCCATTCCCGTGGTGCTTGGGTCGGCTACCCCTTCTTTGGAAAGCTGGCAGCACAGTATTGCCGGCCGTTATCAAAAAGTATCATTGCATAAGCGTGCCAAGCCTTTTGAGCTGCCTACGATACGCTTGATAGACACCCGACGTCTGGCATTAAACCAAGGGTTTAGCCCCCACTTGCTAGAGGCCATGGAAGCGCGCTTGTTGGCGGGTGAGCAGGTGTTGGTTTTTCTTAATCGGCGGGGTTACGCGCCGGTGTTAAGTTGCCCATCCTGTGGTTGGCTAAGCCAATGTGTGCGCTGTAGCACCTACACCGTAATGCATAGGCGGCGCCAGGCAAAGGCGTTATTGCAATGCCATCATTGTGGGTACCATGCACGGGTGCCGTTGAATTGCCCTGATTGTGGCGATCCTGATTTAACGCCCGTAGGGCGGGGGACACAGCGCGTGGAAGATTTCCTGACAAGTCGCTTTGAGGGCTATACCGTGACCAGAATTGATGCGGACAGTACGCGTACGAAAGGCAGTGCGGACGCTTTGTTTTCTCAAGTTCATATGGGCGAGATTGATATCTTGGTGGGTACCCAAATGGTTTCCAAGGGCCATGATTTTGAGCGCTTGGGATTGGTTGGCGTTTTAAATTCTGATGCCATGCTGTTTCATCAAGACTTTCGGGCCCCCGAACGCTTGTTTTCCCAATTGATGCAAGTATCGGGTCGCGCCGGTCGCCACTTGGCGGGGGCGGAGGTAATGATACAGACCAATTACCCGGATCAGCCTATTTATCAAGCGCTCCGCCAGCATGACTATTCCGGTTTTGCACAGCATTTGCTGGAAGAGCGCCGCGCGGCTGCGTTGCCACCTTTTACGTGGCAGGCGTTGTTGATTGCGCAAGCAAAGCATTTGCAAACTGCCCTGGATTTCTTAACGCAGGCGGCGCAATTGGTCACCCGGCACACACAAGATGCGACGCCCCCGCATGAGGTATTGGTTTATGATCCTGTGCCATTACGGCTGGTTCGGGTGGCAAATGTGGAGCGTGCACAGCTGTTGTTAGAAGCCGGTAACCGGCGTCAATTACAGGCTTTATTGTCGCCGTGGTCGCGACAGCTTGAGGCGCTGGCAAAGCGCTGCCGCGTGCGGTATGTGTTAGAGGTGGACCCCCTGGATATTTAGGATAGATGCCATGAATCAGCAGCAACAAAGCGCAATTGCCTATTTATCCGGTCCTTGCCTGGTATTAGCCGGTGCAGGAAGTGGTAAAACACGGGTGATTACCCATAAGATTTCCTGGCTAATCAAGGAGTGTGCATACGACGCCAGACGTGTTGTTGCCTTAACCTTTACGAATAAGGCCGCTCGGGAAATGTCGCAGCGTCTAAAGGCGCTGATTGATACACGTCTTACCAAGGGGCTGACGGTAAGCACGTTTCATTCTTTTGGATTGCGGTTTTTGCGGGAAGAGGCGCGCCATATAGGATTAAAGTCAAACTTTTCGGTTTTAGATGCCAACGACTCCTTGGCGATCATTCAAGAGCATCTGGAAACAACCGATAAAGCTCGTTTGCGCGCGGTCCAGCAAGCGATTTCGTTATGGAAAAATGCACTGATAGATGTGGATCAGGCGGAGGCTCAGGCACATAATCCCAGTGACTTGGAGTCTGCTCGGATCTACCGGCATTATTCTGCCACGCTAGAAGCTTATCAGGCCGTTGATTTTGATGATTTGATTCGTTTGCCTACTTTACTATTGCAGGAAAATGCGTCTGTGCGAAAACGTTGGCAAGCGCGAATCCACTATTTATTGATTGATGAATATCAGGACACCAACGCCTGCCAGTATGAACTGATGCGCTTGCTGGTTGGCGATAGGGCAATGTTTACGGCGGTTGGTGATGATGATCAGGCAATTTACGCTTGGCGTGGCGCCACGGTAGAAAATTTGAAGCGCCTGGCGGTGGATTATCCCGACCTCAAGCTAATAAAGCTAGAGCAAAACTATCGCTCAGTACAGCGCATTTTATCTGCAGCAAACCGTTTGATCGGTAACAATACCAGTCATTACGGTAAGCGGCTATGGTCTGATTTGGGGGTTGGCGAAGCGATACAGGTCACCCCCATGGCATCCGATCGGGCTGAGGCGGAATCCATTGCTATTCGGTTATCAGCAGCCCGTTTTGAGCGCCAGGCACAGTGGCGTGATTTCGCGGTACTTTACCGTGGCAATCATCAGGCGCGGATTGTCGAGCAAGCGTTGCGTGAGCTACGTATCCCTTATTCCGTATCGGGTGGGCAAAGCTTTTTTGATCGACCAGAAATCAGAGACATCCTGGCCTATTTTCGATTGTTGGCCAACACGCAAGACGATGCCGCATTTATCCGCGCCGCGACAACACCCCGGCGAGGGATTGGTCAGCGTAGTTTGGAAGTACTCGGGCGTTACGCGAATGAGCAGGGAGCGTCATTATTTGAGGCGGCAACGACCATTGTCCAACATGATTTGTTGCCGGTACGCCAATATGATGCGCTGTCCCGGTTCATCGCCTTTATACAACGTTATCAGAAGAAGTTTCTAGGTAGCGCCTCTGAAACGGTGTCTGCGCAATTAACCATGACGCTTGATGGTGCACCAACGGATGACCCCGCTGTGGCAGCGGAGCAGCCAGCAGATGCCATTACCGCTTTAGTGCGTGAAATACGCTATGAAGCCTGGTTGTTTGATAGTTTGGACGAGAAGCCGGCAGAGCGGCGCTGGCAGAATGTGTGTGAGTTAATCGAGTGGTTGCAATATAAAGTCAAGCAAGAAGACCTTAGTCTGGAAATGCTGCTGCAGCACATTGCTCTCATGTCGATGTTAGAACGGGCGGATGATGATGATCCCAATACGGTGCGTTTATCAACAATTCATGCCGCCAAGGGCCTGGAATATCCCCATGTCTATCTGATAGGTGTGGAAGAAGACTTATTGCCTCATACGGGTCGCCTGGAAGAGACCTTCACGGAAGAAGAAGCGGCTCTTGCACATGCGCATAGAATTCAAGAAGAGCGGCGCCTGATGTATGTAGCGATTACCCGCGCCCAACGCAGTATGCACATAAGTTGGTGTCGGACACGCCGCCGGGCACGTGAGTTGGTTGCCTGTGAGCCATCCCGTTTTATTGCTGAAATGGGGTTGGTCCCAGCGCCTGACACCGCTGAAGTTGACGCCCAAGGCCTAAGCCCTAAGCAACGCTTGTCAAAGCTTAGGGCCTTATTACAGCAATAGGATAATTATTCGTTTTTGCTGAGCATGTATTCGATAGCAGCCTTCATTTCCTCATCACTGGCATCACTGCCGCCGCGTGGTGGCATGGCGCCAACGCCGGCAATGGCTTTTTCTAACATGCTGTCCAAGCCATCTTCCTCATACTTTTCCCAGTCCTCGGCTTTGCCAAGCTTGGGTGCCCCGGCAACCCCTTGCGTGTGACAGGTAAAACAGACGCTGTCGTAGAGCTTTTTCCCAGCGGGATCAATAGCGGCGGTATCCGTGCTATCAGCGTTGGCTTCATCGTCGTTCTGGGCCTCATCGGACTCTTCTTCGTCGTTCTCATCTGCAGCATCGTCTTGATCGGATGTCGCCATGGGGTCGTCCCAGTCCGCACCGGATTGGTTGGCCATAAATACGATGGCGCTGGCAACTTCGTCGTCAGAAAGGTCGGCATTTCCACCACGGGGTGGCATAGCACCTTTGCCTTCAATTGCAACTTTTAGAATGGCATCCAGGCCATCGTCAATAAGAGGGTGCCAGTCGTCTTCATCACCAACTTTAGGGGCATTGGCAACGCCGTCTGCGTGACAGGCTGCACAGGTGGACTTATACACGTCTTCACCGATAGCGGCCATGTCAGACGCTTCTTCTTCGTCAGTGCCTTCTTCGTCAGCAGCAGCTTCTTGCGTGTCTTCTGCTGCTTCATCAGGGCTGCTTGCTGCTTCGTCGTCCTCATCCGCAGCATCGTCTTGATCAGATGCCTCAATGGGATCGTCCCAGTCGGCACCGGATTGGTTGGCCATAAATACGATGGCGCTGGCAACTTCGTCATCGGACAGGTTGGCATTCCCGCCACGGGGTGGCATGGCGCCTTTACCTTCAATAGCGACCTTCAGAATGGCATCCAGGCCATCATCGATAAGGGGTGCCCAGTCGTCCTCATCGCCGACTTTAGGCGCATTGGCAACCCCATCAGCGTGACAGGAGGCACAGGTAGATTTGAAGACATCTTCACCCGACTTCACCTCAGTATCCGCTTCTTCATCAACCAGCTTAAACTTGGCGACAGGCTGCAGACGTTCTGCAATGGCCTCCTCGCTTTGCGCGGTGCTACCGGCCCCTTTATCAGAGGAAATGGAGGCAAGGTTGACCAGCATAATGATAATGGAGATGGGGATAAGAAACGCCAGAACAACAACTACGAGCAGTTGTTTAGGGCTTTTAATAGGGCCCGTTGAGTCATTTTGTGGCTCTTCGACGTGTTCTACATTGTTTTGCATAATCGAATCCTGCTTGGTAGGAACGGAACTGTAGCCGAACCTTGACAAAGAAGTGGGCACGGACATGAAACGTAAATTTTGTACAATGCCCGATTAAGTTGCCAATACCCGCCAATTATAACCAGCATATGAATTAAACTGCCAGTAATTGACGTAGGTATGATTTTTAAAACACAGTATAATGTGTGATTTGCGCCCGTAGTTCAATGGATAGAATTAGAGTTTCCGAAGCTCTCGGTCCAGGTTCGATTCCTGGCGGGCGCGCCATTTTTTTACGGTAACTCGCCAGTGTTACCGAACGCTTCGCCCAGTTTGACAGGGCTGCCAGCGGCAAGCGATGGCTCAAACGCAAGCGTTTGGTGCTGAAATAAAACAATAACGGTTGACCCTAGTAAAAATTGCCCCATTTCTTCCCCCTGACGTAATTGAATCGACTCGCTATCATAGTGCCGGGTAAACGTCTGTTTTCTTTGTTTTTTATTCACAATGCCGTGCCAAGCGGTTTGCATGCTACCCACAATCGTGGCCCCCACCAGTATCATGACAAAATCTCCCAATGTTTCTGATTTGAAGTGGCATATCACCCGCTCATTACGCGCAAACAGACCAGGGATTTCTATCACGGTGGCGGGATTTACAGAATATAAGTCACCAGGCACGTAACGCATGCTGATTAACGTGCCGGCGCAGGGCATATGGATCCTATGGTAGTCCTTTGGGCTGAGATAAATAGTGGCAAATAATCCATTGGTAAATTTATCTGCAAGTGTCGTGTCGCTTGCGAGCAAGGCCTGTGTCGTGTAATGGTGTTGTTTTGCTTGTATGATCGTGGTTTCTTGAATACGACCTAACTGGCTAATGACGCCATCCACGGGCGAAATAAGCGTCGCCTCGCTAAAGGGGCGGCATTCGGGTTTCAAGGCGCGGACAAAAAACTCATTAAAAGTTTTATAGTGTGCGAGGTCGGGTATTTGTGCTTCGTCCATGTTGACGTTGTAATGCTGCACAAAGCGTCGGATTGCCCACGTGGTGGCTTTGCCAGCGCGTTTGGCGGCCAAGTAGCCGGCGCAGCGGGTTAGCAGGTGGCGTGGTAACAACCGTTGCCATCGCGCGGCGCGCAGTTGTGCAGGGTTTGGAGATGAGAGATTTGACATACCAATGGACTACGTGTGATCGAGCATTAAGATGGTTTGCTATTGTATTGCAAGCGGTAGCTCTATAAACTCTGCAGGCCAGGGTGCAGATCGCTAGAATAGAACTTTGTGAAAGAAACCTTTGCTGGCACCAGGAGATTATGACCCCACCGTTACTTCCCCCCTATATGATCGCACGCTGGTTATTGCTGATAATTGCGTTAGCTGGTCTATATTTTTTACGGGGGTTTTTAGTTCCCGTGCTGGCCGCCCTGATTATTGGTTTGGCAAGTTGGCCCATGTATCAACAGTTGGTCGATCGGTGCCGCCAAAATCGCACATTAGCCGCTACGCTTGCATTAATTATTGTGTTGGTGGTGCTGGTTGTTCCCTTGGCCATTGCGTTAAATTTTGCGATTCAAGAAGCCAGTAGTTTCATTCGTTGGGCATTGGCTGCTAACCGGGAGGGGGTGGATGTGCCGGGCTGGATCCAGGAGCTGCCGTTCGTTGGGGACAGGTTGTCGGAAGTATGGATGCTTTACATCGGGGAGCCGCAAGCCTTGGGCACCCTGGTCCAAATGATTAGTGGCGAACATATTGGTAATGTTTATCGTATGGTGTTGTCGGCCACCGGAAACCTGTTCCATTTGTTTCTGAGTGTGTTGTTCATGCTTATAACGCTGTTCTTTATCTATAAGGATGGCGATATTTTGGTGGCACAGCTAGACGTTGTTGGCGAGCGCATCTTGCCCGATCGCTGGCAACGGTTTTCAAGGGTGGTTCCCGCCACCATTAATTCCACCGTCACCGGCATGGGTCTAATTGCCCTGGGGGAAGGGATTGTTTTAGGCATTGCTTATTGGATTGCTGGTGTCCCTTCTCCTGCATTAATTGGTTCGATCACAGGTGTGATGGCCTTAATTCCCGGCGGAGCCCCTTTGTCGGTAACAATTGTGTCGTTATACCTCATTGGCTCTAGTCAGGCGATGGCGGGCTTAGGCTTGTTTGCCTGGGGCGCAATTGAATTATTTATTGTGGATAAAACCATTCGCCCGCGCTTGGTGGGTGGCCCTGTACGCATGCCCTTTTTGCCGACCTTTTTTGGTTTGGTTGGGGGGGTGCAAACCATGGGTTTGGTAGGCTTGTTTGTTGGCCCGGTGTTAATGGCATTATTGGTCGCGATTTGGCGCGAATGGCTTTTTGTCGGGCCTAGAGGGCTATAAGGGCATGCATTTGATTGCTATTCATTGCAATAGGAGCGAATATCAAGTGCGTCATGAAAACGCTTCACATAGCTATCAAAACTTTCGGTATCACTTTCTTCCAGGATTTTCTTATCGATAAAAGATTGGGCAACACTTTGCTCAAACTGCTGTAACGTTGCTGCATCCAGTTGGTGGTCCATAAGTTTTTGGTGATGCTCCCGGCTTTGCTTGAGCGTGTATTCTTGAAACGCTTGCTCACCTGCTTGCAATTCCTGAAGTACGCGGGCCGATGGGGTGCGTGTGGGGTCTTCTACTTTGGCTTGTTGGTGTTCTAGCGCACGTCGATAAATATTTTCGCCATAGGCGCGATCGAGTAAATCGGCATAGGGTTCCATGCCCGCGAGAATTTGCCTCCCCCAGTCTTTCAGTTGCTTGGGCTGTTCCTCGTTGTGCAGAATAAGCCCAGGTTCGCGGCCGCGTTGTACCACCGTACCGAAGTTCTCGTGGCTTTCACGACAAAAACCACCATCTGGAAAATCTGGACTGGCTTCAATGGCGCAAAACAGGAGGAATGCATCAAGAAAACAAGCCGTATCTTGGCTTATCCCCGTGGGGGTAAAAGGGTCAACATCGAGGCAACGGACTTCAACGTATTCCACCCCCCGTCGGACTAAGGCCGTTGCAGGGCGTTCGCCACGTTCCGTAACGCGTTTTGGCCGAATACTGGAATAGTATTCATTTTCAATTTGAAGGATATTGGTATTGAGTTGAATCCATTTCCCATCCCGATGTGTGCCAATGGCGTCGTAATCAGGCCACGGCGTGGTAACCGCGTTGTAAATCCGCGCGACAAAGGTGTCCAAATCGTTATAGCAGAGCTGTAGGTCCGACTGTGCCTTGTTTTGATAGCCAATGTCGCTCATGCGTAAGCTGGTGGCATAGGGAAGATACAGCGTATCATTGCCCAAAGGCTGCAGCTCATGTGGCCGGCCTGCAAGAAAGCTTCTGTCGATTGCAGGGGAGGCGCCAAATAAATACATCAGCAGCCATGCGTAACGCATAAAATTGCGTATCAAGGCGAGATACCCGATGGAGCGTTGTTCTTGGAGATTTTCGCCCGGCGTGCCGAGAAGCGCCCACAGCTCGTCTGGCACGGAAAAATTGTAGTGAATCCCGGCGATGCATTGCATGTGCTTCCCATAACGCTCGGCAAGCCCCAAGCGGTACACGTGTTTCAACATGCCGCTGTTGGAGGTGCCGTACCAGCCAACCGGGATATCATGCTCGGCGGGTAAGCGTGCTGGCATCGATTGATTCCAGATGATTTCATCGGGAATGTTTTGAGCCACGTAGGCATGAATATCCAGCAGTTCTTGTAATAACTGATGGACGTCAGGGTGTATCGTCGTAACAAGCTCAAGTAACGCTTCAGAATAATCAGTGGTGATTTGACTATGCGTTAATGCTGAGCCTAATCGTTCTGGATGGGCGCGCTGTGATAGGCTACCGTCGCCATAGGCAACTCGTAACCCTTCCTTTTCTATGCCGCGTTGTATCCGGGTAAGAATAGACTGGTTGGAATTTAATGCCCGTAGGCATTCAGATTGAGATGTCATGTAAATGAGCCTATTTAGAGTGTTAGCTCAATTTTACCCTTGACGTAAAGGCTGACAACTTTGTTGGGGAGTAGACGGCATTAACCGTGGTGTAATGCCGTCTATGGGAGGGGTTACTCCTGATCCGTTGGTTTCTTCTCCGTCGTGGATTTGGATGGTTGGACGTCTTTTCGGTTTTTACGCTTTCTGGTAGAGGGTTTGAGCGGGGGTAGCAAATGAGAGATATCGGGGATTTGTTTGTGCTGTATTGCCATAGTCACTGCGCTATGACGATTATTCACTGAAAATTTGCTACACGCGTTATTAACGTGGTAGTCGACCGTTCGTGCAGAGATTTCCAGCATGGCAGCGATCTCTCGACTAGTTTTCCCAACAGCAACCCAAGACATGCAAGTCCTTTCACGAGGCGTAAGCATGATGTCTCCTTATTTTTTTTGGATAAGGTAAAACCTTAAGATTGATAAAAATACATAGAATGCAGTGGGGTGAAATATATCAGATTTTTTTCAAAAAAATTGTAATTTTTGTAAAAATACGGGATATAAAGATCCAGGTTTTCAAACAGTGCTACTATAGATGGCCTAACTTCCTGTCTATCTTGCGCCGATTTGCTTGATCCGCTTGCGGGCGCTCAAAAATCCTGCTAAAGAGGTCCTTATGACGGCAAATTCCCCTGCAACTCCCCCAGATACATCACCCCCCGATACGGCCATCCCTACCGGTTCCGTCGGCTATGTGCAGCCTGAATTCATACCCTTTCCCGAGCCGTTAACGTTAAGCAGCGGCCAGGTCTTGCCGGGTTTTACGTTGGCGGTGGAAACGTATGGTGTGTTAAACAGTGATCGTAGTAATGCGGTATTGGTGTGCCATGCGTTGAATGCGTCGCACCACGTTGCGGGTTTAGCGGCGGATAACCCCCAGGACATTGGTTGGTGGGACAACATGGTTGGACCCGGGAAGGCTGTTGATACCGATCGGTTCTTCGTAATCGGGGTTAATAATATTGGTTCGTGCTTTGGTTCAACCGGTCCTGCCAGCATTCACCCGGACACGGGCCAACCATGGGGTAAAAGCTTTCCCATCTTAACGGTAGAGGATTGGGTTCGTGCCCAGGTACGGCTAGCCGATCATTTTCAAATAGAACGCTTTGCCGCCGTAATGGGCGGCTCCCTTGGGGGTATGCAAGCGTTGAGTTGGGCTATTTCCTGGCCGGAGCGGGTGGCAAATTGCGTCATGATTGCCACCACGCCCAAACTGTCGGCGCAAAACATTGCTTTTAATGAGGTGGCGCGACGGGCCATTATTTCTGATCCTGATTTTCACGGGGGTGACTATTACCAACACAATGTGGTTCCGCGTCATGGGTTAGCGGTGGCGCGTATGATTGCGCATATCACCTATTTGTCTGACGATGATATGGCGGCAAAATTTGGGCGCACGCAGCGCCGTCCCGATGAAAATGGCGATTTTCGTTATGGCTATGGGGTGGAGTTCGAGGTGGAGTCGTATTTACGCTATCAAGGGGAGAAGTTCTCGCGTTATTTTGATGCCAATACGTATTTGTTGATTACTCGTGCCCTGGATTATTTCGATCCGGCCAGAGGGCATGATGGCGATCTTGCTGCAGCGTTAAAAAATGTGCTGGCGAATATGCTGGTGGTGTCATTTAGCACAGATTGGCGCTTCCCACCTACCCGTTCTCGGGACATTGTGCGGGCCTTATTAAAAAATAACCTGCCGGTTACTTATGCTGAAGTGGACGCCCCGCATGGTCATGATGCTTTTTTGTTGGGGGATCGGCGTTATCATGCCATTGTGCAAGCATTTTACGATAAGATTGCTGTTCGTTTAGGATTGCCTAAACGTCGCCAAACAACGGGGGTGTTGGCATAATGGACGCGCCAGTTCAGTCATTGCGACCGGATTTGCAAAAAATAGCCGACTGGATCACGCCAGGCTCCCGCGTGCTCGATTTGGGGTGTGGCGATGGAACCTTATTGGCGTGGTTGCGGGACCACAAACAAGTGACAGGTGCCGGTGTTGAGCTTCGTGATGAGGCGGTGATTGCGTCGGTACGACGCGGTGTCAACGTTATCCAGCAAGATCTGGAAGAAGGGCTGGCGCTGTTTAGTGACCAGCAATTTGATACGGTGGTGTTGTCCCGTACTTTGCAAGCAATGCACCACACGGAGCACATTTTGCAAGAAATGGCACGCGTCGCTCAGTTTGGTGTGGTCTCCTTTCCTAATTTCGGGTATTGGCCACACGGCTTGTCTATTCTCGCAGGGCGTATGCCTGTTACGAAGGAAATGCCCTACGAGTGGTATAACACACCCAATATCCACTTGTGTACATTGCGGGATTTTGAGGCTTTAGCGCAGCAGCTGCAGTTGTCGATTACAGATCGCGTTGCGTTTAATCGCCAGCATGAGATTCGGGTTCTTCCCCACTGGCGGTGCACCTTGGCCGTCTATCGTTTTGCCTCCTCCCATTCGTCCTAAAGGAACGCCTATTAACGCCCTGGTTGCCGTCTATTTCAGTCCGCGCGTATTGCCCCTGCTTGTCCTTGGGTTTTCCAGTGGCTTGCCCTTGGCGCTGACCAGCGGTACCTTGCAGGCATGGGCAACAATTGACGGCGTGTCACTACAAAATATCGGGTTTCTGACGCTTATCGGTTCAGCGTATACCTTGAAATTTTTATGGGCACCGCTTATCGATCGTTACGCGCCTCCCTTATTTGGGCGTCGACGGGGGTGGATTGCGGTCACCCAGATGGCATTGGCCGTGTCGGTGGCTGCCATGGGCTCATATTCTCCCGCGAATAATTTAGGAATCTTATCGGTTTTGGCGGTCTTGGTGGCCTTTTTATCGGCCACCCAGGATATTGCATTTGATGCCTATAGCACAGATGTTTTGCGCACCGAGGAGCGTGCTTCCGGGGCAGCGTTACGCGTGCTTGGCTATCGTCTGGCAATGATTGTTTCCGGTGGGCTGGCATTAATCATTGCAGACCAATGGCTTGGGTGGGGCAATACGTATATTCTCATGGGTTTATTTATGGGAATTTGTACCTTGGCAACATTTTTTGCGCCCGAACCCGAGTTGCACGTGCAAGCACCCCCTTCTTTGCGCGACGCAGTCGTGGCCCCCTTAAAAGAGTTTTTTGGACGCAAGGGCGCCTGGACGTTGCTGTTGCTTATTGTGCTGTATAAGCTTGGGGATGCGTTTGCCGGGGCCTTGTCTACCACCTTCTTGTTGCGTGGCGCAGGCTTTTCTGGCACGGAAGTTGGCGCCGTTAACAAGGTTTTTGGGCTTGCTGCAACCATCGTTGGGGCATTGGCGGGTGGCAGCATTATGACGCGGATGGGCCTTTATCGCGCGCTGATGTTCTTTGGCATATTGCAGGCAGTGTCTAATTTTGGTTATTGGATGCTTGCCATTACGCCTCCTTATTTGAGCTCCATGGCCATCGTTGTTGCCATTGAAAATCTATGTGGAGGTTTGGGTACTGCAGCCTTTGTGGCGTTGCTGATGGCCCTGTGTCGGCAAGAGTTTTCAGCGACACAGTTTGCGTTGCTTTCGGCGCTCTCGGCGGTAGGACGGACGTATCTGGCAGGCCCGGTCACACCGCCATTAGTGGCGTGGCTAGGATGGGGCGGATTTTTTGTAATTACGGTGTTTATTGCGTTACCCGGCCTGCTCCTGTTACACATTCGCCGCAAGGAAATCCAACAGCTGGATATTCCAACTTAAGGCCAGTCGTAGTCGATGATCAAAGGCGCGTGATCACTAAAGCGTTCTTCCTTGTAGACGGTGCCACGCGTGGCGTGATGGCCTAAGCCCGGGGTAGCAATTTGGTAGTCAATACGCCAACCAACATTGTTTTCCCAGGCGCGTCCGCGATTGCTCCACCAGGTATAGCCTTCCCCTTCAGCTTCTGGATACAACCAACGAAACACATCTACCCAGCCCAGCTCATCTAATACGTTGGTAAGCCATGCACGCTCCTCAGGGAGGAAACCACTGTTTTTTCGGTTGTTGCGCCAGTTTTTCAAATCGATTTCGTGGTGAGCAATATTCCAATCGCCGCAGATAACAATTTCTTTGCCAGACGCTTTTAGTGCTTTTAAATGCTCAAAAAACACCTCCATAAATTCGAATTTAATCACCTGCCGGTGCTCACCGCTGCTGCCTGACGGCATATATAAAGAGATTACTGCCAGGTTGGGGTATTCGAGCTCAAGGTAGCGACCTTCGGCATCCAGCTCCGGGATGCCAATACCTTCGGTCACGTTGTCGGGTGCTTGACGGGCATAGAGCCCCACACCGCTATAGCCTTTTCTTTCTGCGCAATGAAAAAAACCATAATAGCCGTCAGGGTTAAGCATCTCTTCGCTGAGATTGTTTTTTTGGGCTTTGAGTTCTTGCATACAGATAAAATCAGCTTGTTGCTGAGGGAGCCAGTCGTAAAAACCTTTGCGTGAGGCAGCTCGAATACCATTTAGATTGATAGAGATAATGCGTAGCATGAAGAGAAGTCACCCTTATAGTGAGTCATAAAAATTGATTTTGGACGATAATGCAGCTTTACTATGCTTAAAAAACGAGGATTAACCATGGATGCAGCGGGTCGCCGTTTGGAGTTTGTCAGATTTGCGCTTGCACATCAAGTTTTGAAATTTGGTGAATTTACGGTGAAGTCGGGGCGCATTAGCCCCTATTTTTTCAATGCGGGCTTATTTCATTCAGGGCGCAGCGTTGGTCAGCTGGCAGATTTTTATGCACAAACGCTGATGGCGTCCGGAGTGTCGTTCGATATGTTGTATGGTCCCGCTTACAAGGGGATCCCCCTTGCGGCGGCGACCGCCATTTCATTATCGAAAGCAACCATTGCGGACCGTGACGTGCCATTTGCCTTTAATCGCAAGGAAGTCAAAGCCCATGGTGAAGGCGGTCACTTGATTGGTGCACCCCTGCGGGGCCGCGTCATCATTATTGATGATGTTATCACTGCGGGCACTTCGGTCCGTGAATCGATTACCCTGATTCGTGCCGAAGGCGCTAAGCCTGCGGGGGTATTAATTGCATTGGATAGAATGGAAGTCGCCGGAAGCAAGGAAGCGCCAGCCTCCCATTCCGCGGTTGAGGCCGTTGAACAACAGTACGGCATTCCTGTAATCAGCATTGCTTCCTTGGATGACATTATGCAGTTATTGCAAGAAACCCCCGATTTGGCTGCTTACCAAGACGCTGTGGCTGATTATCGTCAGCGTTATGGAACACGTTAAATGCGCCGTGGATGCTACTGGTCAAGCTTCTCACGCAGTGTATTGGCCACCTGTTGCGGGTTGGCTTTGCCTTTGGCTGCCCGCATCACCTGCCCTACCAGCGAGTTAAACGCCTTGTCTCTGCCTGCCTGATATTGTTCAACAATGTTCGCGTGTTCTTTCAGGACTTGGTCTACTAAGCTCTCAATAGCGCCTTTATCGCTAATTTGCTTGAGGCCTCTTGCTTCGATAATAGCGTCTGCATCCCGTTCATGTTCGCCTTCCCACATGGCTTCAAAAACTTCCCTGGCCATTTTGTTGGAAATGGTGCCGTCAATAATACGTTTAATGAGGGCTGCCAATTCGTCGGGGGTAACGGGAGAATCGTGAATATCGCTTTCGGCGCGGTTGAGCGCTGCTGCCAGTTCACCCAGTACCCAGTTAGCCGCTAGTTTTGCTTGATCGTCAGGCAGCTGGCGGGCAACTGCTTCAAAATAATCTGCCGTGGCTTTGTGTAATGTCAGCTGCGTTGCGTCATAGGCAGTTAGTGTCAGTTCATCAATGAAACGCTGGCGGCGCTGTGCGGGCAGCTCTGGCATATTTGCCTTGACCTGCGCGATCCATTCTGGTTCGATTTGTAGGGGGAGGAGATCAGGATCGTCGAAATAGCGATAATCATGGGCATCCTCCTTGGTACGCATGCTTCGGGTTTCATCCTTGTCGGCATCATAGAGTCGCGTCTCTTGGATAATCGTGCCGCCATCTTCCAGGGTTTCTATTTGACGTTGAGCTTCGTAAAGGATGGCACGCTCCAGAAAACGAAAGGAGTTTACGTTTTTAATTTCTGTACGCGTCCCAAATTCTGCTTGGCCTTTTGGCCGTACGGAGACGTTGGCATCACAACGAAACGAGCCTTCTTGCATATTGCCATCGCAGATGCCCAGCCAGACAACCAGGCCATGGAGGGCTCTGGCATACGCCGCTGCCTGCGCCGCTGAGCGCATATCCGGCTCGGTGACCACTTCCAGCAAGGGGGTGCCGGCGCGATTTAAGTCAATACCACTAGAGGCTTCGCCATGCGGTCCTTGAAAATTCTCATGGAGCGATTTTCCGGCATCTTCCTCTAAGTGGGCACGGGTCAGTTGTACGGTGGTTTCCTCGTCATCCACAAAAAAGGTGAGTGAGCCGCCTTCAATGATGGGTTGATCAAATTGGCTGATTTGGTAGTTTTTTGCCAGATCTGGATAAAAGTAGTTTTTACGTGCAAAAACAGACTGTGGCCGAATATTTCCTTGGACGGCAAGCCCAAACTCAATTGCTCTTTCGACCACTTTCTTATTCATTACCGGCAACGTCCCCGGCAGTGCCATATCTGCTGCATTTGCTTGCGTATTGGGTTCAGCACCGTAGCTGGTGCTGCTGTCCGAGAATATTTTAGAGGCAGTGGAAAGTTGTACGTGCGTTTCCAGGCCGATAACAATTTCCCAATCCATTATGCTGTTTCCGGTGTTAGTTGATGCCAGTCAGTGGCGTGCTGATAACAGTTTGCAATCGCCAGTAGTTGACCTTCGTGGAAATAATTGCCAATGAGTTGTATTCCTAGCGGCTGGCGGTGCTCGGCGTTGAATCCACAAGGAATAGAGAGTGCCGGTAAGCCCGCAAGTGCAGGCGCCATTAACCAGTGATTGCTGGCTTGGGGGTGCTGCTCTGCTGGATCGGCAATGGTTGGTGCCAACAGTACATCGCAGTTTGTGGCTAAGACATGTTGCAATTCACTCGCAATAAGCTGTCGGACGCGTTGCGCTTGGTGGTAGTACGATTCAACTTGCGCCTCGGACAGCATATACGTGCCCAGCAAGATACGCAGTTTTACCGCGTCACCAAACCCCTCCGTGCGCGACCGTGCCACCATATCTTCCAGGTCTTCGTAGGTGGAGCTACGGTAGCCAAAGTGCACACCATCGTAACGAGACAGGTTGGTAGAGGTTTCAGCAGCACTGAGCACATGATACGTCGGTTCAGCCACAGTAATATGGGGCAGCTTCACCGACACGATCTCTGCGCCCAGATCTTCAAGTTCCCGGAGGGTGTTTTGAGCGATCGTGGCATCGTCTCCTATACCAAACCGTAAGCCCTTTAGGGGCGTCGCGTCCACTTGACCGGCTAAGTGCTGTTGGTGGTGCTGGAAGTCCGCCTGGATTCTCCCGGCCCGGTTCGGCGTATCAAGACATTGCTCCAGGCTGGTGCCATCACAAGGGTCGAAACCACTCATGGCATCAAGCAAAGGCACCAGGTCACCAGCATGCCGGGCAATTGGCCCAATCGTATCAAAGCTTGACCCCACGGCCACCATTCCGTACCGAGACACTGTGCCATAGGTGGGTCGGATACCACTGACGCCCGATGTGCTTGCGGCATGCCGTAGCTCCCCGCCCGTATCGGTGGCGATCGCGGCCATCACGAGGCCTGCAGCCACCGCTGCCGCCGCACCCTCAGAGCTTGCTGGTGTGGTGTTGGTGGCGCCCCAGGGATCGCCCACGGGCCCAAAAATTGAGCTGGGACTTTCGGTGGGCACGCCAAATTCATCACAATTTAATTTGCCAAGCGACACGGCACCCCTGGATTTGAGTTGTTCTACGGCGGTGGCATCAAAAGGGCTGACATAGTGTTCAAGCATTTTGCTGGCTGCGGTGGTGCGCCACCCTTTTGTCACCAGTAAATCTTTGTAAGCAATGGGTATGCCTGTAAGTACCGAGGCGCTGTTGTCTGCCAATAAGCGATCAGCAGCTTCCGCTTGCGCCAGACTGAGATCAACATCTACCTGAGTAAAGGCGTTGAGATCACTGTCCTGGATCGCTTTCAGGGCTTCCTGGGTTAATTCTTTCGCTGTGAGTTCTTGAGTCGTCAGTGCATTATGCAGGCTGGCGATATGATTAAACTGGGCGAGATAGGGGGTTGTCATGACGTCTTACTCAATTACCGTGGGAACGAGGAATAGCCCGTCGGCGGTGGCTGGGGCGTTCTCCATGAGCGCGTCACGCGCTTGTACACTAGCGGTCGGGCGCGCGCTGTCGTCTCGGAGCCTGAGGCGATTTGCGTGTTGATGGCTGGGTGGGTGGGCCATCCGTGTTATCTCAGTGGTGTCAACCTGATGCAATGGCGCAATCGAGGCTAAAATAGCCGATAGTTGACCGTGAAGACTGCTGGATTGGTCGCTGTCCAGGGAAAAGCTCGCTAACTGCGCCAATCGGGTAAACTCATTTTCAGAAATGGCCATGAATCTCTTTATTTACAAATTAGGGGAAAACGGGTAAGCCGTACCACGGCATTATAAGTTATCATAAGCGGTCTATATTCATCCGTTGTTTCTGGTGTCTTTCGCTGGCGCTGAATAGCTCGTCAGGATTAACCAGTTATTTTATATTTATCGTCAAGATTTGAGCGCCCCATGTTTGGTTTCCTTCGTAGTTATTTCTCCAGCGATATGGCAATCGACCTCGGTACCGCGAATACCCTGATCTATGTCAGGGGCAAGGGTATTGTGTTAGATGAGCCGTCGGTGGTAGCAATCCGCCATGATGGCGGGCCTAATGGTAAAAAAATTATCCAGGCAGTTGGGCAGGAGGCGAAGCAAATGCTGGGGCGGGTGCCGGGAAATATCGAGGCAACGCGGCCCATGAAAGACGGTGTGATTGCGGACTTTACGGTTACCGAACAAATGCTTAAGCAATTCATTCGCATGGTACATCCGCGTAGCATCTTTGCCCCCAGCCCACGAATCATTGTGTGCGTCCCGTGTGGGTCAACCCAGGTTGAACGGCGTGCCATCCGTGAATCCGCGTTGGGTGCCGGGGCAAGTCAAGTCTATCTTATTGAAGAGCCCATGGCAGCGGCCATTGGTGCGGGCCTGAATGTGTCCGATGCCAGTGGGTCCATGGTGGTAGACATTGGCGGGGGCACAACAGAGGTGGCCGTCATATCACTTGGTGGTATGGTGTATAAGGGCTCGGTACGTGTTGGCGGCGATAAATTCGACGAATCGATTATCAATTATATTCGTCGCAACTATGGGATGCTCATTGGTGAACCCACCGCGGAACTGATCAAAAAAGAGATTGGCTCCGCATTTCCCGGGTCGGAGGTCCGTGAAATCGAGGTAAAAGGGCGCAATCTTTCTGAAGGCGTACCCCGCAGTTTTACGGTGTCGTCCAATGAAATATTAGAGTCCCTGACGGACCCATTGAATCAGATTGTGTCCGCTGTCAGCATGGCGCTAGAGCAAACCCCTCCAGAGCTGGGGGCAGATATCACCGATAAAGGTATTGTGCTGACCGGGGGTGGGGCATTGCTCAGCGACCTCGATCGGTTATTGCAGGAAGAAACCGGCTTGCCTGTTGTTGTTGCAGACGATCCGCTAACCAGTGTGGTGCGCGGTTGCGGTGAGGCGCTTGAGCACCTGGAACGTTTGGGTTCCGTTTTTATTTACGATTAGTATTTAACTCCATCTCTCCATGCATGAACCCGGTAGTATCCGATTGTTCAGGCAGGGGCCTGCAGCAGAGCTAAGGCTGTTTTTTTTGGCACTGCTTGCCGTGCTCATGCTTGTCGTAGATGCGCGCTGGCAGGCGCTTGAGCCTGCCCGTGAGGTGCTTTCAGTTGCAATTTACCCATTCCAACGCGCAATTCTGGCGCCTCGGGATGCCTATGAGCATGTGATAAGTTGGAAAGAGGCTGCTGCTGAAGCACGCTCTGAAAAAGAGGCATTACAACGGCAGCGCATTGAGTTGGCGCAGTTATCGACCCACGCCGCCCAGCTGGCAACAGAAAATGAGCAGCTCAGGCGATTGCTTAACGTGTCAGATACCCAAACACAAACGGCAGTTGCGGTAGAGGTGCTTTATGAGCCGGTGAATGCGTATAACCAGCATTTAATTTTTAACAAAGGTTCTTCTAGCGGAATAGCACCCGGCATGCCTGTTATTGATGAAGGGGGGGTTATGGGGCAAATTGTTCGGGTAACGCCATTTACGTCGGAAGCTGCCCTGATCACGGACGACAAAGTTTCTATTCCGGTACAGGTATTAAGAAATGGCTTGCGGCTGGTCGCTTTTGGGGGCAATATTGCCGATAAAATAGAGGTGCGTTATTTAGGAGCTAACGTTGATATCCGCCCCTCCGATAAACTGGTAACCAGTGGCATCGGGGGGCTGTTTCCTGCGGGATTGCCGGTAGCAGAGGTGGAATCAGTGGAGCATGATCAATCGTCTGGTTTTGCGAAGGCAATTGCCAAACCGCTTTCGCATCCTGAGCGTTATCGGCATTTTTTGGTGTTACGGTTAGAGTCCCCGGAAGCCCCCAATCCGTATACGGTAGACTATGTCGAGTAAAACCCGGAAATCCCGTGCAGCATCAACCGCATCGTCTTCCTTAAGTGCTTTACAGCCAGTAGATGATGCGCCATTTAAACGGCCATCCAGTGTTGTTTTTGTTTGGCTAACCATTTTTATCGTTTGGATGCTGTCGTTATTACCCTGGCGTGCGTGGGGACCAGCGCCTGAGTTGCTTTTATTGGTGATTGCGTTTTGGTGCCTGCATGAGCCGCATAAAGTTAACCTGTTAACCGCGTTTGTGTTTGGCCTGCTAATGGATGTGCACGATGCTGCTTTGCTGGGCACGCAGGCTTTAACCTACCTATTGGTGGCCTACGGGGTATTATTGCTGAGTCGGCGCTTGCTTTATTTTAATGCTGTTGTGCAAGCGATTCACCTGGTACCCGTTTTTGTTATCGCGATGGGGATTGCGCGACTTCCCTCCACGTGGGCAGCGGGGGGCTGGATGGGCTGGTCCTGGTTGGGGGCAGCTTTATTTACCGTCGCGCTATGGCCTTTGATTGATTTTTTATTGTTGATGCCGCAACGCCGGCTCGATAATGCGGATGCGAATTCAGTTTAGCGGTTCCTGTCCTTATGTTTGAGTTTAAGAAAACAACCCATCACCAGCGACGCCGCATCTTGTTGCGGGTGTGGGTGGCAGGCTTGTTGGCACTCATTTGCTTTAGCGCCTTGGCCGCCCGTTTATGGCATTTGCAGGTTGTTAAATATGAGGGGTTGGCGGCCCGGGCGGACAGGAACCGCATTGCCGTTGTTCCCGTGCCGCCCCGGCGCGGCGAAATTATGGATCGCAATGGTCTTGTCCTGGCCCGTAATTATCGAGACTACACGTTGATGGTAACGCCCGCGCATCTGGATGTGGATGCGGAAACCATGCTGGATGAGCTGAGTAAAATTGTCTATCTTAGTACCGGAGATAGACGCCGTTTTTTGAAAAAGCTCGAGCAAAATGGGCGTTATAGTTCACTTTTACTGCGAAATAACATTAATGAAACTGAGGCCTCATGGTTTGCGGCGCATAGTTGGCGATTTCCTGGGGTAGAGCTTAAAGCACGCTGGGTGAGAGAGTACCCGCATGGGGAAACAGCGGCCCATGTGCTTGGCTTTGTAGGCAGTATTTCTGAAAAAGATCTGGCGCGTCTGGAAGAAGAAGGCCAACTCGGCAATTACCGTGGTACGGACATTATTGGGAAAAAAGGCATTGAGAAAACTTGGGAGGATGCCCTGCATGGCAAAACGGGGCTTGAAGAGGTAGAAGTCACCGCTTCCGGAAGGCCAGTGAGGGTATTAAGCCGCATCGACCCGGAGCCTGGTGCCAATCTCAGGCTATCGCTGGATTTGGGCTTGCAAAAGGCTGCTGAAAAAGAATTTGAAGGCAAGCGGGGGGCACTGGTTGCCATTCAACCAAAAACAGGGGAGGTACTAGCATTTGTTTCGGCGCCTTCATTTGATCCCAACCTGTTTATTGATGGGATTGATGTAAAAAACTGGCGGGCGCTCAATGAATCGCTCGATCATCCCTTAATCAATCGCCCCTTATATGGCACCTATCCGATTGGCTCCACGTATAAGCCATTTGTTGCGTTAGCAGCGCTGGAGCTGGGCAAGCGGCGGGCAGATGAAAGAATTCACGATCCGGGTTTTTTTGAGCTGGCCGGTCAACGTTTCCGAAATGCTGGTGGTGTGGCCTACGGGGCTACTGATATGCATAAGGCGATTGTGCGCTCTTCGGACACCTACTTTTATTCGCTGGGGCCCGAAATTGGCATTAATCGTTTACACGATTTCAGCAAACAATTTGGCTTTGGTCAGATCACGGGCATTGATCTGGATGGCGAGCGGCGTGGGGTGCTGCCATCAACGGACTGGAAGCGTCAGGCGTATAGTGATCCCGAGAAACAGCATTGGTATACCGGAGAGACGGTTTCCGTTGCTGTGGGGCAGGGCTATAACGCCTTTACATTGTTGCAATTAGCGCAAGCGACGTCGGTGCTTGCCAACAAAGGCATTTATATGAAACCCCACTTGGTGAGCTGGGTTGAAGAGGCGATGGGAGAGGGTATGAAGCCAACCGTAACCGAGCCCTCTCATGTGATTGATCTGGAGCCGGAACATATTCGTGTCATTCAAGATGCCATGGTGGACGTCACACGAGTGGGTACTGCCCGCCACGCGTTCAAAGATGTTACTTATAACGCCGCGGGTAAAACCGGCACGGCACAAATGTTCAGCCTGCGTGGGGCGAAATATCAAAAGGAGTCGGTACACGAGCGTTTACGAGATCACGCCTTATTTATTGCGTATGCACCCGCGGAAGATCCACAAATCGCACTGGCACTAATTGTTGAAAACGGGGGCTGGGGGGCAACGACTGCGGCGCCGATTGCCCGTAGGGTGTTGGATTATTGGTTACATCCGGTTGAGGGTGCGCTGCCATGAAACGCCTGCTTCGTTGGGCAGGCTATGCACTTGGCGCATTTGATCTGCCTTTACTTGCCTTGTTGGTTTTACTGGCCTTATTAGGCCTGGTATTAATGCATTCGGCCGTGGGCGGTTTTGATATGCGGTTTTCCGAGCAGACACGAAACTATATCGTGGCATTTCTTTTTCTCTGGGTTGCCGCGCTAGTGCCCCCGCCAGTCATGGTGCGATTGGCTCCGTGGGTGTATCTTGTGGGCCTATCCTTGTTGCTAGCGGTGATGTTGTTTGGCGAAACGAGTAAAGGAGCAACGCGCTGGTTAAATATTGGTTTTGCACGTATTCAACCGTCAGAGATGATGAAAATTGCGGTTCCCCTCATGTTGGCGTGGTGCTTTCATAAGAGTCCTTCCGGGGTCCGGCTGCTAGATTTTTTTGTTGCAGCGATTTTGCTCCTGTTGCCGTTTGGTCTCATTGTGTCGCAGCCAGATCTCGGAACAGCGTTGTTGGTATTTACGGCGGGTTTTTGTGTTATTTACTTTGCCGGCCTGCCGTTTTGGATGGTGATTCCCGCGGCCGTGCTGTTGTCAACAGGCCTTGGGGCATTGGTGTATTTTCAGGATTACATTTGTGATCCTGAGGTTAGCTGGGTGCTGTTGCATGACTATCAGAAGTACAGAATTTGTACCATGCTAGACCCCAGCTCTGATCCGCTAGGGAAGGGTTTTCATACCATACAGTCCATGATTGCTGTCGGCTCCGGAGGAATCTACGGCAAGGGCTATATGATGGGAACACAAACTCACCTGGACTTTATCCCGGAACGCACGACAGACTTTATTTTTGCGGTTTTTGCTGAGGAATTTGGACTATATGGCGGCATTATGCTGCTGGTGCTGTATTTGCTCTTGATTATTCGTAGCCTGGCGATTGCCGGTGCTGCCAAAACGCAATTTGGACGCCTGTTTGCCGGTGCAATGGCGATGATGTTTTTTGTCTATGTGTTTGTAAATATTGGCATGGTAACGGGACTGCTGCCGGTTGTTGGCGTGCCCTTACCGTTTATGAGCTATGGGGGCAGTGCGTTGCTGACCCTTGGGGTCGCGTGCGGCATGTTGATGAGCATTCGTCGCTATCGGCCAATGCAAATTTAGCGGTAAGCTGAGCCAGCTCTTGGCTTAATAGCAAGCGGCGTATTGGGGCTGGCAATGCCTGGTCAGACAGCTGTGTATTTGCTACCCATGCTAGTTTACTGGGTGGTTGAAATGGCAAATGTTGAGGAACTGTTTCAACGAATACCCAGACCGGCTGTATTGTTAAATTAAAGTGGGTAAAACTGTGCTGCACCACGTTGAGATGGTGTGTTTTTATTGGGTGCTGGTCGAATTGTTGATGTACAAATTGCGTTAGCGTGTCTAATTGGTCAAAGGCAGGAACACTCCAAAGGCCTCCCCAGATGCCGGGCGAGGGTTGTTGTTGCAGCAATATCTTATTGCCTGCCTGTAGGATAAGGGCAGCAGTGCGACGCTTGGGTTTTTTCCGGGCCACCACACGTACGGGGAGACGATCTTGTTGGCGGGATCGAAACGCATAGCAGTTTTTGTGTAAGGGGCATGCTGAACAAAGCGGCTGGGATCGGGTGCAAACGGTGGCACCTAAATCCATGAGCCCTTGGGTGTACGCAGCCATATCTACGGGGCGCCGAGTATCTTCAAGAATTTGCTCGGCCCAGTGCCATAACAGTTTCTCCGTTGGGCTGCGATTAATAGGTTGTGTAATACCAAAATAGCGTGCAAAAATCCGCTTGACGTTGCCATCTAGGATGGAGGTAACTTCGTTAAATGCGAAGGCTGCAATAGCGGCTGCCGTGGTTCGCCCAATTCCCGGCAATGTTGCGAGTGTTGCCGCATCGGTTGGGAAGCTGCCTTGATAGTCGGTGACAATGCGTTGGGCACAACGATGCAAGTTTCGCGCGCGGGCATAATAACCCAAGCCTGCCCAATGGGGCATAACGGCGTCCAGGGAGGCGGCTGCCAAATCCTCAACGGTGGGGAAACGGGCGAGAAATCTTTCGTAGTAGGGAATGACCGTTGCCACCTGGGTTTGCTGCAGCATAATTTCCGACAGCCAGATGTGATAAGGATCTTTTGTGTTTTGCCAGGGCAGCGTATGTCGGCCATGCTGCCTTTGCCATTGGATGACTTGCTGCGCAAATGCTTTGGTATCCATGACGTGCCTAGGTATTTCTGGTCACGGACCAACGTGCTGCCAGCGCACCCAAACAGGCAACAAGAAATAAAAATAGAACAAGAATAAAGATGCTTGGAAGTTGCAGACTGGTATGGGTTTCATAGCTTTGTGCCAGGCGATCCACTGCCTGGTTAAGAGGAATGAGAGCGAGGGCGGCTAAACCAATCGCAAGGCCACCGCCAACCAGTCCTGTAGTAGCACCCAAATAAAGGAAAGGCCGGCGCACAAAAGCTTCGGTTGCTCCAACCAAACGTGCTACGGCAATTTCTTCGCGTTGTGTTAACGCTTGCATACGAACGGTATTAAATACGGTTGCAAGCACTACGATACCCACTCCTAACGCCAGGAGACCTAGTCCAATCTTAAGAAACTGCAGAATGGCTTCTAAGCGTCGTACCCAATCGCTGTCCAGTTGAACGGCATCGACTGCCTGCAAGTCTTGCCATTGTTCGGCTAACTGTTTAGCAATGCTCGCTTGGCGGTCACTTTCTTTGAGTGTCGCAATAATTGCATGCGGTAGCGGGTTGTCAGGAAGTACGGCGAGTGCTTCCGACCAGGCTGGGTTTTCTTGCAAAGTTGTCATGGCGGCATCGCGGCTTACTACGGTTGTGCTGGCGAGCACATCGTCGTAGTTATCCGCCAAGTCGTCAGCAATGGTCTGCGCGGTTGTCTGGTCTGTTTCTTGGGATAAAAAGATTGTGAGCTCAGCAGATATCGGAAGCTGTTTTGCGATTGGTTGCAAGGAGATTAATAAACTGCTTGCCAGTAATGGCAATGCAAGGCTTAGGCTGATGACCAGCAAGTTTGATAAGGTGGAGAATGGCTGGGTTACAAGCCGGCGGCTGGCAACCTTAAAAGCGTATAAATGGTGTCGTAACCAACGTCTCACGATATGTCCTGGCTATCGGTAAAGCGGCCGCCTTTGATATGCAGTACGCGTCGAGCGTAATCGGCCATAAGATGGGTGTCATGGGAAGCGATTAACGTTGTGACACCCACCTGGTTGAAATCATTGAATACATTCATAATGCGTCGTGCGGTATCTTGATCAAGGTTTGCGGTGGGCTCATCAGCAATGAGTATCGATGGTCGATTGACGATGGCGCGCGCAATGGCAAGCCGCTGTTGTTCCCCTCCTGACATTTGTATGGGGCTTAAGGTTTCTTTGCCTGCAAGGCCGACCTTGTCCATCGCTGCACGCGCGCGGCTCAGGGCAAGTTTATTATCAATTCCCATAATCTTAAGGGGAAGAAGAACGTTTTGCACGGCATTGCGATCATAGAGCAGATGCATGTTTTGCAGGATTACCCCCACGGCACGACGTAAATAGGGCCGCGCCCGTTTGGGCATGCGATCGATGCGTTGGTTATTCACGTGGATCGCTCCCCGTGTAGGGGTTTCTAGCCCCCCAATCAGTTTGAGCAAGGTAGACTTGCCCGCCCCGGATGGGCCCGCCACAAAAATAAACTCGCCGGCGCTTATTTTGAAATTCACATCGGCGAGAATATTGCGGCTTTGTCCGTAAGATTTAAAGACGTGCTGAAACTCTATCATGATAAAAATACAAAGTAATAACCTGATTGTAAGCGCTGTTTAGCAGGGATTCCATGTTTGGTGTAATGTTTAGGGTTGGTAACAATGAAGATAACCTTATAACGAAGATTACTGAGGGTGGCTATGGTAAACGGAGCTTTATCTATTTTTCGTCGCTATTTAAGCGTGGCTTGTGTTGGCGTAATTGCCACAGTCGGCATGCCTGCCACGGCTATGGCTGATAATTTCCCTGAGCGGCCGCTACGTTTTGTCGTGCCTTATGCGCCTGGAGGTCCGTTAGATACGATGGCACGCCTACTGGCTGAGAAAGCGGAAAGTGAGTTGGGGGTCATAACTGTAGAAAACAAACCTGGCGCAGGTGGCAATATCGGGGCATCGTATGTGGCCAAGGCCGCGCCCGATGGGCACACGTTGGTAATGGGGGCGGTTGCGATTAATGCAATTAACCCGTGGTTGTATGAAGAGGTTCCTTTCGATCCCATTGACAGTTTTGAGCCGATTTCTTTGGTCGCATCGGTGCCGAATGTTTTGGTATTAAATCCCAAATTTGCGGACAACAATGACATCGCCTCGGTACAAGATTTAATCGATTATGCAAAGGCCAACCCCGGGAGCTTAAATTATGGCTCCGGGGGTAATGGGAGTGCGGGCCATCTGGCCGGGGAGTTGGTGCAAGTCCGGACGGGTATTGATATGGTGCATGTGCCTTATGCAGGCGCCAGTCCAGCAAAAATGGCCTTAATGTCCGGCGAGGTCGACTTTATGTTTGATAACCTTGCCTCCGCCGCTGGCCTGATCAAAGAGGAAAAAGTGAAGGCGCTTGCAGTCACAACGGTTGAACGCTCTTTCATGTTTCCGGATATGCCAACGATGGAAGAGGCTGGTGTCGAGGATTTTGATTTGGGAACCTGGTTTGGTGTCTTGACGACGGGCGGCACGCCGGAAGCGATCGTGGCACAGTTAAATGCAGCATTTAGCAAGGCCTTGCAATCAGACGACGTGGTCGAAGCTTTACGGACTATGGGGTCTGAGGCGGAGCCGATTTCTAGCGCGGCCTTTAAAGCAATGCTGGAGAGCGAGCTGGAAAAATATAAAGCATTGGTTGAAGTGTCGGGCGCCAAGATCGAATAGTTCCCCTGATATTGTTGCGAAACGTTACAGTTGTGTGTGTAATGCGTTGTTAGCATGTACACAGAACAATGTAATTTCTGGTTCCTATAACCTTATGATTTATCAAGAAAAGGAAAAGACGATGAAATATATAACACCTTCGGTGAAAGTAGCCTCTTGTCTCGCGGCGGTGACGCTTGCTGTTGCCGGTTGTGCAGATATGGATGGCGCAAGTGGTCAGCGTACGGCAGTAGGGGCCGGTGCGGGTGCCTTGGCTGGCGCTGGTTTGGGGGCGCTTATTGGTGATAGCAGCCGATCAGCGGCTATTGGCGCTGGTATTGGTGCCGTAGCAGGAGGGATTGCAGGCTATAACTGGAATCGGATTAAACAGGATGTCCAGGATTCTGGTGCAGATGATTTGGGTATTGATGTCGTTGAAATGCCCGATGGTTCGCTGAAGGTGAATATTCCTAGCACGGTGTCCTTTGATACGGGTAAATATGATCTGAAGCCAGATCTCATTCCTGTGCTGAATAGTGTGGCGGGTGCCTTGAACCAGCATCCGGAGTTACAAGCCGTTGCATTAGGGCATACCGATAGCACCGGTACGGACGCGATTAATCAGCCGTTGTCCTTGAATCGTGCCCAGGCGGTTACCAATCATTTGGCAGCACAAGGAGTCAGTAGCAGTCGTCTCGTGGCACAAGGACGCAGTTCTAACGACCCCATTGCAGATAACAATACAGCAGAAGGTCGCGCAATGAACCGTCGTGTGGAGCTTTACTTGTATGCACCGCAGTAAGGCCGGTAGTTAGCAGTACTTGTAAGGATACTAATTAATGCGCCGAGTTGGAATGGAGAAACACCATATTATCTCGGTGCATTAGCTCATCGTCGGAAAGATATCCCAGCACGCTGGAAATTTTTTCGCTTGGCAGGCCCATAATACGCCGGGTGTCATTAGACGAGTAGTTGATAAGGCCACGTCCGTGTTCCTTACCTGCTTGGTCCACACAAACCACAACATCTCCCCGATCGAACTCACCTTTTACATTAATAATTCCCACCGCTAATAAGCTTTTGTGCTGTTGAGTAATGGCATGGACGGCACCCTCATCCAGGACAACATAGCCCTTGACGCGTAGATGATTTGCGAGCCAACGTTGGCGTGCAGAACGGATAGGTAGTTGGGCTTGGAGATTCGTGCCAATTTCTTCGCCATGGGCAAGTCGTTGTAGAACATTGGTCTCACGGCCAGAGGCAATAATGGTATTGGCGCCACTATTGGCGGCCCGCTTGGCGGCCAACACCTTGGTAAGCATACCTCCCGTCCCTATATTGCTGCCTGCCCCGCCTGCCATGGTTTCAAGGGCAGGATCTCCCGCTTGTGCATGGCGGATTAATTGAGCTTTTGGGTTCTCTCTGGGATCGCTATCGAATAGGCCTGCTTGGTCCGTTAATATAATCAGGGTGTCTGCTTCGATGAGATTGGTTACCAGGGCCCCTAGTGTGTCGTTATCACCCAGCCGAATTTCGTCGGTAACTACCGTGTCATTTTCGTTAACAATGGGAATAACACCGAGCTTTAGTAAGGTATACAAGGTGCTACGGGCATTTAAATAGCGCCGCCGATCCGCGAGGTCTTCATGCGTGAGGAGAATTTGTGCGGTTTTAATGCCGTATTGTCGAAATGCGGTTTCATACGCTTGTACTAAACCCATTTGACCGACTGCTGCCGCGGCTTGCAGTTTATGCATTAACGTTGGGCGCCGAGGCCAACCCAGCCGTACCAATCCTTCTGCAATCGCACCGCTGGAAACCAGTACGATTTCTCGTGCTTGGGCATGAAGTGTTGCCAGCTGCGCAACCCATTTTTCAACGGCAACGTGATCAATGCCTTTACCTTCGTTGGTTACGAGCGAAGACCCCACTTTAACGACTAGGCGGTTGGCGTTTTTTACGTTGCAGGTCTGTTGCGTTGATGTTGGCATGTTGTGGCGTATTATCGTGTTAATTTGTTCGGAACCGTGGATCTTGTTTATCTGGCTGCTGTTGGGGAAGGTGGGAATCCAGCCAGGTTTGAATCGCCTGCATTAAAGCTTGTGTACCAGTTCCTGTAAGCGCAGAGATTGCGACAATGGGTGCGTCCCATTTAAGCCGATTACGGACCGCCTCCACGACCTGATCGGTATCTTCTACCATGTCAATTTTATTGAGAACCAGCCATCGGGGTGTTTGGTATAGGGTGTTGCTGTAATTTTTTAGTTCAGCTTCTAAAATTTGTATTTCCGAGACAGCACGTTCCACCACGTCTTCCTCTGGATCGGGTGACCACATATCAACAAGGTGGAGTAATAAACGGGTTCGCGCAAGATGGCGTAAAAATTGGTGGCCGAGGCCCGCGCCTTCCGATGCCCCTTCGATCAGGCCGGGGATGTCTGCGATAACAAAGCTGCGTGCCGGCGAGATGCTTACCACGCCCAAATTGGGGGCAAGTGTTGTAAAGGGGTAGTCTGCCACCTTAGGCCGTGCATTAGAGACTTGTCGAATTAAGGTTGACTTGCCAGCGTTGGGCATGCCCAGCAGCCCAATATCTGCGAGCAACTTGAGCTCTAATCGCAAGCGACGTCGTTGTCCGGGTTCGCCTTTGGTGAACTGGCGTGGGGTTCGATTTGTGCTGGATTTAAAGTGAATGTTGCCTAAGCCGCCTTGGCCGCCGTGGGCAACTGTCACTTGCTGATCATGGTAGGTAAGGTCGTAAAGCAATTGGCCATTTTGCGCATCGTAGACTTGAGTGCCAATGGGAACGCGTAGGGTAATATCGGGGGCGCCGGCACCATACTGTTGGGAGCCACGACCGTTCTCGCCAGCTTTTCCCCGATGAATACGAGCATAGCGATAGTCGATTAAGGTATTGAGGTTGTTATCGGCACGTAAGTGTATGCTGGCGCCTTTGCCACCATTCCCCCCATCTGGCCCGCCTTTCGGAATGTTTTTTTCACGACGAAAACTTGCCACGCCATCGCCGCCTTTGCCGGCAATCACGTCGATTGTGACCTCATCAACAAATTTCATCGTAAACCTTTTTTCCTGCTATGGGATGAAGCATCCTCGCATGAGTATTCAATAAAAAGCCCTGCCAAGTATAACAAGGCAGGGCTTTATAAACCGTTGGCCGCTGTTGTATTTATTCGCTGGCAATCACCGAGATGGTGCGTTTGTTTTGCATGCCTTTAACCGCGAATTGTACTTCGCCATTAACGAGGGAATACAGCGTGTGGTCTTTGCCCATACCAACGTTTGCACCGGGATGAAATTGGGTGCCACGCTGGCGGACGATAATAGATCCTGCCGAAATTGTTTGGCCGCCGAAGACTTTAACGCCTAAGCGTTTTGCCTGCGAGTCGCGACCGTTGCGTGTAGAGCCGCCGCCTTTTTTCTGTGCCATAGTAAGTCCTGTTTCAATACTGTTTAATAAGGCTTAAGCAGTGACGTCATCAATCCGTATTTCTGTGTAATTCTGACGGTGCCCTTGAGTGCGACGGTAACCTTTGCGTCGCCGCATTTTAAACACCTTAATCTTTTTATGGCGGCCTTGTGCAAGAACAGTCGCTTTTACGGATGCGCCGTCAACTAATGGGGTGCCGATTTTAATATCGTTCCCATTGCCGACAGATAGCACCTGATCTAGCGTAATTTCTTGTCCAATGTCGGCCGGTATCTGTTCTATTTTAAGTTTTTGGCCAGTAGCAACACGATATTGTTTGCCACCGGTTTTTATGACCGCGTACATGTGGAAAATTCCTAAATCAAATAAACAAATTAGCTTGACAAAATAGTTAAGCGACTAATTATACAACAAGTTAAGAGCGATAGTCAGCATTGATACTCACATAGTCGTGAGACAAGTCAGAAGTATAAATAGTTTCAGTGCTGTTGCCTTGTCCGAGTGCGACATGCACCTCGATTTCCTGTTGCTGCATGACTGCCTGACCTTGGCTTTCGTTGTAGTCGGGATTGCGTTCCCCCTGCTTGAATATATGTAGCTTATCGAGCCATAAGTTGATACGGCTGGGGTCTAGCGTGGCGATCGGCGCATTACCGATGGCGGATAAAATTCTTCCAAGATTCGGATCACTTGCAAAAAAAGCTGTTTTAACCAGTGGCGAGTGGGCGATTGCATAAGCTACGCGTAAAGCATCGTCAGAGCTTTGGGCCTCCGATACTCGAATACGAATGAATTTTGTTGCGCCTTCGCCATCTCGAACAATTTTTTGGGCAAGATCAAGGCTGATCTCACTGAGTGTTTGCAATAGCGCAGGATATCGGGGGTCAGCGGATGATTGGATCTGGACGTTGCTCTCACCCGTTGCAATCAGCATAAACGCATCATTGGTTGAGGTGTCACCATCGACCGTAATGCGATTAAATGATTGATTGGCAAGCGTTTGTATGGTTTCGTTTAGTAAGGCTTGAGACAGGCCAACGTCGGTAGCAATAAAGGCGAGCATGGTCGCCATATTCGGCCGTATCATGCCAGAACCTTTGCTGATACCCGTCACATGAACCGTTTCTGTGCCTAAATCCAATCGCTGAGACGCAATTTTAGGTTGGGTATCCGTTGTCATGATGCTGTGGGCAGCATGAAACCAATTTCGATCGGTCAGGCCCTCTACCGCATGGGGCAGTGCATCACAGATTTTTTGCGTTGGTAGAGGCTCTAAAATAACCCCTGTTGAAAATGGCAAAACCTGCTCGGGTCGCAATTTGAGCAGCTTAGCCAGCGTTTCACAGGTCTGGCGTGCAGCTGCCATTCCCGTTTCCCCCGTACCTGCATTGGCGTTTCCCGTGTTAATGACAAACGCACGTGGCGCTTTGCCACTTGCCAAATGCGCCTTGGCGATGTGTACAGGGGCCGCACAAAATCGATTTTGGGTGAATACACCAGCAACGCGGCTGTTATCCGATAGACTGAAAATAGTGAGATCGTTATGATCCGGCTTGCGGATGCCTGCAGCGGCGATACCAATATCAACGCCGGCAACGGCATAAATTTCTGACTGGGAGGGTATGTGCAGATTAACGGCCATGTTGTTCAGGAGAAATAATTAGTAATTACGGAGGGCCTACCTTTCCGGATAATTGGGAAGCGGTAAGAAATTTAAGTTCGCCCAGGCTGTCGAACAGGCTTTGCCGGCTCGCCTCGTGCAAGCCCTCAAACAAGTTGCTGAGCCATTGTTCATGAGCCCGTGCCATTTTAACGAAAGTCGCGCGTCCTTTGTCGGTTAATTGAATAATTGAACTGCGTCGGTCCGTAGCCACTTTCACGCGTTTGACGATGCCTTGTTTTTCCAGGTGGTCCGTAATGCCGGTAACGTTGCCATTCGTTACCATCATGCGGCGGGACAATTCTGTCATTTTAATCCCTTCGGGTTCCTGGAAAAGGTGTGACATCATGTCAAAGCGGGGAAGTGTGCTGCCAAACTCGGTACGCATACGACTGCGTAATTCATTTTCAATGAGCGTGCTGCAAGTACACATACGCAGCCATAAGCGCATTGCTTGATGGTCTGGTGCACTGGATCCTGTTTTTCCGGTCCGCGCACCAGGAATCTGTGGAAGATGTCTAAGATCAGCCATGGAAAGCTCCTTTCTCAATGCCTAAAACATTGAACATTGCATTAAGGCATAGTAGTGGGTGCTTTCCAAGGTGTCTTTTAACTAAATCAAGCTTTTGAACACTTTTTCAGCAGCATCTAATGTAGTTTTGATAATTTCGGCATTATGGCTCGCTGAAACAAAGCCGGCTTCAAAGGCTGAAGGCGCAAAATGCACCCCTTGCGCCAGCATTCCGTGAAAGAATTTATTAAAGCGTTCCGTATCGGCTTGGGAAACTTCCGCAAATGACGTGGGAGCGGACGCGCGAAAATAGATGCCAAACATACCGCCAACAGCATCCGCTGAGAATGGAATGTTGTGCGCTTGTGCGCGTTCCATAAGGCCATCCGCCAGTTGTTTTGTTTGGGCGCTCAGGGATTCGAAAAAGTCAGGACGCTGAATGAGTTGCAGCGTTGCCAGTCCAGCGGCTACGGCAACGGGATTGCCTGAGAGTGTTCCTGCTTGATAAACCGCTCCTAGCGGGGCGATGTGCGCCATGATATCGGCGCGGCCGCCAAAGGCACCAACGGGCATCCCGCCGCCAATAACTTTTGCCAGGGTGGTGAGGTCCGGCGTGATGTTAAATAACCCTTGAGCACCTGTAGGACCCACCCGAAAGCCCGTCATCACTTCGTCAAAAATAAGCAAACTGCCATACTCATCACATAAAGTGCGCAGGCCTTGTAAAAAACTTTCCTGAGGTTTGACCAGGTTCATGTTCCCGGCAATGGGCTCAATAATAATGCAGGCAATATCGTCCCCATGGTTTTCAAAGGCGGCGCGCACGGCATCCAGGTCGTTATAATCCAGCACCAGGGTGTGCTGAATAAATTCGGTGGGGACGCCTGCTGAAGTTGGGTTGCCAAATGTGAGCATGCCCGATCCCGCTTTTACAAGCAGACTGTCCGCATGCCCGTGGTAGCAGCCTTCAAATTTAATGATCTTGGATCGATTGGTAGCGCCGCGCGCGAGTCGAATGGCACTCATGGTTGCTTCGGTGCCTGAGCTTACCAGTCGAACTTGCTCCATGGAAGGCAGTTGCTGGCAAATAAGCTCGGCCAGCTGAACTTCTGCTTCGGTGGGGGCGCCGTACGACAGGCCATTAGCCGCTGCATTTTGAACCGCCGTAACCACTTCAGGGTGAGCATGTCCCAGGATGGCTGGTCCCCAGGAGCCCACATAGTCGATATATTGACGATCGTCGGCATCCCATACATACGGGCCTTGTGCGCGTTGAATAAAGCGTGGCGTGCCGCCGACGGAGCGGAAAGCACGTACGGGTGAATTAACGCCGCCAGGAATGACGCGGCTTGCACGTTCAAATAACTCGTTGTTACGACTGCTCATTCAATTGTCCTATAAAAATTTGTTGGCATTGCTCGGCAACGGCGCGTATGTCTTTGGCGTTAAACAGGCTACTAATTAATGCCGCACTGTCAGCGCCTGCCGCCACTACCGGCAATAGGTTTTCAGGGGAGATGCCGCCGATCGCAACAACGGTTGCACGTGCGTGGTTCTGGCGCTTGGACGCGGCAAGCGTGCGGGCTTGTTTAAAGAGTGCCAGATCCGCAGTAACGGCATCGGGTTTAATACGGGAGGGGTATACGGCCCCAAAAGCGATATAGTCAACACCATAACCCAGTGCGCTGCGTGCTCGTTCCAGCTCGTTATAACATGAGGCGCCCAGATATCGGTCGGGACCAAGGGCTTCACGAGCGACGGCGAGTTCACCATCATCGCGTCCCATGTGCGCACCGTCAGCGCCGGTGTGTAATGCCAGTTGCCAATCATCATTAATGATTGATACTACCCCCAGTGTACGGCAGTGATCCACAACGGCTTGCGCTTGTGCGACACGCTGGTTGGCGGGAATATTTTTGCGACGCCACTGCAAGGCAGCCAAGCCACCTGCCGCCGCTTGCTCGATAGCATGTAGTAAGCGGTCTGTATCATCCCATTCTGGCGTAATGCCATACAGACCTGGGGGGAAACGAAGGGCATGTGTCATAACAGAGTAGTTTCCAGGGTACGGTTGAAAAATAAATGTCCCATACCGGGCTGAAAGGTTTGTTGCAGTGCACGGTGCATCGCTTGTAAAGCGTTGTTTATCGCATCTTCCAGCGAATATTCTTTCGCAAATTCGGCGGTAATAAGGCTGGCCAATAGACCATCGCTATCGAGCAATCGGCTGGGTAGATCAGGATGCGCCCATTGTTTGTGAGGCCCTGTCTTGCCATGCAGAACATAACCCCGTTCGGAGGTACCGAGGGGGGCGTTAACCGTAAGGGTGTGGCTGGCCCCATGCTTTAAGAAAAGCTGGGGTGTGCCGGGGGCCAGTCTGTCATCATCTAGCGCCCAGTGGGTGAGGGCAGCATGTTGGATGACCACCAGATCAGCGAGTGGCAGTAGCAGCTCCAAGGTTGCAAATTGCATTTCTTCTTCACTTAGTTCGTCCGCCAAAGAAGCGTAATTTTGCCGACTAAGTTGCAATACCAAAGGTAATTTCGGGTAATCGGAGACAATTTGTGCTACAACGCTAATGCTCTCAATGCTGTATAGCGGCCCGACTTTAAGGGCTTTTACAGGCATGTCTTCGAGCAGACAGCGTGCTTGTTCATTCAGGAAATCGGGTGAAACAGGATGCAGCTCTTCTGTGCCAGCACTGTCGCAGACAAGGGACGCTGTAAGTGCGCTAAGCGCGTGGACACCTGCCTGGGCGAGAGTAACCGCATCAGCGGGCAGGCTACCTGCACCCGTTGGGTCAAAGGGGCCGAAAATAAGAGCTATCGGGGGAAAACGCATAGAAACCATACTAAGCTATTGGATTTTTGGAAATTGCCCCCATTCTAATACTAGAAGGAACTTTATCCTGTTAATGGGTATAAAGTCAGATTTTATTGACAAGAGAAATTAAGAATGCGTACTTGGATGTGCTTAATTTGTGGTTGGATTTATGATGAAGAAGCGGGTCTGCCAGAAGAAGGCATTGCACCAGGCACCCGCTGGGAGGATGTTCCTCCCAACTTTGCGTGCCCGGAATGTGGGGCGCGCAAAGAGGACTTTGAACTAATAGAAGTATAATTTTAACTCTATGACTGACACCTATAAACCCTCCGATGAGCCCTTTGCCATGGATTTGTCCGGCCAATTTCTAATTGCGATGCCAGGACAGGTTGGGGATGTGTTTGCTGGTGCCGTGGTTTATGTTTGCGAGCATAACGCAGAAGGCGCACTGGGCCTGGTTATCAATCGCCCTATGGATTTAACCGTGGGCGATTTGTTAAAGCGGCTGGAGCTGGATTTATCACTTGAAATCGGCCCGGTAAAAGATGCTCCCGTGTTTTTTGGTGGGCCTGTGCAAACCGACCGGGGGTTTGTGCTACATACGACAAGTAAAAACTATTCCTCCAGTATCGATTTGGGGGCCAAGCAGCTGACAACGTCGCGAGACGTGCTGGAAGCGGTATCACAGGGTGAGGGGCCCGATCCTTTAATGGTTTATTTAGGATATGCGGGTTGGGGTCCTGACCAACTGGAAGAAGAAATTTCCCGGAATGCCTGGCTGCATGTGGCAGCTTCTGACGACATGATTTTTAATGTCCCTGTACAGAAACGGTATGAAACAGCACTGGCACAATTAGGTATTAGTCCAGCAACCTTAATGGGTGGCGCTGGGCATGCCTGAACAAACCCTGCTGGGGTTTGATTTTGGTCTTAAACGCTTGGGCGTTGCGCTGGGAAACACATTAACCGGCCGGGCCCGGCCACTTACCATTATTCAAGCGCAGACCCGTCAGCAACGGTTTGCGGAGATCGCCACATTAATGACCGCCTGGCAACCCGATGGCGTGATCGTGGGGCTTCCCTTAACGCTGGCGGGCGGTGAGCAACTCGCGTCTGTGCAAGCCCGGCGTTTTGCTAACCAGATTCGTGGCCGCTTTCGGGTGCCGGTTGAGCTTGTGGATGAGCGTGGCTCCAGCCTGGAGGCCCAAGCGTATCTTGGCAGTCACGCAGCGGATGATGCCATGGCTGCGGCTATTATTTTGCAGCGTTACCTGGATCGTCTTTAGCGCAGCTTACCTGCACCAGATGGCGATCATGCAAGCGCATGGCGGTTAGGTGTCGACCCCATACGCAACCAGTGTCCAGGCAGATAGCATTTTTTTCGAGCATTAAGCCAAGAGCAGACCAGTGCCCAAAGATTATGGGGGTATCTGCGCTGGCCCGATCAGGCGCTTCGAACCAGGGGCCAACCTGGGCATGACGGGCGGGCCGGTTCTTATGCGTAAAATCTAGCCTACCGTCTGGTGTGCACATGCGCATGCGCGTCATGGCATTAATAATAACGCGCAGGCGTTTACGCCCGGTGAGCGATGGGTCCCAGTAGTTTGGTTTGTTTCCAAACATTTTTTCCAGGTAATACGTCCAGCGATCGGAACGTAAAGCTGCCTCCACTTCGCCCGCTAATTCTAGTGCGGTGGTAACAGTCCATTGGGGAAGCAGGCCTGCATGCACCATAAGGTGTCCATAGTCGTAATGCAGCAAGGGGCGTTGCCGTAGCCAGTTGGTATAGCGCGCCAGGTCAGGCGCATTTAAAAGTGTCCCCAAAGTATCCTTTCTGCCGGTTTTTCGTAGTCCTGCCGTGACCGCAAGGAAGTGAATGTCATGATTCCCTAGAATACAAACCGCTTGTGAACCCAAACTCATTAAAATATCCAGGGTTGCTTTGGAGTCTGAGCCACGATTGACCAGATCGCCACAAAACCAAAACTTGGGGTTTGGGCTGCTGACAATGTCGGGATGGGATAATAAGGCTTGTAAGGCCTTATGACAGCCTTGTAAATCACCAACCACCCAAATGGTTTCCTCTGTGGTCATAGTTTTTGCTTCAGTCGTTTAATGGTGTGCCGGTTTTCCATGATGAGAAGTGTTGCAAGCGCCATGCTCCAGACAATTAAGTTAGGAACCAAAGCGGTGATCCAGGCGGGCCACTGCGTCAGCATACCAACGTTGAGCGACAATTGATTAATCATGAAGAAGCCAACCCCAAGCAAGATCCCGATAAACACCTTGCCGCCAACGCCGCCACGCCGTGTTTGCATAAAGCTAATGGGGGCCGCAATGGAAATCATGACAAGCAGGGTGAAGGGATAGGCGAATTTACGCCACAGTGCGACTTTTTGTCTTTCTGCGGAAATCGAGTTTTCATGCAAATGCGCGATCGTATCTAATAATGCCTCGATTGACATGCGTTCCGGTGTCAGAATACGAGCGATGAGACGTTCAGCCGTTAGGGTCGTTGTAATGGTTTGGTTGGCGTGTTGGTCAATGGTGGTTAGGGGTTGGTCTACGGCTTTGCCTTCTTCAAGGGCGGTGCGTGCCTGCGGACTGATGGTGGTTTCAGCGACCTCTTCCAGTACGAGTTGGCCGTCCTGGAAATAGCCAGAGTTGGCATGAACGTAGGTTTCAAGATGGCGTCTGGGGCTTAAGTTGAAAAGCGCAATATCTTCCACGCGCCCACCCGCTTGAAGGCGTTTAATATTAATAATCCGGGTATTTCCATGCGCCACATTTTCCTTAAACCAGTAACCGCTGTGCAGCCGTCCACCGCCGCTTTTTCCCAGTAATGCCATTTGTGCTTCGCTGTTTTTGATTTCTGCAGTTGGTGTGACCACTTCTGATACAAGAAATGCGAGCACAACCAGGGGTAGCGTAATGAGCCATAGGGTTGCTAGCAATCGCAGACCACTCACGCCTGAAACCCGTAAAATAACGAGCTCTTGGCGCTGCGCAAAGCCGGCCAACGCTAAAATGGCGCCAATCAATAAGCCAATGGGTAGCAAATCATATAAACGGCTGGGCGTTGCTAGCAATTCCAAATACAGTAGGCTGCTAAAAGTGAATTTATCGCCAATGCCATCCAGCTCTTCTATGAGGGCAAATAAGGTAAATAGGCCAACGAGGGCCAATAGAACGACCGCACTGGATTGATAGATTTCTCGAGCGAGGTAATACCGGGCAGTACGCATTGCTGATTAGGGGGCCAACCCTTGTTAAGGGGTGTGAACCAAAGGCATATCGTGCATTATGCGTGCCCGACGACGCTGCAGATAAGGTGTTTGGCGATGCTGTTCATAATAAATGGGATTCGGTAACATGCTGGCCAAGTGTGCTGCTTGTTGGGCATTTAAATTACGTGCCGATTGTTTATAGTAAAGCTGTGCTGCGGCTTGCGCGCCAAAAGTTGTTCTTCCCCATTGGGCCACGTTTAAATAAAGTTCAAGAATGCGGCGTTTGCTCATTACGAGCTCTATCATATACGCCAAGATAAGCTCTTGGGCCTTGCGTAGATAGCTTCTGGAAGAGGATAAGAACATATTTTTGGCAAGTTGTTGGGTAATCGTAGAGCCGCCACGCCTGCGGCTACTTCCTTGGGCAGCTTGTTGGCGGTTGAACTGCCAAGCTTTTTTGATGTCCTCCCATTCCACCCCCTTGTGCGAGGTAAAGCGTGCATCTTCAGAGGCAATGACGGCCCGTTTCAAATTGGTATTGATGTCATCGTAATCAATCCACTCCCATTGTAAGCTGGTTTTGGTGTTTTGCTGGCGCAGCGCCCTTTTGGTCGCATCCATGAAGGCAGAGGAGGTTGGGTTTTTAAGGCTTAACCAAAGCACCATGACAAACAACCCGAATTGGTATAACAGCAGGGCAAAAAAACCCACTAATCCAAGCGTTAACAGAAAGCGCAAGGGGCGAAAGCGTCTGGCCATACTTACTGCCTCATGCGTTGCTGTAAGGCGTGTAATACGGGTTCGAGTGCTGGGGTACTGCCATGCCAGATTGCGAAACTGATTGCAGCTTGTCCCACGAGCATGCCCAAGCCATCTGCCGTATGTTGGGCACCTGCCCGTTGCGCCTGTTGCATAAAGGAAGTCGCGTGCGTTCCGTAAACCATATCGTAAGCGAGCGTATGGGGGGCGTAGGGGATATCAGCGGCAAGGGGTTGATTAGATTGCAGGCTGCTGGAGGTGGCATTGATAACAATATCCCACGGTTGGGTGACCGAGTCGAGCCCCCCCGCACTCAGTTGGGTTTTGTGGTGTGGTAAAGCGTGGGTAATATCCGCCATCAGGCGATGGGCCCGATGCTCGGTACGATTGGCGATATGAATGTGTTGGGCGTTTGCTTCCAGGAGTGCCGGGATGGCCCCCCTCGCGGCACCTCCCGCACCCACAATAAGAATGCGCTGCTGTTGCGGCATGAAACCCAGACGTTGCAAGTCTGCTACCAGGCCAGCCCCGTCAGTGTTACAGCCATGGAGGGCAGGACCTACCTTCCATAAGGTGTTAACAGCGCCCGCAATTATGGCACGCGGGCTCAAATGATCCGCTGCCAGGCGATGAGCCGCTTCTTTAAAGGGAACCGTTACGTTGAGCCCTTTCCCTCCTTGGGCAAAAAAGTCCTCTACGGTGTGTTTAAAGTCCTCCCGTGCGCATAAGAGTTTGTCATAGACCAGCGCAATATTGGTTTGCTGCGCAAATTGCTGGTGAATAAAGGGGGACTGACTGTGGGCAATAGGATTGCCGATAACGGCAAAGCGAGCAATATCCATAGGGCTAACGGTAAATCAGGGCTGATGAGTGGTGAGTTGCGCGTTTTGAAAATGCCATGTGCGAGTAATGGCGAGCACATCAGTTTCTTTGGTAATTTCCTTGCCAAGGGGCGCAAACGGAGCGGCCAACTGTACGATGCGTAAGGCGGCAGCGTTCAGTATGGGATGTTCCGAAGGCCGATCAATTTCTACCTTGGCAAGACTGCCATCAGTATTAATATACACAGTAAGCTGTAAGCTGCCATAAATTCGGCCGCGTGCTTGTTCTGGATAGTATTCGGTGCCAAGCTGTTCAATGTGTTGCCGCCACGTCTCCAGGTAGCGTGCATAGGAATGACGACGTGCGGAAGGGCCGGTATAGTGTTGTCGCGGCAGGGCGTTATATTTTTCGATCTCAGCCTTCAATTGTGCGATTTGGGCATTAACAATAAGGCTGGGCTGATTGCGGTCATCCACGCCTCGATCTGCTTGGTCCGGAGTGTCTCCTTCGTGAGCTTCGCCCGCACTTACCTGTTGTTGGGATTCAGCTTGTTGGAGCAGCTCATGTTGCCTTTCTTCCAAAGCCTGGCGGCGCTTTTCCAAGGCGGCGAGGACAATTTCATTTGCACTCGTGGGGGTGGTTACGGGCAGTGGGGTGCTGCTTGCTGCATTTTTATGGCTACCCCCACCCAGTAGATTGTCCTGGGCCAGCAGTTGTGGATCAAGCGGCGCAAGTTGGGTGTGGGTATTGACTAACGCAACTTCTAAAATATTGCTGACTGGGCTGTCAGGCCCGCCAGTTTGACGCGAGAGGCTCAATAAGCCGGCATGCAGGCCAATGGATAATACAAAAGCAATGGCCAGGAATTCCTTGCGGCGGGGGTTAATTTGTAACAGGGTGAGCGTTAATGTTCGCATGGTAAAGTTTCACGCCAGCGGCACTTGGCTTCCAGATTGAGTTCATCGACATCGATAACATCAATCATAACCGCATCACCCCGTTGCAGCGTGGGGAGCTGTTCAACACGGCTAATCAAGGGCGCGTCTTGCCAGCGCACAAGGTCATCACGGATGACAGTTGCTTTGGCTTGCGTAATATTCTGCTGTTGTATCCAACGCAGGCACCAATATCGGATCATACGTTGTTGATGATGATTCCACGCCGCATATTGCGTTTCAAAGCTATTCATGATGGCAAAAAGATCAGGATCTCTGGGTTTGAATGGTGCCACCAAGCGCGCACTCACACCATGTTTGGCAGCGGCGACCACTTGCATTTGGTTGATGAGATCAACATAGCGACGCAGCGGTGAGGTTGACCAGGCATATTGGGGGACCCCGATACGCTCGTGCGGTAAGGGATAAGTTGTTAAACGCACGCGCCCCGTTTGCTGTGAGCGGTAAATCCCGGGCAGTCCCACGTCATGTAATAAGCCGCCCCATAAGTTGTTCGCCAAGATCATAAACTCGGCCACCATGAGATCCAAGGGATGATCCCGGCGTCGCGGTCTCAAGCTCACAGGGGTATCTGGGTTATCCGCCGGACCGTTCAAGACCACACTGTACTCGGTGCGGCTCAGGTCCTCGGGACTGCCGCGTAGCAACTCCCGCTGTTTGCTCAAATGGCGTGATACCTGCCACAAAGGACGTATCCAGTCGTTATAAGGCAATACCGGCCCGTCTGGCGCCAGAGCAGCTGCTGAAAGCATGTCATTAAAGCTGCCATGATGGAGGTTTTCCTGGACCCGAATGGTTTCTAAACGGGTTTCTGTGTGCTGGATGTCGCCGCTATCTAAATCACAGTGCACGTATAGGGACACTGCAGGACGCTCTTGCCCTGCGATGAGCGCGGCGTTGGCGACGATATCTTCGGGAAGCATGGGGATCTTATTGCCTGGGGTATAAACCGTTGACATACGTTCGCGCGCAATGTTGTCAAGGGCACTGTCGCGCTCAATTGTCAGCGCGGGGGCGGCGATATGAATCCCGACAATGGCGATTTGCCCGTTAAGAGAGACCGACAGGGCATCATCAACTTCCGTTGTTTCTGTGTCGTCCAGGGAATATGCGGTGACCTCGGCCAGAGGAAGTGTTTCCTTAGGTGCGGGGCGCGAATAGGTCTCGAAGTGGGTTCCTTTAGGAAAGTGCTCCCGTAAAAACCGCGCTTGATGCAGTGCCAAAGCGTGCGGCCATACCTTAAGGTGTAGCAGTAAGGCTTCTGTGGACATTCTTAGCTCGCTAGCAGCCTCATTAAAGGCTTTCCAGGCGAGTAGGTTTTTATCAGGCCGATATAAAAAATCAGGAAGAACGCTGGCAATGTCAGCGGGTACTTGACCGTCGATCATTGCGCGCTTCCAGTCTTGTTTTTGTTCTTCCTCTTGGCGTCTGCGCTCGATGGCAGCCAGCGCAGCTTTCAATATGTCTGGCGGGGCAGGCCGGTAGCGGCCACGGCCGCGACGATGGAAATAGGCAGGCGCGTTATGTAACGCGACCAGCAAACCCGCCTTCTCCTGAGGGGTCGGTTCGTGCCCAAAGTATTCTTGGGCGAAGGCTTCTATTTGAATGTCTTCTTGGGGCGCGCATTCCCATAGAAAATCGATATCAAACTGGTCTGCTAAGGTTTGTGCCTCGTCAAGTAATGCTACGGGCTCTGGGGCATCAAACTCAAAAATTACAGAATTGGCCCTGATTTTTGAGCGTTTACCAGAGGGGGATTCAACCTGCAAAGAAGTTTCTGCTTTCGAAAGAATTTTCTCTGCTTTAAAGCTGCCGCTTTCTTCGTATAAAACGTACATGATAGTTAATTGAGGCTTGCGTCAGAGGGGTGTAAAGGGGGAAGTGCAAATTCCAGGATTTCAGGAATATAACGCTCAAAGTCGGAAATGCTGTGGTTGCCGCCTTCAATGATGCGTCCCTGGGAGCCTTGGTACCAGTTAGCCATGGTGCGCCAATCCAGGACTTCATCCCCTGTGCAGGCCAGCAAATAGTAGCGCTGCGGATACTTGGGACCCGTTAATGGCAAGGCTTCCAGTTCTTGCAGGTGCTCGGGTAAAAATTCGAAGGGTTCATTGGAGTGGTAGCGGGTGTGTTTGCCCAAGTGCTGTTTCAGCGTTTCTACCGGGTTAACGGAAGGGTTAAGCACCACCGCTTTACAAGCCCATTTTTCTGCGACCAGGCTTGCATAGTAGCCCCCCAAAGAGGAGCCTATCACCGTTAACTGTGTTTCTGGATCAAGGTTTTTTTTAATGGCGTGTTCGTCAATGAGGGCATCGAGTAGGGCGACGGTTTCAGCGGGGCTCACGGGTTGTTGCGGACATACCCACCGCGCGTGTTGCCCTTTAGCCTCAATGGCTTGTTCCATCAGCTGGGCTTTAAATGATTGTGGTGATGAACGAAACCCATGTAAATAGAGAATCATAGACTCAGTCCTGTTGTCGTTGGAGCCGTTGAAGCAGTTTTTCGTGAATACCCCCAAAGCTGCCGTTACTCATGATAACGATAGTGTCATCGGGCTTGGCAAAAGTTGTGATGGCGTTAATGAGGGGATCCAGCGTTTGGTAGATGGCTGCTTTATTGCCCAGCGGGGCAAAGACGGCGTTGGCATCCCATGCAAGGGCATGTTTGCCTTCTGTCTCGTTATAACAAAACACCTGGTCGGCGGCAGCCAGGGCTTTGGGGAGGCGGGCTGCCATGGCCCCTAATTTCATGGTGTTGGAGCGTGGTTCTAGCACGGCAATCAGGCGCCCTTTGGTGATTTGCTGGCGGGCGCCTTCCAAGGTTAATTGAATGGCGGTGGGATGGTGGGCAAAATCATCATAGATCGTAATGTTGTTGACGATGCCGCGCTGTTCCATTCGCCGTTTCACGCCAGTAAACGTGGATAATGCGTCAATAGCGTCGGTGGGGGAGACGCCGGCGTCCTTGGCAGCGGCAATTGCCGCCAAGCCGTTTAAGCGGTTATGTTCACCGGTCAGTGACCAGCGTACCTGCCCAAGTGCCGGGTTTTGCAAGGCCTGGCGGGGGTTGTCCGCATAATGCACAGAAAAATGCGTAGGAGGGTCACCGGCGACAGCTTGCCAGTGCCCTTGCGGCCCAAATGACGTTTGTGGTGTCCATACCCCTTGCTCAAGTACGCGGTCCAGGGCCGGGTCTGGATTCAGCCGAATAATATGCCCGCGTTGAGGCAAGGTGCGGATTAAGTGGTGAAACTGGGTTTCAATTGCCGCTATATCAGGGAATATATCTGCGTGATCGAATTCTACGTTATTTAAAATAGCCGTATGAGCCCGGTAATGTACAAATTTAGACCGCTTATCGAAGAAAGCCGTATCGTATTCGTCCGCTTCAATCACAAAATAAGGACGCTCCGGATGGTAGCGTGCTGACACTTCAAGGCCAGGGGCGATGCCGCCAATCAAGAAGTTGGGGGACTTGCCTGTTTGCTCGAGTATCCATGCAAGCATGGCGCTCGTGGTAGTTTTTCCGTGGGTACCGGCCACCGCAAAGACTTTTTGGTGGCGCAACACTTGCTCTCCCAGCCATTGTGGTCCTGATATATAGGGCAAGTTTTTGTTAAGAATCGCTTCTATCAACGGATTGCCACGGCTAATGACATTGCCGATAACGTAGAGGTCTGCATTTACTGCCAATTGTCCGGGGTCATAACCTTCGATTAACTGAATCCCCTGTTCTTCGAGTTGCACACTCATGGGCGGGTAAACATTCGTGTCACAACCGGTTACGGTATGGCCTGCTGCGCGGGCAATAAGGGCCAATCCTCCCATAAAGGTTCCACAAATGCCTAGAATATGTATATGCATAATGCTCTCTTGTTACGGATTACCGGGGTTACTGTTTTTCAGGCGCTCCCAGTGTATCTCGATTATTTGCTGACGACATAATGGATAATGCCCAGGAGGGACTGTATACAATGCAAGGACGACGATTTTTATTTTCATTGGTGGCGGTAATGGCCTTGATGATTCCCTCGCTTCCTGGAAGCTATGGGGCGGATGTGATGGCACAGTTTTACCAACGCACATTGCCAACGCCACAAGAGGAGATGGTGGCACTTGAGGATTTCCGGGGCCAACCATTGGTGATTAACTTTTGGGCCAGTTGGTGCCCACCTTGTGTAGAAGAGATGCCGGATCTCGATGAACTCGCCCACGCGTTACCTCAGGTACAATTCATTGGTCTGGCAGTAGATACCCAAAAAAATGTGCGTAAATTCCAGGAAAAAGTTTCCGTCTCTTATCCGTTACTGGTGGTAGGGCATGCGGGAATCGAATGGATGAAAGAAATGGGTAACCCCAAAGCGGGCGTTCCTTATACGCTTATTCTTGATGAAGAGGGAAATCAGGTGGATAAAATTTTGGGACCTGTTCGTCAGGACGCATTGCGTAAAACCTTGACAACGCATTTTGGTCCTTGAGTTTTGTCTTCATGGACAAAGTTTTTAATTTAGCGTAAAACGGGATAAATTTGCCTTAAATCACATGAGAATGGCTAAAAGTATACTGATCTTGCATGGCCCGAATTTAAATATGCTAGGCACGCGTGAGCCGGCCGTGTATGGAACGCAAACGCTTGCCGATATTAACACGCAGCTCCAGTCGCTGGTGCAGGCGGCGGGGGCCACGTGTCGTATTGTGCAAAGCAACCACGAAGGGGAATTAATTGAGCACATCCACGCGGCCGGACAGGATGGTACGGATTTTATCCTGATTAATGCGGGCGCGTACACGCATACCAGCGTCGGCATACGAGATGCTTTGTCGGCGGTACAACTACCTTTTATCGAGGTGCACTTGTCGAATGTTTATCGACGCGAGCCTTTTCGGCATCATTCTTATCTATCCGATCTCGCACAGGGTGTGATTGCGGGTTTGGGGGCTCATGGATATGTCGCCGCACTGCAATATGCACTGCAACTCCCTACAGAATAAGTCTTTGGAACACATCATATGGATCTTAGGAAACTAAAAACACTGATTGACCTGGTGTCAGAATCAAACATCACCGAATTGGAAATTACGGAAGGTGATGACCGGGTTCGAATCGCAAAAGCTGTCCCCCAGCAAGCACCCGTTGTTGCGTACGCTGAACAGCCACCTCTAGTTGCCGCTGCTGCGCCGGCCGAGTCCGCTGCGCCCATAGAGCCAGAGGGCCATGTGGTGAAGTCCCCCATGGTAGGAACGTTTTATCGCGCGCCCAATCCCGGGGCCAATCCTTTTGTGGAAGTGGGGCAGTCGGTGACTGAAGGGGAGCCGGTCTGCATTATTGAGGCCATGAAGCTACTGAATGAAATTGAAGCAGATAAGACGGGGGTCATTAAAGCGGTTCTTGTGGAAAACGGAGAGCCGGTGGAATATGGTCAACCGCTATTTGTCATTGAGTAGTCATGTTTAAAAAAATTCTCATTGCAAATCGGGGTGAAATCGCCTTACGCATTCAGCGGGCCTGTCGGGAAATGGGTATTAAAACCGTCGTGGTTTATTCCGAGGCAGACCGTAATGCGAAATATGTCAGGCTGGCTGACGAAGCCGTATGTATTGGTCCGGCCAACCCACGGGACAGTTATCTCAATATGCCAGCAATCATTTCTGCAGCAGAAGTCACGGACGCTGAGGCCATTCATCCAGGCTATGGTTTCTTGTCTGAAGATGCCGACTTTGCGGAACGGGTAGAAAAAAGTGGATTTGTTTTTATTGGACCAAGTCCTGAATCTATCCGTCTTATGGGGGATAAGGTGGCCGCTCGACAAGCCATGATAGAGGCCAATGTTCCGGTTGTCCCGGGTTCAGATGGGGCGCTACCTACCGACAATGATGAGGCGATTATCGCAGCGGCACGCCACATTGGGTACCCCGTGATGGTGAAAGCAGCGGGTGGTGGGGGTGGCCGCGGCATGCGCGTTGTGCAGAATGAAGCGTCGTTGTTAAATGCCGTCACCATGGTACGTTCGGAAGCAGCGATGGCGTTTAATAATCCTGACGTCTATATGGAAAAATTCCTGGAGAACCCCCGTCACATAGAAATACAAGTATTGGCGGATGGTAAGCGTCATGCCGTATGGCTGGGGGAGCGTGATTGTTCCATGCAGCGTCGGCATCAGAAAATTATTGAAGAAGCGCCGGCACCTGGCCTGGATCGAAAGGCCATAGAACGGATAGGTGAACGCTGTGCACAGGCGTGTAAAAAAATTGCCTATCGTGGGGCGGGTACGTTTGAGTTTCTTTATGAGGCGGGCGAGTTCTATTTCATTGAAATGAATACCCGCTTGCAAGTTGAGCACACCATCACGGAGATGGTAACCGGGTTAGATTTGGTACGGGCGCAGATTGCCATTGCCGCGGGGCAGCCCTTTACGCTGAAACAGCGCGATATCCATTTCACCGGGCATTCTATTGAATGTCGAATTAATGCAGAAGACCCCTATACTTTTGTGCCCAGCCCAGGTACGGTAACCAATTGGCATACGCCGGGCGGTCCCGGGGTGCGTATGGACTCCCATGTGTTTAGTGGCTATAGCGTACCGCCAAATTACGATTCCATGATTGCCAAGTTGATTACCTATGGCAATACACGTGATCAAGCGATTGCTCGTATGCAAATTGCTTTGTCAGAAATGGTTGTGGAGGGTATAAAAACCAATATTCCCTTGCACGCAGAATTAATGCACGATGAAAACTTCATCCAGGGAGGAACAAGCATTCATTATCTTGAAAATCATCTGGCGGAGCGTGAATAGACAATGCGTGAACTGGTATTAAGCTGTCCTGAGCATGAGGCCGAAGCCCTATCGGAAAGTTTGCTGTTGGCCGGCGCTTTGTCTGTATCTGTTGAGGATGCGGATAGTAATACGGAAGATGAGCAACCGTTGTTTGGTGAGCCCGATGTTGCCGCATGGCGCAATAATCACGTTGTTGCTTTATTGCCAGATGATGTCGATCCCGTGTCGATATTGGAAGCTGTTCGTGATGCGGGGGGTGGTAATTTTCTAGCCAGCGATTGGCAAGTTCGCCACTTGGCAGACCAAGACTGGGTGGGCTTCACCCAAGGCCAATTTGGACCCATTCAAATCGGCGGGAGAATTTGGATTGTGCCAAGCTGGCATCGGGATGATCCCGAGGTTTATACAACGCTCCGAGGCACACGCAGGGACTCAACAGAGATTGTGCGTATCGAGCTGGATCCTGGCTTGGCGTTTGGAACGGGCAGCCATCCAACAACCCAGTTATGTCTGGAATGGTTGGCTGACCATCTCAATGCTGGGCAAACGGTGTTGGACTATGGTTGTGGCTCGGGCGTGTTATCGATTGCTGCCAAATTGTTGGGGGCGCAGCAGACGATTGGTGTGGATATTGACGAGCGTGCCGTGGAGGCGACGCGCGGTAACGCATTGACGAATGGTGTCACTGTAGAAGCCATGTTGCCAGATGCCCTGCCACCCGGAACATTTGATGTTGTTGTCGCTAATATTTTGTCGAGTCCGCTGAAAGTCATGGCATCCATGCTGGCGGGTCGCGTGGCACCCCGCGGTCGGCTCGTGCTGTCCGGCGTGTTAGATTGGCAAGCACAGGATGTGATTGATGCTTATGCCCCATGGATAGCGCTAGAGGTTTGGGAAACGCGCGATGTCTGGGTGTGCTTAGCCGGGCGGAAATCTAAATAATTTGGCGGCGATCTCTATAAAATTATGGAACTCACCACTCAATGCCCTCAGTGCCAAGAAATCTTTGACGTCAGCTTGGAAGCACTCCAACGGCGAAAAGGATATATTCGTTGCGTGAACTGCTCGCATATTTTTGATGGCTTTGAGGCGGTTATTCCAGGAGACGCGTCTGAGCCGATAGCGCCAGATACGGAGGCACCGTCCCCAGCAGCGCCTTTGCCTGGGGCAGATGAGCCCGTCTATGCTTCGGAGCCACAGGCTGAGGCGAAGACGGAAGGCTTTCACATTACGACTTACCCTGTGCGGTATCGGTCGGATAAACAAGATCCATTCGTCTCAGAGGCCTCTTTGACCAAAGAAGCATCGGGTCGGGCTGAGCCGACGATCTCGGTGGACGCAAGGGAGCCCGTTGCCGACGTGGCGCCAGTGACCCCGGAACCCGTGCCAACGGCCTCGGAAGAGGAGGATGTTTATGTGGATCATGGGGCGCGGCTGATCAGTTTTGTTTGGCTTGTTTTAGTGTTGGGTGCCGCCCTGCTGCTATTGGTTCAGGCGGCGTTTGTGTATCGGGTGCAGCTTGCCGAGGCGGCTCCAGGATTACGACCCTATCTCGAGCAAGCCTGTGAAAAGCTGCAGTGTACCGTGGCCTGGTCGCGTAAATTGGACCAAATAAAAATTACGCAGTCTTCTTTGCAAAGTGATCGTGAGGAAGAGGCCAGCGATGAGGATGCAGAGACCAAGACAGCAGGCGAATTAATGACGGAGCCTTTTTTGCTAACGTTGACATTGCGTAACAGTTATAGCAAACCGCAGGAATGGCCAACGCTGGTCCTCGATTTAACAGATGCCACGGGGAGTCGGGTTGCCCGTAAACATTTACCGGCGCAAGTCTATTTGCCTGAACGCGTTGTTGCCAAACCGTTCCCTGCTCAAAGCGAACGTGAAATTGAACTGCCATTAACCTTACAAGGCTTGAATGTTAATGGCTATCAGTTAAGTACATTTTTCCCATAAGGACATTCATGTCAAAAAAAATACTGGTGTGCGGGTCAATCGCATTCGACACGATTGCCGTATTTGAAGATCATTTCAACAAGCATATCTTGGCTGAAAATATGCAATCCCTGAGTGTTTCATTCTTTGTTCCTGCATTGCGCAAGGAATATGGGGGTTGCGCTGGAAATATTGCTTATAACTTGCATCAACTGGGTGCCCATCCACTGCCCGTAGGAACGGTGGGCAGTGATGCTGAGGATTATTTGGCGTACTTCCAGGCTATGGGAATTGACACTCAGCTCATTCGCACGCTGCCGGATCATTACACGGCACAGTGTTTTATTACCACCGATCTCGACAATAACCAGATTGCTTCCTTTCACCCCGGTGCCATGGAGCATTCCGCGGCAAATGAAGCGAGTCATCCTGATGCGGTGTGGGGAATTATTTCGCCTGATTCAAAAGCAGGTATGTTTGCTCACGCCAGAAGATTGCACGCGCAGGGCATTCCATTTGTGTTTGACCTTGGGCAGGCCATGCCTTTATTTGATGGCGATGATTTACGAGAAATGCTTGGCATGGCAACGATTCTAACGGCTAACGATTATGAAGCCAGTGTTATTGAGCAGCGTCTTGGCAAAACAATGTTGCAGATTGCTGAAAACTTGCAGGCGGCAGTTGTGACCCGAGGGGCCCTTGGCGCAACCCTTTATAATGAGGGCCAAACGCACCCAATTGCCGCGACAACACCGGAAGCCGTGGTGGATCCAACCGGATGTGGCGATGCCCATCGGGCAGGCCTTTTATATGGGTTAAGTTATGGGTGGCCCCTCTATGATGCGTGCTGTTTGGCCAGTATCATGGGG
>Ga0209487_1000161_pt1 | contig 61318 bp, 47 predicted proteins | sample Poulit2012_FD_187524 | JGI IMG/M metagenome (GOLD analysis project Ga0209487, IMG submission 187524) | Agricultural soil microbial communities from Georgia to study Nitrogen management - Poultry litter 2012 (SPAdes) (version 2) | ecosystem: Environmental > Terrestrial > Soil > Agricultural land...
GGGGTGCGGCTGCGTGAGGCAGTTCGACGGTGTGAGGGGGTGGCTTCGATCCGCCTGGCTTTGCTGAAAATATTCGAAAGAGTGGCGGTGTTCGGAGTTGGCGTCATGGTTTATCCGCGGTTGGGATTGGCAGGCTTGTTGATGTTATGGTGCGAATATTTTCTTTCGCTTCGCCGGCGGCTCTTTTTTCGCCTCCCTCACTGAGGTCTGTACCGCCTCCCGCATCACCGCCTTCCGCATCAACGCACCTGAGCCGTCCATACGTGGGTTCCCAAATCAACGGAAGCTGCCTGGACGCCACTCGCATCACCGCCTCCCGCATCAACGCCTTCCGCATCAACGCACCTGAGCCGTCCATGCGTGGGTTCCCAAATCAACGGAAGCTGCCTGGACGCCACTCGCATCACCGCCTCCCGCATCAACGCCACCCGCAACAACGCCATTCGCATCACCGCACCTGAGCCGTTCATACGTGGGTTCCCACATCAGCGCAATCTGCCTTAATGCCACTCAGAACGTCACCTGTTCAATCGCATATAAAAAAAATATTGTCAACTCTATGGCACGTAAAGTCTTGTCATGATCGTGGATATTTTTTTTCATAAAGGCATTAAAAACAGTGTTTTCTATCTGTAATAAATCTTAAATTGTACATGTCATAATAATCGAATAACGCTGTACCCCATTTTTATGTCTGATCAATCATGGATGCTCATCGCCCAGACTGTCGGGCTTGTCGCACTGGCTGTATTTGTCAAAAGCAGAAGGGTATCGCCGCCCGAATTTGACCGATGGTTATTCAGAAGAATGAAGAACGATCCGGCCATCACGATGGAAGATGCGTTCAGTGAGTATATTCAGAAGTTTGGTATTGCCTCTGGAGAGGAGAGGGGAGAGCCGGCTTTGATTGCCGGAGCCAAAGTACGTCTTCGATTGATCGAGGAGTACCGTCTCGATGATATTTTTGTTGAGAATGCGATCTTCAGCAACTATAAGCGCGAGTTGAGGAAGACGGTCAATCTTCTGCCTGAAGCAGTCTATCTCAACTGACAAGAGATCTAAAACGTTGTAATTACTTCTCTGCTACGTGCAACCGGGACTTTCAGGAGAGCTGAATCTGCGGGGGTTCAGCTGTTTCGGTGCTGTTTTGACGTCTTGCTGCCTCAGGCCATAAACGCCTCAGGCTATAAATAAGATCCCTTCTCTGCTACGTGGGGCTATGTTGGTTGCCGGGGGCTTCGGGGGCTATGTTGGTTGCCGGGGGCTTCGGGGGGCCTCGTTGGTTGCCGGGGGCTTCGGGGGTCTCGTTGGTTGCCGGGGGCTTCGGGGGCTTCGATGACTTTAGGGAGGCTATATAAGTGGTCCGGGGATTCAGTCCCGATTAAAGGCTATAGGTGGTTCGGGATTCGATAGCCCCGGTTAAAGACTACGATAGCCCCGGTTAAAGACTACATAGGTGGTCCGGGACGCCATAGTCCCGGTTAAATCAGAGTGGGGTGAAACAAAACCAGATTGAACCAGCTAATCTAACGCTAACGTTGGCACATCCTTGCGCTCTTTGAAACGTCTCTCCCTGATAAGCATAAGGGCAGTAGCTGCCAGTCCGGCTATCATCAGCCAGTTGAACCAGTTGCCGTAGCGGGCATAGAGCGTCGTGGTGTTATTCGGGTGAATGGTGTAAGTAAATGCAGTCCGGGTCCAGTAGTCGGTGGCTACTTTGACGTCGCCATCGGGAGCAATGATACCTGATGTCCCGTTATTGGCACTTCTGGCCACCCACTTTCTATATTCGATGGCGCGCAGCCGCGCGTAGGCGAAGTGCTGGAGGTGTCCGCTGGTGTTGCCCCACCAGCCGTCATTGGTGATGATGCTCAGAAACGTGGCATCGTTGCGCACGAAATCTCCAACCCACCCTGAGAATACGGAGTCATAGCAGATCAGAGCAGGTACGGACTCCTGTCCTATCTCGAAGTTATTGGTTTCAATCCCTTTGCCGTATCCGACAACCTCGCCCCAGTTGACCAGGCCCAGTATGTCCAGTGTCTTGAAGGTCTCGACAAAGGGCATCCTCTCTACGATGGGCACCAGCTTCCCCTTCTTGTAGACTTCGTTGAGCGAGTCCCCATCGTAGTGGAGGCCGGAGTTGTAGATGTTGTATCTGTGACCTTCGATGGTACCGCGGGTGACACGGGGCTCCATACCCGGAGGATAGTAATCAATCAGGCCTGCTCCTGTAATCAGCTCGACGTTCCAGGTCCGCAAGGTGTCTTCAATACGGCTGTTGAGTCGGCTATCTCGCGAAACGAGTGAGTTCAGAGCATTTTCTGGCCAGAGAAGAAGATCAGTATTTTCTGTTCTCACCGAATCGGAGACCTCAAAAAGAAGCGTCAGTAGCTCATCGACACTGCCCACCCCGCCATAATCGAGGTAGGAGTCGAGGTTGGGCTGAACCACAGCCACCTCCATCTCTCTGTCGGTATTTGGCTGATAGCTCGCTTTACTGATCACCGAGAGAATAGGAAAAAGGATCAGGACAGCCACGCCGGTCACCGCAGTCCGGCGTTTGTCTGGCTCTCGCAACCAGAGGTAGAAGAGCATCGAGGTGACGATCACCCAGAAGCTGACAGCGAGATGACCCGTGACGGAGATGTACTGGATCAGATCTGGCTGATTGGCCCATCCGTTACCCAGTGCGAGCCAGGGCCAGGCGAGATCCCAATTGTGATGCATGAATTCATAGCTGACCCATACAGATCCTGCAAGCAGGGCGATGGCCAGGGTTGCCAACCGGCTGTGGAGCAGATAGCGGATGATGATCAGCGGAATGACCATCAGCAGACTGTTGGCGATGATGGCTGCCGCACCACCCGCAATGGTGGCGAATGTCAGCCAGTAGGTGGTCAGTACATTCCAGATCAGAAAGCCGATCCAGGATTTCCACAGCAGGTCTTTAAGATCCACGGCCAGATCAGCAAGACGGAACATGAGGATAAATGCCGGGAACTGGAGGAAAACCAGATCTATAGGCGGGAACGAGAGGGCGAGCATCAGGCCGGCTGTTATCGAGAGGATCCACGGCTGATTCCAGAACTTCTGAAACATGATCACTCCCTGTACGACTTACCGGCCAGGACAACGACAAACTCGCCCCGGATCTGATCCCGCTTACTGTAATTGCTGTAGAGGTCACCCAACGGCCCCCGATTCAGCTCTTCAAAGGCTTTGGTCAGCTCTCTGGCCACACAGGCGATCCTCTCCTCTCCCGCATGCTCTATCAACTCTTCGAGCAACCGGAGCAGCCGGTGTGGGCTTTCGAAGATGACGCTGGTCTCCTCACGTTCTGCGATGGCGGTCACTCTCGTCTGACGCCCCTTTTTTGGCGGCAGAAATCCCTCATAGTGATATCGGTCACTGGGCAGGCCGCTGGCGATCAGCGCTGTCGTGCACGCGTCTGGTCCGGGTATGACCTGAACCTTGTGACCCCGCTGATGAACAGCCCGGGTGGCAAGAAAGCCGGGGTCAGAGATTCCAGGCATACCGGCATCACTGATCATGGCGATGTCCTGGCCGGCATCCAGAAGGTTCAGAAGATGATTCACTTTCCGGTGTTCGTTGTGCTGATGAAAGGAGAAGAGGGGCCGATCGATCTGGTAATGCCGGAGAAGAACTGATGAATTGCGCGTATCTTCACAGGCGATCTGATCGACCTGTTTCAATGTTTCAACGGCACGGGGAGAGAGGTCACCCAGATTGCCGATGGGGGTCGCAACAAGATAGAGTGTAGCCACGCAGATTGATCTATGGGTCGAGATTCAGCAAGAGCTTTTCTGCCGCTTTAACCGGTCTGAAAACTAACGACTGTCCGAACCAAATGTTACGACGCCTGTTTTCAGACTGGAGTTCAAAGATATGTTCAAAAAGTCGTAGTTTCTGCCCTGAATATTTAAATCAATACTTTGAGAATGATAGACTTCAAACCATCAGGTATCAACCACATCACCATCCGTGTCAATGAAATCACACGGGCTGAGAAGTTTTACGGTGATATACTCGGTTTTGAGCAGATCCGGAAAATGGGTCAGAGCATGTCGGTCTACCGGATCGGTGAAGAGGATACGCTTGTGATCGTTGAGGCGGAGACCAGTTATGATCCCAACTCGAGAGATTTTCGGGTCGATCATATCGGTTTCTATCTCGACAGTCCTGAAGAGGTGGACAAGATGGCCGACTATTTCAGAGAGCAGGAGGTGTCTATTTTGAGTGGCCCTGCGAACCGGAAGAAGGGGCGATTTCTCTTTATCTCCGACCCTGACGGTAACATGATCGAGTTCTTCTACGAAGGGGAGTAGCGGGCTGAACCGGACAATGGCTGAACCGGGACAAGCCTGTACCTGGGCAATGCCTGAACCGATACATGGAAACAGGTTGACGACCGTTACTACATGGATCCGGGCAGACAGATTGTTTTACCACAGGTTGACGTCCGTTACTACATGGATCCGGGCAGACAGATTGTTTTACCACAGGTTGACGACCGTTACTTCATGGATCCGGACAGACAGATTGTTTTATCGCCGTGAGACAATCAGCATCTGATGGAATATGGGAAATGAGAATGACGTGACCTCCGGATCTGTTTTCCGTAATAATCCCACTTCATGAGTTGTCATCAGGGCAATCTGTCTCCGGAGTTGCAATGTCTGTGCGCAAGATTGTCAGGTTGATTTGCAGAATCGGCAATGGCACGCTATTTGCCAATTCATAAATGGCGTTGAAAGAATTTGTTGACAGGGGCTGATGCAGGTTATCTATATCTACAGGCAGTCACGTGGTCTCTTGGCAGTCACGTACTCTGCATTGGCTTCAGGAATTTAAACTTGTAAATCTTTATCGATGAGTGAAGAGAACGTGGAGAAGCAGAACAGAGGCGCTTCTACAGCTGAAGAGCAGTCAGAAGAGGTTAATCAGCGATCCGGAAATGCTGAAACGGCACAGCAGCAGGATGCTGCGGATTCCGATAATCGTGAAGGGGCCGGGGAAACTGACCAGCTGATTCTGGATCAGCAGCAGCGTATCCAGGAACTTGAACAGAAGGTAGAGGAGCTCACCGAGACCAGTCTGAGGAGAACGGCTGAACTCGATAATGCCAGAAAGCGCATGCAGCGGGAGCGTATTCAACTTCTGGAGACAAGCAAGGCGGAGGCCCTTGAGCACTTTCTGCCGGTTTATGACGACCTCTGCCGGACCATTGATGCTCTTGATGAGCAGCCGGGTGCGGACAATCTGTCTGGTATTGAGGATGGTATACGGCTGGTGGCAGACAAATTCCGTAATGTCCTTGAGCGATATGATATAGTACGTATCGACCAGACCGGTGTTCCTTTTGATGTGGATCTGCATGACGCTCTGATGAGACGAAAGCCTGAAGATGAGAACACGGACAGCAACGTGGTTCTGCAGGTTCTGGAGAGCGGGTATCGCATGGGAGACCGTACGATCCGCCATGCCAAGGTGATCGTCAGTGAGTAGTGTCTGCGGCTCCGGAGATGAGTTCGGATTCCCGGCGATGGTGAATTCAGGTTCTCAGGACGATCAAAGATGAATATAGGACCTCAGAACGATCATCATCCAGCAGCGATCCTGAAGGAGCGAATCTGACTCATTGATATGGATGAAGACGTAATCATACAGGTTCAGAAGATAATACAGGTTCAGAAGGTTCAGAAAAAAGTCTAGACTTACAGTATCATGTCAAAAAGGGACTATTATGAGGTGCTCGGTGTTGGCAGGGATGCCAGTGACGGAGATATAAAAAAGGCCTATAGAAAAAAGGCGATGAAGTTTCACCCGGACCGGAACAAGGGTGATGAGGGGGCTGCAAAAAAATTCAAAGAGGCATCCGAGGCGTATGAGGTGCTGCGTGATGCGCAGAAACGGCAACGATACGACCAGTTCGGCCACGCAGGTGTGAATGGTGGTAGCGGATTCGGCGGTGCCAGTGATTTCGAGAACGTCAGCTTCGAAGACATCTTCAGCCGGTTCAGTGACATCTTCGGCAGTGATATTTTTGGTGGGGATACCTACGGCGGCAGCAGAAGGAGCCGCAGTACGGGGCAACCCGGCTCGGATATGAAGGTTCGGGTCAAACTGGATCTGCGGGATATCGCTTTCGGTACTGAGAAGACCCTGAAGGTGAAGAAGCAGGTTGTCTGTGATGTCTGTAACGGGACAGGTGCCGAAACCGAGGATGATTTTGAGACCTGCGGTACCTGTAATGGTATGGGTGAAGTCCGGCAGGTGTCACGAACCATGTTCGGTCAGTTTGTCAATGTTCAGCCCTGTCCGGATTGCCGTGGTGAGGGACGTATTATCCGTAATACCTGTAAAGAGTGCAGCGGAGAAGGTCGGGTCCGCGGAGAAGAGCGGGTCAAGATCAACATCCCTTCAGGGGTCTCCGATGGAAACTACATCACGCTTCGGGGGCAGGGGAATGCCGGTCGCCGGGGTGGCGAGGCAGGTGATCTCATCGTGCTGATTGAGGAGACGCAGCATAAAGAGCTCAAACGGGATGGAAATGATATCTACTACGACCTGATGCTGAGTGTGCCTGATGCCATTCTCGGAACAGAGGAGGAGGTGCCCACACTCAAGGGAAAGGCGCGGATCAAGGTAGAGCCCGGTACGCAGCCGGGCAAGCTGCTCCGGATGAAGGAGCGGGGGATCATCGGTCTGCACAACAGCGGAACCGGCGATCAGTACATTCGTGTGAATGTCTACATTCCGAAGGATCTCTCAGATGAGGAGAGGAAGCATATCGAAGCACTTCGGGAAGGCAAACACTTTGCCGTCTCCAATGCCAGAAATCGTGAGAAAGGGTTCTTCTCCAAGATCAAGGATATCTTCGCCTGATCAGTCGCGCCCGAACAGGCCCCTGATACGGTCTCCCAGGCTCTTCCGGCCACTCTCCTCCGATTCGACCCGTTTCGGTTTGTCACTCCGGCTGCCTGTGAAGAAGTTTCGCAGGTGGTCCAGAGCTGACTCGTTCCGGTGGTCGGCGCAGTCGGTGGGGTAGAGGCTGTTCACCTGGTGCGGATGAAACGACCTCGCCTGAACAAGAGGGTGGTTCAGACTGTCGGCAAGTTGGAGGAACCTCCCCGTTACCGGAAGCGCTGTTCGTGAGCCTGTCCCGATATAGTCTCCGAAAGGTACCTGCTGATTCTGTCCGCCAACCCAGGCTCCGAAAACAAGATCAGGGGTCATACCTATAAACCAGCCATCTCTGTTGTGCTGACTGGTACCAGTTTTCCCTGCCAGCGGAAGTGCCAGTCCGAACTCTGAATGGAGCCGTCTGCCCGTCCCGGTTGACACCGACCGTTCAAGCATCTCCACCATGACAGCAGCGTGGTCGGGGGAGATCACCGGACTCTCAGGCCGGTTCACACTCCGGAAGTCATAGAGTATTCGGCCTCTGGCGTCATGGATCGTCTCGATATAGCGGGGCGTGATCCGGTATCCTCCGTTTGCAAAGACACTGTAGGCACCCGTCAGCTCCAGCAGGCTTACTTCTGCCGATCCCAGTGCGATAGAGGGTTCAGCCGGAACAGGAGATCGGATTCCGAGACGGGCAGCCACCTCCTGTACCTGCCCGACACCTGTCTCCATGAGAATATCAACCGCTATGGTGTTGACCGACTGAGCGAGAGCCGCCTGGGTCGAGTAGTAGCCGCCATAGTCACCGTCAATATTTCCCGGTGTCCACTCCTCCCATTCTACATACTGTCTGAGCTGATTGCGGTGGTAGTCGCAGGGTTTCATGCCATCCTCCAGGGCTGCTGTATAGACGATTGGCTTGAAGGCTGAACCTGCCTGTCTTCTGGAGACGACGTGATCGAATTTGGAGGTGTTGTGATCGATTCCGCCGACCCAGGCCAGTATGTCACCACTCCCGGGCTCCATGGCGATGAAGCTTCCGTGAAGGAGAGAGAGGTAGTGTCGGAGGGAGTCGTGTGGTGAGGCCATGAATTCGGTTTCACCATCCCAGGAGAAAAGCTCCATCGGCTGTGGTGTATGGAAAACAGAGTCGATCTCCGCCTCCGAAAGACCGGCGTTCTGCAGTCGCGAGTAGTGTGTGGTTCTCTGCCACTCCCGAAGAATCACCGCATCTCCGTCGCTGAGAAGGTGGCTCTCACCCAGTTGCCGGTCAAGGTTGTTCTGAAGCTGTCTGACCTGCTCCGTCAGGGCCTGTTCAGCGGCGGCCTGCAGACGAGAGTCGATGGTTGTTCTGATCGTCAGACCGTCACTATAGAGGTTGTAGTGCTGACCATCGAGCGCAGGCTGTTTCTCCAGTAGCGCCTGGATGTCCATCCGGAGCCGTTCGCGAAAATGGGTAGCCAGTCCACTGCTGATGCCGGTGCGCTGGTAGTTCAGCGAAAGTGGGTACTCTCTCTGGTGACGGGCTTCCTCATCGGTAAGCATCCCGTACTTCTCCATCTGGTGGATCACCAGGTCGCGGCGCTGGAGGGCCCGCTCCGGGTAGCGCTGCGGGTGGTAATACCCGGGCGCTTTCAGCAGACCGGCCAGCAGTGCCGCCTCATGAAGCTCGAGATCACCGGCCTGTTTACTGAAGAAACGCAATGCTGCAGTTTCGATACCGAAGGTCTCCTCTCCAAACGAGACGGTGTTCAGATAGAGCTCTAGAATCTCATCTTTGTCGTAGAGCCGCTCCAGCCGTCGTGCTGTAATCATCTCACGTAATTTGGCGGCGACCAGTGCCGCCCATCCGCCCGACTCTCTGGGGAAGAGGTTCTTGGCCAGTTGCTGGGTGAGAGTACTGCCTCCGCCGGTCTCCTGCCCCAGCATCAGAGTACGGATGAGTACCCGCAGCATGGCTCTCCGGTCAATTCCGTTGTGGTCGTAGAAGCGGATATCCTCAATTGCCAGAAGAGCATCAACCATGTGAGGAGATACATCCTCTAGCGCCACCTCGCTCCTGTTCTGGTGGAAATAGCTGCCAAGGACAGCACCGTCGGCCGAAAGTACTCTGGACCTTCTGCTCTGCCGGATCTCCCGGAGCTCTGACAGTTCGGGAACTGTACCGGAGAGGTGATAAAGTGTTTTGGCGGCAAACAGAGTGGCTGCAGTGATCATCATCAGCAACAGCAGCCGGAGCAGTCGGCGGGAGCCGGAGGGGGTAGGTGTCTTCTGGTCCTTCATGGGTTAGCTGTATCCATCAATCAATCGAACTGCATCTGCAAACCCGTTCAATCCGTTTTTGTTTCTGAAGTTGGGCTGGTTCAGGCAGATGGCGTCTGGTCAGGCCGGTCGCGCCGGGTCAGGCAATACTCGGGGTCGCACCAGTTCAGACAGGTCGCGTCGGGTCAGGCGATAGTTGGGGTCGGGCCGGTTCAGCGAGACCCGGGGTTACGCCGGTTCAGTCGATACTCCGAGTCCGGCCATGTCGACGATACTCCGGGTAATGCTGGTTCAGGCGATACGGGTCAGGGCGATTCAGAGGGATTCCTGGTGTCACTGGTTCAGATAAGATTCCCGGTCTTCATTTTCGACTCCTCTGCCATCTGACGCTGGTGCTCTTCAAGCTTGCCGGCAATTTGATCATCCTGCATCCCCAGCATCCTGAGCGCGAGCAGGCCGGCATTCTGGGCACGCCCGATCGCCACAGTCGCGACAGGCACTCCGTTTGGCATCTGGACGATGGAGTAGAGGCTGTCTACACCCCCAAGAGCTGTGGTCCTGACGGGAACGCCGATGACCGGCAGGGTCGTATAGCTTGCCAGCATACCTGGCAGGTGCGCTGCGCCGCCTGCACCGGCGATGATCACCTTGAGTCCGCTTTCCCGGGCTGACTTTCCGAACTCTGCCATCAGATCGGGAGTGCGGTGTGCCGAGACAACCTGTTTATGGTAGGTGACCCCGAACTGGTCGAGAATTTCAGCTGCTTCTTTCATTGTGGGCCAGTCGCTGTCGCTGCCCATCACAATGCCGATCACAGGGTTGTGTGTGCTTGTCATGGTGTCATGGTCATAGTATTGATAGATACGTCTTCCAGATCTCTAATCCCGTCCAGATCTCTATCACGTCTAGATCTCTATCCCGTCGGCGAGTTTTCGGGCACGGGTGTAGAGCGCCTCCACATCCTCTCCGAGCAGCGTCAGGTGCCCCATTTTACGGCCGGGCCTGCTACGCAGCTTCCCGTAGACGTGCAGATGGGCATCTTTTGTGTTCAGTGCCGTTTCGGCGTGATCTGTCTGTGCAGGTCGCTGATGGGTTCCAAGCAGATTGGCCATAACCACAGCAGGTTTTCGAAGTTCTGCAGAAGCCAGAGGAAGATCCAGAACGGCGCGGATATGATTCTCAAACTGGGATGTGATGCACCCTTCGATCGTGTAGTGGGCAGAGTTGTGGGGCCTCGGCGCTGATTCATTGAGCAGCAGCTCTCCGTCGGGCTTCAGAAAAAGTTCATAGGCATAGATCCCGTACCCGTTGATCGCTTCGGTTGCTGCAATTGCCATCTCCTGTGCTCTTTTGCGGATCGCCGGATCTATCTGTGCCGGAGACTTGACAGCTACATTGATATGATTCTCCTGAACCGTTTCACAGCAGGGGTAGACCACAGTGCCGTGTCCGTTTCGGGCAACCTGTACAGCCAGTTCATGGGTGAAGTCCACAAACGCCTCTGCGATGATTTCGTGACCCTTCTCACCTCCCAGTTTTTCGTAGGCCGCTACGGCTTCCTCAGCTGTCTGAACCGTCTCGTTTCCGTAGCCATCATAACCACCTTTGGAGGATTTGAGCAGATAGGGCCATCCGTTCGCACGGCTGAACGCCTCCAGGTCCTGTTGACTCTCAATGACGCTCCACGGCGTGACCGGAATGCCGGCTTGCTCGAACGTCTCTTTTTCGATCCGTTTGTTCTCTATCAGAGCAAAGCTCTCGGGGGAGGGAAGAATCGGTGTCCCTGTCTGCTGCTCCACCTGCCTCAGAATTTCTGAATCGATGAACTCGTTCTCCAGTGTGATCAGATCACAGCAGTCTGCAAACTCAGCCAGAGCATCCAGATCCTCAAAGGATCCGGAGAAGTTGAGTGGCGTCATCATCTGCAACGGTTCATTTTCATGGCGGTCGGAGTAGGAGGCCACCTGGATTCCGAACCGCAGTGCTTGAAGGGCTGACATGCGGGCCAGTTGACCCGCACCTAGAAATCCAAGTGTGAAAGAGGCGTGCAGGGAGTGCGACACATTGTGTAGTTAGGTTGTCGGTAAATCCGGTAAACAGGAAGGTAAGCATTCTTCAAATCTGTGAAAAATTGCTATTTTGCGAATCTTTGGACTGAAACAGTGGTGGACATATGGATTTGGAATCGAAACTCCGGCAGGTCAGAGAGCGATACGACGAGATCAATCAGGCGATGGCAGATCCGGCCATTTATGACCGGCCTGATGAGTACAGGGAGCTGACACTCGAGCACAACCAGCTGAAGGATCTGGTGGCTGACTTTGACCGCTGGCTCGAAATCAGGCATAATCTTGAGGGTAACAGGGAGCTGATTGAAGCCGGTGAAGATGCTGAGATCTCGGAGATGGCCCGACTTGAGAATGTAGACCTGCAGAAGGAACTCGAGGAACTGGAGACAGAGATCAAATATAAGTTGATTCCGAAAGATCCGGACGACTCCCGTAACTGTATTGTGGAGATCCGGGCCGGTACCGGTGGGGATGAGGCCGCGCTCTTTGCAGGGGATCTGTTCGAGATGTACCGGCGTTATGCCGAATCCCGTGGGTGGAAACTGGAGCTGCTGAATGTGCACGCTGGCGATATGGGCGGTTTCAAGGATGTGGATTTCCTGCTGAAGGGTGAGGATGTCTACGGTATCATGAAGTATGAGAGCGGTGTCCACCGTGTCCAGCGGGTTCCTGAAACGGAGTCACAGGGTCGGGTCCACACCTCTGCCGCAACGGTCGCAGTCCTCCCGGAGGCGGAAGATGTCGATGTGAAGCTCGATATGAGTGATATCCGTGTCGACACGTTCCGGGCCAGTGGTGCCGGCGGGCAGCATGTGAACAAGACTGACTCTGCGATCCGTTTAACGCATGAACCCACCGGGGTTGTGGTGGAGTGCCAGGAGGAGCGGTCCCAACATCAGAACAGGGAGCGGGCGATGACGATGCTCCGGGCCAAACTCTATGAGCAGGAACTGGAAGCGCAGCGGTCAGCCCGTGCTGCCGAGCGGAAGAGCCAGGTATCGACCGGAGATCGCAGTGCAAAGATCAGGACCTACAACTTCCCCCAGGGCCGGATTACCGACCACCGGATTAACCTGACGCTGTACAACCTGGATCAGGTGATGAAGGGAGACATCGGAGAGGTGATCGAGGCGCTCCGGGTACAGGACAATCTCGAGAAGCTGAGTGCCATTATGGAGTAGTGATGGGGAAGTTTGCCTGATCCAGAATCAGCCTTACACGAGTGGAATGACCGGGAACAGGAGAGGGCTCCCTGTGGTTCAAGCCACAGAAGAGCAGCGTGGTTCAAGCCACAGAAGAGCAGAAGTGCAGCGACAGGACCGGTTACCAGACCGTATGGCCGGAAGAGCTTCCTGGCTGTTGTTTCGTTAAAGACCAGGAATCCTGGAAAGGGGCGGAAGCAATTGGCCATGGAAACGGTTATCATTGACGCTGAAAAAAATTGACTTCAATTTTCAATAAACAGAGACCTATTTAGTGATTTTTCCAAACCCGTTTTATCGCTGGAGACCCCACCCATGGCATGGCCTTGAAGTGGGCGACAACCCGCCACATATAGTAAACGCATTCATCGAGATCACCCCGTTCGATATGATCAAGTACGAGGTGGACAAGAAGACAGGTTACCTCCGTGTTGATCGTCCGCAGCGCAGCTCCTCCATGCCCCCCTCTCTCTATGGTTTTATACCCAGAACCTACTGTGGATCTCGCGTCGGAGAACTCTCTTCGGAGACCGACACGGGTGATGGTGATCCGCTGGACCTCTGCGTACTGAGCGAGCGTCCGATTGACCGCACCGAAGTGATTCTGAGTACGCGGGTCATCGGGGGGCTCCACATGATTGACAAGGGTGAGGCGGATGACAAGATCGTCACCGTTCTCGACAATGATCAGTACTACAGTAATATCGAGTCGGTTAATGATCTCCCTGATGTCCTCATGGAGCGGATCCGACACTATTTCGCGACCTATAAACTCATTCCCGGCGTTGAAACCAACGATGTTTACGTTGAGAGGATCTACGATGCAGATCATGCCAAGAAGGTGATCGAGGCGTCCGTTCAGGATTACGAAGAGATGTTTGGCGAGTAACCATCCTGACCACCCGGCGGGAGTCTCCAGCATCAGCGATAGCCAGATTTAGCGTAAGCTCGTTTTGAGACCGGTTCAGCTACTCTGCGAAGAGCTGAAATTACGGACGTTCTCGCTGCCGCCAGTGTACTCCCGCTACGCGTTCTCACCCGCGTATTCTGCGGTTTCGGCTGATGAGCCACTTCTCCAGTTCGACCAGCAGAAATGTTGCCACGCCCCCTGCCAGCGGGTAGATCCAGTAGCCAGCTGCCAGTGGTACGGTTCCGAACCAGAGGTTCATGTAGGGGAGGTATGTGAACAGTAGCTGCAGCAGGATCAGAATACCGCAGGTGATAAAGATCGCCCGGTTATTCAGGAAGCCCCTGTCGAAGGCGGGATCATAAATTCTCCGGCAATTGAACAGATAAAACAGCTGACACGTCACCAGAATATTTACTGCAATGGTCCGGACAGTCTGCAGATCGTAACCATTCTCTGTCAGCCAGCCAGAGGTTGCAAGTATGATCCCACAGACGAACACGGAGACAAAGGCGATTCTCCAGATCAGGTAGGGCTGGAGGATAGGCGTGTCCGTCTCTTGTGGTGGTCTGTCCATGACACCGGGTTCAGCCGGTTCATAGGCGAGAGCCAGACCCAGTGTGATAGCGGTCACCATATTGACCCAGAGGATCTGTACCGGTGTGATCGGCAGGGTGATTCCCAGAAGTATGGCGATCATGATCACCAGGGCTTCAGCTCCGCTGGTCGGCAAGATGAACAGGATGGTTTTGCGCAGATTATCATAGATGGTGCGCCCCTCTCGGACAGCGTTGGTGATCGATGTGAAGTTGTCATCGGCCAGCACCATATCTGAGGCCTCTTTGGTGACTTCTGAACCTTTGATTCCCATGGCAATTCCTACGTCGGCCCGTTTCAGAGCTGGCGCGTCATTGACCCCGTCACCGGTCATTGCACAGATCATGCCACTCCCCTGGAGTGCGGTTACCAGACGCAGCTTATGTTCGGGGCTGGTACGTGCAAAGACATCGTGATTCACAGCGGCATCACTCAGCTCCTTATCCGACATCTGCTCAAGGTCGGACCCGCTGACGGGCTCTTTCCCTTCACCGATCCCGAGTTGCTCACCGATGGCTCGTGCCGTACCCAGATGGTCGCCGGTAATCATTTTCACCTGGATGCCCGCTTTCCGGCAGCTCTGAATGGCATCGATCACCTCGTCACGTGGAGGGTCGATGATGCCTGCCAGACCTAAAAATGTCATCTCCTCCAGCATTTCAGGGGTGATCTCTTCAGTTGAGTCCTCTGTGACAAGGCTCGCCACTCCCATCAGACGGCGGCCTTCGCCCGCCTCTCTTTCTATGTGCTTCCGCCACATATCAGGATCCAGAGGCTCGTCACTCTCGATGGTCCGCTGACTGCTACAGTGCTCCATGACTTTTTCGGGGGCTCCCTTCATGAAGATGATCCTCTGTCCATCCACCTCATTCAGTGTTGCCATATATCGATGTTCAGATTCAAACGGTATGACATCGATCCGCTCCGGAGTGAAAGACTCCAGACCCGCTTTCCAGGCCAGCGTCTGAAGCGCTCCCTCGGTAGGATCCCCCTCCATCTCCCAGTTGCCGTCTTCATTCTGATGCAGTGAGGCGTCATTGCAGGCTCGAACGGCTTTCAGAAGCTCATCCAGGGCCTGATCAGACCCCTCTTCGACCTTCTCTCCATCTTTCAGCAACTCACCATCCGGCGTGTACCCGACCCCCTTGACATGATAAATACCATCGGCAGTAACGACCGACTGGACGGTCATTTCATTTTTCGTAAGGGTGCCTGTCTTGTCTGAACAGATGACCGTCACCGATCCCAGGGTTTCAACCGACGGCAGACGCCGTATGATTGCGTTGCGTCTGGCCATCGCACGGACGCCTATTGCCAGGGTGATCGTCATGACAGGGGGCAGCCCTTCAGGTATGGCGGCGACTGCGAAGCTGATGACTGCCAGAAAAAGCTCTTCTGTCTGATAGTTGGTAAACAGATAACCAAAACCGAAGATCAGCACGACCAGCACGAGGATGGCGGCAGAGAGGGTTCTTCCGAACTGGCCGATCTTTTTCAGAAGGGGAGTTTCCAGCTGCTCAACCTCTCCGATCATCCGGTTGATCTTTCCGAGTTCTGTTTCAGAACCCGTGGCAACGACAACACCTTGCGCCCGCCCGTTGACTACCGATGTTCCGGAGAAGAGCATGCAGGTCCTGTCTCCGGGGACGGCACCCGATTCAGAGGGTTCCAGCTCTTTCTCCACTGCTTCTGACTCGCCCGTCAGCGCCGACTCCTCCACCTTGAGATTGTTCAGACTGATCAATCTCAGGTCAGCAGGAATTCTGTCACCTGACTCCAGCAGGACAATGTCACCGGGTACCAGCTCTTCCGCCTCGATATCCATCTGTCTGCTGTCCCGGTATGTGGTGGCCTGCAGGGTGAGCATCTTCCGGATGCTTTCAAGTGCCTGTTCAGCCTTTCCCTCCTGGACATACCCGACGACAGCATTGATCACCACAACTGCAAGGATCACCCAGGTGTCGATCCACTCTCCGAGCAGTGCGGTGACCACAGCCGCACCCAGAAGAACATAGATGAGAACATTGTGAAACTGTTGCAGAAATCGTTTCCAGGCGGGTCGTGATTCAGGACCGGGAAGGCTGTTCGGACCATATCTGTCCAGACGTGCAGACGCCTCCTCACCGGTTAGTCCCGTTTCCGGATCACTCTCAAGACGTTCCAGAGTTTCATCAACGGTCAGTGTATGCCACTCGGTGCGCGTCTGATTGTCGGAGCCCTCTCTGGTTTCTGTAGTGGATGAAGTGGAATCCCCTCGCATGATGCCGCCTGATGGTGATTTCAGAAGTGCTACTCACCTTTCATACAAAAAAAAGGAGATCAAACATTCCCTTTTTATCTGGGCATCAACGTCTCCCGGATAAGGCACCACTTCGGTATCGTAACAGGCCATTCCGAGCTACCGCCAGGGTTATATCTGCAAACCGTGTCTTTCCGTCAAGGCAGCAGGCGTCGCCGGGACAGACGTCAGACATTCCCCTGGGCAAGCATGGCATCGGCGACACGGGTGAAACCGGCGATATTGGCACCACGGACATAGTTGACATAGTCACCATCCTGTCCGTACTTGAGGCATTTTCGATGGATCCGCTTCATGATCCGGATCAGATTGTCATCGACATCCTTGAAGCTCCAGGAGAGTCGCTGGGAGTTCTGGGCCATCTCGAGGCCCGAGACGGCAACCCCGCCGGCATTGGAGGCTTTTCCGGGAGCAAAGGCGATATTGTGGAGCCTGAACTGACGCACAGCAGCGTCTGTACAGGGCATATTTGCGCCCTCTGCCACACAGCTGACGCCGTTGGCGATCAGAGTCAGAGCCTCCTCTTCGCCAATTTCATTCTCTGTAGCACAGGGCAGGGCGATGTCACAGGGGATGTGCCAGGGGCTGCCTTCTCCAAAATCTGCACCAAACTCGGCGGCGTAGTCACAGATGCGGCCTCGTCTCTCATTCTTGTGCTCCCGGATCCACTGGATCTTGCGTTCATCAATGCCCTCCGGGTCGTAGACGTAACCATCAGAATCTGACATGGCGATCACTCTGGCACCCATTTCAAGAGCTTTTTCGCAGGAGGCCTGTGCGACATTACCTGTACCGGAGATCACAAGGGTTTTCCCTTCCAGGCTCTCGGAGTTCATAGCCAGCATCTCCCGGACAAAATAGAGCACCCCGTATCCGGTAGCCTGGGCACGGACCTTGCTTCCACCGTAAGCAAGTCCTTTGCCAGTCATTGAGCCGTGATACTGGCTGGTCAGGCGTTTGTACTGGCCGAACATGTAGCCGACCTCCCGTTCGCCCACACCGATGTCACCCGCCGGAACGTCCATATCGGCAGATATATATTTTACCAGTTCAGACATGAAACTCTGGCAGAAGCGCATGATCTCGGAATCTGACTTCCCTTTCGGATTGAAGTCGGATCCGCCTTTTCCACCACCCAGAGGAAGGCCGGTCAGACTGTTCTTGAAAATCTGTTCGAACGCCAGAAACTTCATGGTATCCAGCCTGACATTCGGATGAAACCGAAGTCCTCCTTTATAGGGACCCAGGGCATTATTGAACTGGACCCTGAAGCCCCGGTTCACACAGTAGACTCTCTGGTCATTCTCCCAGGGCACTTTGAACTGAATGATGCGGTCAGGCTCAATAATCCTGTTGATGACCCCCTTGTAGTGTTCATTACCGCTTCTCTGAATGAAGGGGATGATGTCGCTCATTATCTCATGAACCGCCTGATGAAAATTTGGCTGGTCAGGATCGCGCTCAACGACCCGTTCCAGAACACTCTCAATTGAAAATTCATCCGTCGTCATGTTGCTAACGTTGTTGAACATAATGTGCTCTCTAATTGGGTTATCTATCTGTCTGAGCGGTTATGCTTAACCGACAGCTGATGAAAACAGGCTGCACACTACCGTGTCAACAGGCAGTATGTGGACCGGTCCATCAACTCAAGAATCAACGGTTCAGACAAAACCTTTGCGGAAGGCATTTCAGGCTACCCTCTTGCCCAGGTCTTTGTTGTTATACTAACGCATGTCGGGTACTCCTCGCAGAAGTGTGATCCGGAATCATCACTTATGGGGTTTCGCCAGTACCCTGGTCTTGATCTGTGACCTATAGCCATCCTGTAAAAAATATTTTCAGGAGCCTTTGGAAAAAAGGTTTTTTCGACCTGATCACGTTCTTCGATCAGGCTCAAAAATCCTGTTTTTGCAAAGGTTACTTCACAGAGACACCTCTGTCAGGAGGTGATTATGCATAACGTGAAGGCCATTAAGATTAGCTATATCACGTGAAATCAGCAAAATATTATTTTGAAACATCCCTAAAATTTCATAAAAGCGCTTTTTTCACGCACAGATTTATCTCAAAACCTCTCTGTCGGGCTCGATCCTGCACGCATTGGAGCATCAGTAATGCTCCGGCTGAGCACAATTTGAGAGTGACTACCTCACTTTGGAAGAGAGAAGCTTGTAAAACGGAGGTGACTGTACAGCAGCCGCTGGCTGTGATCGGATCTGAAATGTTATAACCGGAGGCGCTTTCTCTACAATATCAGACGAGGGTTGGGGGATGGACAGAAGAGATCATACCGGCGGCTGCGACCGGGAGAGGTTCAGCCAGAACTAAAATCTTAATCCGTTGTAAAGAGGTCGGGACGCTCCTCGCTCAGAAATCTCAGATAGCGTGCGGGAAGCTCGAAGGGTCTCTCATCCGGAATGGCGGGCAGACGGGGAGTCCGAATCACGGGTCTCTCCGGTTTCAGATCGGGATCCCATCGAAAGCCGGAAAGCTGCCGATCGATCGTAGCCGGATCTTCCGGAAGGTAGGAGCCTTCGATATTCTGCTCCGCCCTGAAATCACTGAGTTCTCCATCTTCAAAGAGAATGGTACTCGGTCCGGCAGCTATCAGCTCGATCAGGCCGTCAGGCTGTTCATCATCGTCTTTGAGATGAAAGATGAGCTCACTGTTGTCATAGACAATAATACTATCCACCTGGCCCTCGTCAAACCATGCCTTCAGGGTGTCGCCGGTCATCTGGTTCAGACGGCCGGTCAGACTGTCCTCCTGAACCGCAATGGGTCGGGTATAGGATGTCAGCAGTTTGACCTGGTCATCTTCAAGCAGCGCTTCGATATAGGGACCGGTGAGCTGGATTCGCTCCTGCCAGGCAATCGGATTTGATCTCAGCCTGAACTCTTCGATGTCACTTCGGTAGTGAGCCGTGTCTGCAAGAGCTGCGAAGGTGGGGGACCAGATCTCTACATCGTGGTAGGCGTCGATATACCGGATGGTGTCACTCTCGGTCAGATGCAGGATTCCCGCTGTGAGGTGCGATGTGTCACGTTCAGCTTCACTGACCTGCATGAGCCAGGTATCTCCCGCCAGCAGACGATGTCCAGAGGAGTCCGCCTCGAGAAAATCACCGGAAAACGTGATCTCCTCTACAAAATCTTCTGCGTAGACATTGTCAAACAGGCGATAGAAGTCGGTACTTCGATTCATGTAGAGGGAGTCTGCCTCCAGATACTGTGTCGAGTCAGCCAGCTGCACTTCTCCTCTGAAGAACGCAATATCTGTATTCTGAAAGTAGTAACCGTCACTGGCCAGAAGGGTCCCCCGGTCATCTTCAAACCGGACCGGTGTGTTGAAGAGGGCTACGTTGAGCACCCGGTCAAAATCGACCGACTCGCTGAAGAGGGTATTGAGCTCCGACAGAACAATGACGCGGCCTCTCAGACGGCTGAACCCGGTGAGTGTGTTGTGATAGAGTGTATCGGCCCAGACGATATCATTTTCGGACTCTATCTGTATATTGAATCCCTGAATCAGATTCCTCTCTTCATACTGATAGGCACTGTCGGCCTCTATAATAGTCTGGTCTGCCTGCAGGCGAACCTCACCCAGCAGCTTTCTGACCGGCTCACCATCGACCATCCCCCCCTCAGCCCGTGTTGCATTGTGGATGGTGATGCGCTCCTGGGCCCTACCCGATTCCGGCAACAGAGTAGCCAGCATCAGCAACAGAATGGATGGGAGGAGAGGCTTCAGGATTTCCGTCATGGTGGTACGTCAGTTTCAGGCGAGTCCAGTCGTGTGACCAGGATCTGAAGGGTCAGTCAATGGTGAGGCGTCCGCGCGGATTGGCAATGGTGTAACTGGAGAGGTCGGTTTTTCCCGAAAATCCGCTGCCCGATATGCTGTCTCTCGGTGTGATAATGGTCACAAATCTGTCGGAGGTGATCAGGTCGGTGCGCTCCTGCCATTTGAGATAGTCGCTGTAGAGCTGTCTGTCGGTTACCGTCTCGACCCGGACAGAGTCCATCAGTTCAAACTCCCTCTCTTCGGTATGGTAGATAGCTGATCTGCTCCAGGCTTCAGACTCCAGGGTGCCAGTCGAGTCGAAGATCTGTATATAGACAGGGCCATCGATCTGAGTCTCCTTCCGTTCAGGCTCCTCATACGTGATGGCGTAGGACCCTTCGAGACTGATCCGCCGGTACCCCTTCTCCAGCAGCGTCATAGTGACATCCCATGTCTCAGTTGTGGAGAGGAGGGAGTCATTGAGTGCCGATTCGACCTGGCCGGTATCGTAGTCTGTCAGATCACCGCAGGAGATAAACAGCAGGGTGAATCCGGCCATGATCACTGTCTGACGAATGGTTTTCCGGTTGAGCAAGTTTTTCATCTCACATTGCGGATGTATCGGCTTTTTTTATGACTCCGGAGTTATCATTAACGTGGAACTCTGCATCTGAGTGCCGGGGCAGATGCACTACTATCGCAAGGAACAGTTACGGACACCGGAGAGAGGTCAGACTTCGGTATTGTCAAAATAGTTTCGCGTCACCTGGCTGACCACACCGGATAGTGCAAAGAGTGCAATGATATTGAAAAGGGCCATCAGGCCAAGCATCACGTCACCAAATGCCCAGATTGTCGTCAGAGTAACCGTAGCGCCGAAGAAGTGCATCAGCACAAAACAGATCCGGTACCAGAAGATCGACCGGAAGCCGAACAGATACTGGGCCGACCGGTCGCCGTAATAGCTCCAGCTGATGGACGTTGAAATGGCAAACAGCAGTACTGAGAAAGTAACCAGATAGCCACCCCCCGGCAGAAGTGGTGCCAGGCCCAGTTCAAAGGCGCGGGAGGTGAGAGGAGCGCCGTTCTCAACAACACCGCCGTAAAGTACGCCGATCTGCGAACCGGACGCAGAGACCATCCGGGGCTGTGTTCCGATACCCGTAATCTGCCCGTTGAACGGAGTGCTGTGATCCGAATCGGTGTAGAGCGTATCCACAGGAATCTCATAGCGGAGCATGACTCCATTCTGAGGGACACCATCGCTGAAGAGGAGGGTCTGTCCACTCCCCGGGCTGGTGTCCACTGTCTCCTCGACAGAGTAGCTGATAGTGCCTGAACCTGGATCTACAACTGCAGGATGGTACATATCCCATGCTCCGGTAATGACGATAACCAGACCGGTAATACTGCAGATTACCAGCGTATCAATAAAAGGTTCAAGAAGCGATACAACTCCTTCACGAACCGGTTGATCCGTCTTGGCTGCCGAGTGTGCGATCGGGGCTGAACCCTGCCCGGCTTCATTGGAGAAGAGCCCTCGCTGCACTCCATAACTCAAAGTGAATATAAAAGCACCCGAGCCCACACCGAGTACACCAGCTTCCGGAGAGAAGGCACTGCTGATAATCACGCCCAGAGATGGCAGGATATGATCGTAGTGGAGCAGGAGGACAATCAGACCCCCGAGAACATAGATGATCGCCATAAATGGAACCAGACGGGCTGTTACGTAACCGATCCGCCTGATTCCCCCGAGTATGACAGCAGCAACAAGGGATGCCGTGATGAATCCTGTGATGGCCACAGGGATCTGGAAATCACTGTTCATCACATCGGCGACGGTATTGGCCTGAACAGCATTTCCGGTCAGGAATGCACAAATGGCGGCAGCAATTGAGAACGCAATGGCGAGCCACTTCCAGTTGGGGCCAAGCCCTTTTTCGATATAGTACATCGGACCTCCCGAAACACTCCCGTCGGGATTGGTCTGACGATATCTCTGTGCCAGAGTGACCTCGGAAAATTTGATCGCCATACCGAGAATGGCCGTTATCCACATCCAGAAGAGAGCTCCCGGACCTCCATAGTGTATGGCCAGCGCAACCCCTGCAATATTTCCGATTCCGACTGTGGCTGAGAGTGCTGTGCTGAGGGCCTGGAAATGGTTGATATCGCCTTCATCATCCGGATCATCATAGAAACCCGTTACCACCTTGAGACCATGGGTGAACCGAGTGATCTGAATGAATCCAAGCCGTATGGTTATATAAATACCATAGGAGATGAGAATGACCACCATGGCAGGTAGAGCCTCTGGTGTACTCCAGATCAGTTTTTCAAGCCAGCCAATGACGCGTTCAAATATTTCCATGCAGGATCTTTTTCACAGGATTTCGGCAAAGTCGAATGTATAAAAGATTTATGAATTATTTAGAGCCCAAAGCAGTTAGGACTGTGAGAGACGGAATAAAACCATCAAGAGAACTGAAAAAACAGAGAAACCTCCAACTGTGCTCTCTGTCTGACCTACCCTTATGCGGGTCAGGAGGTTGAGCCAGGTTCAACTGTTTTTTTGTTAAATTAGTAATTAACTTTCTAGAGCCATGACAAAAGCTGATATTGTGGACATCATATCATCGACCACGGGGCTGACCAAAGTGGAGACTGAAGCCGTTGTGAAAGGGTTTATGGAGACAGTCATCGATGCGATGAAAAGAGGAGAGACCATCGAACTCAGAGGCTTTGGAAGCTTCAAGGTTGTCAAGCGGGCACAACGGGTCGCACGAAATCCCAAGACCAACGAAGAGGTCATCGTTCCGGAACAGTTTGTCCCCATGCTAAAGGTTTCCCGAGAATTCAAAGAGGCAGTTAACGAGTCTATGAAAGAGCAGGAGGCCTGATCCTGCCGCAGTACAAGTGAGGCTGCTGAAGAGCCCCCCGGACTATACCCGGGGGTCATAAACAGGTACCATGCTCATGCAATCTCATCCATGGGCATTTCATTGGCCTTGACGGGTTTCGTACCCGGTGCTGGAGTACGTACCCGGTGCTGGAGTATGTATTCGGAGAATATCTACTTTGGGTTAGGGTGGGAATCTTCTGTACAGGTCAGTAGTACTCCAGACACAGCCTCTGCACCCCTGATTAATGCCCCCGATTGATAAAATATCCCCTACCGATCATTGATAATCATCAGAAGTCGATCCCGATAGAGAAGTAGTGTATCGGGCTGCTCCGGAATCCACTCCGCTCATAAGCCCATCCGATATCGTAGCGGAAGGGGAGACCTAGCAGAATGGTCCGCAGGCCGAAACCGGCTCCGATAAGTATATCTCCGTCCAGATAGGTTGCTTCAATATCTCCCTCCTGCGGAGATCCCTCTCTTGGAAGACCGGTCTGGGGGTTCAGCATCACCTGCTCCTGTTCAGCCACTCTGAACTGCAATCCTGCAGGCTTCTGGTGAAAGACGATGGAGTTCCCCTGCTGATCTGTAAACCGGGAGTAGTTGATGTCAAAACCCCAGGCTGCTCCGGCATCCATGAAGGCGAGTCCGGTGATGTTGTAGAGTGGCAGCAGAGGTATCGGTCCCGGAAGTACAGCTGCAAAGAGCGGAAAACGAAATTCCGCATTGACAAGCGCAAACTTGTTCCCGTAGAGCGTGTTGAACTCATGACCCCTCAGCGGAGTAGCCGGCTGGGTAAAGAACGTATCGGCGAGCCGGTCAAAGGGGATGTCATTGTCTGACCAGCGCTGGTTGATCCACCCGAGCATACCTCCCATAAAGAATGTCTGTGAATCGGGTCCGAATGAGCTCGCTGCCGAACCACGCAGAGCGAGGGTATACCGGGCTCCCAGATTGACATATCGCCGGTAGTCACCCAGCAGCGATGCGAAGACGGGCGAGTCGGGCAGGCCGGGGGGACTTCCCGAGAGTCTGAGCGAATAGCGGCTACCTGCCGCAGGCGTCAGGAAACTCTGCAGGGTGTAGTCCGCTGTATAGGTGACCTGCGGATAGAAAAATGAGGAGTTGTCGGTATCAAGATCCGCCTGACCCAGTCCCCGGATGGAACTGAAATCCCGGGAGATACCGATCCACGACAAGCCGTAGTCAAGTCTCTCGAATCTGTTGAAAGGGTACTGCATCTCAAGGCCGGCTCCATACGTTCTGAACCGTAGAAGCTCGCCGAAGTAGGTCTGATAGTTCTGTGCCTGATGAAACACATTCACCAGATAGTTGGTCCTGTTGCGGTAGTATCCATACTGGAAGACATAGTCGCTGTTCCGCAGGTCAAAGACGAGATCGGTACCCAGTCCGAGCCGGTGGTTGCCAAAGAGATCACTCAGGGAGATCATCACAAAAGCCGATCCGCCATAATAGGTATCCACCTGCCCGGCGGCATAGGTGATATCCGGAGCGAAAGTGAGCCGGTAACGCCGGGGCTGGTAGCGACCATCTTCAGTGATATTCTCCGTGGGACGGAACTGCTGGGGATCATCTCTCAGCCGGAGTGTGGTATCCTCCACGACCGCTTCACCAAAGACATAGTTCCGGAAATCGATTGGAGCAGATTCAACTTCAGTGGTATCACTCTCTTCTTCAGACACACCCTCCTCGTCAGCAAGGCTCTCCTCCTCTGTAACAGTCTCTTCATCCTCCTCTGAATCTGTATCGATAACGTCAGAAATATGCGGAAGATCGATCTCTACAGGATCCTGCATCATCACCAGGTTACCTCTCTGGCGCCGCTCGATCATCTCCTTGGCAAACCGGGTAGCGGGCACCCGTTCAAAGATGGACTCCGTCACCCGCCGCTCGGCCCAATAGTTGGGAGAGAGCTCCTGATCCATTCTTTGATCGAACGGATTACGCATCAGGTATAGATGGTTATACCCCTCATTCAGCGCGTTGAAAGCGAGACGGCTACCGTCGGCAGAGATCGAGATCTGCATGACACCGGTTCTGACATTGGTCAGAGGGGTCAGTGAGCGGTTATCAAAGTTGTACTCATAGATATTGGGAATTCCGTTCTGGTCCGAGACCAGGACCAACCGGCCATCATCTGTAAGTGTCGGTTGTGTCTCGTTGGCATAGAGGGTATTGGTCAGCCGGTTGATCCGGTTTGAACCGAGACGAATGGAGTAGATATCCGTCTGGTAGGCGAATTCATGCTGCAGGATTGAGTAACCTGCAAGGTGCTGACCTGCACGCAGACGGTCCCCCCGGTTAGAGACGAAGTAGATGGTTTCTGAATCAGATCCCCAGGCCGGTTCCCGGTCAGTAAAGACATCACGGGTCAGGTTGGAGAGTTCCTGATTCTCCATATCGAAGACAAAGATGCTCTGGTAACCCCCGATATTCCCGTCAAAGGCGATTTTGGTGCCGTCGGGAGACCAGGCAACCGAGGCCATGGCATCGATCGAGGGGAACTGGTACATCTGCATCTCACCTGACTCATACTCCACAATAGCCAGATTGAAGCGACCGTCCGATTTGGCAGAGAGTGCCAGCCGGGTTCCGTCGGGCGACCATGCAAGGTTCGGGTTGAGAATGTTCAGCTCCTCAAACATGGGGCTGTCTTCACCACGGATCAAGGTTTTGAGGCCCTGCCCGGTAGTGGCGTCAACTACCACAACATCAAAGACGTTCGCACCAATACTCGCTCCCCGGCGGTTGGAGATAAAGGCGATACGATCTCCCTGGGGTGTGATTGCCGGGCTTGTGTTGTAGGTGCCAAACTCCCTCTGTTCAGAGATCAGGGTGGCCACTTCACGCAGCGGCTGCCGTTCAGAGACTTCTGGAAAATAGCGCCGCTGCAGTGCATCGTTCCAGCGCTGTCCCAGCTCTTCGATAGACAGACCGGTAGACTGAGTCAGTGCGGTTGCAACACTCCGGGTCTGGCGCAGTCGCTGGAGAATCTCTGTAATCTTTGAGCGGCCGTACTCCTCCTCTATAAAGTTCCAGAAAGCCTGTCCGCCACGATAGGAGAAGTAGCCCCCGAGCTGGGCCAGAGACGGCAGATAGTTGTGCAGCACCGCATCACGCATGTACATATCAGTCTGCGTATCCCAGCCCAGTGCGAGATACTCAGCCAGCCCCTCCTCGAACCAGAGAGGCATCTGAAGCTGGATATTGCTCCGCATCATCGACTGGAGGGTCCCGCCATAGTACATGTCGTTGACAAACGCATGGAGGAGTTCGTGCTGAAGCGTCCGCCTGAAGTCAACGTAATCCCCCATAAATGGCTGGGTCATCCGGTTCTGCAACTTGTCTGTCACACCTCCGATCCCCTGGGCATCGATGGGCAGCGGAACCACATTGGTCTGTGAGAAGTCACTGTGGGAGTCGTAGATGATGACCGGAATTCTGTCGGTGAGGGTATGATCGAAATCCTGCATCAGCTGCCTGAGACCTGACTCTACAGACTCCGCAGTAAATTGTGCAAGGTGATAGTTCTTCTCATCGTAGTAGTAGATGTCAAAGTGTTCTGTTTCGATATATCTCCAGTCGAACGCCTCATACTGGACCCGGTTCTTTCCGAATACGAAAAATTGTGCCAATGCCTGTTCAGCAAATGTCAGGCTGCCGAACAGCAGCACAGCACAGGCCATGACTAGATTTCTGATCGTATATTGACGCATTTCCATAACGTTACTCTTCATCCGATATCCAGAGATCAATCAATCGACGCTCCATATCTGTCTTTACTACTTTTACACCAATTTCACTACCGAGCCGGTACTGCTTCCCCCGATTCTTGCCAACCAGACTGTGCCGTTTGGCGTTATATACATAATAGTCATCCTTCAGATCACTGACGTGTACCATACCTTCACAATAGATATCATTCAGAACGACATACAGTCCATTCTCTGTCACACCACTGATAACTCCCCTGAAAGACTCCCCCAGTCGTTCCGACAGGTACTCTACCTGTTTAAGCTTAACTGAATCTCGCTCAGCGGCTACTGCATAACGTTCTTTTTCGCTACAGTGTTCACCGATCTCCTCCAGTTCCGTCTTTACATACTCCATGCCGCCGGAGCTGTAACGCTTCAGAATTCTGTGAACCACGACATCCGGATAGCGGCGGATAGGGCTGGTGAAGTGGGCATAGTGTGAAAACCCGAGCCCGAAGTGACCTACATTGACGGGGCTGTAGACCGCCTTGGCCATTGCTCTCAGCATCAGGTCGTTCACGATCGCCTCCAGGCTGGTTCCTTCGACCTGCTCAAGCAGCTCATTGATCTCGATAGGTGAGACCCTTTTTTTAACTTCAAACTCTATGCCGAGTGGTTTGACGTTTTCACGGATATTAAACAGTTTTTCCAGATCCGGCTGGTCATGAATCCGATACAGGAAAGGTGGCTGGCTGTTTTTCCCTGATCCTGAACCCTTTCCCTTCTCCTCTCCCCGTTTCGGCTTCCGCTTACGCAGCGTGCTGACATGTCTGGCGACGGTTCTGTTGGCCATCAGCATACACTCTTCGATGAGGCGGTGGGCAAACAGTCGTTCGCGGATGATCACATCGACCGGTTTTCCGTTCTCGTCCAGCACAAATTTCGGCTCCGGAGTCTCGAAGTTAATGGACCCCTCTCTGAACCGGTTTTCGAGCAGTACCTTTGCCAGTTTCTCTGCCGTTTTAAGTTGTGGTTTCAGACGGTGATTTTTGCCATCCAGAATCTCCTGAACCTGCTCATAGGTGAAGCGCTCGGTGGAGTTGATCACCGTCTCCTCAATACTGTAGTCCACGGTCTTTCCCGTTGGAGTAATCTCCATAAAGCAGCTGTATGTCAGTTTCTCTTCGTTCGGCCGGAGACTGCAGACGCCGTTACTGAGACGTTCCGGGAGCATGGGAATGGTTCGATCCACCAGGTAGACACTGGTTGCCCGGCCATAGGCCTCCTCATCGAGCACTGAACCTCTGGACATATAGTGTGTGACATCTGCAATATGCACCCCGAGATAGAAGTTGCCGTTGTCAAGAACGGAGATACTCAGTGCGTCATCGAAATCTTTGGCATCGGCGGGGTCGATCGTGAATACGGTCTCCCTGCGCAGATCCCTCCGCCTCCGGATCTCCTCCCCGGTGATCTCGCTGTTGATCTTTCTGGAAAAAGCTTCGACCTCTTCGGGAAAATCTGCCTGGAACTGGTGCTCGGCAAGGATGGAGAGGATATTGGCCTCATTGGAGCCCTCCACTCCCAGAACCTGCACCACCCGGGCCCGTGGCAGACCCCGTACATCACTCCACTCGATCAGTCTGAATGAGACTTTACTGCCAGCCCTGGCGCCCGCCCGATCTCCATCTTCAACATAGAACTCTGTGCGCGAGGACTGTTCATCAGGCCGGATCAGCCAGGTGCCTTTTGCCGGACTCTCGAGAGTACCGACAAAGAGTGTTTTTCCACGGCGGATCACCTCTTCAACCCGACCCACCGGTTTTCCGCTCTTTTTGTGATAGTGAGTTACCTTGGCACGCACCAGGTCGCCATCCAGTGCGGTTCCCAGATATCGGGACGGAACCTTTATATCCTCATCCCGCCCTTCGGTCACGACATATCCATCTCCGTACTTGTTGACATCCAGTACCCCTTCATAGACATTCTCATCCTCGGCATAGATCTCATTGAGCTTGACCAGATGGCCCCGGGTGAACCGGATCAGATCTTTATTTCGGAGGGTGTAGAGAGCTTTGACCAGTCTCTTGTTTCCATCCTTTCCTGTTAATCCGAGTGCATCCTGCAGGATCGGCTCCGGTATGGAGGCATCCGGAAAGGATTTCAGAATTTTCAGGATCTTCTTTTCAAGCGAAGTCAATCGTTTCCTGTTTGACGGCATGTACTGTCTGGTCTATCTTTAATTATTCGGCCCGTTTCTGAACCCCGTCCGGATTCGGCCAATAACATCTTTCAGGTAACAGCTGTTGAGCAGCAAGGGTTTCAAAACCACCTGAAGACGGTCACTCCTATATTAGGGGTTGTGGAGCTCTTATGACAGAGGGTATGAGAGAGGGATACAGCTATTTCTTTGGGGGAGGGGAGATTGGAACTTCCGGCACCTTAACCCTGCGTCATACCGGGGCGGGCTTTCGAGATCGGATACCTCCGGCGCTTTTACCCTGCGTCAGAGGACGGCTTTTCGAGATCGGAGACCTCCGGTACACTGCCTTCTTCAGACATACAGTATTCACTCAAAGCTGTAGACGTCGAGGCTGCCGATCTCTTCCTGATCCTCTTTTCTGCCAAAGAGGGAGCCGATCGCATTCAGGATGCGCCTTCCCAGCTCACGCCAGGTGTTAAACTGAAATCGCGCCTCCAGTCCGACACCGTTCATCTCCTGAACCTGCCGCGGCTCTGTCGTTGTGCCGGTACCGGTAAGTGCAGGATCCTGCCGGTGGAATGCGGTGAGGGCGAAGGTACGGTTGATTCGGTAGGTCGCCCCCAGATCACCGATGTCGCTATAGGGGCCGGTGATGGTTCCGTCCCGGCGCAGGATCAGCCGGTCATCATAGAGCCTGAGGGCAAGACCCAGATCCACCTGGTTGTAGGGTGTCAGATTGAAATCGATATCCAGAGCCATATCCCCGCGAAGCAGCGAATTGATCTGATCCGAGAGCAGGGGGTTGATAACCTGGCTGGTGATCAGCGGGTTCACTACCGTACCGCCGGTCAGTGACTCTCTCAGGGCCGATCCGGTTCCGCCCTCGGTCGTGGCTGAAGCGAGAGGAATGAAGTTACCTGACAGAAGAATGCTCGTGGCCTGGATGACCTTCTCCTCCTCATTACTGTTGAGGGCATTGATCTGGGTCGTCAGCGTCGGGTCGAGTGTCCCTTCAATATTGGACGGGATCTGAAAGTAGAAATCGTTTTCGAGCTCATAGAGGGTCCCCCCGATATTCAGGACAAGATCGATCGGAAAGCGCTGCGCACCCTGCATGCGGTTGACAGAGGAGGTGGTGAGCAGGGAGGTCATGTCGGGCCGTGATCGGTAGGTGGCATTCACATCCAGTCTCGCATTGGCCGGATCCCCTTCCCACATGATGGATCCTCCCTCCAGCAGCTGAAAGCGTCTGGAGATAATATCGCCTGCAACAAACTGGTAGCTGCCCCCTGTGATGTTCATCCGTCCGAAGAGGCTGAAGTTCTGGTCAGCCAGGTTCAACCGGATCTGGCCGGTACTGTTTGCGGTCAGAATCTCATTCGTTACCGGGTCGAAGATAAGCTGGAACTGAACGGGGTTGTTCGCCAGAAACTGCAGGTCCAGTGTGAACCTCTCGGCAAAGGTGAGCGGCTCTGATCCGTTGCGACGGTCGGACGTGCCGTTTCTGGATTCCTCCGCTTCCCGCTCCCGGAGCTCTTCCAGGTCGAACGTGTCAACAAACTGGATAAAGTTCTGACTCTGTCGCATATCTGTATCTTCCAGAATCGGAATGGAGATGCGCGATCCGGATGAGATGGTGACAGGTTGCGTCGTCCGGAGGAACGGGTCAAAGTTTGAACCGGTGATGCGGGCCTGGCCCGAACCGCGTGCTGTCGCATAGAAGGGGACGTCCGGGTCAAAAGGGTTGTTCATGAACTGGAGGTTGTTCATGTCCAGAGTCAGGTTCAGATAGGTGGTCTCAGAGAAGTTGTCCAGATCTACGTTACCGTAAAGCACGCCGCGCCCGCCCTGGCCATCCAGAAGAGTCATGTTGTTAAAGGTGAGCCCGTCATGCCTGTCAAACTCCAGCTGACCGCTGACTGAGTAGCTCGTATTGACAAAGACAGGTTCAACCGAGACATCCTCAATGTTGAAGATGGCATTAAAATCGAAATCGGTAAGTGATCCGCGGATCTCACCGCGGCCGCTGGAGCTGCCTTCAACCTCCTCGAGAATACTCGGTACAATGAGGGTGGCAATCCACATGTCGATCTCATTGAGGGCCGCGCTGAAGTAGAAAAACTCCTCGTCGGGGTTATCAAAGTCGGGAGGGGAGATGTACCCTTCAAACAGAAGATTCTGCCCGATGCTTTCATTCTCCTCGATATAGTCGGAGTAGCGTTGCGGATCGGTATAGACCGAAGCGCGGGTGTTGAACCGGTTCTCTTCAGGAGAGTAGACGCTGCTCAGCTCGAGGTCGCCGATCAGCCTGTTATTGATCTCGGCCTGCCGGATCGTGAGGTTCCCTTCGAATATCGGAACCTGAGAGAGGCTCTGGGTGATGAAGTCTCCGTTTACCATGCCTGCAAACCGGATACGCCCTCCGATCAGTTCAGAGATCCGTTCCAGATGGACATTGCGGATCGAGTAGTTCATCACATCAGACGGATTCATGCTGAATCTGCCGTAGATGTCGACCATCTCTTCACCACTGCTGAAGATCATATCTTCAAACACCAGACTTCGGTCAGCAAGTAGGTGGAGTCTCGGTGTCCCTTCGGCAGTCCAGCGGTAGCGGTCGGTCCCCAGACTGAAATTGGCCACATCAACACTGAGACTGTCCGGGGTGAGTGTACCGAGCAACTCAAGATCGAGACCGGCCTCTTCAGCGGCTCCCATGGTGCTGTGGGTGATCTGCAGGGAGTCGTTATGCAGCACAGCTGTCAGGCTCCCCTCACTGAACTGCCACTCCCGCCATCTGTAGTCTTCGGTCTGGAGCTGGAGCCCGATGTGGCTCTGGTCTCGAAGATTCTCCGAATGGCTGAACCTTGCAGTCACATCAGCCCTGAGCCTGTCACTGCTAAACTCACCAAAGCGGAAGGAGGGGTCCTGCAGGGATCCCTCCAGAAGCAGCTGATCTTCATCGGCATTCAGTGTGAGCTGAATTTGTGAACGGCTCTCGAGTGTCGGTTCATCATAGAGGTATCGCTGGAAAAGTCCGAGATCTTTGATCTCGACCGTCAGGTCCAGTGCTGCCTCGGAGAGGGGGTGCTGCACCCGGGTGGCCGGGGCGGGTGGCAGTGAAGCCCGCAGGGAGTCCATGGAGAGCTCTCTGGCGGTCTGTCGGACAAGATAGGTGGACCAGTGGTTCCAGAGGCGCTGCAGATTGACGGGATCGATGTCGCCGCGAAGATCTGCATCGAGAAAGCTGCTGGTCATCCGGAGGTGCCGTTCGCTGCTGCCCGGGGTGACGGGATTGAGGTCGGCATAGAACTGATGGGCACGAAGCGTATCGGATTCGACGATCGATCTGGCGACATCGAGGTTGATCCGGCCGGTCAGGTCACTCAGATCCGACCACTCCAGATCGCTGTTGTACTCAAGCGTCAGGTCGGTCCGTGGCAGCGGGTGTTCGTAGACAAGCGGGTTCAGATCGATGTTGTAGAGCTCTCCCTGCAGGTTAAGAGCCCAGACAGGATCCCGCCATGCGATCTCTCCCCGGGAGTGCCAGGAGCCTGCATCACCTGTGATGGAGAGACGGTGATCCAGAGTGCGGTTCTGCCATGAACCGGACGCTGCAAGTGTGTCAAATGAGATATGCTTGATGTACCCTTCATCCAGAGCCAGAGTGAACTCTCCGGTCATCTTGTCCGGCTCTGTACCGCTGCCTGTGAAACTAACTGCCCCGTCGAGCAGACTCTGCTGAAGTTGTGGCCAGAGCGGCGAGACATCCAGTGTATCCAGCTCCAGTGTTGCCTGCCAGGAGGGGATCGGCCCTCTCTCCCAGCTGCCGTTGAGACTGAACTGACCCCGGGGTGTCCCGACGCTGACTGCACCCTCAAACCGATCCGGGCCACCGGCAAGATCTCCACTGATGACACCTTCCGAGAGGTAAGCGAGTTCCTGATCACCGGGCTGATCCCCCGGATCCAGATAGTGCCTGGAGAGCTGTCTCAGCTGGTCAGTGTGGAGCACCAGATTGCTGAGGGCCAGGGAAAACTCACGGTCATCACTCGCTGGCTGATTGAACTCTCCTGTCAGCTGAACAGCGCTCTCTCCGACATGGCCGGAAAATCTGTCGATGTGAAGAGCCTCCAGGTCTCCGGCGACTAGCATCTCGAACTCCAGAGACTGCTCGAGCGGATAGTCCGGAATCAGTTCCAGCAGCAGACGGGGGTTCAGGGAGGCGTTGCTGATCTCCAGCCTGTAGCTGGCATCTTCGAGCTGATCGGAGAAGGATGGGCTGAAGAGCCGGACTGGTGACACCTCTCCCGTAAATTCTGCACTGGAACCGGCCGCCTCCAGGTGGAATGCGTTGAACTCCAGGTAGCGTGCGTCACTGAAGATCTGCCCCTGCAGGCTCAGCTCCCCTATCAGGGGGTTTTCTGACCGGGCTCTGAAATAGTGGATATCCAGAATTTGCTGGAATTCAGTCAGCTCTATGTTGAAAGAGGCATCAATCGCATCAACGGCAAGAGCGCCGGCTGGCCCTCCGCCTTCTGAACCTGAATCTCCAGGTTCAAACGTCACCTGACCCTGCCGGATGGTGATCTCTGGCGCATAGAGACGAAAGGGGTCGAGGGGGTGGTTTTTCAGGGAATCGCTATCAACAGCTGGAGTCCGGTCACGATCAACCCGCCTGAACGCTCTCTCCAGGGTATACACCTCTTCCTGCGGATCACTCACGAGACGGATCCGCGGAGTCTGCAGGTCGAGGGCGTGAATGGTGATCCGGTTGCGCAACAGTGCCCAGAGGTTCAGGTCGATCATCATACGCTCCACCTGGAGCACAGGATCCGGGTCACTCCCCGGGGCAAAGAGATCAACACGGTACAGCTCGGCATGAAACGGAAGGAATCCGCCCAGCCTCTCAACGTGTATCTCACCCTCGAATGACTCGTTGAACGCGCTAGTGAGCCTGGATGTGATCAGGTCGCGACTCTCAGGCAGTTGAAGCAGTGCCAGAAGGGCAGCACTCACAATCAGCAGCGTAACCAGCAGGATCATCACGACCTTCAGGAGCAGCTTCCAGGCTCTATGTATCCAGCTGATAATCACAATTTCTAACCGGGGTTGTGGTCCGCTTGTGTTCGGTTGCTCGTGGTGAAGAGGTCAAAGGTGTATTGCCATGCTTCCCGGATGGGCTCCAGGTTCTCCAGTTCGGTAACGTAGGGCGCTCCCCAATCGTGCAGGAGAACCAGTTTCAACTGGCTGGAGGTCCGCTTCTTGTCATACCCCATCGCGTCAATCAGATCGTCGATATCGAAGTCAAAGACATCTGGATGGATGTTGTAGAGCGGACTGAATCCGGTCAGGGTCTCCAGCTCCGGTGCAGCACCCAGATGAGCGGAGAGTCGCGTGGCAGCGATCATACCGGCGAAAACAGCCTCACCGTGGCTGATCAGACGGTAGTTCCCCAGTCGCTCCAGGGCATGTGCAAATGTATGACCGAAGTTGAGGATCATCCGGAGACCGCTCTCCTTCTCATCCTCTTCGACCACATCCGCCTTGATCTTTGCGCACTTTCGAATCAGCTCGACCAGTTTCGGATCGGATGGGTCGGGTATCTCACCGCCACCGAACAGCTCTTCACAGGTCATGAAGATGGAGGGGTCGCGGATCGCGCCATACTTGAGAATCTCGCTCAGGCCGTTGACCCACTCGTTCCGGGGCAGCGTAGACAGGCTGTGCGTATGGATGAAGATCGCCTCTGGCTGAAAGAAACTGCCGACAAGATTTTTACCCACCTCGTGATTGACCCCCGTCTTTCCGCCAATGGAGCTGTCCACCATGGCCAGCAGGGTGGTGGGGATGTGAACCAGGGGGAGGCCTCTCAGAGTGGTGGCGGCTGCAAAACCTGCCAGATCACCGGTTACACCTCCGCCGGCAGCCACAACCATGCTGTTCCGCCGGACCTCACCCTTCAGCATGAAGTCAGTGATCCGTTTCCAGCTGTCGATGCTCTTGCTCTGTTCACCTGAGGGCACCACAAAGATGCGGTCGTCGGAAACTCTGTCCCCCAGAGTTTGCCGCAACGCCTCTCCATGGTGAGCCCTGACCTGTTCATCAATGATGAGGAACAGCTTGTCGGGTTCAGCCTGACCGATCATGTATCGAAAGGCGTCTGCAGGGAATGGGTGAGCGGCAAAAAGAGGGTAGGACCTGGAGGGGGTCTTGATGGTGATATCGGCTTTCATATTCCTGAAGTCTGGACTTGCTGTAGTTTGGACACGATGGATGCTGCTATCGCGTCCGGACTGGATGCTCCGGTGTGGATAGTGAGATGTGACTGTCTGTAGAGGGCGATGCGCTCCTGCAGAAGCTTCTCTATTTTTTTCCGGATCTCGTCACGGCCGGCATCACCCAAAAGCGGGCGACCCGTCTCACGACTGAGACGTTCTGAAAGTACGGATAGCGGTGCTTCTAAAAAAATAAGCCACCCCCTCTTCTTGAGATGATCCACGATCTGCTGATCCTGGAGAGCACCCCCGCCAAGGGCAAGCACGGTGTCTCTCCTCTCTGCCAGTTTCATCAGGACCTCCCGCTCCACCTTTCGGAATCCCTGTTCGCCGCTCCGCTCGAATATCTCCGGTATCGTGAGCTTCTGATCCTTTCGGATCTCATCATCAAGATCAGCAAACCTGATCTGCAGTTTCCTGGCCAGACGATGGCCGACGGTGGTCTTGCCCGAACCCATCATGCCACAGAGGAAAAGGGGTCTGTCGGGTTGCCATTCGGGGTGAATCGGTACAGGTTCAGTCATCGTTATATTCTGTTTCAGTCAACGTTCAAGGTCGTTTTAAGCAACACATTTTACAACCGGCGACTTTCAGCTTCAGCTCTTGAATGGCTCTTCCGGCGTCACCATCTCCACCTCCTCCCGTTCGACGCGCACACTCCCTGCCGGGGCCCCTTTCGGTTTCGTCACATACTTCCGTTTAGTCACGATAACAGGTACCAGCGAGGAGCCTCGAAGTCCGGAGTACCAGGCGGCCCAGGCGGCGGCCCGAAGCAGTACCTCACGGGGGGGATACCCGCTGCTGTTCTCCATCCGGATAACCACATGTGAGCCTCCTGTACCGCGCGCATGGAGCCAGATATCCTCTTTGTGCGAAGAGGATGTTACCTCATCATTGCTTCTGGCGCTCTTTCCAATGCGGATCTCATAGCCGCCGAGTTCAAACCGGCGCCAGGGGAGGGAGACCCGCTGTCCAGACTCCTGATTACCAAACCCCAACGTCTTCATCGTCTCTTCGTTCTGCTTCTGCCATTTTTCGAAGTCACGCAGCGACCTGACCGGGTCCAGGCTCTCCAGCAACTCCTCCAGCGTCACAATCCGCCTGCGAATCTCCCTCTCCCGCCGTGCCGACTCCTCAACACGGCGCCTTGCACCGTGTGCCTTGTCGTAGTACCGTTGGGCATTGGCAGCAACAGAGAGTCCCGGCTCAAGCGATATACGCCTGGGTCTGTTGTCGTGGTAGAAATCCTGCACCTCCAGCGAATCAGCCGCCGGATCGAGCTGGCGGTGTGCCTGGGCCATCAGCAGGTGACCCGCCTCCTCATGCTGTTCTGCCCGCTCAAGAGCCTTCTCTGCATCTTCAAGCTGACTGAGGGAGGTGCGTGCCCCTCTGAGCAGCCGCTCCAGCCTCCCCACAAGCTGCTGTTTCTTTCGGCTGAACCGTCTCAGGCGGGAGGCGCGGTAGTAGCAGTATCTGATCGTTTCATTGGCGTTTCCGAACCGTTTCATCTCCGGAAGCGGCAGCAGGTCGCCGGGGATCAGGCAGGGGTGACCGCTCTCCAGTACCCGGAACTCCGGACGGCTCTTCATCGCTTCAACCAACTTGCGGGTGACTCTGAAGATCTGTTCAGGTTCAGCCTGCTCCAGCTGAAACTCTCTTATGACGGGCTGAACCAGATGACGCGGAAATTTCGCATCGGTTGCCAACAGCATCCGCTTCGGATCAGGGTCTTCAGGAGGGATGGCGGCGGGTTTTTGCGGCCGTGGTTGCGGGGCCTTCCTGCCGGTCACCGCAGAGGGCTCCCGGAAAGCATCGGTAACCTCTCCACCGCTGACATGAAAGATGTTGGCACGGTGTCCAAAGGGCTGAACCAGCAGATCTCCGGAGCCGGATAGGTGGATGGTGAGCAGCCGGTCGTTATCTGCAAGAGTGACGTTCTGAACCGTCTCTCCCTCCAGAGATTCAAAAAACCGGAGCACGTTGCTCTTTTTCGGAGGGCGCCAGGTGTCGGCAAAAAGTGCTGTCTCGGTGGGGGCAGAACTGAAGATCAGCCGGCTCATCCGGTGTCTGTCACCATCTTCAGAGGTATTATCAGCCGGATGTTCAAAATAACCCTCCCATACATGGCGGTGCGGAGAGATGCCAAAGCGGTAGACAGCATTTTGTAATTTGTTATTTAGCTGTTCTGTTAGATATATTAAGATGTAGTAATTATTCATTTTACAGAGAGTAACAGAAGGCTTTGCAGACTACTGTATTCTTTATGCAGTATCCTGAAAAGATAGGCAGTATTCTGAAAGCGGAGTATGCCCGTTAACATACCTTTGGGTTGGTGTGTGTCTTGGACGGAACTGAATGACACAGTTTCTGACGGTGCCATTCCGTGCTGTAGCCCGCTTCAGGGAGACAAAATTTACGTCTCGGTGCCCCATCAGAATCAACCTGACTCAAAGAGATTTACAAACGGATGAACCTGAAAAGTCTTCTAACAAGAACTTCAGCCACCATCGATGTCTATGCAATATCCGATCTTCCACTCGGTAGTGAACAAGATAAAAGCTTCTCTCTCCAGGAGTAACATTAATGTAAGTAAATTCAGGACTTGGGAAGAGACCCAGATAAACGCAACGGGACTTGAGATCTGGATTGACCTCTCCGGCTCGACCCGGCACCTCAAATCGGTATCGATCAACTTTGACTGGGATCGCTTTCGTGAGACCCGTATCGCACGACAGCTCGAAGGGACTGAGAAGCATCCCCTGCTTCAGGAGGCCCATCTGGTAACGTCGAATGTGGAGCCGGTCATCGATATCGAGGTGATCTGGTACTTCAATCAAGAGACCTGCCAGCCTTCGGCCAGCCACTCCAATGGTGAGGTGAACTATCGTATCAATGTAGCGAGCCAGTGGATGTCCGAGGCAAGTCGCCGGATCAATGAACTGCTTCTGTCAGACGATATCATCACCCGCTGGCATATTGAGATCGAAGGGGATGAGAACGGGAAATATCTTACGGCCATCAATCTGATCTCCTATTTCCAGTACAGGCTGTCGCATCTTGACAGCCTCAACGGTGTTCATGAGTTCATCGAACAGAAGGTCCACCATCTGCTCTATAAGGTGAATCGTGTGATCCGGATTGCTGACAGCTCTGTAGAGGTCTCGGCAGCGTAAGGGGTCGCTATCTATCTGCCTGTAAGGGATCTCTTGGGACGTGGTTCAATCTGAAATAAAAAACCCCGGTCAGTGCCGGGGCTTCTCTTAAAAAAGATCAAAAGTTACTTCTTCTTCTTGTGCCGGTTCTTGCGAAGTCGCTTCTTTCTTTTATGCTTTGCAATCTTGGCGCGTTTCCTTTTTTTTCCGCTTGGCATGGTAAATCCGGGGTCTGTTGAAAAGTGTAGTTTCTTGAGAGGCAGGACACGTTTACTGGACACCGCCCGATATTCTATCTTAGAAAGATAACTGTTTTATCACTTTTAAGCCAGTGCTTTGACCGGCTACTCTCCAAGTCGGGGCATCTCCTGTAAAAGAGCCTCTGAGAATACAATTTTTGCTTCTATAACCGGCCATCATTTTTGTATCTTCCATGCCTGAAATTGAAAAGAACAAAAAATATGCCGGATCTGATTAAAATAGCAAAATTCGGGGGTACCAGTATGGCCGATCTTACGGCCATGAAACGTTGTGCCGAGATTATCAAAGCTGATCATGATAAGCGTATCATTGTTGTCAGTGCCGTGGCCGGTATAACCAACCTTCTGACTGCTGTTGCCGCCGTCACAGGGCAGAGCGAGCGAGAGCGACTCTTCAAAGAGATTGAAAAGAAGCATCTTGATATTCTTTCGGAGCTGAAGCATCCGGAGGCTGCACGGGTGAAGGTAAGGCAGCTGCTGGATGGTCTGAAAGCGATTGTATCTACCGATGAGCCATTTGATGTCCGAACCAATGATGAGCTGCTCTCATTTGGTGAACGTCTCTCCTCAACTATTTTTACTGCACTTCTGGAAGAGGAGGGTGTCGGGGCCGAGTTCCTTGATGCCAGGGAGGTGATCCGGACCAACAACAGTTTCGGAAAAGCCGAGCCACTTGTCGGGCAGATCCGTCACCTTGCAGAGGAGCGTGTGAAGGGTCGCATGAAGGAGCGACGGCTGATCACCCAGGGTTTTATCGGTTCAGACAAAACCGGTACGACAACGACCCTTGGCAGGGGCGGGAGTGACTACTCTGCCGCCCTTCTGGCTGAAGCTCTTGATGCCGATGTCCTGGAGATCTGGACCGATGTCAATGCCATCTTCACTACCGATCCACGGATCGTCCCAAATGCTGAACCCATTACCGAGATTTCGTTTGATGAGGCGGCTGAACTCTCAGTTTTTGGTGCCAAAGTGCTCCATCCCGCGACTCTGAAACCGGCGATGCGTCGCAATATCCGGGTCTACGTGGGCTCCAGTGTCCATCCGGAGGAGCCGGGAACCTGGATAGTAAAACGTCCAGCAAATGAACCGGTGATCCGGGCTATATCATTAAGGCGGGACCAGACACTGGTTACAGTCCACAGCCTCGACATGCTTCACCGGCACGGGTTTCTCGCCAGGCTTTTTCAGATACTGGCAGATCATAAGATCAGTGTCGACCTTGTCACCACGAGTGAGGTCAGTGTATCGTTGACCATCGATACGCACATGAAGGGGCTGAATGACCAGCTGCCTGATTCTGTGATACGGGAACTGGAGTCGATCGCCAATGTACAGGTGGAGAGCGGACTGGCGCTGATCGCGCTGGTCGGAAGCCATCTCGATTCGACGGCCGGTATCAGCGGGCAGCTCTTCAATCTGCTGGATGATATCAACATCAGGTTGATCTGTCACGGTGCAAGCACGCACAATCTCTGTTTCCTGATCGATGACAACAGGGCGACCGATGTCATTTCAAAACTGCACAGCCAGTTCATTGAAGGGAGGAGCAACCGATGAAAATTGCACTGATCGGAGCTGGAAAGACGGGTGGTTATGTGAAGGAGCTGGCGGGTAGCGGTGATCGGGTGGCCGTGTTTGACGAGTACGACAAGCCCGATGCTGTACGTCTGAAAGAGTCTGATGTGGCGATACTGTTTGTACCGGGAAGTGCTGCAGCTGAGCTGATCGATCCGGTTCTGGAATCGGGCATACCTGCTGCCTGGGGGACCACAGGCTTTGTCTGGCCGGAGGATCTGGACCAGCGGGTGAAAACAGTTGGAACCCGGTGGATTCTGGCATCCAACTTCAGCCTTGGTATGCATCTGCTGCGCCGCTCACTTCAGATTATCGGTAGTGGAGCAGATGTACTGAAAAATCCAGAGTACCACATCCATGAGATCCACCATACGGACAAACAGGATGCACCGAGTGGCACAGCTCTCTCCTGGAAAGAGTGGCTGGGCAAAGAGGAGGCACGGATCACCTCCAGTCGGGAAGGAGACGTCAAGGGGATCCACTCGCTCCACGTCAAAACGGATTATGAATCGATCCACATCAAACATGAAGCGCACGACAGGGCTGTTTTTGCCCATGGCGCTCTCTGGGCTGCACGCTTTCTGGTTGAGGACCGATCGCTCGAACCCGGCGTCTATCCCATCGAATCTATCATCGATCTAGCATTCAGACTGTAGTATGAAACTTGAGGAATATACACTGTGGACCGCACTGGTAACCCCGATGAAGGGTGACGGACAGGTGGACTTTCAGGATCTGGAAACTCTTGTACGCCGGCAGGAGAGGGCGGGTAACGGCATTGTTCTGCTTGGCAGCACAGGGGAAGGACTGGCTCTGGACTTCGATGAGAAGGCGGAAGTGGTGGACTATGTCATGAACCTGAAGCCGGAGTGTCCGATCATGGTCGGGGTGGGTGGTTTTAATATTGAAGCGCAGGAGCGGTGGGTCTCTTACTGCAGTGATCGCGATGTGGACGGATTTCTCATGGTCGCTCCGCTCTACTCCAAGCCGGGACCTGTCGGCATGGAGCAGTGGTTCAGACGACTGCTGGACCGCGCCGGGCGACCCTGCATGCTATATAATATTCCCGGCCGGACTGGTGTCCGCATTCCGCCGTCTGTCATCGGTAAACTGGCCTCCCATCCGGCAGTCTGGGGCCTTAAGGAGGCCAGTGGCTCCCTGGAGGAGTTTCGTGCTTTCCGTAGTGCAGCCCCCGATCTGGCGATCTACAGTGGGGATGATGCTCTTCTGCCTGTCTTTGCAGGCTCTGGCTGCCGCGGCCTGGTTTCAGTGGCTGCCAATGTGTGGCCCGAGGCGACAGCAGCGTATGTGCGCCTCTGTCTGAACGGAGAGTGCGACTCTTTCGAAGGGGTCTGGGAGCGTGGAGCGGAAGTGCTCTTCTCTGCATCGAACCCTATTCCTGCCAAAATGCTGCTTCTGGAGAAGGGGCTCATCAAGTCTCCTGCACTGCGACTGCCACTTGTTCCGGAGGAGATTTCGGATACCCGACCACTGGTCGAGGCTGACAGGGCGGTTAAGGCGTGGTATGAACAACAGAAAACAGCCGATATCTGAGAACAACGGGTGCTTGACCTGCTTGAAAAAGGTGTCGTAAGAGCGGCCGAACCGAAAGGTGAGGCCTGGGTGGTGAACAGGGGGGGCAAGCAGGTGATCCTTGAAGCATTCCGGACGGGAGTTGTCCGGCAATCGGAGGAGTCCTGAAGCTATGTCTGAATCCTGCTGCTGTAAGGAATCCGGGTCAGAGCGTTCATATATAACAGCAGGTGTGAACGCAGGCAGGTTCAACTGCTACGGTCAGGTTTGTGAACCGGACAGGTTCAACAGTTACAAGCTTGCTGTAATGAGCGCTCACACACGTTCTATTTGTAAAACCCATTTAATAAAACTGTCAGGTACATATTATGAGTTCACTCAACAAGGCGATGATCATAGGGAGACTGGGTGCAGATCCTGAAGTGCGCTACACCCAATCCAATACAGCCGTAGCTACCCTCAATGTGGCAACCAACGAGCGTTTCAAGGATCGTAATGGTGAGCTGCAGGAGAGAACCGAGTGGCACCGTGTGGTTGCGTGGGGACGGCTCGCTGAGATCTGCCAGGAGTATCTGAAAAAGGGGTCTCAGGTCTATATCGAGGGTCCTATCCAGACTCGTGAGTGGGAGGATCGTGATGGCCAGAAACGATATACTACAGAGATAAAGGCGCTGACCATGACCATGCTCGACAGCCGGGGCGGAGGCGATGATTCGATGTCCGGCGGATCCGGCGGGTTTCAGTCCACGGGAAGTGCAGGGGGTCAATCTGGCTCAGCCGATCTCTCGAGTACATCATTTGATGATCTTGACGACGATCTGCCATTCTGAAGCAGCGCTCTGATTCAGCATCCATCATGGTTTCAGCAGATACTCTGAACGTGCCGGCAGAGAGCTCTGACCCGTTTTCGGTGAAAGCCCCTATACCATTCGGGGTGATACTCCAGGGTTATCGCAGACTAGCCGCCCGGATCTGCTGAAAAGAATCAAAATGATCACTATTATCAGTAAATTGGTGATGGTCCAGGGGATTATCACCTTTTTTTATTTATGTTTCTCTCGAGACCAGGCTTGATCTGTTTGCCCGGTTGATCACAACGCTGCAGAACAGCAGCCCGGCAGAACGGCAGCCCGGCCGGTCAGGACCATGGTCTTTAATTTCTGTTATAACCGAGGATCAAAGAACAGCTCCCTTATTGGAAACGTCAGACGAACCTCCTGAAAGTAGCCTGATCATTGCCCTTTTGTCCGGAAGCGATGTGGCCGCGGTTGCAGAGCCTCTGAATACCCTCTCTCTGTCCCTCTATCTCCTGGTCATCGCTCTGGGTCTGTTGCTGAGCGCAATCTTCTCCGGATCAGAAGTAGCCTTCTTCTCGCTGGTGAACCAGATGGAAGAGCTCGATCGTGAAAAGTCACGTGGCCCGGACATGATGGTGATCCGGATGCTGGAGCAGCCGAGGCGGCTTCTTGCTACCATCCTCATTGGCAATACTTTTGCCAATATTATCACATCGGTTCTCGCTGCTGTAGTGACAGGGATGATTGCCGCCAGTTTTGGTCTGTCCGAGGTGCTGGTCTTTACAATAGAAATTATCGCTCTGACCTTCACCATTCTTATCTTGGGAGAGATCACCCCCAAGATCATCTCGCTCAACAACCCGCTGAAGATGTCCCGCCGTTTTGCCGGGTTCATCTACCTCCATTTCCTGCTGCTCAAACCGATAGCACGCATGCTGGCGAATGGCTCCAACTTTCTTGAGCGTCATCTGCCCCGCCCATCCAGCAGGATGACTACTGATGACCTGAAGACCATGGCTGAAGTGGGTGAGCGCTCAGGCTCCATCCATGTCGATGAGAGGGAGATCATCGAGAATGTGATCGAGTTCGGTAACATCTCGGTTCGGGAGATCATGACCTCCCGCGTCAATATTGTTGCGGTATCGGTTGAGCACAGCCTGAGTGATGTGATCGGCATCATCCAGGAGAAGGGATACTCACGGATGCCGCTCTATGAATCAGATCTGGATGATATTCTGGGGGTCATCTATGCCAAAGATGTCCTGCCCTATCTCAATACTGATTTGGAGAAGACCACGATCAACTGGAAAAGCATTGCCCGCAAAACACTGTTTATTCCGGCAACCAAGAAGCTTGATGATCTGCTGCGTGACTTTCAACAGGAGAAGACGCATCTGGCGATTGTCGTGGATGAGTATGGCGGGACGGAAGGTCTGGTGACCCTGGATGACCTGCTTGAAGAGATCGTCGGAGACCTTGGCGATGAATATGAGGGGAATGAAGAGAAGCTCTATACACAGTTCAAGAATGGTGTCTATATCTTTGATGCCAAGATCGATCTGGATGAGATGGAGGAGATACTGGAGCGGGATATCACCACACCCGAAGATGACTTTGAGACTTTGGGAGGACTGATTTACCACCTGTCAGAGCGGATTCCCAATGTGGGGGAGAGGATAACCTACAAAGGCCTGGAGATTACAGTTCACTCTGTGAGAAATAACCGGGTGAAAAAACTGAGAGTCAAGCTCCTGCCAGCGCCTAACAAGAGTAAGAGTATCAACACGATCTGATGAAGATGCAGGCTGAGCAGGAACCGGATTTACCCGCCGTTCAGAAGCGCGTCGAGTTGCGCCCGTACAATACCATGCGGGTCTCCTCTACCGCCTGTCGCATGGTCACTATTACACACCGCGACCAGCTGACCGGCCTCTACAGGGAGGGAGTGCTTTCGGGTCCGGTTCTGGTTCTGGGCGGAGGCAGTAACATCCTCTTCAGGAGTAGTACAGAGCGGTTGGTCATCAAGAATGAGATCCGGTTTATTCGGCCGGGAGAGGAGACAGATCGCCACACACTTCTGACGGTCGGGGCCGGAGTGGTCTGGCACGATCTGGTGAGGTCAACGGTAGAGAAGGGTCTGGGTGGGCTGGAGAATCTTGCATTGATTCCGGGAACAGTCGGCGCCGCACCGATTCAGAATATCGGAGCCTATGGTGTCGAGTTGAGTGAGCGGTTTGCAGCTCTTGAAGCTTTCGATCTGAAGACGGGCCGCTTCCGCACATTTACCGGAGAGGAGTGTGCATTCGGATACCGTGACAGCATCTTTAAAAGAGGGAAGAACCGCGGCCGGTACGTCATCACATCCGTCACACTTGAACTCTCGAAGCCACCACACCAGCTGGAGACAAGCTATCGGACACTCAGTGACTGGCTGGTGCGGAGGGAGATCAGCAGTCCCGGGATCCAGGACATCTACCAGGGGGTGGTCGCTGTCAGAACCGAGAGACTGCCGGACCCCTCTGTGATCGGTAATTCCGGAAGCTTTTTTAAAAATCCGGTGATCCGTGATGCAGAGTTTGACGCCCTGAAAACTCATTATCCTGATATCCCGGGGTATCCGGCAGGTACCGGAAGGACCAAGCTTCCGGCAGGCTGGCTGATCGACCGTTCCGGATGGCGGGGTAAACGTATCGGGCAGGCCGGAACCTATGAGCGTCAGGCACTGGTGATTGTCAATCACGGTTCAGCCACGGGTCAGGAGATATGGGATTTTGCCAAAGCTGTAAAAGCGTCAGTCCGTGGAAAATTCGGAATCGATCTGGTACCGGAAGTCAATATCATCGAACCTGAAGAGGAGCATGATTGAACCAGACCGGAAACTCGGAAGCTGGCTGATCCGTCAGGGAATTTCCTGCCCTCTCAGGATGATCTACCTTATGGAGAGTCAGCATCGTGAGAGTGAGGTGCCCTATCACCGCCACCTGAAGCGAGTCATGTACCGGGCATTGAGACTCACCCGCCCGGGTGGCAGAGTGGCCAGCCGTGATCCGGTGACTGCAGCACGACAGACGGAAGAGTGGGTGCGATCTCCCGATGCTATCATCTATGGGGGAATCATCGCCTGGAAGACGTACAGAGCTCGTATTCCGCTATTGCTACGCCGTGATGAGCAGCTGGAGCTTTTTCAGATTCACGGGAAACTCTGGAAGAGTGCCGGCAGAACACTGGGCAGGGAGCATCTCCTGAACGGCAGTTTTCTGCCAGTGATTCGTGAGGCAGCCTACAGGAAATGGCTCCTGACACAGGTCCGGCCGGAGCTGGAGCTGAATCTTACCCTCTGTTTTCCCAACGCGAATTTCAGAGCGGAATGCTCCGGTCTCTATGACAGGGTGGCTTCAGGGGTGGCGCAGCCGGAAGATGTCGAGGGCCTCTTTGTTAACGTGGATGCATCAGAGGCTGTAGACGCACTGATCAAGGGAGAAGGAGAGCCGTATCAGGATCTGCACACCTGGTTTAATGACTCCTCGTTTGACCATCAGCTTCAGATGCTGGGCAGTTTGGTAACTACAGATCGAACCCCGCCTTTTCAGGTGACCAGAGCCTGCAAAGCCTGCCGCTTCCGCACTGATAGAGCCATCTCTGAAGACCGGAGTTGTTGGGATCTGCATTTGAAAGGAGACGGAGACTGGCACTATCCCGATAAACATGTTTATGAGCTGGTCGGTGTGGGAAATGACCAGGAGATCGGCCAGCAGAACCATCTCCAGGAGGAGGTGCCGCTCCATCAGGGCCTGGATACCTTTCAGAAGGTGAAAGAGGCATCACGTGAAACTATCACCATGCAGCAGCGCAGGGTGCTTCAGCTGCTCTCCGCCAGAGATCTGCCTGTTCCACAACACTGGTTCAAACGGGACCTCCTCCGGAAGGTGCGTCATCTCCGCTGGCCGCTTCATTTTCTCGATTTTGAATCGGCAACAAGCCCGGTTCCACTGGCCTCAGGGGCGGGCCCGTATCAGCCAGTTGTGTTTCAGTACTCCTGTCATACACTCTATGAGGATGGCCGGCTGGAGCACCACCACTGGCTGGATAGTGACAGAACAGGAGAGACGCATAAGCGCTTGTCACGCAAGCTTCTCAGCATCCCAGATATCTTCAGAGGAACGATTCTGCACTACTCGCCGTTTGAAAAACAGGTCCTGAAGAAGCTGTGGAGGGATTCTGTAAGCGGCCCTGATCCAGATCCGGACCTCGCCGATCGACTGCGAACTCTGTATGAAGGAGATGTTGAAGGTTCAGTCGGATCTCCGGGGGAGCGCTACTGTGATATGGGAGCCTGGGTCAGAGACTACTACTATAATATGGAGATGAGTAGCGGCCTGGGTCTGAAAGAGGTCCTCTACAGCGTACTCAAAACCAGCCCTGTGCTGCAGTCGCTGTATGGGAAGCCTCTCTGTTTTGATGGTGAAGAGATCACTCTGGTCCGGTGGGAGGGGGGGACACTGTCTGATCCCTATCATCTTATGGGTGACGAAAGTGCACAGGTCATGGATGGAGCCTCTGCCATGTACGCCTGGCTTCATGCACGGACAGCAACATGTCCCGAAAGTGAACGAAACAGGATTCACAGAGCTTTGAGGCGCTACTGTATGCTGGATACACTGGCTCTGGTCATGCTCTGTCAACACTTTATCAGCTATGCTGACAGGGCATCTGGTGACGAGGATCTGGTGATACGGGCGATGTAAATTGCAATTTTCCGGGACCAGGGATGTCTCGATCCAGGTTTTTCTGTATCAGTTGTGATGCTTGTCGGTTGATCTGAAATATGGCTGAACCACCTGCAGTGACAGGGGGTTGATGACGTGCTGAACTGTGCCATCCGGATAGGTAAACATACAGGTCTGAAACTATTCAACATAAAATACTGACTCCTGAAAATGAACAGAACTCTCTCTTCACTCCTGCTGTCACTTCTTCTGCTGATGACGGTAACCGGCTGTGTGGTTCAGAAGAATCCCGTCTCCGGCAGTTCGAGGGCTTTTGGATACTCCTGGGAACAGGAGCTTCAGCTGGGTGCGGAGTCGGACCCCCAGATCGTCGCCCAGTTCGGACTATATGGCGACGAGCAGGTGGCCGACTATGTGGTCAGCATTGGTAAAGAGATCTTGAGTCACAGCCATATGAGGCGGGAGAATACAGAGCAGCAGTTCCGGGAGACAGAGTTTACATTCCGGATTCTGGACAGTCCTGTCATCAACGCCTTCGCCCTTCCTGGCGGGTACGTCTATTTTACACGCGGGATGATGGCCCACCTCAGCAATGAGGCGCAGTTCTCTGTGGTGATGGGTCACGAGATCGGCCATGTCGCTGCCCGTCACGCTTCACAGCAGGCGTTTTCCCAGAGTCTCGGAAGCCTGGCCATGATCGGTGGCGCAGTGCTGGGGCAGGAGTTGCTGGGACTGCCGGGGCAGACACTTCTGGACCTGAGCAGTACAGCAGCGCAGCTTCTTTTCCTGCGCTATAGCAGGGACAATGAGCGAGAGTCTGACCGTCTGGGCGTGGAGTATGCAGCAATGAGCGGATATGATGCGGCCGAAGGTGCGGCGCTGTTTACCTCACTGGAGCGGATCTCCGAGATGCATCAGCAGAGCATTCCCAACTTTGTCTCCACGCACCCTGATCCCGGAGAGCGCGCGGATGAGATCCCTGAGCTTGCCGAGTCATGGAGGGAGCAGGGGTATGAACAGTCAGAGCGGAATACAGATCGTTATATGGAGATTATTGACGGCATCGTTTTCGGTGAAAATCCGCGACAGGGCTTTGTCGAGAACAGTACCTTCTGGCATCCGGATCTGGAGTTTCAGTTCGGGGTTCCCGATGGATGGCACGTGTTGAACCAGCCGTCACAGGTTGTGCTGCTGAGTCCGGACGAGAACGCTGTCTCCATATTTCATATCGATCAGGAATCGGGCTCTCCCCGTCAGTCGGTTCAGACCCTGGCCGGGCAGCAGGGAATTACCGTTGTTGAAGAGGGCTCTGCCTCTTCAGACAGTGGACTCGAAGCCTATCGTGCAGTAGCTGAAGCCGTCCTGGAGGATGGGACACCGGTCGGGCTGCTGATACATGCTGTCGCCCATGACGGAAATATCTACAGGTTTCTCAGCTACACGGGTCTGTCACAGTTTGGGAGCTACCAGCAGGCGTTTCTCCAGATCACAGACTCGTTCGACGATCTGGACGATCCCGATATTCTCGATACTCAGCCGGTCCGTCTTGAAGTTTTCCGTGCCGATCGGAGCGGATCCCTGAGCTCCTTCCTGCCTGACAACCTGCCGATGGAGATCACCCCGGAAGAGGTGGCGATTATCAACCAGATGGAGCTGGACAGTGAGGTCGGGCAGGGACAGTGGCTGAAGATTCCTGTCCAGTGAAAGTAAGGATTCAGTTTCCAAATTCCCGTACCTTCCCTCCCGATACGCTTCTCGCTGAAGAGGATAGCTCGTCAGCAACAGAAGATCTTCATCACAGCATCAATCCAAACAGAGCAGTTTTCAGATGATAGAAAGATATTCACGGAAGGAGATGACCACGATCTGGTCTGAACAGAATCAGTTTCAGGCATGGCTGGATGTAGAGCTGGCCGCCTGCCGGGCCTGGAGCCGGCTAGGAAAAATTCCGGAGGCGGATGTCGATCTGCTCTATGAGAAGGCCACCTTCAGCATCGAGAGGATCAAGGAGATCGAGAGAGAGACTCGTCACGATGTTGTGGCATTTACCCGGGCAGTATCAGAGACCCTCGGCCCGGAGAAGAAGTGGGTTCACTACGGACTGACGTCTACCGATGTGGTTGACACGGCCAATGGTGTACGCCTCAGGCAGGCCAATAAAATACTGGCCGGAGGTATACAGAAAATGATCGATGTGCTTGCTGAGAAAGCCAGAACCCACAAGTATACAGTGATGATGGGACGCACACACGGTGTTCATGCTGAGCCCACAACGTTTGGTCTGAAATGCGCACTCTGGTACGACGAGATGAACCGGAATCTGAAGCGTTTCCGGTCTGCTGCCAAAGACGTGGAGTTCGGTAAGCTCTCCGGGGCCGTCGGTACATTTGCCAATATTCCGCCTGAAGTGGAGGAGCTGACCTGCGAGGAGCTGGATCTGTCTCCGGCACCCGTATCTACACAGACACTTCAGAGGGACCGTCATGCACACTACATGTCTGTACTCGCCCTGATCGGTTCATCGCTCGAGAAGATGGCGGTTGAGGTCCGGCATCTGCAGCGAACCGAGGTACGCGAGGCTGAGGAGTTTTTCAGCCGGGGCCAGAAGGGATCCTCTGCCATGCCTCACAAGCGGAATCCGATCAGTTCAGAAAATATAACAGGTTGCGCGCGGGTCCTGCGGGGGTACATGGTTTCCGCATTTGAAAATGTTCCTCTGTGGCATGAGAGAGACATCTCCCACTCCTCGGTAGAGCGCATCATTTTGCCGGATGCCACCATACTGCTCGACTACATGCTTCACCGTTTTGCAGGGGTGATCGAGAAGCTGATGGTCTATCCCGAAACGATGAAAGAGAATATCGAAAAGACGCATGGCCTGGTCTTTTCACAGCGCCTGCTGCTGATGATGATCGACAAGGGGCTGTCGCGAGAGGAGGCCTACGATACGGTACAGCCTCTGGCCATGAAAGCGTGGGAGGAGAAGCGGTCATTCCGGGATCTGGTCGGGCAGAGTGAGACGATCGGGAACCACCTGAGTGACGAGGAGATCAATGATGCTTTCGATCTGGAGCACCATACACAGCGGGTGGATGAGATCTTCAGGCGAGCGGGCCTCTCCTGATAACCTGCCCTGATCACTCTTTTTTAAAAATAGTCATGAAGGGGGTGACATTATGTTGTCACTCCGCCGGGTTATCCTGTGGGTGAACGCTTGAGAAAGCAGATAAATCACCCAAACAGGATACTCAGATGAATGCACAAATAACGTCCCCCGCTTACAGAACTTCCCACTACAGAGTTGTCGAACCTGTCCTTCGGAAAGTGCTCCGGGAGGCTGAGAGAGAGCATCAGGAGCTTCAGGAGGTGTTCGAGCTGATGGGGTGGGGCGCACTTCCAGAGGAGCTGAAAATCGAAATCGGAGATGATATCCGGGCATTTCGCGAAGAGCTGTTCGGAAACTACTCCACCTGCGATGAAGGCGTGCTGAGACGGCGTCGGCGGGTGCGATACTGGGTGGAACTCTATCTTGACGGGGCATGCTCTATACGTACAGCCGTCGAGTCCCTCCGTGTGAGATCTCGCTGAATTTGTATTTAGAATCAGATCTTTTGATGGGGAAGTTCGGAGGCATTTCTTATCTTTGCCAAAATGTAAACCAAATCGATCTTTGGGTTATGCCGAACTCCTCTCCACACGACCGGATCAGTCGCCAGGGCCTTACCTACGATGATGTCCTTCTTGCTCCGGACTACTCCACTGTTCTACCAAGAGATGTCGATACATCTGTTAAACTTACACCCTCGCTGACTCTGAACGTACCGATCATGAGTGCAGCCATGGATACCGTCTCTGAATACAGAATGGCCATTGCACTGGCCCGAGAGGGGGGTATAGCCATGCTGCACAAAAACATGTCGATCGAGGACCAGGCGGAGCAGGTCCGTCTGGTCAAGCGTAGTGAAAGCGGAATGATTGTCGATCCCGTGACTCTTCCTGCCGATGCAACGGTTAAAGAGGCCCGCATGCTGATGAGGAAGCACAAGATCGGTGGAATTCCCATTGTTGAAGGGGAGAACCGTCTTGTGGGTATCGTAACCAATCGGGATCTGCGCTTCGAACACTATGTAGACAAGCAGCTGGGTGTAATCATGACCCGTGAAAATCTGATCACGGCACCTGAAGGGACCAATCTTGAGGAGGCCGAGCAGATTCTTCAGAACCATAAGGTGGAGAAGCTCCCCATTGTCAACAAGAGTGGTCGTCTGGTCGGGTTGATCACTTTCAAGGATATTGAGAAGAAGATGAACTTCCCCAACGCCTGCAAGGATGACATGGGGCGTCTGAGAGTGGGTGCTGCAGTCGGTGTTGCGGCAGACACTATGGATCGGGTGGAGGCCCTGGTCGATTCAGGAGTGGATATCATTACAGTAGATACGGCGCATGGGCATTCAGAAGGGGTGCTGGGAGTGATAAGATTGATCCGTCAGAACTGGCCGGATATCGATCTCATCGGTGGCAATATTGCAACCCGTGCTGCTGCCGAGGCTCTGGTCGAAGCGGGAGCAGATGTGGTTAAAGTGGGCGTCGGGCCCGGATCGATCTGCACCACAAGAGTAGTGACAGGAGTAGGTGTCCCACAGCTCTCTGCTGTTATGGAGGTTGCTGAGTTTACACAAAAAAAGGGTATAGGCCTCATTGCTGATGGCGGCATCAAGCAGACCGGCGACATACCGAAGGCGATTGCCGGCGGAGCTGATGCAGTCATGATGGGATCCATGTTTGCCGGTGTAGACGAGAGCCCGGGTGAGACCATAATCTATGAGTCACGCAAATACAAATCCTATCGTGGCATGGGTAGTCTTGGTGCTATGAGCAAAGGGTCCAAAGACCGCTATTTTCAGGATGTGGAGGATGACCTGAAGAAGCTGGTGCCTGAAGGGATCGAAGGACGGGTCCCCTTCAAAGGGTACCTCAGTGAGGTTGTTCACCAGATGAGCGGAGGCTTGCGGGCAGCGATGGGCTACACAGGTTCAGCTACAATCAGTGATCTGCAGAAAGCACATTTCGTACAGATTTCAGCAGCCAGCTACAGAGAGAACCATCCGCACTCGGTACACATTACCAAAGAGGCACCGAACTACTCGGTCTGAACCAGAAATACCTCCACAAATTCATATCTTTTGTTACAAAATAACCTTTCACATCTCTTGTCTTTCTGAGCGGCAGGCTCAGACAGATGTTGGCATGGAGGAGGTTGAGACGGGAACTTTCCGCTGGCTGTGGTAAATTTGCCAGATTCAGGTTATAATGGGGCCTTCGCAAATCTAGCGCTTACCGGCTCCAGCGGGTTTGCAATAGTTCCTAATCAGAGTTCATCCCAGGACACGGGTGATGTATGTGGGAGTTGATCCGGAAGATAGTTTCCCGCCGTGAAGGCGAAGTTACCGTAGTCGTCATCGATGATCAGGATCCGGACCACTCCGGATCGTTCAGAGTGCGGACTTCAGACATCATCAAGCAGACACTGCTACTGGTCCTGGTTTCGGTAGCGGCGACCACGATTCTGTTTTTTATCACACCCCTTGGCTCCTACTACAGCCAGCAGAGTGATCGCGGCCTTCGGACGGAGGTGCTGGCCATCACTGAAAAGGTTGCAGCGCTTCAGGACTCGCTCGATGCACGTGACAGGCAGCTGGCTGACCTGAAGAGTATCCTGATCACCGCTCCGGATACGGTTTTTCAGACACGATATAATTCCAATGACCCTTCGGGTCTCGGAGCTGGCCAGAGCCTGCACTCGATATCGTCGATTACACCAGCTTATGAAATGCTCTCCAGCAATGAGATCCTGTTTTCTGATGTTCTGGGCCGTTCACCCATGTTCCCCGCTTCCTGGCCGGTAGAGGGTACCCTGACGCAGGAGTTCAGCAGAGAGGAGAAGCATTTTGGCATTGACATAGCAGCCAGAAGGCAGAGTGAATTTCAAGCTATTGCTGACGGAACTGTGATCAGTGCAGACTGGTCGATTAACTATGGCCACATCATCCAGATCCAGCATGGTGAGGGATTCGTGAGTGTCTATAAACATGCTGACAGTCTCTTCAGGAGTGTGGGAGACATCGTCTTGAAAGGGGACCTCCTTGGAACGGTAGGGGATCAGGGGGCATTAAGTTTTGGGTCCCATCTACATCTGGAAATCTGGAAGAACGGGATTGCACAAGATCCACAAATGTATCTAATAAAATGAAGCTATCAATGTTTAATAAAGAGACAGCCAAATCTCAACCGACGAACGGATCTCCCTCTCTCAACATGATCAGTGAGGGCACAAGAATTACAGGGGATATCCAGTCAGAGAGTGATATCCGGATCTCTGGTCAGCTAACGGGTGAGGCGAGCTCTAAGGGCAAGGTGATCATCGCCTCTTCCGGCCATGTAGAGGGAAATGTACGGGCGGGAGATGCAGATATCGCCGGGAAACTCAGGGGGGAGCTATTTATCTCCGGCAAGCTGATTCTGCGTAAAACTGCAGTCATTGATGGCAATATACACACCAAGACGTTACTGGTAGAGGAGGGAGCGCAGATTACCGGAAATTGCAATATGGGTGTCGACGGATCGAAGATAGCAGGGAATCTCTCCTCTGTCACTTCGGACAAATCGGGACGACAGACGTTGAAAGAGGGCGCCATCTGATTTGATCAGGGATCCTGAGCGCAGAGAGTATCTTGAGTACCTTTCTTTGGGTGCAGAGATTGCCATGGGACTGAGTCTGCCACTGTTTCTGGGCTACTGGCTGGATGGCAGGCTCGGCACCTCACCCTGGTTGCTGCTTGTTGGGGCGTTGACAGGTATCTTCATTCTGATCGGGCTCACGATCCGAATTGCCAACCGCTCGAATGGCAAGGACAGAGGTTCATGACCAATAACATCTCCGGCTTCAGAGGTGAATTTCTGGCGATTATAGCTGGTGCTCTCCTCTGGCTGTCTGCTGCCCTGCTGCCAATGGGTATCGATATTGCAGGTCTGCTGACAGGGTACTTTCTCGGACTTCTGGCCGTTCTCATGCACTACCTGATCATCTGGTTTACGCGGGATCTGGAGCACGAACTGTTCTTCATGTTCTATTATCTGGGTGTTTTTTTGAGATTTACGGCTATCCTGATTCTCTTTACACTGCTACTTGTTCTGGTAAATATTGAGCAAATCTCCTTTACTCTGAGTTTTATAATTTCGTATATTTTCCATTCTGTCATAGAGATTGTTTTTCTACACAAAATATCTGTTCACAGATCCTGCTAAACTGGTGATAACGAGATGTCGACAGCTCTGAGATCTACGCTGTTTATACTGTTTCTGATAACCCAGGCTCCTGATTTATTGGCATCTGATCAGCAGTTAGATGATGCTGACGTATCTGATCCGATTGATGTGATGGGAACGGTTGCCGATCACAACTACATCGATATCACCGGTCTCTACCGCCTCCATCTGCCCAGGATATTCTATGTAGACGGCAGCTTTTACGTCTACAAGAATACTGAAAGTGCCCTTGATTCCGGGGAGTTTGTCGAAGTAGAGGGGGGTGAGATAGTCCATGCGGAGGGGGCACCGATCTCCATTGACTTCTCGATCACCTCTCATCTGGTATTTGTCTGGCTGGGTATTCTGTTGACTCTGTTACTGACCTGGCTGGCTGCACGAAGATACAGGAGCGGAATTGGTTCAGAGACGGAACCGAGGGGGGTGTGGCAGAACATCTTCGAGATCTTCTTTATTTTTATCCGTGACGAGATTGCCAGGGAGTATATTCCGGAAGAGAAGCATCACCGCTATGTTCCTTTTCTCTTCTCTATCTTCCTCGCCATCTCTTTTATGAATCTCTTTGGCCTGCTTCCGTGGGGAGCGGCGGCAACGGCGGATCTGACCGTGACTGCCAGCCTGGCGATCATCACCTTTTTCGTGACCCAGTTCAGCGGAACACGAAATCACTGGGAACATGTCTTTGTATTCCCCGGTGTTCCACCGCTGGTGCGCTTTATTCTTACCCCTGTTGAGATTATCAGCCTCTTTATTAAACCATTTGCACTGGCCATCCGGCTGTTTGCCAACATGCTGTCAGGCAAGATCCTGATTGTCTGTGTGCTGGGCTTGATCTTCATCTTTACAGAGATGTTCGGGGCGGCTTTCGGAGTCTCTTCCGGAGTGGTCTGGGTATCACTGACCGTACTGCTTTATGCCCTTAAGACCTTTATCGCTCTCCTGCAGGCTTACATTTTCACCCTGCTGTCTGCTGTCTTTATCGGGATGGCAGCCGAGGAGCAAGAGCATGAGGAAGCAGATGACACATCCATTGTACATGCCACAGATGTGAGCGTCTGATTATAACAACACATCAACACAACGAAACAACCAAAACAGGACTACTACTATGGGACTTTTAGCAGCTGGATTAGGTGCTGGTATTATTGCAATCGGTGCCGGATTCGGTATCGGAATGATCGGGAAGAGTGCTACAGAAAGTATCGCACGGCAGCCTGCAGCAGCAGGTGACATTCGTGGAGCTATGATCCTGACGGCAGCGTTTATTGAAGGTGTTGCCCTGATCGGTGCGATTGTCTGTATTCTTCTGGCACTCCAGATCGGTTAGTGGAACCACTATTAAATTAACGGATAATCAATTATGGCGGTCTATCTAGCAGCAGGGGGCGGCGGTCTACTCTCTTTCAATACCGGATTTGCAATCTGGGTGTTGATCTCCATGGTGATCTTTCTCTGGGTGATGGGAAAATATGCTGTCCCACACATAGTAAAGGCCCTGGATGAGCGGGAGAAGAGAATTAAGGACTCGCTGGAATCTGCTGAACAGGCAATCGCTAAAGCCGAAAGGATCTCTCAGCAGAACGAAAAGGCGATGAAAGACGCTGAACGGGAAGCGCAGAGGATCCGTAAAGAGGCTATCGAAGAAGCAGAACAACTGCGCAGTGAACGTATTGAGCAGTCCAGGCAGGAGGCCGCCAAGTTGCTTGAGGATGCCAAAGACGCCATTGAACAGGAGAAGCAGCGGGCCTTCATTGAACTTCGCAATGAAGTTTCTGAGCTTGCTGTTACTGCCGCATCGATGATTATCGATGCTGAACTGGATGAGAAGAAGAACAGAAAGCTGGTTGATCAGTATATCAGCCAGCTGTCAGACAGCCAGGTAGAAAATGGTCAGTAAAGCTGCACAACGCTACGCAAATGCCCTCTATCAGGTGGCCGCTGAAAATGGAACACTCACGGATGTCAATGAGCAGATCACTGATATCCACCAGACCATCAGGGACTCCAGGGAGCTCAGTCTGTTTCTCAAGAGCCCGATCATCAAAGTCGATGATAAAAGAGAGGTCCTGATGTCTCTTTTTGAAAAATCGATCGATCCTCTGGTAAAAGGTTTTCTGGAACTGATCGTCAGCAAGGGACGTGAGTCGCTGCTGGAGCAGATCACAGAAGGCTTTATCCGACTCTATAAAAAGGAGGAGGGGATCGTGGATGTTCAGGTCTTTTCAGCAACAGCAGTGCCTGAAGATCTTGATCGGAAACTGAGAGATGCCCTGGAAAGTAAAACCGGCAGCAGAGTGGATCTGTTTTACGAAACGAGACCTGAACTGTTGGGGGGCATGGCTATCCAGATAGGGGATACAGTGATTGATGGCACCGTCAAACACCGGATAGACCAGCTGAAGTCACTGTTCACAGATGCAGCTATTGGATTAAACTGAAATTGAGGTAACTATACAATGAGTCAAGTCAGACCAGACGAAGTCTCCGCCATCTTGAGAAAGCAGCTCACAGGCTTTGACAATCAGGCGGAGGTCTACGACGTAGGTACTGTTTTGGAGGTGGGTGACGGTATCGCACGCGTCTACGGGCTTTCAAAAGTACAGGCTGGTGAACTGGTGGAGCTTCCAGACTCTCTTGATGAAAGTGGAGAACCGGTCTACGGAATGGTTCTTAACCTTGAAGAGGATAACGCAGGGATTGTGCTATTCGGATCTACCAGTGCTGTACAGGAGGGTCACTCTGTTCGCAGAACGCGTGACATTGCCTCCATGGGTGTTGGTGACGGCCTGCTTGGCAGGGTTATCGACCCCCTGGGCCGCCCTCTAGATGGTGAGGGAGCCATTACCGGGGAACTGATCCAGCTACCCCTTGAGAGAAAAGCACCGGGCGTAGTTTACAGACAACCGGTAACTGAACCGATTCAGACCGGAATCAAGGCGATTGACTCCCTGATCCCGATCGGAAGAGGTCAGCGGGAGTTGATTATCGGTGACCGCCAGACAGGTAAGACAGCGGTGGCAATCGACACCATCATCAACCAGAAGCAGACTCAGGACAGTGACAAGCCCGTACACTGTATCTATGTTGCTGTCGGACAGAAAGGCTCAACGATTGCCGGAATTGTCAACACGCTTAAAGAGCATGGCGCGATGGAGTTCACCACAGTCGTGGCTGCACCCGCAAGCTCTGCAGCTCCTATGCGCTATATCGCACCCTTTGCCGGTGCTGCCATTGGTGAATATTTCCGGGATACCGGTCGACACGCCCTGGTGATCTATGATGACCTCTCCAAACAGGCTGTCGCCTATCGCGAACTTTCACTTCTTCTGAAACGCCCACCCGGACGTGAAGCCTACCCTGGGGATGTCTTCTACCTCCATAGCCGTCTGCTGGAGAGAGCTGCGAAGATTATCGATAATGAAGAGGTGGTCAAGCAGATGAACAACGTACCGGAAGCACTGAAGCCAAAACTAAAGCCAGGGGGATCATTGACTGCATTGCCGATCATTGAGACTCAGGCCGGTGACGTATCTGCCTACATTCCCACCAACGTTATCTCCATTACAGACGGTCAGATCTTCCTCGATACTGAACTCTTCAACTCAGGTAACCGACCAGCTATTGATGTGGGTATCTCAGTATCCCGTGTGGGAGGTTCAGCCCAGGTCAAGGCGATGAGGAAACTCTCGGGTACCCTTAAACTGGATCTGGCTCAGTACAGAGAGCTGGAGGCATTTGCGAAGTTTGGATCAGATCTGGACGTTGCAACACAGAGACAGCTGAAGCGTGGAGAGCGGACTGTGGAGCTGATGAAGCAGGGTGAATATCAGCCTCTGCCGGTACAGAATCAGATCGCTCTGCTGAAGATCAACAGTGAAGGACTTCTGGACAGGTTGTCTGTAGATCAGATCAGCCGGTTTGAACGGGAGTTCCTGCAGTCAGTCAATGCCAGATACAGCAAGCAGATGGAGGCGCTGGGCCGAAGTGGAGTCCTTGATGATGAATTGGGGGATGCACTTGTAAAAGCAGCAACGACTCTCATTGATGAGATGACAGCTGTGGAGGCTTAAGAGGTATGGCTAACCTTCGGGATATACGTAACCGAATTACGTCCATCAACAATACGAAGCAGATCACCAATGCGATGAAGATGGTGGCTGCTGCAAAGCTCCGGAAAGCGCAGCTCAGAATGACTGCCACCCGGCCCTACGCAAGAAAACTGACTGAGGTGGTGGCCCGGCTGGTTGCAAACACCAGCAGTGAGAACGAGCTTCTGAAAGTTCCTGAAGAGACCGGACGGGTACTTGTCATCGTTATCGGTTCAGACCGAGGGCTTTGTGGCGGGTTTAACAACAATCTGTTCAAGGCTCTGGAGAGACGGCTCCATGATACCCATGAGTCGTTTCTCAAAGAGGACCGTCTTGACATGGTCTGTATAGGGAAGAAAGCAGAAGACTACTTCAGGAAGCGAAACTACTCGATAATCCGATCCTTTCCCGGGCTGTTTGATACGCTGAACTATTCAGATGCAGTCCAGATCATGGAGAAGACCTCCGATCAGTTTATTGAGGGTACATATGATCAGGTTCTTCTTGTCTGGAATGAGTTCAAGTCTGTAATTTCTCAGATCCGAACGGTCAGGCAGGTTCTTCCTGTTGACCCAGATCAACTGGTCAAAATTTCCGGCCTTCAGGATGATGATTCTGAAGGAGCAATTGACTACCTTTACGAGCCTGATACAGAAGGGATTCTCGAGTCGTTGCTACCTCTGTATCTGAACACTCAGCTATGGAGTGCACTGCTTGAATCCAATGCAGCTGAGCAGGGAGCGAGAATGGCAGCGATGGATAATGCAACCGAGAATGCCAGTGAACTGGAGGATGAGCTTCGTCTCAAGTACAACCAGGCACGACAGAGCGCAATTACCACAGAGATTTCTGAAATCGTCTCCGGAGCCCAGGCGCTTAGTGAGGAGTAACATCTCTATAGTGCGTTAGTTCTCATATGTATTGAGAGCCACTTCTGTATTGAGAGCTACTTCTCATACAGGTACATTCATTACTTATTGACATACTTTTTTTGGAGGGCTGGCAGAGCGGTCGAATGCGGCGGTCTTGAAAACCGTTGAGGCCTCACGGTCTCCGGGGGTTCGAATCCCTCGCCCTCCGCTTTTGGCATTTAAATGCCGCTAAGGCACACATGAAAATCTGGTGTCTTTTACATGGCGGACCGTAGCAGGTGGCAATCTCCGGTCGTAACTGCAGGAAAATGGTGGGGAAACTAGTCGTTCTGATGCATCGCCACACTGGCCCGTCAGGGGCAAATTCAGATCTGTTTCAGCTCTTTGACCAGACAGAATCAGGAATTGCAGACAGACATATCCGGATGCCACACCCATGAAATCTATCTCTTTTCCGCTACTATCGGCAGTCGCCTTCCTGTTATTTTGTATCTCTTCTCTGCAAGCTACTCCCCAGGATCAGGATACAGTCCGTATCTCCCTTCCACAGTTTATAGAGAGAGGACTGGATCGCTCCGGTCAGATGCGCTATGAACACGGTGCGGTGGATCTGGCTGAAAATAGAGTTGGAGAGGCCAGGGCATCAAGAATCCTTCCTACAGTCAATCTCAACACAAATCACGGTCTTATTCCAGGTGTCTACAGCGACAGAGATACGCTGAGCCCCAATGAGTACTATCTCGACCCGGATCTCAGGAATGACTGGAATGACTGGGCTATTTTTACCCGTGCCGAAGTTACTGCTGTTCAACCGATCTTCGCCTGGGGAGCGATCAACAAAGCGATCCGGGCAGCAGAAATGGGAGCGCGCGCTGCTCAGCATGAGTTTGAAGCCAAGCAACAGGGTTTTGAACTTCAACTCTTTGAGCTCTACTACAGCTACCTGCTCGCACTCGAAATCGAGCGCATACTGATAGAGGCCGAAGAGACTCTTGAGCAGGTTGAAGAGCAGATAGAGACCATGCGTGAGGAGGGTGATCCCAATCTCAGAGAGAGGGATGTCTTCCAGTTCGAGATGTTCAAGTCTGAGTTTGAGGTTCAGAAAACACAGGTCTATCAGAGTCTTCAGCGTGTGCAGCGCATCTGGGACTATATACTCGGAAGCCAGGAGGCAGGGCACTATCTGCCGGCTGAAGACTTTCTCGATCCGGTTCAGGTCGAGCTTCAACCTTATGACTACTATCTGAATCTTGCAATGGAGAATCGTCCCGAGATTCAGGGGGTAGAGGCGGGGATCAATGCCTACCGAAGCTCCATAGAGGCTATCAAGGCGCAGAACCTGCCGACTCTCTACCTGGGTCTCTCCGCCAGTTATGCCCATACACCGAACCGCCCACGGCAGAGTAATCCGTTTATCATCAACAACACCAACTATATGAGCGCAGCATTCGGATTCGGTATACGCCAGAATCTGAATTTTCAGGCGATACGTAACAGGATTGACCGTGAGCGAATTGAGTATAACAGGGTACGGGATCTCCGGGATGCGTTGAGTGACGGTATCCTGCTTGAGTTGAGTGAAGATTATATGGAAGCAGCGGTGGCCCGCTCCAGGGTGACACAGACAGAGGAGTCTCTTGTCACTGCAAGAAACTGGGTGAGGCATGAGCAGTTGAACTACGATTACGGTTTCGGAAATGCAGAAGATCTTCTGGATGCTATACGAAACGAGCTGGAACTGCGTGTTACTCTCAGACAGAACATATTTGATCTGAACCGGCAGATTGCCACTCTCTACAACAGTGCAGGTTTGCCTGTCTCGCAACTCGC
>Ga0209487_1000162_pt1 | contig 61291 bp, 54 predicted proteins | sample Poulit2012_FD_187524 | JGI IMG/M metagenome (GOLD analysis project Ga0209487, IMG submission 187524) | Agricultural soil microbial communities from Georgia to study Nitrogen management - Poultry litter 2012 (SPAdes) (version 2) | ecosystem: Environmental > Terrestrial > Soil > Agricultural land...
TCCCATTCCGAACCCGGAAGCTAAGACTCACAGCGCCGATGGTACTGCAACCGGGAGGTTGTGGGAGAGTAGGACACTGCCGGACTTTGTTTAGTAGGGTGGGAGCCCCTCTTTGGTTGGTTACCGGTCCCCCGGTTTGTGGGGTGGTGGCCTTCGAGGGGTTCCCACCCCTTTTTTGTTTAACCACCCCACACAGGGTGGACACGAGATTTAAAGGTTTAGAGTAGGCTGGTCCGATTTGTTTGCCCCAGTGTCAATGTGACACACAATACCGTTGTGTGCTTTAGAATATGTCCATGGTTGAAATCCAAAATGCTCATTGGACCCAAATGCGTCACGAGACTGCATATAATATCGCCCGGCTCCGGTACCGTGTTTACACTATGGAGCAAGGCATAACCACCGTGGAAGAGCTGGATGGGCGAGACCTTGAACCAACCACGCAAGTTTGGTGGATCCAAATTGAGGGTGTTCCAGTGTCGACGCTCCGCGTTCTGCGAGAAAGCCCTCACACGCGCTCTATCGGTAGGGTAGCTACAGATAAAAATTTCAGAGGTCATGGTCTAGCAAGTGCTCTCATTCGTGCAGTATTAGCGTATTATCCAGATCAGCGTCTGACTATGCATGCTCAATCGCATTTAGAAGACTGGTACGAGACATTCGGCCTTAAACGTGTAGGTGAGCCGTTTTATGAGGCCGGTCTGGAACACATAACGATGGCTCGAGAGCCTATGCTCCCACAAGACGGGACTCTTGGTGTCGATACCGAGCTTGGCGCGGTCAATGAAGACACTCCATCAGACGTAGACCACGGCACCCCAGAACCCGGTACACCACAGTATTTTGAAGATCTTCAGCGTCGTTACCGAATGCGACGCAGCCGAAAATCTAAGTGAAGCCTTCGGCTCTGTAACAGTACCCAAATGTTTGGTGCTAGAATTGAGCAAGCAATTAAGCTTTGTTAGACGGGGTGTGGCGCAGTTTGGTAGCGCGCGTCGTTCGGGACGACGAAGTCGCAGGTTCAAATCCTGTCACCCCGACACAGTATTGTTGCTATACCAACCACTGGACTAATTGAGTATTCGGAACAAGATCAATCAAAGCAGAAGTGTTACTTTTCAGTGGCTAAAGGCTCGTTGCGAACAGAGCTCTTAGGACCTCGTGCTGAATTGATCAGAATTAATCAGATTTCTGGAGCTGTTTCTTTAGCTGGTCTGCAGTAGCTGCAACATTGAAAAACGTGGTTCCAGGTTCCAAATGACAGCCAGAGGCTAGCGAATTTGCAATCACTGGATCAAAACCCAAGGCAGCAACAAAGTCAGCCACTTTCTGGGCTGCCACAGCATCGTTGGAAGCGATACCAGCTGCGGGCAATTGCTGAGTGCGTGGAGCATCCATCGCCCAATGGGAGATATGGTTTAATGCTTTGACTACTTCGGCCGAGCGAAAATGTTCCGCTAGTGCCTCTGACGAACTTAATCCAGAATTCAATCGGGTCTGCAACCAGGCAGGTAGTGGTTCGTTGTCCCAGCGGTTGGTTGCATCGATCAGTATTTTATTATCGACCCAGATAGGATCCACGTCGTCGAGATCCTCTTGGGGCACTGCCAGCACGATGAGCTTAACACCTTCAGCAATGTCTTCTGCGTACACTCCGCTGGCTGACGGAGCGTACTGCAACAGATGATAATGCATTTGTCGCGGAGAGCGGGTCGAAGCAATCTGGACCTCAATACCGCTTCGAGCTGCTGAACGGGCAATAGCCGTTCCGGCCCGTCCGGCACCGAGAATACCAATTCGATTAAATGATGGCATTACGTTGGGCTCCAAGACCTGAAATTCTTGTTTCTACAACATCGCCGGCTTTTAGCCAAGGACGGCGTCCAGTTTCATCGCGCATTGCCAAGGCAACGCCACCGGGAGTGCCGGTGAGAATTATATCGCCGGGCAGCAGTGTAATCAGTTGAGACAAATATTCGATGAGTTCCGCCACGCCAAAGACGAGATCGTTGACGGAATCGTCTTGTCGTACTTCTCCATTGACCAAGGTGGTTAGTTGAGCATCAGAGTCAAACTCGTCTGGGGTCACCATCCATGGGCCCACCGGGGTAGTGGCTTCAAAGATTTTGCCCTGCATCCATTCATCGGTTCTGCCCTGCAAACCACGAAGTGAAATATCATTACTGACTGCATAACCAGCTACATGACGGTCTGCGTGGCTTTTGGGGATGTTCCGACCGGGCGCTCCGATGATAACAGCAAGTTCACCTTCATAATCCAAGCGATGGTCGATTTCTGGTACCTCGATATCGGCAAACGCAGCGGTGAGGCTCTGGCCGTACTTGGCAAATACCGTAGGATAGTCCGGCAATTCAAGGCCGGTTTCTAGAATGTGATTGCGGTAGTTTAACCCGATACAGAAAATCTTTGACGGGTAGGGGATGAGTGTGTCGTAGGTGAAGTGGGAGACGTCTAAAATTTCGGCTGTACCATCGTTAGTAGCAGAGATAGCCGTCGTGACCGCAATGGCGCGGTCCTCTGGTGGCAGTGTGAGATAAGCACCGACGTCGCTAATACCCTCTAGTTGGACGGCATGGGTGGCGTACTCGGTGCCCGTCGCATCGGTAGCGGTTTCGGTAATTACTGCTGCAAACGTGGCGCCGGGCTTGTCAGGTCGCTCATGAGGCAACCGAAATGTAGCGATCTTCATGGTCTCAAGTTCACCATACTCCGGCGTTCTGCGGAACGACTTGTAACCGGGTTGCGCGCAACATACTACGCCTACCGTCAAATCCGCAACGAATAGCTGGCAATAGACTGTCAATCAGGGACAATAGAACTATGTTTGAACCCTTGGATTTGCAAACCCCGCAGTTGGCAGTTGGCCTTGGGTTTGTATTTGCGATTGCTGGTGCTGCGATTCTAGCTCATGCTGCTTGGCGTAAGCGCCGCCTCCGAGCCTGGAGCGAGGGAGATACCGGGCGGTTTGAAGGCATAGATTCTCGCGGCGAACGGGCAGATGCTCCTCGTGATGTACGGGTTGAAACTATAGCTGCTTTCATTGTCTTGGCACTCGGCGTCGGTGGCATTATCTACGGCATGATCGGAGAGGCTCGTCAAAACAGCTTGGTGGAGTCAAATACCATCGCCAAATACCCTGAGATTCAAGAAGTTGAACCGCAACAGTGGCGGGGCAATCTCCTGGAAGCCGAAGTGACAACCACTGATGGAGAACACGTGTCTGTTCGGATCGTATTCGATCCGGATACAGGCGAACCAGCAATCCAAGGAGACCACCCGGAGTTGAGCCATCAAGACTAGTTTCTTCAGCAAATGTACAGCTTATGTCGATATACTCTAAGTCGTTCAAAATTCAACTAGCTATCTTCGCTGAGGTAAAGGTTCATGGCTAAAAACAAATCAGCCCCTAGTTCTCGTGATGCGGCACGACAAGCACATGCCAACCAATTGGCTGCAGAAAAACGTCGTTCCCGTATTATCACGTGGACAATCGTCGGTGTGGTTGCAGCGGTAATTGCGATCATCGTCACCGTTGTGCTGATGAACTCTTCACGGTCAATCCCTGATGACGGTCCGGCTCCGTCGTCGGCGACAAGTGAGGGCGGTATCATGTATGACAAAGGTGTACCCGTTGAGGCTGATGGACCAGCAGAAGTCGATGCCACGACCGTAGATGAGCCAAATCCTGATACAGCTGGCGAAGTGCCAGATGAGGTTCCGGATGCTGATGCATCCGATATCATCATTTACGCTGATCCGAATTGCGTATATTGCGCGCAGTTTGAAGCAGAAAATTCTGAGGCGCTTGATGAGCTTGCCGAAGACGGGTATTCGATTGAATACCGTATTGTGAACTTTTTAGATAACCCCGGCACAGATAACTACTCATCACGTGCAGCAAATGCTATGGCCTGTATGGCTGAAGAACACCCGGAGCATGCTGGAGATTTCCTTCACGAAATATTTGACAGCTACAACAGTCACCAGGGCGCTGGGCTATCGAATGATGAACTTGAAACTATGGCTTCGGACCTGGGTGCAGATATAAGTGGTTGCCAGTCAGACAATACCTATCGCCCGTTTGTTAATTTCACTACCGCGAAGGCCACCGCAGCAGGTATTGCCGGCACTCCATCCGTTTGGGTCAATGGCGAGTACTATGAAAACACCGGCGACGGCGAGTCTTTCTCGGACTGGGCGAAGTCTCAGTTAGAAGACTAACCAGCTAAGTTTTAGTTTCTCATCTGTTTGGGCTAGACTAGTCTGGGTCGCAACGGCCACGGCTAGTTAGCCAGGCCTCCTTAGCTCAGCTGGCCAGAGCATCTGTCTTGTAAACAGAGGGTCGCCGGTTCGAATCCGGCAGGAGGCTCGAAGCTCAGATCATTGCAAACGTAGTGCTCTGAGCTTTTTTTCTTGCCACAAAGGGTGGGCTCTAAAAATAGCCGACTACACCGGTCACTCATCCGGTCTTTTTAAAATGCGCGTCTACAGAGCTGTGAGGCATGGCTTAATCGTGAGTGGACAGGTTGTTGGGTATGTGCGGGTCAGTTGCCGTGAGAATTCTGAAGACCCAGATCGCTGCTACCTTGAAAGTCTTGCGATAGAAGGTTTATACCGCGCCGAAGCGATACATCAAGAAAAAGTGATATAACTTTATGTTCCAAGTTTTTCGAATCTAGAGTCCTATTGCACTCATCAAACTGACTTAATAGACAGGATTCTGAGCTTATAAGTGAGAAGTCAAGTGTGGTCTTATAAATCTTAGGCTCGGTCCCGGACCAGGCGCTGTGAGAGGGAACTGCCGACGATCCTCTGGGAGCCGCTATTGGCTCTTTTCATTGGGCCGTAACGTCAGGGATCAGCGCCGCTGCGACATGCTGAGTAGTGTGAAAATGAGATATCTACCCATTGTGCGTTCGGACTGTTGATAGGCCTTGTTGCGTTGCCTGGTTTCTAGGCTTTCCACTGGCCAGCCTCTCTGTGACCATATACGTTATAGTCCCGGTTTTAATTACCCTCAGTACTTTCGCAATTTTTCGTGACGGCAAAAACCCTTCTACGACTAGAGGCAGGGTAGGTAGGTCCTCCAAGAGACAGATAAAAAATCGAGGTCTTCAACCTTGGACTACCCGCAGATCGGAGGTTGCCAGGTTACCATTATCGGCTATGGTGCCCTGGTAGCCGCGGAATCAGTCAGTGGTCCCGGATCCATCTAACAATTTTGGGTCGTCATCGTTGTCGTTAGATAGTTTCATCTGAGTTCAGGGTTTTAGGGTCACCGTATATTTTTGAGCGGGGCATGACTTTGACTACGCAGATCACCAGTGTGTCGTCGTGGTGTACGGTGATTGCCCGGTAGTAGCCTTTGGGTGCGGTGTAGCTGGGTTGCCCGACGAGAAACGGTATGGAGCATGCTGAGTCCTCAGTTCAATATGTCTTAGCAGAGTCCGGAGCAATATTCTAGAACGTAGTTAATGAGGTAACGGCAAAGGTATTAAGTAAGGAAAAAGAGGAGAGGGGGTTAGCAACACATCTCGGACACACTTTTCTGCCTATAACCCCAAAGTGTCGATTCAACGCTCATTCATACAAAACCCTCACTACCCGAGGACTTGAGGCGGGCAGTGAGGGTTTTGCGCACTCACGATCCAGCGATTTTCAGGCTGCTGGGGGCCCAGCTTTTTAATAATTCGACTTTGCCATGTGGCTTATGGGTCAGCCGGTGCATCGTCGTGCAAGGTGACCGTTACCACACTGGTTATTCTGCCTGTTATATTGATCGTTTGCAATACCGTAACGATCGGCTGCGGTGAACTTATTGAGTACTCTGTATTTAATAATTACCAGTGTGGCTGCGTCTGGGTCGTATCGGCAGCCCGATGTGTAAGGTGGAGGTCCGTCGTTGATTTTAGTTTCGTATGGAACTGCAGGGCATGAACGTAGGTGGTGCAATGGCCGATAAACGAGGGGCCGGGTCGGTTGCTCCGATTCAATCAGTAGATCGAGCTTTGCAGATATTGGAGTATTTGTCTGAAGTTCCTGAGCTTGGAACTTCTGATATAGCCCGAAAACTTGGTGTGCATCGTTCCACAGTTTCTCGGCTATTGGCCACTTTAGAGGCTCGGGATGTTGTTGAGCAGGTCACTGATCGGGGAGCGTACCGCTTAGGTCTGGGGTTGCTTCGGATGGCGTATCCGGTATCCACCCGTTTTGATTTGGCCCGTGACGGGCAAGCAGTTTGTGATGGACTAGCTGATGCTACACATGAGACATCCAATGCAGCCATACTCGATGAAGGGTATGCGGTCACCATCACTCAGAGTGCCGGACGCCAAATGGTGGGGGTAGCTGGCCAGTATGTTGGTCAACGTGCGCCACTTCATGCAACCTCGACCGGAAAGTTGCTACTAGCTCATGCTTCAGATCAAACATGGGAGCAGGTGGCCAGTGAGCCGCTAACGAGATTTACTGATGCCACATGTACTGATATTGCTCAATTAGCCGAGGAATTGGCCCTAATCCGTCACCGTGGTTGGTCGTCTGCAGTCGGAGAGTGGGAGGATGGCATTAATGCGCTGGCAGCACCGGTATATGATGCCACTGGTGTTTTGGTTGCTGTTGTCTCAGTTACTGCCCCAGATTTTCGGATGCCGGAAGCTGGTTTTGACGAATTTTTAGGTCATCTGAGGGTAGCGGCGCGTGATTTTCAAGCCCGGCTGGGGTTTTCTCCGATTGATCCGACGGCGCCCTAAGCTTTGTCTGAAATGGCGGCATTAAGCCACCTGGAATTCTCTTTACATGTGACGAGCGGCACAGGTAGAATGTGAGTATGTGATGCATAATACGAAACATGCAGCACATTATGCAACAGAGAGAGTGGGTTCTTGCACATCGCTGCGGCTCGCTCTCCTACCTAAATGGGAGGCTTACCAATGAACTCAAATGTCCCTTCCGTTGATCAATCTGGTCGCAACGTTCCTATTAATCTGCGGCAGTCGGGGCCTACCTCGGTTGAAATGCTGATTGATACTCGAGTGCGGAAATCGCCATATTGGCATCTGTCTATGGAAGCTGGCTGCTGGCGGGCTTCGATTTACAACCGGATGTATCACCCCCGGGGCTATGTGCGCCCAGAAGATGGCGGTGCCATGGTCGAATACGAGGCGCTGGTCAATCACGTGACCCTGTGGAATGTGGCCGTTGAACGCCAAATCCAGGTTAAAGGTCCCGATGCCGAAGCTTTCGTCAACTTTGTGATTACCCGCGATGCTACAAAAATCCCCAAGATGCGTGCACGGTATGTCATCCTTTGCAACGAAGCAGGCGGGATCCTCAATGATCCGGTGCTATTGCGCATTGCTGAAGATGAATTCTGGTTTTCAATCTCAGATTCCGATCTGGAGCTGTGGCTGCAAGGAGTAAATGTCGGGCAACGGTTCGACGTCACCATTCAAGAAATTGATGTGGCTCCCGTGCAAATCCAAGGGCCGAAATCGGTAGATCTTATGACCGACCTGTTTGGAGACGCCGTTGCAGACATACCATTTTATGGCTTGATGGCAAGCGAAATATCCGGCCACGACGTCATCATTTCACAAACCGGTTTCTCCGGCGAAAAGGGGTACGAAATCTACCTCTATGATGCGTCCCAGCATGCTGAAGACTTGTGGAACGCCGTCCTGGTGGCCGGCGAGAAGCATCAGCTTGCGGTCATCGCACCGACCCACCACCGACGTATTGCAGCCGGTATTCTTTCGTGGGGCCAAGATATGGATCAAGAAGTTCTGCCGTTCCAAGTCAACCTTGCCTACCAAGTACCACGCAAAAAGGAGGCCGGTTACATCGGCAAAGCTGCGCTCGAAGCTGCCCGCGATGCCCTTGAAGTTGGCGTATATCCGTATACACATCAACTTGTCGGCATGATCATGGGCGGTGCTCCAATTGAAGAATACGCTCCAGATTTCTGGTTGATTTCGGAGGCCATAGACGCCGAGCCCACCGGTTATGTCACCTCGCCATGGTTTTCCCCAGAGCTTGGTCAGAATATCGCGATGGGGTTTGTGCCAGTTGGCAGTTCGTTTATTGGCACTGAACTGTGGGTCCACTTACCTGAACGCTACGCCGACGTCCCTGGCAGCCCAGTAGCAGCACAGATCGTTGAAGTTCCGTTTAGGGAATCAGTAAATCCCAACCAACGCGAAGTGCTGCGCGGTAAAGGAATGGATGCTGCGGTCTAACCTTCTTGGAAAGATTGTCTTATGAAAATTGAACAGCGAGACCCCGTACCTTGAGTAGACCAAGGTACGGGGTATTTTTTCTATCTGGGTTATGTACCCTTCGGCACGATATCGGGGGCCATCTAGAATTCGCTGGCGCGCCGTTGGCTCAGTTGGACCAGGCTGGTTGGTAATTGTTGTGTGGCATTATTGCCTTGGACAAGCCGCTCAATAAATTCTGTGATCCAGGGTGGTAATGGCTGCCAACCGGTAAAATATTTTTCCCGATTCGAAACCTGCTCGGCGTGATGGTACGTGGTTCGGAGCGCCTGGGCGATCTCTCTTTCGGTGGCATCAACAAACAATTTTGCTCGTATCTCACCGTTGGTAATGGTGCGTTCGATAATGGGCAGGGTCCGCCAATGTTTGAACGCCGACGACGCAGCGTAGGCGCCACCACCCGCGTGATGCCGCGCTGAAGCGTTTACCAGCCACGCATATAGGAAATCGAACTGGCACAGCGAATTCAGCAGGGTGTCGGTTGTGCGACTCGTGTTGTGACGCAACTGAAAATCATGCAGCACATCTGGGCGTAACAGTGAATAGTTGCGGGCCCACGAGAGTCCTTCAGAAATCATGGTGCCATTATCGTCGTCGTTGCCACCATCGTTAGGTAATTGAGAGGAAAATGGGTATTGGTTGTGTGCCGACGCTTCAATCTGACCGTAGCGAATCCAGGAACTATATTGCGGGTGCGCGGGGGTGCGCTGGAATGGACGCAACACCAGCTGGGGGATAAGCTCCCAACACCCACATCGCACTGCTGCTGCTCCAAATAAGTAAGCAGCGACGACTGTTGCTGCCACCGTGTTTGGTGATTGTGCTGTTGAAGTGAATGCATCGTACATGGTCTCAAGGGTTTTGACCGCTAGTTCAAGGTCGTCAGCTAACATAGCCTCGCACCCCACACCTACCAGCCGTACCAATGGTTTGATGGGGTGGGTGGTCTGGACGATCTCCTCGCGGGCATTTTGTAAAAAGATCTTGAGCTCTGCACGATTACCGTGACGAATATTGGCCCGAATCGCACTGGAGAGCGCATCATCGGCTAGAAATGGTTCCAAAGGCACATTCACTTGACCACCGCCGGCCATGGCGTCGGCAAGTTTGGACATCAAAGAGTTCACGTCACTGGTGGCGGCTTCTTTGACTTGATGGTTGTGTTTAGCCAGGATGGCAGGCCAATCGCGGTAGCGTACCGGCACATTACCGGCGCCATCACGAATAAAGATCTCACCTGGACGAAACACCGTCCGAGTTTTCATCCGGCCTCGACCATTGGGTTGGTTGTATTGGCCCACAGTCATCATGGGAACTGGAAGACCGGTGCGCGTGGAGAAGATAGCAATAACGACCACGTCGCTACCATTGATTGTGTGAAGTTGAGAAACCACCTCGATATCGGCCTCAATATATTTGCCGATCTTGTCGCGCAAGGTGGCGCCGTCAAACATCTGTGGATTTTTAATCCGCCAGGGTCGTTGTGGCAGCTTGCCGTCATCAGTGATGCCGACCAGGATATAGCCACCGGGTGGACGATTGGCCATGGCCACTGCGTCTTTGACGAAATCTAATTCATGTTTACGGTCGCGCAGATCGAGCTCGACTTTAAAATCCAGCTGGGTTTGTTCGCCGAGCCTTAGAAGTTCTTGAAGTTTTTCCTCGTCAGTTCTTCCATCCCATACCACTGCCATAAGTGATCCTTATCGTGTGAAGTTCCCTGGCCCTCCAACAGCGTTATTACTTGGGCCAGTATGTCTTCAAGATCAACGTTAGCGCAGGATTGCAACGAATTGACAGGGCGGACTGGGATTTTTCGGTTTTATTTGGCGACCTCTGGAATTACAAAAGCCCGGCCTGAGATGGCAATTGGTAGCATTGACGGGTGACAAAAATAGCGTCAATGTCACGCTATGCGTCCTGTGACGGCACCCGGGTTTCGCTTATATCTGAGACGTTTGTGGTACCGGAAAAAATGTGCAATTCTTATACAGTATTGACATTACGGATCCTTAGCTCAGCTGGTTAGAGCGTTCGCTTCACACGCGAGAGGTCGCTGGTTCGAGTCCAGTAGGATCCACAATTTCCCGGGAGCTTTGGCCCGGGATTTTTGCTTGAAGGGAGGGCATAGGTGGCCAACGACGAATACAGTGGGCAAGACGCTAATACCGACGCTGACGCAGAATCCACTGTTGACTCGGCACCAGAACAACAAGATCCCGATTCGGTTGAGCCATCACCTGAAGCCGGTATTATGCCCGTGGTCCGGCCTGCTGTTACCTTGCCGAACCCGGACGTGCAGGCCCGTCAAATTGCTCCGCAAGTTCCCGAGCCAGAAACCGCTCCGCAGGAGCCGGTTCCGACCTCAGTGTTATCTACCGGGGAGGAAGACACCGACACGGTCACACCGCTACGGGACCTTCCCAATGAGCAACAAGAAGCTGCCTATGCGCAAGAAAAAGTCGATCCGGATACTCGAAAATTTCCGACCTTAACGACCTGGCAACAAGCGTTTCAGCGTCCTGCGGATAGTCAAGCGCCCAGCGAGATTGATGAAAGCACCGACAGGGCTAGTTACCCCGGTGATTATGCCCCGCATACTGAACCGCTGCCCACCCAAGCAATTCGGCTTGCCGATCGACTACATGATTCTCCGTACCAGCTGACAGGTGCACGATATAAGGCAGCGGCCGAAGCTAAAGACGCGCATAACACCATGCTACTGGCGCTCAAGCTTGGCGAAACCATGTTCAAATTCGGCGCCGGCGCGCTGGAAGTTGAAACCTCCATCATCGTAGTGACACAAACATATGGCGTGTTTGACGCGGAAGTAGACATCACCAACCAGTCCATTTCGTTGAACTTCGCTCCTGCTGGGGCACCGCCTGCCACATACCAACGCGTAGTGCGGTCGTGGAGTTCTGATTATGGTGGCCTGGCTGATCTTCACCAATTGGTTTCAGGTATTGCCGCTGGTCAAGTTGAGCGCGACGATGCTCAGGCACAGTTGGCAGCGATTCGGCACCGACGCAAGACCTTTCCCCAGAGCGTGGCGTTTATTGCCAATGGCGTGTGGGCTTCAGCCTTCGTCATGTTTATTGGTGGCTCTTGGTTCTCTGCGCTATTGAGCCTGGGGGCCTCGACCTTGTCCATTGCGACGGTCTACCTGATTGGACGCTTGCGGGCACCGGAAGTATTCTCCACGATGGCAGGTGGAATTATGGCCACTGTGATCGCTTATGGCCTGTATTGGACGGAAATTTTTCGAGACCCAGCATTGATGATTACATCGGCGCTAATGCTGTTGGTGCCGAGTTTGCGAATTGTCTCTGCCGTCCAAGACGGTATCAACGGTTTCCCGATCACCTCGGCTGGACGCATCGTTTCTTCGGTGCTTATCTATGTTGGGGTGGTAGCGGGTATCGTGCTAAGTATCGTGGTGTTTGCCAAGTTGGGCGCACCAGCCATCGACGTTACTAAGATGCCAGATCACCAGTATCCCTATTGGTTCGTGGCCATTCTTGTCGGGATAGCCGCAATGGGGGCATCCATAGCAGACCAAACTCGCTGGCAACTCATTATCCCCACTGGGATGGTCTCAGTAATTGGCTACCTGGTCTATATTGCCGCCATTGAAATCGGTTTTGGGCCTAGCATCGCCCCGGCTGCTGCAGCCGTTGTGCTGGGGTTTTTTGCCCGCATTGTTGGGCTGAGTTTAGGGGCACCGCAACTCGTGATCGCGGTGCCAGCCAGTATTTTCTTACTGCCTGGGCTCATGATTTTCCGTGCCATGTATACCATGGGCTCCAATGTGGAAATGATGTCTGATGGTGTCGCAGGCCTTATACAAGGTTCGATCATTATCATGGCTATGGCCACCGGTCTAGTGCTGGGGGATTCTTTGGCGCGTCCATTCACATCAGGATTGAAAGCTAATGAGCGACGCAGCATTGGTCGGCGTTAGTCGAATAACCGGGGTTGTTCACTATCGGTGAGCTGAGCCTGGGGCGACCAATTGATTGGGGCGAGCCCATGGGCAGTGAGAAAGGCATTTGTTTGGGAGAACGGTTTAGATCCAAAGAACCCGCGCCGAGCAGATAGCGGCGAAGGATGTGCCGATTCCAGGACTAAAATATTAGCCGTATTGAACTGTGGAGCCAGCGCCCTCGCCTGGGCGCCCCAAAGGAGCACTACCAGCGGGGTGCCCCGTTGTGCTAGGGCTTGTACGGCTGCGGCAGTAATGTTTTCCCATCCCATATTGCGGTGGGATCCGGGCTGATGGGCGGTTACAGTCAGGACTCTGTTGAGAAGGAACACACCCTGTGTCTCCCAAGCAGAAAGATCACCTGATAGTGGCGGCGGGATACCTATATCGGTGTGCAATTCAGCGAAAATATTACTTAGCGATCTGGCAATTGGGTGCACCGTGGGGTTCATGGAAAAACTCAGCCCCACTGCGTGACCAGGAGTCGGATAAGGATCCTGGCCTACCAATAAGACTTTGACTTCAGTTAACGGCATCCTAAAGACACGGAGCACGCTGTCTGGTGCAGGTTCAATCGGCTCTCCGGCACTACGCCTGGCATGTAGCTGGTCCAGCAGCTGCTGCATATCACTTGCCACCGGTTGTAGAGCCGGGTACCAGGAGGAATGAATATCGGGCCAGGCGGAAAAGGTCATGGGTTTAGCCTAACGAATTGTCACAGTTGAGGTAGTTTAGACTGGTGGTCGATGATTGGATCTGAAAGGGGATGCATGGCAGCGCTGAGTGCGACCGAACAGCAGATGCTGGAGTTTGAAAAACGCTCCTGGCATTATGCAGGAGCCAAGGATCGGGATATTTCTGAGACCTTTGGTATGACGCCAACCAGGTATTACCAGAAACTTGCTCGTCTGATTGGTACCGAGCGCGCCTATGCTTATGATCCGATGCTGGTACACCGTCTATTGGCCTCACGTTCCACGGTGCAGCGGGTAGAAGGTGTTGCATAGTGAGCCAGAATTCCACGGATCAGAAGTATCCGAGTGACCGTTTCGATCAGGTCGAACCTTACACGACACAACAAGGTGCGCATCGCAAAGAATTCACTGCACCCAAGGGCGCAGGCCATCTCAATACGATTATCGTGGCTGGCGGCATCGCCTTAGCCATTGGTGTTGGGTCTTTCTTGTGGTTGCTACCATCAGATCCACTAAATCAGGCTGGCTTGGCCTCGGAACCCACTCGTGAAGTGGTCGAAGACGAACCACAGGACGAGGAAGAAACCGATGAGCCCGAGGCTATCGAAGAACCAGAGCCCACTGACGGCCAAGAAACGATAGAGCTGGATGACTCCCAAGATCCCGAAACGGACGACTCTGAGCAGCCAGAACCTGAAGAGTCCGAATCAGACGAACCAGTAGACCATGAGCTGCCCATTTCGGTATACAACGCATCAAGCGTTCAGGGCTATGCGGCTTCTATTGCCCAAGATCTTGGCGATGCTGGGTTTAATGTGCCGGTGGCAGATAATTGGACAGGCGAAACCCCGTCGACGTCTACGGTATATTTCTCTGATAACGAACCAACTGCTCAGGCTGTGGCTCAAGAGCTGGGCGCCACGGCTGTCCATGATCCATCCGTTGACGGCATTGTCGTGGTGCTGACAGGTGATTCATAAATCTTTAGCTACTTGCACTCAAGGCAATCGAGTGCTAAAAATGTAGTTAGCACTCTCCAGGCGCGACTGCCAAAGTCGGTTTGGAAGACTTACCTCACCATAAGCTGAAATCTGTGTGCCGCCACCCGGTTAGGTTCATAGATTTGCCGTCGCGGGCACTTTGGTGCAGGTGTGGAATCTACTCGTCCCGAAAGGACCGTGCAATACATGGGTAAGACCATTGCATTTGACGAAGAAGCACGCCGCGGCCTCGAAACGGGTTTGAACACCCTGGCCGAAGCGGTCAAAGTTACCTTGGGCCCACGAGGGCGTAATGTGGTATTGGAAAAGCAGTGGGGCGCTCCTACCATCACCAACGATGGTGTATCGATTGCTCGTGAAATCGACCTCGATGACCCATACGAGAAAATCGGCGCCGAGCTTGTCAAAGAAGTTGCCAAGCGCACTGATGACGTAGCTGGCGACGGAACGACCACCGCAACCGTGTTGGCCCAGTCTCTTGTCTCCGAAGGCCTTCGCAATGTTGCCGCAGGCGCAGACCCCATCGCACTGCGTCGCGGCATTGATAAAGCCGTTGCAGCCCTGACAGAGGCCCTGCAGAAGCAGGCTCGCGAGGTTGAAACCAAAGAACAGATTGCCAACACCGCTTCGATTTCAGCCGGCGATGACGAAATTGGTCGTCTCATTGCTGAAGCGCTCGACAAAGTCGGTAAAGAAGGTGTTGTAACTGTTGAAGAATCCAACACCTTTGGCCTGGAACTGGAACTGACCGAAGGTATGCGCTTCGATAAAGGTTACATTTCCGGTTACTTCGCCACCGATGGTGAACGCCAGGAAGCCGTTCTTGAAGATCCATACATTCTGATTGTGAATTCCAAGATTTCCAACGCACGTGACATGGTTGGTATCTTGGAAAAAGTCATGCAGAGCAGCAAACCACTGCTGATTATTGCCGAAGACCTGGAAGGCGAAGCCTTGGCAACTTTGGTTGTCAACAAGATTCGCGGAACTTTCAAATCCGTGGCTGTTAAAGCCCCAGGCTTTGGCGACCGTCGCAAGGCAATGCTCAATGACATCGCCATTCTGACAGGTGGTCAGGTCATTTCGGAAGAAGTCGGTCTGAACCTGGAAAACGCCACCTTAGATATGCTGGGAACCGCCCGCAAGGTCGTTGTCAGCAAGGATGAGACCATCATCGTTGAAGGTGCTGGCGACTCCGAGCAAATTTCTGGTCGTGTCAACCAGATCCGCGGTGAGATCGAAACCACTGATTCCGACTACGATCGCGAGAAACTACAGGAGCGTCTGGCCAAGTTGGCTGGCGGTGTTGCCGTAATCCGTTCCGGCGCTGCCACCGAAGTTGAGCTTAAAGAACGCAAAGCTCGTATCGAAGACGCCGTACGTAACGCGAAAGCGGCAGTCGAAGAAGGAATCGTTGCCGGTGGTGGTGTGGCTCTTATCGAAGCTGCCCAGCAGGCCTTCACCGCACTGAACCTGGAAGGCGATGAAGCCACCGGTGCCAAGATTGTTCAGGTCGGCGTTGAAGCGCCACTGAAGCAAATCGCAGAAAATGCCGGCCTAGAACCAGGCGTTGTTGTGGATCGCGTGAAGAAGCTCCCAACTGAAGAAGGCCTTAACGTAGCCACTGGTGAGTACGGGAATCTGCTCGAAGCCGGAATTAACGACCCGGTTAAGGTCACTCGTTCTGCACTGGAAAATGCCGCATCGATTGCTGGCCTGTTCCTGACCACAGAAGCGGTCATTGCAGACACACCAGAGCCTGTTGATCCTGCTGCCGCTGCTGGTGGCGGAATGGATCCAATGGGTGGCATGGGCGGTATGATGTAAGGTCGCTTGCCCTAAGCCCTAATAAGATCTTTAGATCTTGTGTTTACCCCGGTCATTGCGGCCGGGGTAAACGCGTTAAAGCAGATCAATTACTTTTCAACCTTGTCACAACCTGGCTACAATGACGATGAAGATCTGAAAGGAACACTCGTGGGCAAATTTCTTCGTGCCGTTCGAAACATCACGGTTACTGCGGGCACCATCGGAGCCGCAGGGGTATGGTATCGCAAGCGTGCTGAGCGACTCATGTCGCTGCGCGCACAGACCGTCTTGATTACTGGTGCAGGCTCGGGTATCGGGAGACTACTTGCCCTAGGTGCAGCGAAACGCGCGGCCGCGCATGTTGTCGTGTGGGACATTAACGAAGAAACCGTGTCTGAGGTTGTCCAAGAGATTTCGGCTCTCGGGGTTGACGCTTCATACGATGTCGTGGATGTCGCCAGTGACAGTTCCGTCGATGCCGCTGGTGAAGCGGTACGTCATCGAATCGGTGGTGTGGACTTTTTGATACATAATGCCGGTGTCGTTACCGGCAAACCATTTTTAGACCAAAGTCACCAAGACGTAACAAATACTTTCCAGGTCAATACGTTGGCATTATACCGGGTAACCCGACAATTCTTGCCGAATATGCTTAGTAACCAGTTTGGATCGATTACCGTGTTGGCTTCTGCTGCATCGCTTACCGGAGTAGCTCGTCAAACCGACTACGCTGCTTCAAAATGGGCCGCACATGGCTTTACCGAATCATTGCGTGCTGAGATGCGGCACTTCGGACATAATATTCACACATTATCTGTACATCCATTTTACGTTTCCACGGGCATGTTTGCTGGGGCCAGTTCTCCAAATGCGCTGCTTCCGATCCTGGAACCAGATGCTGCTGTTGAGAAAATTTTTCGAACCCTAGAAGCAGGGAAAAATCAATTATTCTTGCCAGTTACGGTGGCAGTGGCTAAATGGCTCAACGTCCTTCCTGTGCCAGTGGCCGATCAAATACGCGATTTGCTCGGTATTAACTCGACTATGGACCATTTCGTAGGACGCCACTCTGAAGTCCCCGCCTAGTCCGCTACTTTACTTCCGCGTGGATAGAGCTCAGACATCAGGTTTCTACGTGCTGGTCGCTCCCAGCGTCGGCGTCCCGTATGCGTAGTAAAAATGGGGTTTTGGGCCAACATCCCACGAAGGAATTTTTCCCGCCCGACTGCAAAATCTGCATCATTAATTTTGCTGAAATCTTGGCGAATCGCTTCGCGGTATCGCTGATAGGCGCCACTATTTCGGGCTAGAACTTCCAAATCGGCATCGCATAAAATTTTTCCTGCGAAGTCGTCGTCACGTGGATCATGTGTAAACGTAAGTCGAATAAGCCGAGCAGTTTCAAGAATTTCTGGCCCCGGGACCCCAAGTTCTGGCAGCACGCGTTCAGCAAGACGTGCCGAATCTTCTTCGTCTTGTCCAGGTGGATGCATCGGATCGGCACGATAGATAGCATCATGAAACCATCCGGCGAGCCGGACAGCTCGGGGAAATGGGCCCATGGGTTCGCCTTGGCGTTCCAGATAGTCAATATTTTTGAGTACTGACATTAAATGGGCTAGATCATGATAATGACGATGCTCTTCACCCCATCGTTCTAATAGCGCATCACAAATTGGATCACGGTCCAGTTCTGAGGTGTTCGGAAACATTCGGGCAAAGCGCTGGTGAAGAATTTTCTCAAGTTTTGATGTCCGTTCTGCTGCTGTGATGCGAAGCCCTGATTTCACAAGCCGCCTTACCAATTCGGAGCCTGATACCTCAACGGCCCCGGCCGATACGAGTGCTTCATACATGTTCACAGGAACATCGTAGTGATCACCGTCAAAGGCATTTGCCGGGACCCCGGTTGCACGGGCAAAAGCGTGCAGTTCTTCTAGTGATTCATCAGACACTAGGTGAGAAAACACAGTGCCATGTGCCGGCCACCGCGCGGGGTCGATCAGAACGGTCATGGTTACAGCCTACCCACCAAACCTTTCACCCTGTGCGACCTCGAGCTACAAGGTGAAAGCTGGTGTGCCCTTTATCCACGGAACATTGCGGCGTTGGCCTGTTCGGTTGATTCATATTGTTGACCAGCATGCTGCATGGCATCGCGGATCGAGCGAAGTGACTCTTCTACACGCTGCTGAGTGCTGCGCCATTCCGTCACGACGGATTGGAAATTTGAGGATGCTTGTCCCACCCACGATTCTTGGAGCTGACGTAGTTGAGCATCCATACTACTAACTTCTGATTGAATACGGTCGGCGGTGGCTTGGACTCCATTGGCTTTGGCAAAGAGTTCTTGAACGTCAATTTGGATACGAGCCATACAGTTCTCCTTGAAACGAGTGTCATCACGGGTTGTGATGAAGTACGGCTAGCCTAGAGAAAATCGGAAAGCTATTGGATTGGTACTTACAGCCTGTGGATAATTATTCGTCGTCGAAGACTTCTGGGGATGGGTCATCGTCGTCATCCAGCGGGTGGTAGGGCAGTTGAACGACCATAGTCGCTCCACCCCCTGGGGTTTCTTCGTGGCGGACAGTACCCTGATGTTGACTGATGATACCGGCGACGATAGCTAAACCAAGCCCACTGCCGCCGGTATCTCTATGCCGTGAAGTATCGGCCCGGTAGAACCGCTGGAAAATCTTTTCGGCGTCTTCAGCAGAGATTCCTGGACCGTGATCGCGAATTTTAATGACCGAGGACATGAATGTTTCACCGGTATGATCGGTTTGGTCGGGTTGGGAATTATCCGTACCCACTGCGATTTCAATGTCTGTGCCTTCGGGCGTATAGCGCAGGACATTGGTCATAAGATTTGAGATGACTTGGCGGAGACGGTCAGAGTCGCCGATGGTTGGGGCAGGCTGCGGTGACGAAACACCATCTAGGCCAGTCAGAGTGATGTTGCGGTCAGGTGCGGTTGCGCGAGTATCTACGACAAGATCGGAAGCCAAACCAAATAGATCAATGGGCTGATAATCTATAGTGCGCTGTTCATCTAACCGCGCCAGAGTGAGGAGATCTTCAACAAGCTGGGTCATCCGCTTTGCTTCAGATTCAATACGGTCCATGGCGGTGCCGACGTCTTGTTCATTGGACAGGGCACCATGGCGATAGAGCTCGGAGAAACCACGGATAGTGACCAGCGGTGTGCGCAGCTCGTGGGAGGCATCTTGGACAAATCGCCGCATCCGTTCTTCGGATTCTTCATTGGCCCGGAAGGCAATCTCAATGTGAGCCAACATGGCGTTGAGCGAGCGTGATAGTCGACCCACTTCGGTATCTGGGGCCCCGGGCGGTACGCGTTTGGATAAGTCGCCTGCGGCAATTCCCGCGGCGGTGCGTTCAACCCGGTTGAGCGGACGAAACGCGGTGGTGACCAGCCCGTAGGCAATTAGGGTAACAACCAAGGTGGCTAATAAACCGATGGTAATGACCAATGTGGTCACTCGCTCCACGGAACGTTCAACCGGTTCAAGCGGTAGAGCGATGGCTACGGTACCGCTATCGGATTCCAAACGATAAATCTGCACCCGCCATTGACTTTGTGGGTCTCCAAGTCCGGGCACGACAAAAGCCGATGAGCCATGCTCAGCGGCTTGTTCTGCAGTCATCCGTTGGATATCAGGAACATCGGAGCCTTCAGCGTGAATGCGCGATATGACGTTGCCTTCGTCATCCCAGGACTCCCCGTAAAATCGGACGATGGTTTGTTGAAAGCTACCAGTATCGTAGGGCCCTGCGGAGCCCATGGAAGTCAGAAACATCGACACATTATGTCGGTTGGTGAAGATATCTTCGTCAATCTGGCGGACCAATTCCTGCCGATATAGCGAAGCAGTCAGGAGGGCGGTGGTGGCCACGGTGATGGCCATAAGCACCCCGGTGATAAGAGTCAGTTGGGTTCGCAGCGAGGTAGCCTGCCATGTGCGGGCTATCCATTGCAGCGGTTTGGGCTTAGCCATTTAGCGTTTGTCTTGGGTGCGCAATAGGTAGCCGACACCGCGCTTGGTGTGAATCATTTTTGGACGATCGCCGATGTCGATCTTACGTCGCAAATATGAAATGTATGATTCCACGATCGAGGCATCACCGTTGAAATCATATTCCCATACGTGATCCAAGATTTGAGCCTTGGACAATACCCGGTTGGGGTTCATCATGAGGTATCGCAACAGTTTGAACTCGGTGGGGGATAGATCGATGATATCTCCACTACGGCGGACTTCGTGGGCGTCGTCATCGAGTTCTAGATCATCAACCATCAGGATGGCTTCATCGTCATCTGCGGGTGCGGTGCGACGGAGCACTGCACGGATACGGGCGACTACTTCATCAAGACTAAATGGCTTGGTTACGTAGTCATCGCCGCCCACGGTCAAACCGGTGACCTTATCTTCGGTCTCATCTCGGGCTGTCAAAAAAACGACCGGGAAGTGGCGTCCAGTGGCCCGCAGTTTGCGAGTTACAGTGAAACCGTCCATATCCGGCAACATGACGTCGAGTACCGCCAGGTCTGGATTTTGAGTTTCGGCGGCTTCGAGTGCTTCGCGGCCGTTTGCTGCTGCTATTACATCAAATCCGGCAAAGCGCAGCGAGGTAGATAGTAGTTCGCGAATATTGGGTTCGTCATCGACGACTAAGAGTTTTGCTTCAAAAGTTTGCGACGTCATGCATCTATTGTAAAAAAACTAACCTGAACGTTTACTGGGTATTTGCTGAGTGCATTGCTAGGAATGTTGTTGTTTGCGGCGCACTATAACGTTGCCCACTAGGGCAACAAGGAGAAATATGAAGCCGGTCGGGAATGCCAACAGTGCTAACCAGAATAGCCAGGTGGTTGGTGTGGCGTCGGCGAAATAATAAACTAATACGCCAACCACCGCCAAAAAGGAGGTCACGACAATAGCCACACCGCTCCACAGCACAACGTTAATCCAAGAGGGCATCGCGTCGAGGCTTTTATGTTCATCTGGTCTCATGACCATAATTCTACGCTTGCAGCACAGGGGCAGGACTGTTTGCGAAGGCTAAGCGGGTTTGCCGGTATACTTGCCTGGTATAGGCTTTTGGGGTTCCCGTAACCGCACGAAAATGGGTGCGTGACGGGAACCCTTTGTGAATGATGTCCGTCACGAAGGAAATGACCATACATGCCAACCGGCAGAGTGAAATTTTACGATCATAATAAAGGCTTTGGGTTTATCACCACGGATGAGGGCAACGACATCCATTTGCCAGCGTCAGCGCTGCCCGAAGGTGTCAGCCAATTGCGTCCAGGTACGCGCGTGGAATTTGGAATCGCTGATTCCCGACGCGGACCCCAAGCCTTGTCTGTGGAGTTATTGGATAAGCTCCCGTCAGTGGTGCGCGCCACCCGACCAAAGGCTCAGGATATGGCAGCCATCGTCGACGATCTGATCCGTATGCTCGACACTGCTTCCACCGGCTTGCGTTCCGGGCGTTATCCAGCTGCTCGCCAAGCCGAACAAATGGCCACGATTATGAGAAGGGTGGCTGATGCATTTGATGCCTGATAGACAACATGACACCGCCTTGGAGGCCGAGCCCGGTTGGGTTACGTTCGGACCGCCGCGATCTGTAGAACGCAAACCCCGCATGGATGCTACGTTGGCTGAAGCTACAGGTGTTGCACGAAGTGCCATTCTGGACTCTGTAGACGCTGCTGAAATTGGCGATCATATTGGTGTGGTTGCCGACGACGAACGGGTGGTGACTCATCGGTTTGCTGCCAAGGTGCGTGGTTATGGTGGCTGGGAGTTTTTCGCTACGTTAGCCCGTGCCCCACGGTCTAAAAGCGTTACCGTATGTGAGACCGGTATGCTGCCCGGTGACGACGCTATTCTGTCGCCAGAATGGGTGCCCTGGATGGAACGTGCCTCCCAAGAAGAGCGCATCCGGTTGGAAGCTATTGCTGCCGGGGAGGATCCGTCTAAAGCTCTTGAAGAAGCCGGTTTAACCGAGCCCGAAGCCAAACACGATACAGTCGAGACTGAAAGCCCAGCTAGCGATTCGACTGAAACGAATAAACAAGCACGCCGTGAGGCCAAACGTCGGCGAGCCAAACAGCAAGCGGCACGTCGTAAAAAGCAGCAAAAGGGGAATAAGGATAAAGACCCCAAGGCTTGATCACAGCATAACTAGCGGTAGATCAAAATAGTTTCGGCGCCGCTATCGCGTAGGTTGACCTACCATTAGCGGCGCCGAAAACTATAACGGCACGAGTCGTTTCTACAAACGATCGACCACGTAGTCGATGCAGGCGGTGAGTGCCGAAACATCCTCTGGATCAATCGCAGTGAAAGTCGCGACGCGCAGCTGATTACGGCCTAGCTTCCGATACGGTTCGGTATCTACGATGCCATTGGCACGTAGCACGGATGCAACCGTGGCGGCATTGACTTGATCGGCAAAATCAATGGTTACTACCACCTGGGAGCGATCTTCAGGTCGGGTAACGAAGGGGGAGGCATATTCTGAGGCCTCTGCCCAGGCGTACAGGCGATCGGACGAGTCCTTAGTGCGTGCTGTAGCAAAGCTCAAGCCACCATTACTATTAAGCCATTTCAGCTGTTCATCCAACATGATCAAGGTGGCCAGCGCCGGTGTATTGTACGTTTGATTTTTCGCTGAATTATCAATAGCCGTTTTTAGGTTGAGGAAATCTGGCACCCAGCGGTCGGTTTCGGCGATCTCTTCGGCTCGGTCGAGAGCAGCAGGGGAGAAAAGCCCCAACCATAGCCCGCCATCGGACGCAAAATTCTTCTGTGGAGAGAAGTAGTACACATCTGACTCACGCACATCAACGGGCAATCCGCCGGCGCCAGAAGTGGCATCGATAAGCATCAGGGCACCGGGGTCGGTGCCCTCGACTCGGTGCACGGGCGCAGCGACGCCTGTCGAGGTTTCATTTTGAGGCCAAGCATAGACATCGATGCCAGCTTCTGCTCGTGGCACCGGACGGGTCCCGGGATCAGCTTGCAGAATGACGGAGTCATCTAAAAAGGGCGCATTATTGGTGGCTTTAGCGAATTTTGATCCGAACTCACCAAACGACAAGTGTTGGGCTTTATTTCGGACCAGACCGAAACTTGCGATATCCCAAAATGCGGTGGCGCCACCGACACCTAGCACTACGCGGTAGTCTTCGGGTGCATCGAAGAGTGTAGCAATACCGTCTTGAACTGAGGCAACGAGCGTACGGACCGGCGCTTGGCGGTGGGAGGTCCCCAACAGTTCTGAGCCTGCCTCTGCAACGGCCTGGGAGAGTTGTGGGCTGACTTTGGAAGGGCCTGCGCCGAAGCGACCATCCGCTGGTTTCAGGCGCTCTGGGACTTCGATGGCCGGTGTCGTCATGGTACTCCTTATTAGCGGCGACAGCTTATGCTATCCATTGTGGATGGCAAATGGTATAAAACATCATAATAAGCCAACATGTGAACTCACTTTTATGCTTATCTGCACGAATCGAGTGCCTATTGCGAAAGCCTGTGGATAAATTCTAGTCGTTAACGCTCACCGAACGTATGATAAATGTGGATTATTAGTCCCAGGCGGGATATGCCGCAACGCAGATAAAGGAACATGGGCAGTGACGGATCTCATTGATACAACGGAAATGTACTTACGCACCATCTATGAGCTGATGGAAGAAGGTATCGCGCCTTTACGGGCACGAATCGCTGAGCGTTTGGAGCATTCTGGTCCCACGGTTTCCCAAACTGTGGCTCGCATGGAGCGTGACGGACTATTGCATGTGGCTTCGGATCGTCGCCTCGAGCTAACCGAACAAGGTCTCACTTCTGCAGCGACAGTAATGCGCAAACATCGGTTGGCCGAACGGTTACTTGCTGATGTGATTGGTTTGGATTGGCCCTATGTCCACGAGGAAGCTTGCCGCTGGGAACATGTGATGAGTGATCAAGTGGAAGCTCGCTTGATGATTCTATTAAATTCGCCATTGAACTCACCGTTTGGTAATCAAATTCCTTTATTGGAACAACTTGGCGGGCCTGAAACCGGATTAAAACCTACGCGTTATGAGGGGCAGCCATTAACGGTAGCGCTGGAAGAAGCTGGAACTTTTGAAGTAAAAGTGCTTACCGAAGCAATCCAGACTGATCCAGAGTTACTTACCCAGTTTGCAGCCGCAGGTATTCAACCAGGTGCTATCTTGGTCGCTGAGCCATCGGACGGCTATGTTGCGGTGCGAACTATCGAGCCCGGTCCAGAGCTACCCGGTGACGTACAAGATTTTTCCGATCTTGGTTTAGAAATTTCTGAAGATACCGCGGCCCATGTGCGAGTGGCACGAGCTAAGTAATCAAATCGTGATATTGCACACGCTAGAGCTTGAATCAAAACGGTAACGATGGCATTCCGATCGTGAATATCACGCAATGTTATATTCTTTCTTCTGCACCAGCATGCGGATCTATGAGGGAATGTAACGGTTATATTCAACCAATCGTTATCTGAACGTGACATTTTGTTGCAGTTCTACTAAGCTAACTCTCGGTGCTCAAACAGAACGTACTTTAGCACCGGCCACCGGTTTGCTTCTGAACTCCGCGACTGGCTGGCAAAATAAAGCAGTTGTAACAACTTATTCGTGGCGGAGTCAGGTCAAAAGCCTTACGCACATGAGAGAGGTAAGCTAAGTGTCGAAGCGCATTTCAACCGCACGTCACCGTGCAACTCCTGAAAAGGGCGCAACGCTAGAAGCCATGACCCAGGTCATGGGCCGTTCAGGCCGCCAAGCTGCTGTAATTGCAGCAGCTTCCGGTATGGTCCTTGCGGCAACACCAGCAGCCAATGCTGCTCCTGTGCAGACCGATCGTGAAACGTCGACGCTGCCAGCTACAAACTTCAAATTGGAACGCACCTCGCGTAAAGCAGAGGTTGTTACCGCTGACTCTGTAGACCCTGTACCTTACTTGGGCCGTGCTGACCTTACTTCAGATCATCAAGACCCAGAACCAGTGGTCGAGCCTGAACCTGAGCCAGTGGAAGAAGATGTCACACCGGTCATCCTTGATACCGCAAGTGACGAGTCCGACGACACCGAGAGCGAAGCTGACGAGACACAAAGCGAATCTGACGATACCGAGAGCGAAGCTGACGAGACACAAAGCGAATCTGAGTCCCAAACTGAGACCGCTTCTACAGAAGATACGCAATCGGAACCAGAGCCTGAAGCCTCCGGTTCACTGGGTGCTGTCGTTTCAGCCGCATACTCCGGTGTCGGAACCCCTTATGTCTGGGGTGGCAAAGGCCCGGGCGGCTGGGACTGCTCTGGTTTTACCGCATGGGCATATTCTCAGGCAGGTATCAACATTCCTTCAAGCACCTCGGCGATCTTGGGGTCGGGACAATTTGCTCGGACCTCCAGTCCACAACCAGGTGACCTGGTATTCCAAAATGGTGGGTCTCACGTAGGCATCTACGTTGGTAACGGCCAGATGATCGGGGCGCAGAACCCTGAGACCGGGACCATCCTGCATGATGTCACCCGTAACCCACTGATGGGTTACTATACCTACACCGGCTAGGTCTGCCTCTTACAACTGCGCACCAAGGTCTCTCCTGGAAACAGGAGGGACCTTGTCGTGTTTAACAGAAAGTGAAACAAATGACAGCTGCATCGCCTCCGTGGGCTAATCGAATCCTGAAGCAGTTAGAAATAGAGCCGGTAGATATCGACATTGCGGCTTTGCAAAGGGTCGCAGCAAATCTTCATGCCAACCAAAGTGACGACCAGTTGGTAGTCGGTTTTCTTGCTGGATACGCCGCTGGCCTCGCCGAGGGGGCTGAGATGGCTAGCTTCGAGCGTGCTCATGCTGCTTCGTTGAAATTTATGGACAAGATCACTGCAGCGGATGAATCGGAAGATTCCTAGCTGCACCGGAAACTACAATAAAAGGACAACATCATATGAGCATGAACCATGCTGGCTGGGCAGCGTTGGGTGGGATACGACGGAGCAAAGAGCAGGAAGCACTAACACCCGGTACCATTCGTCGGGCTTGGTCATTTATCGCCCGATATCGTGGCAGGCTTATTGTCTATCTTGTTGTGTCAGCGCTTGGTGCCGTGTTGACAGTTGTCTCACCGATATTGGCTGGCGACGTTGTCGACGCCATCGTTGCGGGGTCTAACGTCAACGTCGTGGTCAGGCTTGCCTTACTAATAGCTGGGGTAGCCCTGCTTGAAGCGGCGTTGGACGTTGTATCTCGCTGGCAGTCGGCGTCGCTAGGTGAGAGAACTATTTTTGACCTACGCACTGCAGTTTTTAATCACGTACAAAAAATGCCGATAGCTTTCTTCACCCGAGCACGCACCGGCGCGTTAGTCTCACGGCTCAACAATGATGTGATCGGTGCACAAACTGCCATTGCCCGAACACTTCCGACAGTAGTAATGAATATCGTCACTTTGGGTGTGACGTTGGTAGTTATGCTCACCACGTCATGGCAGATCACGCTGGTATCTCTATTATTATTGCCGGTGTTTCTTTTCCCCGCCCGGTCCATTGGCACTCGCATTGCAGGTTTGACTCGCGAGCGCGCCAAACGCAATGCGGCTATGGGTGACCAAATGACCGAGCGTTTTTCAGCTCCCGGGGCCACACTGGTAAAACTTTTCGGTGAACAGGACCATGAAGCCAATATTTTCGCAGCACGCTCCGATAGTGTGCGTTCCTCCGGTGTGCAGATAAGCGTATGGACCTCAGTATTTATGACCATGTTGACGCTGGTGTCGTCCTTGGCTTTGGCGGCAGTCTATGGGATTGGTGGCTATCAGGCACTGACCGGTTCCTTGAACGCAGGTGACGTCGTAACGATGGCCCTATTACTAACGCGGCTATATGCGCCTCTGACTGGTTTGGCAACTGCCCGGGTGGAACTTATGAGCGCTTTAGTATCTTTTGAACGCATATTTGAGGTGCTGGACCTCAAACCTATGATCACTGACCCAGAACAGCCACAGACCATTGAGCCTGGGGGAGTGCGCATTGAATTTAACGACGTAGATTTCCAGTATCCGGCAGCTTCAGATGTGTCGCTAGCCAGTCTAGAAGAGGTAGCTGTACTCGATAACAGAAGATCAGAGCAAGTACTTTACGGGCTCAACTTCGTCATTGAACCAGGACAAACCGTGGCTCTAGTGGGTTCGTCTGGTGCCGGAAAATCAACGATCGCCAGTCTTGTATCTCGGCTGTATGACGTTACAGCCGGTTCAATTACCATAAACGGTGTCGATCTGCGGGATGCTTCCAGCAATGATATTCATAACCGTGTTGGTATGGTCACACAGGATGCTCATCTATTCCACGCCTCGATTCGTGACAACCTTACCCTGGGACACCGAGAGGTGACTGATGCACAGCTATGGCAGATTCTAGAGCATGCCCGTCTGGCTGATGTTGTAGAAGAGATGCCAGATGGACTTGACACTATTGTTGGCGAGCGTGGTTATCGGCTTTCAGGTGGAGAAAGACAACGCCTGGCCATTGCAAGACTATTGGTGGCAGCACCGGATGCGGTGATTCTTGATGAGGCAACGGCATCATTGGACTCTACAAATGAAGCCGCTGTTCAACTTGCTTTAGACCAGGCTCTACAGTCCAGAACCGCCCTAGTTATTGCTCATCGGTTATCCACGATTGTTGATGCTGACAAAATACTAGTAATAGAAGACGGCCACATCATTGAGCGGGGAACCCACGACGAACTTTTATCAGCTAACGGTCGATATGCTGAGCTTTACACAACGCAGTTTCAGCAACACTAAGAACCCACAGCATTGGGGCAAGCGAGCAAGAAGCCTTTTGAACAGTGACAACATAAAGCCCGCACGGGCTGGAATCAGCGCTATGGAGCATTCGCGGAGGTCCGGTTGTCTTACCGACAACAACAAATGTGCTTAAACATAACAATGTGCGACCCCACGAGGGATCGCACATTGTTTTAGACAAAGAAATTAATCGGTTACGGGGCTGAGCGTGCCATCAGACTTGGTGATGAACGAACGCAGGAACCACTGGAACAATTCAAGGCCGCGGTTGATCTCAATCAGGATGTCTTCGGTCATCGGGTCGACCTTGCCGGATTCAGCAATAGCGTTCCGGAAATCTTCGATCACACCGGTATAGACGTCATTGAGAGCGGATATATGTGCCAGAGTTGAGGCACGGCCCAGCGGGTAATCTTCCCAGGTACGGCCAGTCACGATTGAGCCAGGGGTCCCTTTGGGAGAAGCACCCATCGTGGCGATGCGTTCAGCAATAAGGTCCGACCAGCCGCGTACTTCTTCAACCTGTGGGTCAAGCATCTCGTGCACGGAAATAAATTCTGGTCCGACCACATTCCAATGAGCATGCTTAAGCGTCAAATGCAGGTCATTGAGTGCGTGTAGACGTGTCTGGAGAATGTCTGTCACACGATGGCTGTCCTCAGCTTCCATGCCAGGAGTTGTATAGTCTGCGTAGTTTTCAGTCATGAGTAACCTTTCTGCCGCTGACAAGAGCAACCTGCGTATCAGGGCAATTATTCGTATTGGTAGTGGAACTTCCTTAGTCTCTACTCAATACCTTTTGCTGACTGTCCGCAAGATTTGTAAGGCTTACCTCTCCAATGCTCAGCAACCTATAAGGTCGATGCAATCAGATACGAAAAGTCCCCCCGGCCGGATTCGAACCGACGACCTTCCCTTTAGGAGAGGGATGCTCTATCCAACTGAGCTACGGAGGGTGGTGTACTTGGAAATGTTTAGTCTACCGTTGCACCAGGCTCACGAGGGATCTGTGAACCTATATAGGCATATCTGCAATTAAGGTATTTGTCGGTCCGGCTCTAACGAGGTGGCAAGTCCTGGGCTATTGCGTCCGATAAATTTCAGTATCAACATGGCCACAATCCATATCACCAGGAACGTCAGTAGCAACCACTGGATAATAGTCAGCGTCGAGGCCAAGGAGACGCTGGCATCCGTGACATTATGCAAGGCGTTTTCGCGGGCCACCGAAGCCCAGATCTCTAGACCCGCATATAAGACGGCAGCAATAACAGCACCCCACTTTGCCAGCACAGAGCCTAACGTCCACAGACCAACGGTAATCACACTAAGCCCCATCATCACTGGGAAAATACGGCCCGCAGTAATATGCACCCAGTTGTATTGACCAAGCGCGTCGTCATCCATCCGTGTGGCTAAGTGTTCAACATCAGCGACTGTGAAACCTGACAGCCGATGATCTAACATAGCCATTCCGCCGGTGAGTTCTTGCATACCCTGTAGTGCCACTATGTGGTAATAAAAGCCAATAAATACGGTCACTACCAGCACAGCTAATACCAACACGCCGGGATTGCCTTCTTGCTGGTTTGCTTGACGAATATTATCTTTAGTTTGCGCCACGGATAATCCTGAATGCTCCGAGGCCTGAGGCATTGAAGGATCGGCTAGCTGAGCGTCCTGATAGTCTTTGGCTCGGCGTTTCTTAGCCACTGTTCCTCCAGTGAGTGCTGTAGCTGCCATTATGGCAGCGTGTCATTACTTTTCCGCATATTCATCCTAGTTCAGTCATGCAGGCCGGTGGTACACAGTTTGGTCCACAGCCGGCGAACAGACAGCAGTATTGCTGTACGCAGCCGCTAGACTGGGAACCTATGGCCCATCAGACATCTTTGCCCAGTTTTAGTCCCGCCTTTGCTGTCGATCCTGTTGCTCAAAGCCCTTCGACGGCGCTGAATGCTTCAGCTGATCACCTCATTGAAGGGCTTAACGCGTCGCAGGCCGAAGCGGTGTTACACCGTGGTGGGCCGTTATTGATTGTGGCCGGTGCTGGTTCCGGGAAAACGCGTGTGCTTACTCATCGGATTGGGCACCTACTAGCCACCGGGGATGCTCGGCCTCACGAGTTTTTGGCCATTACTTTCACTAATAAAGCCGCCGCTGAAATGCGCGAGCGCATCGGCGAACTGGTTGGTGCTGATGCGGCCCGAATGTGGATTTCCACCTTCCACTCTTCTTGTGTGCGAATATTGCGTCGCGAAGCCCAACATGTGAACCTCAAATCGAATTTCTCAATTTATGATGCTTCTGATTCGTTGCGCCTGATTACTCAGATTGTCAAGGACGCTGATTTGGACCCGCGCCGTTTTGCGCCACGGGCAATGCGCAACAAAATCTCTGCATTGAAAAATGAACTCATTGATGAGGAATCATTTACGGCCACAGCACCTGCCGACCCCTGGCACCAAGCTGTAGCAGAAGTGTATAAGGAATACGCATCCCGGTTGCGCGGGGCCAATGCCATGGACTTCGATGATCTGTTGGGCAATGTGGTGCACATGTTTGAAGCCTTCCCTGCCATCCTGGATAATTATCGCCGTCGGTTCCGCTTTGTCCTGGTTGATGAGTACCAAGACACCAATCATGCTCAGTATCGTCTTGTTCGGCTGTTGACTGGTGCTCCGGGAGATCCTGCAGGTGTGCAAACCGCCGGTGGCCAACTAACGGTCGTAGGGGATTCAGATCAATCTATTTACGCATTTCGCGGTGCTGATATCCGAAACATTGTTGATTTCGAGCATGACTATCCTGATGCCACGGTTATCAGACTGGAACAGAACTACCGTTCAACGCAGACCATTTTGGACGCTGCCAATGCAGTAATCGCCCAAAACCCGTCTCGCGAGATCAAACGACTATGGACTTCTGAGGGCGACGGAGAAAAAATTGTCGGTTACGCAGCGGAATCGGAGTCGCGTGAAGCCCAATGGATTACCGATACCATCGATGACCTGATGGACAATTACGACTATCGTCCGGCCGATATGGCCATCTTCTACCGCACCAATGCCCAGTCTCGGTCTATTGAAGAACGACTGATCGCCTCGGGCATTCCCTACCGTGTCGTCGGTGGAACACGATTCTACGATCGTAAAGAAATCAAAGATGCTTTGGCATACTTGCGTGTCCTAGATAATCCCGACGACGACGTGAACCTGCGTCGCATTCTTAATGAACCTAAACGTGGTATTGGGGAGCGGGCCGAGGGTACTATTGCTGCGCATCAAACCCGGCAACAATCTACATTTATGGCGGCATTGCGGGATGCAGAAAATGCTCAAGGTGGGATGGCCACTCGATCGCTAAACGCGGTGAAAAAATTCACTCAACTGCTTGATGACTTATCACAGGTTGCACAAACCGAGTCCGTAGCCACGGTGTTAGAAGCAGTGCTTGAACAAACCGGCATGCTTGAAGCACTTCGCAATTCTAAAGACTTCCAAGACGAATCACGTGCCGACAACCTCGGTGAACTCGTCGGTGTTGTTCGTGAATTTGAAAAGACAAATCCGGAAGGAACATTGGGCGACTTTTTAGAGCAAGTAGCCCTGGTCGCAGATGCCGACCAGTTACCTGACGCCACAGACGAAGAAGGTCAAGCACTTGCAGACCACATGGGTGAGGTCACACTCATGACCCTGCATACGGCTAAAGGGCTGGAATTTCCCGTCGTTTTTCTGACCGGAATGGAACATGGCGTCTTCCCGCATGCTCGCTCTATGGCCGATGAAAAGGAACTTGCCGAAGAACGCCGGTTAGCATATGTGGGGTTGACTCGCGCTCGCGAGCGACTGTTCGTATCGCGGGCAGAATCGCGTAGCATGTGGGGCCAACATCAGTTCAATCCTGCAAGCCAGTTCTTGGCTGAAATACCGGAAACACTGGTCCAATGGGAGCGTGAAGGTAAAGCAACACCGGCTCCCTCAGCATTTGGTGGTATTGGTGGTGGCTTTGGTACCGAGGCTGGCCCACGAGGTTTCCGGTATCGCGATGCCCAACGTTTTAGCGGATCATATTGGGGTGCCTCCCCATCGTCTCGCAACTATAATAATGCCGGAACCGAAGGAATCACTGAAGCACAAGAAACAGCACAGGTGACAAAACCGGGACCACGCACTGCGGTGAACCCGAATAAGGAAGTGATCTCGGTGGCAGCAGGCGACACCGTTGAGCACAAAACTTTTGGGCCCGGGGTTGTTACCGGGGTGCAAGGCCAAGGGCAGAAAGCCGTGGCCATAGTACAGTTTGCCGAATCTGAAAAACGGTTACTGCTGCGCTATGCCCCGCTAAAAAAGGTTTGAGTTCGGTCAGCGCGGAGTCATGGTTCAGTAAGGCTTCCATTCGTGGACTACAGTTATGCTTTAGGAGTTCTGTGGCGTGAAGCCGGACTCGTAGACGCCCGGAAAGTATCTGTTCTGGGGGTCTCGTTCAATAAAATTGTCGAGGTAAAAAGGACTGCAAACTCGTGGACCTGTATGAGTACCAGGCGCGCGATCTTTTTGAAGCACACGGGGTCCCCGTGCTGCCTGGGATCGTTGCCGAAACCCCGGAAGATGCAAAAGCCGCTGCCGAAAAACTCGGTGGCGTTACCGTGGTCAAAGCCCAAGTTAAAGTTGGTGGCCGCGGCAAAGCCGGCGGTGTCAAAGTCGCCAAGACCGCTGACGAAGCCTATGAGTATGCCAAAGAAATTTTGGGCATGGACATTAAAGGTCACACCGTCCACCAGGTGATGATTGCTGCAGGCGCAGACATTAAAGAAGAGTACTACTTCTCGATTCTGTTAGATCGTGCCAACCGTACCTACCTGGCTATGGCCTCGGTAGAAGGCGGCATGGACATCGAACAGTTGGCTGAAGAGCGCCCAGAAGACCTGGCTCGCGTCGAAGTTTCACCAACCACGGGAATTAATCGCGAAGTGGCCGAGAAGATTGCTGCCGAAGCAAAATTTGACCCAGCCATGCAAAGCGACGTTGCTGATGTGTTGGTTGAGCTTGGTGAAGTCTTCGTGAAAGAAGACGCTACGTTAGTCGAAGTCAACCCGTTGGTGTTGACTGGTGAAGGTAAACTCATCGCCCTCGACGCCAAAGTCACCGTTGACGATAACGCGGAGTTCCGCCAACCGGGACATGCTGAACTCGTTGACGAACGCACCGAGAACCCACTGGAGGCTAAGGCCGAAGCCAAGGGCCTAAACTACGTCAAACTTGATGGTTCAGTTGGTGTCATCGGCAACGGTGCTGGTTTGGTCATGTCCACCTTGGACGTTGTTGCTTACGCCGGTGAGAAACATGGCAATGTAAAACCAGCAAACTTCTTGGACATCGGTGGCGGTGCTGACGCACAAGTTATGGCCGATGGCCTTGATGTAATCCTGGGCGACGAACAGGTTCATTCTGTCTTCGTCAACGTATTTGGCGGTATCACCGCATGCGATCAGGTAGCTAACGGCATTGTCCAGGCACTGAACATCCTAGGTGACAGCGCAACGAAACCGTTGGTTGTACGCCTAGACGGAAACAAGGTGGACGAAGGTCGCGCCATTTTGGCCGAAGCTAACCACCCGCTGGTCACCATCGCAGCAACCATGGATGAAGGCGCTGACAAAGCTGCTCAGCTGGCCAATAAATAAGGACGGGATACACAAGAATGTCGATCTTCCTCAATAAAGATTCAAAGGTCATCGTCCAGGGTATTACCGGTGGCGAAGGGACCAAGCACACCGCTTTAATGCTCAAAGCCGGTGCCAACATCGTCGGTGGCGTTAATGCACGTCGTGCCGGTGAAACCGTTGAGCACGTTGATGCCAATGGCAACGATGTGTCGCTCAACGTTTACGGCACTGTAGCTGAAGCTATGCAAGAGACTGGCGCAAACGTTTCTGTCATGTTCGTGCCTCCCAAGTTCGCTAAAGACGCTGCAATGGAAGCTATTGAAGCAGAAATTGAACTGCTAGTAGTCATCACCGAAGGTATCCCAGTTCAAGATACCGCCGAGTTCTTCGCAGCTTCGCAAGCAAAGACTGGTGCCGACGGCAAACCAAAGACCCGCATCATCGGGCCAAACTGCCCGGGTATTATTACCCCTGAAGTTTCACTGGCCGGTATTACCCCAGCATCTATTACCGGCACCGGCCCAATCGGTCTGGTGTCTAAGTCAGGTACCCTGACCTATCAGATGATGTATGAACTATCCGGTATTGGTATCTCTACGGCCATTGGTATTGGCGGTGACCCCGTCATTGGGACTACCCACATTGATGCGCTAGAAGCTTTTGAAAATGATCCCGAGACCAAAGCGATCATTATGATTGGTGAAATTGGTGGCGATGCTGAAGAGCGCGCCGCTGAATACATCAAAGAAAAAGTTACCAAACCGGTAGTTGGTTACATTGCTGGATTCACTGCACCAGAGGGCAAGACCATGGGTCACGCTGGTGCGATTGTGTCTGGTTCTTCCGGTACCGCTACTGCTAAGCGCGCTGCGCTAGAAGCAGCTGGCGTTGAGGTTGGCCAGACCCCAACTGAAGCCGCTGACAAGATGCGTAAGATCGTTGAAAATCTCTGAACTACTGGTGTGATTAGATTAAACGGAGGCCCAAGCAAGTGCTTGGGCCTCCGTTGTGTTTAATAGCTCAACGCCACGGGGTCATCCCACGAATAAGATCCCGCCGATCAAGGCTGCGGTTACAAGCGTGGGGATAACCAAGGTACTCATAAATTACATCCTTATTTGACTCAGGCGGGAGAGCCGGCAGACCAAAAATAGCGTAATTACGGCACCGTTGAGTGAAATTTGAACCTAACTCACCCAGGCTGAACCGGTAACACACACCGGGTGTGCGTAAGTCGAACATCGTTGAAGTGACGCGAAATAATGGCTATTCGTGCCAGCTAGCGCAGGTCAACGCTTAGTGACGCTTGCTATGACTATGTGTTGCAGAGCACAATCGTAGATAACACGATATGGCCGGTAGGAAGGTGGAGTTCATGGGCTATGTTCACTCACAAGTACTGGGGTCTATAAGCCCAGATATCGCACCTGAAACGCTCGAACTTGATCCACCACAGTCTGCAGAAGTACTCATCGATGTTGCAGCCTGCGGGGTCTGTCATACAGATCTGCACGTTATAAAACAAGAAGTAGAGTTTCCTCGTCCAGCGGTGCTCGGTCACGAGGTGGCTGGTGTAGTGGCGGATGTGGGCGCAGAGGTCGACCACGTACAAGTGGGGGACCGGGTGGCTGCTGCTTTCATCATGCCGTGTGGATCATGCCGACACTGCAAGGTAGGCCTGGAGGCGATTTGTGAAGTATTTTTCCAAAACAATCGTCTCCAGGGGCTCCTATTGGACGGTACCACGCGGCTCCACCAACAAAACGGTACCGATGTAGCCATGTACTCCATGGCCGGTCACTCCACGCGTGCTGTCGTTCCCGCATCGGCTATTTTCAAGCTTCCCCAGGACGTAAATTTGCAGGACGCTGCTATATTAGGGTGCAGTATTTTTACCAGCTATGGGGCCGTATTTGAAACGGGCCAAGTTGCCGAGGGTGAGACTGTAGCAGTGGTAGCAGCAGGCGGCATAGGTTTATCGATTACTCATCTGGCTGCTGCTGCGGGTGCTTCACGGATCTTTGTCATTGATCTGGCCGATGATAAGTTGCAGCTAGCCAAGGAACTTGGTGCCACCGATGTCATCAACAGTAACCAGCAGGACGCCTTAGAAGTGATCACCAAAGAACTGGGCCACGGCGTCGATAAGGTATTTGAGGCCCTTGGCACCCAGTCGACGGTTCAGCAGGCAGTTTCCCTGGTAGATGACGGTGGCAGAGTAGTCTTGGCCGGCATTGCCCCACCGGGGCATAACCTGGATATTCCGATTGCTCACATGGTCCGGCGTAAAATCGAAGTGGTTGGTTCCTATGGGGCTACGGTTTCATCTGCCATGCCAGCGGTAATCGAGCTGGCAGCCGAAGGTAAGGTCAGTTTAGATAAGCTAATTACCGATCGGTTCAGTTTCGATCAGACAGATGCGGCCTATAAATCCTTGGACGCACGAAAAATCCGGGGCCGTGGGGTTATCACCATTAATGCAGAATTGACATAATTTGTCCTCAGTAGTTTTACAGCAACCCGGCCTGATTTGATGATGGTCAAGTACACTTTCAAGCATGGACTGGGAAGAACTACATACGAATTTGCCGTCACTGATGACCTTTCTAACGGTTGCTCGTTTGGGACGATTTACCGCGGCTGCCAACTCCCTAGGAATAAATCATGCTACGGTTTCACGTCGGATTAATTCTTTGGAAAAGGTCACCGGTCAGCGCCTGCTGTTGCGCTCGCAGTCGGGATGGGAAATCACTTCCGAAGGCCGTCAGATATTTGAAATCGCAGAAGAGATTGAGCAGTCCCTGACGAAACTTATCGCAGATGATGCTGAGGCGGCAGTTACCGGAACTGTTCGCATAGGTGCACCAGAGGCATTTACCGGACACATCGCTACTCCAGTTTTAGCTAGGGTCCAACGGGCGCATCCGGCATTAGAAATTGAATTATTTACTTCGACGCAACGTGCCAGACAGAACCGTTCAGGACTAGATTTAGAAATCGTAGTCGGTAAACCCGAGGTACCGCGGGCATGGGAACAGCCGTTATTCGAATATGAGCTCAAGCTCTATGCTACCGAAGCGTACTTGGCAGACAATGGCACCCCAGCCAGGCTGCAAGACTTACAGACACATCGGCTAAATTATTATGTCGAAGCTATATTGCTGGTCCAAGACCTTGATGATGCGCTGACAATGTTGCCGCCTATGCGGCCAGGACTATCCTCAACGAATGTGTATGCTCACCTCACGGCAACACTGGCAGGTGCTGGAATAGGGTTGCTCCCTGATTTTATGGCTGGTGGACACCCGGGGATTGTGCCGGTCTTGGCGGAAGAGTTTGCTCATCCCGCAACGTTTTGGGCTGTTGTGCGACAAGAGTCCCTGCGCAACCCTGCGGTTGCAACTGTATATCAAGCACTGAAAGATTATGCTGAAACCTCTGCTACCATATCACCGGCTCACAGGCCGGTAATCATGTAGCGGAATTTGCAACTAGAGCAGCACAGCAGCAAGTACCGGAACCGTCAGAATCGATAGAATAGTCGTTCCTGCTAGCACCCCGGCAGCTAAGTCGCCGGATTCGTCGTAGCGTGCCGATAAAATATAACCTGAGGTAGACATTGGCATAGCCGCCATGAGAATCAACGTGTTAAACCAATCTGCCCCCATCCCGTGAGGCAACACCCAAGCTAATACGAAGCTTGCCAGCGGGAAAATAATATTCTTAAGCCCGATACCAGATAACACCATGCCAAGCGACAAACCGCCAGAGCGTATGCTGGCCAATGCCGGATGCATTGCGATACCTACCGAAAATAGAGCCAGTGGAATCGCGGTGGCAGCAAGAAGCTCAAGACTATCGGTAACGAGTTCGGGCACGGGAATGTTGAAACCAACGACTACTATCCCCAATATCGTGGAGATGGTGACGGGGTTCAAGATGGCCCGCGATAGAATTTCTTGCCCGATCCGTTGAACTGCACTGCCTCGTGCGACTTGGGCTGAATTAGCAGTATCGCCACAGAGCACCGGATAACCTACCAGAAATACAAGGTTATGTAATAGATGGATGATAGCTGCCGGAACGGCAGCCTGGGTACCCAATAGAGCAATAGTCATTGGAATCCCGAAATATCCAACATTGCCGTAGGATGCGCTTAGCGAGAGCGGTGCTGCCAGCCTGCGGTGTGTGGTCGATAGCCAGCGCGTGACGTAATAGACCGCTACAGCAAAGATCCCGGGGAATAACAGTGCAACAATCCACACCTGCCATGGAAATGAACCTGGAAGATCAGTGGTAGCTATCGAGATGTAGATAAAACACGGAAGCGCAATGGAAAAAACAAAATCGTTCAGACCCTTAGCACCCTGTTGAAATTTGCTTGAATATCCTCCAATGAAACCGATCGCGAAGATCACGAACATTGGGGCTAAGACGGTTAAGGCTTCAAGCATGTGTCTATTGTAAGAACCAAAGGTGGTGACAGGTGCGGTTAGATGTTAAAAAGTAATCCCAGTCCGTAAGTTACGGCGGCTGCGCCCAACCCGATGCCCAGCTGACGCATGGCGCGCTTAAATGGAGAAGCGCCGGAGAGCAAGCCTACGATTCCACCGGTCATAAATAGCGCAATAGACACTAAGGCTAGTGCCCAAATTAATGCCGGAATCCCGGTCAGGCCACAGATGAATGGTATTACCGGGATGATCGCGCCGGATGAGAAAAAGAGGAATGAGGAGAACGCAACCTTCCAGGGACTGCCGACGGTGTCGGAGGCTTGTTGTTTGAGTTCTTCTGCGGGGCCTTGGGAGCCATCTGGTCTGGCAGAAAAGCTTGGGTTACAGTCGCACTGAAGATACCCGAGACGCTCTAAAGCGCGGTGGCTTGCATCTTCTGGTGACATGCCTCGTGCCCGATACACCAGTTCTAGTTCGTTTTGTTCGATATCGAGGTATTTGGCGGCGCGTAACGTTGCGTGTGTGGGATGTGAGGCTTCAAGCAGTTCACGTTGTGAGCGTACGGACACGTATTCTCCGGCCCCCATGCTTAATGCGCCAGCCAATAGACCGGCGATTCCAGTGAAGAGTACTACTGCAGGTGCCACTCCTGTAGCCCCTATGCCCATCACCAGCGCAAGATTTGAAACCAGTCCATCGTTGGCGCCAAAAACTGCAGCACGAAAATTGCCGGCCATAGTTTCGCGCCCTCTTGCAGCCAACCCCCGTACGACTTCTTCATGTATTGCCTCATCTGCGGCTATCTCGCGAGGCACTTCGGCATCTGACTTATACGGTGTATGCGATTCCGCACGTTGCATAAGTGCTAGTACGAAAACTGAACCAAACGTGCGGGCCAGTAAGCGTAAAAGTGCGCGGTGTAAACTCGGACGCGGTAAGTTCTGGGCGTGTTCACCAAGTAGGTTACGCCAATGGTTAGCGTGACGTTCTTCAGCGTCAGCTAACCCGATCAAAATGTCTTTTTCGGGTTTCGTACTCCGTTTGGCAAGATCACGATATATTTGGCCTTCGGCAATTTCATCGGCCAGGTACCTTCGCCACCGTCGAATTTGTGACTTTGTGGGGCCGTCAGCCACAGTCACTTCGTGTGGGTAGTTAGAGCCAGCCATCCCTGTTCCTTGAAAAATGATGGGTCTGTGTAGTCGGAGTTAACCCTACCCCGTTCGTCCAAGACCCGTGTATTACACTGTGCATTCATCCGATGGTGTTGCGCTGTTTATTCCTGTGATTAAGGCCATCGTGGGCACTGAACTAATGTAGTTGTCCCAGCGGCGCCGTTATACCATTCAAACCACTGGTATTATCAACGAGCGGGTGGCCGCAGATTTCTGGGCGGTGGGGTGGATGACGATTATGGTAGGTTTGAATGCCGTCACGGTCATTATCGCTATTTGATCGCTCTAACGCGATAGCCGGTTTGGGTCTGGCGCTTCAGGTGGGGCAGAGGTTGGTTGCTCTGGGTCGTAGCTAAACTGTTTGTCCCCTCGTTCTGGCTGACGGGCGAAAATAAAGTGCCGACCGCTAATTTCTTCGATGCTTAGTGTGACGAAGAAGTCTTTATACGTGGGTACCCAGGGCGATAGTCCGAGGCCGCGAACGTAATCGACGTCTTCTTCGGCAACGGGTGCGATCTCACCGCGGACCACGACTGACCACCCTTCATCGGGCAAAATGCCATCGGTTTCAAAAGCTACCAAAGTACGTGACTCTGCAGCTAACAGCTTAGCTCCCGGAGCGGTACGGAAATACAATCTTTGGCCATCAAAAGCGTAGTTTACCGGGAAGATTTCCACCTGACCTTCTGACATAAAGGCCAGCCGTCCGTGGCGAGTATTGCGTAATAGCAGTTCTGACTGTTGACGATCCAACTCCAGGATCGGTTGATCTTTTTGGTGTTCAAACATGTAGGCGTTCATAGTCTCTATTGTCCTGGTTTCACTATAAGGTCGCTACCGTTAGACAGCCGTAGGTCACAATTGTTGGATCTGCTGGAACACCCTAGTAGCTAATGGCGAGGTGCGACCCGGTGCTAGCGCCAGGTAGTGGGGTGCCAGATGAATTGGTCCGTCGAGCTCAGTGAGATACGTTCCTCCGGCTTGACGCAAGATGTAACTGCCTGCTGCCACATCCCAGGGATTGGTGTCGACACCCAACACCACGTCAGCGATCCCACAGGCTGCATAGCACAGTTCCAATGCACCACTGACAAGACGCCTTACCGTGGCAAAGTGAGTCACAAGCTCACCAAAGAGGGCAGTAGATTCTGGGGCACGTTGCAAAATTTCGGCGGCAGGAAATGAGGTCACCAGATTGTACTGTGTTGTATCGTCAGGCACCGGACGCGTAGTAAGGGGCTTGTCATTGAGATAGCTCCCAGAGGCGTCAGCGGAGAATTCGTTACCGGTGATGGGATCCACTACGACACCAGCCACTATTTGATTATCAATTGCTGCGGCCACAGAGATACTAAACATCGGATACCCCTGGACAAAGTTACTGGTGCCATCGATGGGATCGATAATCCATTGCACTTGCCCTGGCTCGGCGGGGGAGTGGTAACCGGTTTCTTCTCCCCAAAATACCGCTTGTTCGTCAGCAAGGCTGGCCATCAGCTGCTCTTCAACGCGACGATCCCAGGATGACACTAAATCATGTCGGTTCGATTTGGTCTGCGAGACTACAGCGCCGGTGCTAAAAGCCTGTCCAAGTTGTGCGGCAGGTGGACGGGCGGCAGCCAGCGCACGGGTACGTAAATTGGCCATGCTCCAAGCCTAAACCAGGTGGAGCTAAACGTATTAGACTGAATGCGTAGTTGAGGAGTGAGCCCTGCAAAATTATGCCGCGTCGTCGTAAAACTAATCATTTCCCTGTGAAGCCTCGGCAGAGGCCTGCTGCAGGCAGCGTCGCCTCGCCACCGGAGCAGCTAGCTACTCTGGCCTACTATGGCTTCCAACAACGTCGGCGTCGTAAAGCATATCGGCGAGGGGATAGACCACGTATTTTGTCCTCTATCGGATACGGTTCGCCCCATTGGGTCCGGGTCTTTTGTCGGGTCATGCTGTCGAATCCTGAGTGGAGCAAGACCGAATATCTGAACAAGGTATTACGCGATGGAGTGCGCGGATGGCAGAATTTTGTGTCGCCGCCAATTGCCTATGCAAAAGTGACTATCGAAATTAACGGTCAATACCACCAGAAACGAGCGGATCGTAACGGCGTGGTTGATACCGTCATCGATGCCGCAATCACTCCCGGCTGGGCCACGGTCACCTTGCATGTTGCCGGTGCCGAATCTCGCAACCAAGATGTCTTGATTGTCAGCGAGAATACCACCAACGCCATTATCTGCGATGTCGACGACACCGTATGGGTTACCGCATTGCCTCGATTATTTACCGCGGCATGGAACTCATTTGTATTAGACGAACATGCCCGTAGACCGGTGGCCGGTATGCCGGTTATGCTCAGCCGACTCAGCAACATGCATGAAGGGGCGCCGATCTTTTATGTGTCGACCGGGCCATGGAATGTGGCTCAAACCCTAACTCGGTTTATGACGCGCAACCTGTTCCCTCTTGGACCGATGCTGCTGACTTCTTGGGGGCCCACCGAAAACCGGTGGTTTCGTTCCGGTATGGCACACAAGGTCAACGCCTTAAATCGACTTGCCGCAGATTTTCCGCAGATAACTTGGACACTGGTGGGCGATGACGGGCAGCATGATCCAGAACTATATACCTACTTTGCTCATCTGCACTCTGACCGGGTGGCAGCAATTGCTATTCGGCAATTATCGGCAACCGAAGCGCTGTTGGCTGGCGGCCGGGCTGAAGAAATCCAACAGGCTACACCGGGGATCCCATTGGCATACGGGCCAGATGGAGCCGCACTATCTTTTCAGCTAGAAAATGCCGGGGTGCTACCACCACATGACCATGCACCACTGGCCTGGCCACAATCGGTAACCGACCAAGAAGAAGTCACCGTTGCTGAGCTGCGTGCCGATTACCCACAAGTTAGCCAAGATATTACGCAACACACACAGGAGTAAATATGATCGCCATCGATATTCCCTTGCGCTGGGGCGATATGGACGCCTATGGGCACATCAATAATGTAGAAATTGTACGGCTGATGGAAGAAGCCCGTGTCATAACTTTTGGCATACCTTCCGGTACCGGCCATATTGATGGCACGAACCCTCCGGCACACATCGATCTGTTGGCGGGGGTAGGCGATGAGGTTATGACGCTAATTTCTGAGCACACCGTCAAATATCGTAGACAGTTACCCTATCGTGGCCTTCCTGTGCGAGTCGAAGTCGGTGTCGAAAAAGTTAAAGGCGCCTCGATAGAGATTTTATATACCTTCTACGATGGCGACACCGTGGCAGTGACTGCTACCTCCACCATGGTGTTTGTCAACAAAGCCACAGGAGCACCGGTGCGTTTGACACCACAGCAGCGTGCCGAGGCCGCCAAACTTGCAGCCTAAATGATGCCTTGGGCGATCATGGCATCGGCAACTTTAAGGAAACCGGCAATGTTTGCTCCCGTGACATAGTCACCGGGGTGACCGAAGTCTTCAGCGGTGGCAATGCAACGGTCATGGATATCTTCCATGTTCTCTTCCAACCGGGCATGGGTGTAGTCAAAACTCCAGGTGTCTCGGGAAGCGTTTTGTTGCATTTCTAGCGCAGAAGTCGCTACCCCTCCAGCATTGGCGGCTTTACCCGGGCCAAACAGCACCCCGGCGTCACGGAAAGTGGTGATTGCGTTATGGGTAGATGGCATATTGGCGCCTTCGGCGACTGCTTTGACGCCGTTTTTCACCAGCGTGTTTGCGTCGTCGCCGTTCAATTCATTTTGGGTCGCACATGGGATAGCCACATCTACGGGAACATCCCAGACTGAACCATCAGATACAAAACGTGCCTTATCGCGGCGTTCAGCGTATTCGGAAATCCGTGCTCGTTCAGTGATTTTGACCTGACGCAGCAGTTCAATGTCTATCCCATTTTCATCAACAACATAGCCGGAGGAGTCCGATGCGGTGATCACCTTGGACCCCAGTCGTTGAGCGTAATCAATGGCATTGATAGCAACATTGCCCGATCCAGAAATAGTTACGGTGGTACCGTCCAAAGAGGTGCCCTGAGTTTTAAGCATCTGGTTGGCGAACATCACGACGCCGTTGCCGGTGGCTTCAGGACGAACCAGCGATCCGCCCCAAGAAACGCCCTTACCCGTAAATACGCCAGCTTCAAATCGGTTAGTAATACGCCGATATTGTCCGAACATGTATCCCACTTCGCGGGTTCCTACGCCGATATCGCCGGCGGGAACATCGGTATGTTCTCCAATATGACGATACAGTTCGGTCATATACGATTGACAGAACCGCATAATTTCACCTTCAGAGCGACCAGCTGGGTTAAAATCGGCACCACCTTTGGCCCCACCAATGGGCATACCGGTCAGCGCATTTTTGAACACCTGTTCAAAACCTAAAAATTTCATGATGCCCAAATACACTGACGGGTGGAACCGGATACCACCCTTATACGGCCCTAAGGCCGAGTTGAATTCCACCCGGAACCCGCGGTTTATTTTGGCTACCCCTTTATCATCGACCCAAGGGACTCGAAAGATAATCTGGCGCTCTGGTTCAACCATGCGCCGCAAAATCCCATGCTCGACATATTCTGGGTGGCGTTCCATGACCGGGCCTAAAGTGCCAAAAATTTCATCGACCGCTTGGAAGAATTCGGTTTCCCCAGGATTACGGCGTACTACTTCTTCTCTAATCTGGGCAAAACCAGCTTCCATCGCGCGACCTTCCTCAAGCTTCATCCATGGGCTGACTCGGCGGCACCGGGAAAATAGACACGGCTAGCCTTCAGACAGCCGTTGTCTTTCTGGAGGCAATCTTAGAACAAAACCTGACCTGCGTGCACTACGTTGCAGGACTTTCACAGAATTTTCTTATAGACGACAACATCGTCGCGCCGATCAACCGACAACAGCATCACAAGTGGCACTATAGGAAGTAATGACCAACACCACGACTCAACGCAAATCCTTTCCGATGCCGCTGTGGTTACAGGGCATCGTTGAAGCATTGGCTGCCGCTTTTATCGGTGCTGCAATCATTGTGGTGCCGATGGCTATAATGTGGCTGACCGGAGCGTTTGCCGATATGTCCTTAGGAGAAGCCGGGGCTATTGGCGCCCTCACGTGGCTTTCCAGCTATGGCGTACCCCTGGAGCTCTTGAGTGTGGATACCGAAGAAATATTAGGCACCTGGCGCTTTATTCCGCTGGGGCTGTTTGCGATTTGGATAGTGTTGGCGCGTCGTACGGGAATACGGCTGGCTAGAGCCGCACAGTGGAAAAACCTGTGGCAGCCTACTCTGGGGGCTCTGGCAGCTTTTGAGTTTTTTGTGTGGGGAACCATCACCCTGGTCAACTCTGAGACCGTCAATATCCAGGTCCTCATGGCAACCATTATTCCCGGAGTGGTTTTTCTGCTCGGGTACGCATGGGGTGTGCTGGGGTACTTCCGCCGACCACTCACGGAGCAGATCCGCGCCCGCATCGATACTCTGTCGGATGTGGCGCGCAACTTCAGTCACTATCTTTGGGCATTGCTGAGGGCCGCGGTAATCGGAATCGTGGGGGCCTGGGCGATCGCTTCGATACTGTTGACCATCCAAATTGGCATCCACTGGGCCGATGTTACCGATGTATATCAACGACTGGACGCCGGCATTTTTGGCGGTCTGGTCATTACCGTGCTGCAAATATTGGTGTTACCCAATGTGGCGGCCTGGACCATCAGCTATCTTACGGGCGCTGGATTTAGTATCGGTACCACGATAGTCTCCCCGGCAGGGACGATATCCGGTCCAAAACCAGCACTGCCGATCCTGGCGGCGCTACCACAAGAACAACATCTCCAGGCGCACTGGTGGGTGCTGCTCTTATTGCTACTGGCCGGTGTGGTTGCTGGATGGTGGTTCTTTGAGGAAGGTGAAAACCACGTGGAAGATTTTATTATCGCCAAAATACCGAATCATCCTACGGCGATCACCATTGCCGTCGTAGCCACTGGCATCACGATCGGGATAACCGCAGGACTATTGAGTGTAGTGGTTATGTTGTTGTCGGGTGGATCATGGGCCATCGGGGATTTGAATGTTGTGGGCCCACCGGTATGGACCACCGCTGGTCTATTTGCTGCTCACATCGGCGTCGGGGCCGCCATTGGGTATGCTTTAGCTCCACTGCGCGACGGTGCACTGTATTATCGCCGGTCAGTGCATTACGACTAAGGCCACAGATTATCGGAATACTGCTGGTCACAGGAATCCTGCGCCGCTTCGGTCAGTGCCTCCGCTGTACACTGTTCGTATTCGGAAGTGGGGTTCCACATAATAATCTGTGATGTGGCGACGCCACCGAAAAACAGTGCCCCCAATAATCCAGCGGTGCCAGCAACCCACACCAGCATGGAGTCTTCACCTTTGGTCGCAAGCCGAAACAACCGAATGGCCGTAACCACCGCAGCCAAGGCAATAACTGGTGCAATGACCTTATACGGCAACGGTAATGCCATAGCCGCATAGGTGGCGATCAAGGCTGCGACAATCCACAGGATGGCTTCAGCCACTTTCTTCTTGTGGGTGGGTTGTTGTTGTTCACTCACCGTCTGACGCCTTCCTTACAACCATCGTGTCAATTGATACCCAAGTGTAGCGTTTCAGTCTTTAGACTAGAGTCCATGCGCTTGGTGGTTTTACTTTCAGGATCTGGTTCCAATTTTCAAACTCTTATCGACGCGGTCGCTGCTGGTGAGCTCGACATTGATATTGTAGCCGCAGGTGCCGATAACCATGCAGCCTATGGTTTAACCCGCGCAAAAACTGCCGGCATTGAAACTTTCGTCGTCGATTATCAGACATCTGGTTCTCGTCAAGCGTGGACCACCGGTCTGACACACGCTGTGGCCGCTTATAACCCGGATGTTGTCTTGTCCTCTGGACTGATGCGTATTGTGGGTCCAGAATTTATTGACCACTTTGACGGCAAATTTCTCAATACCCACCCCGCCTTATTGCCCGCATTTCCTGGCGCCCATGCAGTTAAAGATGCGCTCGCAGCTGGCGTGGTGGTTACCGGCACTACATTACATCTAGTTGATACCGGCGTAGATACCGGGCCGATTTTAGATCAGCGGGCAGTTACTATCGATACTGACGACAACGAAACCAGCCTGCACGAAAAAATTAAGGTGGCCGAAAGGCGCATGCTGGTTGATAACCTGGCAGCATTGGCCACCGGTACTACACCACGAGAACTGATCCGGCCATACGCCAAACCACGCTAGAATGACGCGGGTAGAGTTAAACTCAATCGGTAGCAAAGAGTGTATAAGGAGCCCACTGTGACCAACCAGCTGGATCAAATCCCGATAAAACGCGCGCTAATATCTGTTTACGATAAAACAGGGTTAGCCGAACTGGCACAGGGATTGGCAGATGCCGGAGTCGAAATTATCTCCACTGGTTCAACTGCAGCCATGATTCAGGCGGCAGGAGTTGCCGTCACGCAGGTATCGCAGGTCACCGGGTTCCCCGAAGTGCTCGACGGCCGAGTCAAAACCTTGCACCCATTTATCCATTCCGGAGTGCTGGCCGATAAGAACGTTTCTGATCATATGAATCAACTGGCCGAGCACGATATTGCACCGTTTGATCTTGTAGTGGCCAATCTGTACCCGTTTGTCGAAACGGTTGCATCGGGTGCCACCGCGCCACAAGCAATCGAACAGATTGATATTGGTGGTCCAACAATGGTCCGAGCTGCCGCCAAAAATCACGGTTCGGTAGCCATCGTGGTTAACCCGGAGTCCTACCATGACATTCTGACTGCTGTTGGTAACGGCGGATTCAGCTTGGCACAACGCCGCCAGCTCGCCGTCGAGGCATTTTCCCATACAGCTTCCTACGACACCGCAGTCGCGACCTGGATGGCAGAAACCTTCGACGAGGCTGTACACCCAAGCTATGCCGGGCACGCATTAGAACTGAAAAAATCCTTGCGCTATGGTGAAAACCCGCATCAACCAGCAGCACTGTATACGGCAACCACTCCGACCCCCGGAATAGCGCAAGCTGAACTGCTACACGGCAAAGCCATGAGTTTCAATAACTACGTTGACGCCGATGCCGCCGTGCGGGCAGCCTATGCATTTACCCAACCTGCTGTCGCTGTTATCAAACATGCCAACCCATGTGGGCTAGCTGTGGCTTCTATCGACGCCGACGATGCAATCGCCGATGCTCATCTTAAGGCCCATGCCACGGACCCTGTGTCGGCTTTCGGGGGTGTTATCGCAGCAAACCGTCCCGTTTCGGCAGCTATGGCGGATCAGGTTAAAGATATTTTCACCGAAGTTGTTGTTGCACCAGGATTTACCCCAGAAGCTCATGAAGTGCTTTCAGCCAAAAAGAATATACGGTTACTAGAACTGCCAACGAACTTTGTTATTGATACCCAAGAGTTCAAACAAATCTCAGGCGGCATGCTCGTTCAAGAAACCGATATTTATCAAGCAGACGGTGACCACCCCAATAATTGGGAGCTTGTAGCCGGCGAGCCGGCCGACGATGCCACCATGCGGGATCTGATCTTTGCTTGGCAGGCGGTGCGAGCACCGAAATCCAACGCTGTACTATTGGCATCCGGTCAGGCGGCTGTGGGCATCGGAATGGGCCAAGTTAACCGTCTGGATTCCTGTCGCCTTGCCATTGAACGGGCCAACACCCTGGGCTTAGCGGCTACCGGTGCACAAGAAGTTTCAGCTGCCGGTGGCGCCGAAAACGTCTCCGGTGCAGGTGCCCCCGACCGCGCTACCGGTTCGGTGGCAGCCTCGGATGCCTTCTTTCCCTTTGCTGACGGTTTACAGATTCTCATTGATGCCGGTGTTCGTGCTGTTGTTCAGCCGGGAGGGTCAATGCGCGATGAAGAAGTGATCCAGGCGGCCAAGGCCGCTGGCGTCACCATGTACCTGACAGGAGCACGGCACTTTTACCACGGATAACCACCGGTGAATATCTCTAAGGGGTAGGTATGTCGGATCTCAAACCACAAGAAGCCTCGCCTGCTGACTTCGAAGAAGAACTCTGGGATCTTTTACGTGCCAAAGAATATGCGGTGGCCGCAGAACTGCTGCGTAATACCAGAACCGCGGTGGTTGAACGGGTGCTGGATAGGACTCCGCCGTCGCTGATGCCCCTAGCATTTCGACTGCTCGACAAAGACGTTGCCGTGGAAGTCTTCAGCAATATGGAACCGATGTTGCAATCGGATTTGATCGATGGTTTAGCGGATGAGCACACCCAGGATTTGTTCTCCCAGCTGGAGTCTTCCACCCAGGCCCGACTGCTTGATGAGGTACCAGCTGAAGTAGCCCAGCGACTATTAGCCAGTCTGGGAGAACACGAGCGCAACGTTGCCGCTAGAATCCTTGGTTACCCGGATGATTCTGTTGGTCGTCGCATGACCGTGGTAGCCCAAGAACTCACCCGGGATATGACTGCCGCAACGGCGTTGAATATCATTCGTGACGTCGCCGTGGCCGACTACGAGGTCAACAATCTGACAGTATTACCGGTTGGATCAACCACCCATAAAGTATTAGGGCTGGTGCACCTACCGCGACTGGTGCGTGCGGAGCCGGATGATTTAGTGGCCGACATTATGGAACCTACCCAGACGGTTTCTATCCACGACGACGCCGAAGATGCCGCACGTACCGTGGTGTATGACCGGATTGAAGCATTACCAGTAGTCGATGAAGCAGAACGCCTTATCGGTATGCTCACCGTTGCTGGCGCCCAACAAATTTTAGAAGAGGCGGAATCAGAATCCAGCCTCCGTTCGGGTGGTGCAGAACCGTTGGGTCAACCTTATTTGTCCACCTCAGTTCTGCATCTAGTAAAATCGCGGATCACCTGGCTTTTAGTATTAGCTGTTGGTGCGACGCTCACCGTTCAAGTCTTAGACTATTTTGAAGACACCCTGGCGGCCATGGTAGTACTCACCTTGTTTGTCCCGTTACTCACCGGGACCGGTGGCAATACTGGAAACCAGGCGGCAACCACGGTTACCCGCGCTATTGCACTGAGCCAAGTGACCACCCGAGATTATATCCGAGTTATTAGACGTGAAGCCCTGGTAGGGGTGACGTTGGGTCTTCTGTTAGGGACCCTCGGGCTGGTAGGGGCGACCCTATTTTTTGAATTCCACATTGGTTTGGTGATTGGGACAACCCTACTAGTCATTTGTACGCTGGCTGCAACAGTGGGATCCATCATGCCCTTGATTGCCTCGAAGATCGGGGTCGATCCGGCAGTATTTTCCAACCCATTTATCTCTACGGTTGTTGATGCTCTAGGTCTGGTGGTCTATTTCTTGATCGCTAAAACTATCCTAGGTATTTAACACTTCTAAGCCGACTGAAACTTGTTCTTGGAAACTATGGACCAAACCGCACGCAGGTGGCTTAACTCCCGGCCGAAATCGGACAATTGAGCATCTGGCGGGTTCTAGTGGGTTAGATTAGGGAGGGAATTGTGAGGTGCCCAGCACCAAAGGGCGCTTGAAACATGAGGAGATAATTCATCTATGTCAAAGATCATTTACACCCACACTGACGAAGCGCCAATGTTGGCTACCGCATCGTTTTTACCAATTGTGCGCGCCTTTGCTTCTCAAGCCGGTGTGGAACTGGAAACACGAGATATCTCCCTGGCTGGCCGTATCCTGGCCGCCTTTAACGACGTGTTGCCAGAAGATCAGCAGGTCAATGACGCGTTGGCGGAACTTGGTGAACTTGTCAAAGAAGCCGAAGCAAATATCATCAAGCTGCCCAATATTTCCGCGTCCGTTCCACAGCTAGTCGCTGCGGTCAAAGAACTGCAAGACGCTGGCTTCGATTTGCCAGATTACCCATATGAAGTAACTACTGACCAAGAACGCGATATTCAAAAGCGTTATGCCACTGCCATGGGTTCGGCCGTGAATCCAGTGCTGCGTGAGGGTAATTCGGATCGTCGTGCACCCCGGGCAGTAAAACAATTTGCGCGCAATAACCCCCATTCCATGGGTGAGTGGTCGAAAGATTCCAAGACTAACGTGGCCACAATGGATAAAGATGACTTCTTTTCCAATGAGCAGTCAGTCACTATGTCGCACAACGATACGTTGACAATCCGGCACACTGATGCCGCAGGTAATGTCACCGTGCTCAAAGACGACCTCAAAGTTCTCAAAGATGAAATTGTCGACTCCACATTCATGTCGGCAAAAGCCTTGAACACCTTCCTCACCGAACAGATCCAGCGTGCTAAGAGCGAGGGTGTTCTGTTTTCTGCCCACTTGAAAGCGACCATGATGAAGGTCTCCGACCCGGTACTTTTTGGGCATATCGTAAAAGCCTACTTCCCAGAGGTTTTCCGGAAATTTGGTCCGCAACTGCAAGCAGCTGGTCTTTCAGCAAATAATGGCTTGGCCGGAATTGAAGCTGGTCTGAGCGAACTAGATGCTGATGTTGCTGAGGGCATCCGTAACGAAATTGCGGATGCATACGCAAACGGGCCCGATTTGGCAATGGTGAATTCGCACCGCGGGATCACCAACCTGCACGTTCCATCAGACGTTATTGTCGATGCCTCCATGCCAGCCATGATTCGCTCTGGCGGCAAAATGTGGAATAAAAATGATGAAACCCAAGACACACTTGCGGTCATTCCAGATTCGTCTTATGCCGGTGTGTTCCAAGTCGTCATCGACGACTGCCGGACTAATGGCGCATTTGACCCAACCACGATGGGCACGGTGCCAAACGTTGGCCTCATGGCCCAAAAGGCCGAGGAATACGGTTCCCACGATAAAACCTTTGTGATGGATGCTGACGGCACTGTAGAAGTCGTGGACTCTAAAGGTAACGTCCTGATGAGCCACCAGGTAGAAGAAGGCGATATCTGGCGTGCCATCCAGACCAAGGACGTACCGGTACGCGACTGGGTTAAGCTGGCAGTCACTCGCGCCCGTGCAACCCAGACGCCGGCTATCTTCTGGTTAGACGCAGAACGGGCACACGACGCCCAGGTCATCGAGAAGGTCAAAGCCTATCTGCCCGAACACGACACCGAGGGTCTAGAAATTCGTATCATGGCCCCAGAGCGTGCCACCAAATACACTGTGGATCGGTTACGTAAGGGCGAAGATACTATTTCGGTAACCGGTAATGTTTTGCGTGACTACCTGACTGACTTATTCCCGATTTTGGAATTAGGCACGTCCGCTAAGATGCTGTCGATTGTGCCATTGCTCAATGGCGGCGGTCTGTTTGAAACTGGTGCTGGCGGCTCGGCTCCTAAGCATGTGGAACAGCTGCTGGAAGAAAACCACTTGCGTTGGGACTCGCTGGGTGAATTTTTGGCCTTGGCCGTATCATTTGAGCACCTTGCTACTGCCACCGATAACTCACGCGCACAGGTATTGGCAGACGCCTTGGATACCGGTACTGGCCTCTACCTGGAAGAAGGCCGCTCACCATCGCGTAAGGCCGGTGAATTAGATAATCGCGGTTCACACTTCTACGTGGCGCTGTACTGGGCGGAAGCCTTGGCCAAACAGACCGAAGATGCTGACCTTGCAGCGGCAATTAAACCCGTTGCCGAGGAACTACGCGCAAATGAGGACGTCATTGTCAAAGAACTCAACGGCGCCCAGGGCCAAGCCGTTTCTATCGGAGGATATTACTACCCCAACGACGAAAAAACGTCCGAGGTTATGCGTCCATCAGCGACACTGAATCGCATTATTAACGGGCTGGCATCCTAGTACTGCATACGCCATAACCCAAACGTTGGGGCCGCTACCGGTTGGTAGCGGCCCCAACGTTTTGAACTAGTCGTACTGTTCAGGCCCATATTCTTCACGTGCACCTGCTTCACGTGAAGACTGTTCCAATACGGTATAGGCTTCACGGGCGATGGCAGTCCATAGGCGGATGGCCAATTGCGGGTTTGATTTTTCAATCGATGCGATTTTCTGCGCAGATAGCACAAGTACCTCAACGTCATCTATCGCACGGATAGTCGTGAGCTGTCGGCCAGTATAGGTAAGCGCAAATTCCCCGAAAGTGGTACCGGGGGACAGGTAGACGTGACGGTAGCGGGTATCGCCTTTGCCCTCGGCAGCCAGTTCTACACGCCCCGAGCGAATAAAGTAAATCCCACCAAACGGTTGGCCTACGCGTCGGATAACAGTATCGGCCGTATAGCTGCGCAACTCCATATAGCCTGCCAGTTCGTCTACGTCAGCGTCGTTGAGGAATTCGAAGACCGGTGCTGCTTCTGGTTCGCGTGGCGAGTCATCGGTGTGCAGCACATCGCGAGCATAACGTTGTGCCAAGCGTAATTCTGCCCATTCAAGTGCCGCGGAGCGATTATCGAATAACCGAAATTCCCCGGTAATTTCCTGCTCAATGGATTCGGCATCGGACGGCAGGTCTAGTTGACCGGCCGATGCGGCTTTAGCTTTCTCACGAGGGTCCGGTAAATATAGGTCGTCACGAACACTGATGTAATCCAGAATGCTTTCGACTAAGGACTCGCCCCAATCAATGAAGATAATATCTTTACCTTCATCTCGCCATACAGTAATCATGGATGCCAGCATGAGAATAGCTGCTTTGCCGTAATCATCCACACCCTGGAAATCGATAATAACCATCGATACCTCATCGTCCATTTCTACGATGGTGCGGACCATAGTCTCAGTTTCAGCAAAGCCGAGATCTCCGGAAACCTCAAGAATCTGACAACGTTCGCCAAACTGTGAAGTAATTCGTGACAGTTCTGTGGAGCGTACGACACCCAAGGACGCATCGGCCAGTGAATAGTGAGCGCGCAGGGTTGAGCCGCCAAGTGGTGGGGCATCGGCATAATGCAAGCCTAGATCGCGGGTCACACGACGAATGGCGGCAGCACCGCGCACCGAGTTGCCGTGGCTGTCAAGCGGTGCGGAATAGACCCCGATACCTAACTGGCCGGGTACCACTACCATGATGCCGCCATCAACACCAGATTTGGCCGGTAAGCCAATGTCGATCATCCAGTTGCCAGCAGCATCGTACATACCGCAGGTCATCATGACCGCCAGTACCTGCTTGGTAGTGTCTTCCGAAAATACTTCTCGACCCGTGACCGGGTTAACACCTTTATTGGCCAGGGTTGCGGCCATCATGGAAAGGTTTTCCGTCGTGACATCGGTAGAACATTCTAAAAAATAGTCTTGAACTACCGGTTCTGGATCGGAATCAATGATCTCAAACGACCGCAGCAACCAGGCCAGCGCCCTGTTACGGTGTCCACCAATATTTTCAGCGTGGTATACGATCCGGTTGATTTCTAGTTCACCGGGCGACCCCTCTGCTGCCAGCTCCATGGTCCGGGAAATACGAGTGATGCGATCTTTGCCGCCGCTACCTTTAATAAGTCCCACGGTGGCGATGGCACCGGCATTGATCATGGCGTTATCAGGCCGTCCGCTCTGGTGCTGTAGAGATATTTCGTTGAACGGGTCACCAGAGGGCTCGACATCAATTTTTTTACCTACTTCGCGTGGACCCAAATCATCCAGTGCCAGACCGTAGGCAAAAACTTTGGCAATGGACTGAATTGCAAATTTATGGTCTGCATCACCGGAAGAATACTGGTGGCCGTTAACCGTAGTAACGGTGATTCCCACTTTGTTGATATCGGGACTCGTCGCCACTTCGGTTACCGGATTGACGGTGCCCGACGTCATTGGACGTAGGTTTTCCAGCATTTCAGATAAGTACCGGTGCAAAGGCGAGATCATCATAGGCAATCCCTCAATGTCGTCTGGGTGTAATTAGTAGCCGGCTTCTGTATCGACCAGGCCTTCTAACTTATCCGGTGCGGTTCCTGCAGCCAAACTGGTTAAATTTCGTTTGATACGTTCATCGAGCAGACGAATTACTATCGGGGGAGTATCAGCGGTATGGGGAGTGATGATGCAGTTTGGTTCGTTCCATAAAGGGTGGCCATCAGGTAGCGGCTCTGGATCGGTAACATCCAACCCGGCCGATCGAATGCGACCTTCGGACAAGGCTGAAACGAGTGCATCGGTGTCAACCAAGTTGCCACGAGCAATGTTGACCAAGACTGCGTCGTCATCCATCAAATCAAACTGTTGGGGGCCAAACATTTGACGGGTATCCGGGGTTGCAGCAGCAGCCAATACCACAACGTTGGCTTGGGGTAACACGTTGTCCAATTGGTCTGCGGTAACAGTTTGATCTGCCCCCGGTAACGGATCAGGCCTACGACGTACCACGGTGATATGAGTATCCCAGTTAGAAAATAGGCGCACTAATTCTGAGCCGATACCCCCGGCACCAACGATTAGCACATTGGCACCATCTAAGGTGGTGCCATATGATTCGCCCCAGCTAGTGGCGCGTATCCGTTCGGGTAGGTAGCGCAGCAACGCCAGAGTGAGCGCTAACGCGTGTTCGGCTACGGGCGGGGCGAAACTTCCCTTTGCAGAAGTAAACGAAACGTCTGGGTACCGCTTGGCCACCGGCAGGAACGATTCGACTCCGGCAAACGGCAACTGTACCCAGGAGACTTGAGGGTTTGCAGCAAGAGTCTGCTCAATGATTGCCGAATCCAGCATGCGGACGACGACGATGGCGGTGGCGTTGCCATCATCGGGTCCGACAATCTCAAATCCATGCTCCTGTGCTGTTGCCACGGTGGTTTCATCAGCATTTTCAAACGGAGTGTTATCGCGTTGTTCTTGTACCGGCAAAATTACGATCTTTTGTCTCATGACCCTATGCTCACCTGGATAATTTGGAAACTATTAACGTTAGCTGTCCGGCAATTACCGGAAAGGTGCTTTATTTTACGTCTTCGGCACGGAGATGTTCCGTAGCCAGCTGTACATATGTGGTTGCATTACCCCGTAGCCCAGCGACTTGTTCGTCATTGAGTTCACGCCGAACCTTGGCCGGTACACCGGCTACCAGCGAATTGGGTGGGATCTCCATGCCCTCCGACACCATTGAATTAGCGGCAACCAACGAGCCGGCTCCAACCGTTGCACCGTTGAGTACGGTTGCGTTCATACCGATCAGCGCACCGTCGCCAACAGTGGCGCCGTGGACGATGGCAGCATGGCCTACCGAAACATCATTGCCAATAGTGCACGGGAAACCTTCATCAGCGTGTAGAACCACATTGTCTTGCAGATTTGAGCGGGCACCCACCGAGATCGCAGCGGAGTCTCCACGAGCCGATACACCATAGAAGGCCGAGGAATGTTCCGCCATGGTGACGTCACCGGTAATGGCTGCAGTTTCTGCTAGAAATACCGACTCATGAATGCGAGGAGATTTGCCCAGAACTTTTTTAATAATTGCCATATGGTCACCCTAAAACTCCCCATTAGTGGTGTCACTACCTGGTGGACCTGGGTAAGAGCGCCCACGGGTTAGTCGAAAATAACTGTGCGGTCGCCGTCCATGAGCACCCGGTGTTCGGTATGCCACTGCACCGCCTGCACCAGCGTCGCGCCTTCTACAGCACGGCCACGCTGAACAAAATCTTGTGCCGTCAGAGCGTGATTGACCCGCTGGACGCGCTGTTCAATGATGGGGCCCTCGTCAAGGTCTGCGGTGACGTAGTGGGCGGTGGCGCCGATCAGTTTTACTCCGCGGTCATGTGCCTGATGGTAAGGTCGTGCACCTTTGAACGACGGCAAGAAGGAGTGGTGGATGTTGATTGCTTTGCCATCGAGTTTTTGGATGAGTTCATCTGAGAGGATCTGCATGTATCGGGCTAAAACGACCAGCTCGATGTCGAATTCGTCCACCAGCTCCATTAACCGTTTTTCGGCTTCAGCCTTATTAGTGGTGCCATCGTCATATTTAATCAGTGGGATATGTACAAACGGTACGTCATAGAAGTACGCCATGGGTTGCAGATCCAAATGGTTGGATACGATAACGGGTACTTCTACCGGCAAGGTTCCGGAGTGCTGCTGGAATAACAGTTCATTCATAGTCCGGCCGTCTTTAGAAACCATAATCAGGGTGCGCGTTTTCTCGGCGGCGTCATAAACGTTGGCATCCATATTGAAGGTTTCCACCACGGTGGCGATAGCCTGTTGGGTTTGTTCTACCGTGCAATCCGTGGCGAACTGGACGCGCATAAAAAACACACCGCTATTGGGTGAATCGAACTGCTGAGATTCTGAAATGTCAGCATTGACCTCTAGTAATGCCCCGGTGATGGCGTGGACTATGCCAGGCTGGTTTTTACACGACAAGGTGACGATGAGACTATTTTTACCGGTGACCATAGAGTGCTGTTCCTATCCGTTAGACAATGGTGGCTATATTAGCGCGAAAATCGGTGAAGGAAAGAAAAATTCCGGTTCCCTCAGTATCAGGGAACCGGAATTATCGAGAACTAACCAAAGTATTGTTCAGGTTAGCGCTCGTTGTCTAGCGGGTCACCGCCTGGGGTCTGGTCGCCTGCCAGGCCACCTTTGCGTACTTTTTCTTCGATGCGCTGACCGATAGTTTCGTCAATGTTTTTCCAGTACTGGATAGCGTTGGACAGTACAGGCTCAATGACGGTTTCCAGTCCACCGGCAACAGTGTCAACCAGGTCATCGCGCTCTTTTTGGCTGAAGACTTTATTGACCAAAATGTTGGGTTGGATGAAGTCGCTGTCATCTTCACGCAGGGTGTAGGCCGAACGAACCAGTTCGCCATCGGATTCCCAGGACACATCTACTGCGCCTTCTTCATCCGACCAGGAGTCACCAAACGAGTTTGGTACATATGGACGACGGGCACCAGTGTGCTCGAACCACATGTTGCCTTCGAAGTTGTAAGTGTGGACTTCGTTGATTGGACGGTTGACTGGCAGCTGCTGGAAGTTGGTGCCGATGCGGTAGCGCTGAGCATCTGCGTAGGCGAAGTTGCGGCCTAATAGCATCTTATCTGGGGACATGCCGATGCCCGGAACCATATTTGCAGGAGAGAACGCAGCCTGTTCGATTTCAGCAAAGAAGTTCTCTGGATTGCGGTTCAGCTCCATGGTACCCACCTTGATGCGTGGGTAATCTGCCTGCGGGATGGTCTTGGTCAAGTCGAAGATGTTGTGACGGTAGGTCTTGGCATCTTCGTATGGAATGATCTGAACGTAGAGCTCCCAGGATGGATTGTCGCCACGCGCAATCGCCTCGTAGAGATCACGACGGTGATGTTCGGCGTCGACACCGGCCATTCTCTCGGCTTCTTCATTCGAGAGGTGTTCCAGGCCCTGGTTTGTCAGGAAGTGGAAACGTACCCAGAAGCGTTCGCCCTCGTCATTGACCCACATGTAGGTGTGCGAGCCGTAGCCATTCATATTGCGCCAGGTTTTTGGAATACCGCGTGGGCCCATCAGGTAGGTGACCTGGTGGGCTGTTTCTGGGTTCTGTGACCAGAAGTCCCACTGCATGGTGTTATCTCGCAGGCCATTTTCTGGCAGGCGCTTCTGGGACCGGATGAAGTGTGGGAACTTCATGGGGTCGCGTACGAAGAAGACGGGGGTGTTGTTTCCGACCAGGTCAAAGTTACCTTCTGAAGTGTAGAACTTCAGGGCGAAACCACGCACGTCGCGCCAGGTATCTGGGGAGCCCAGTTCGCCTGCAACGGTTGAAAAGCGTGCCAACATTTCGGTTTGTACACCGGGCTGGAACATTGCAGCTTTGGTGTATTTGGAAACATCTTCGGTCACGGTGAAGGTACCGAAGGCCCCGGAGCCCTTGGCGTGTGGGCGACGCTCTGGGACATTCATACGGTTGAAGTGTGCCAGGGTTTCAATCAGGTGGTGATCGTGCAGGACAATCGGGCCGTCTTGGCCAACGGTTAACGAGTTGCGGTCGCTAACCGCTGGGATACCGGCCTGTGTGGTTGAACCGGTAGCATGCGGCGTTGCTTTTTCAGCCATAACTTAGTCTCCTTTAAGACATAGTGAAGGTGAATTTGTGGGCAAAAATCTACAGTTTAGGTGTACCCCGGCGTATCGGAAGGTGCTGTTTGGTCAATGTTGTCTAAACACTGGGTGCAGACTCCGTGGTAGACGACGTCTGCGACGTCGATAACCATGCCGTGTGTCTGAGCTGGTGTCATACACGGTGCGCTACCATGCTGGCAGGGCACATCTTCGATGCGTCCGCAGCTTCGGCAGTGCACATGGTGATGGTTGTCTGATCGCTGAATCTCGTAGCGGGCCGCAGTGGGACCAAACTCAAGTTTCCTGACCAGTCCGACATCCACCAGCGACTGGACCACTGTGTAGATCGATTGGATAGTTATCGCAGGTAAGGTGAGGCGAACCTGGTTCAACAGTTCGTCTGCTGTGGCATGTGGAGAGCTACCAAGTGCTTCCAATGCTGCCACGCGTTGACGTGTGGACCGTAGACCGGTTGCCCGGATACGCGACGGCCAATTGTGGTTGTGGCCAGTGGTGGTCACCTAAACCTCCTTTTTCGATCCGCTCTTCATTATGCCACTTTTATGAGTAATTCAAAACTAGAGCGTCTGTGCGGCTTCCGGAGGAGTATGACCCAAGCCGTTTATGCGAGGTTATTGTGTATAGCGGATGGCTGCAACTGCAGCGCGCCGACCTGCCCGGGTTGCGCCAATGGTCGAGGCAGAGGCTCCATAACCGACCAAGAAAATTCCGGGTCCCTCCAGTACTGAGACGCCATCCTTGGCGACCTTGATACCACCGTGTTCGCTACGCAAGCCCAGCGGAGCCAAATGATTCAAACTATGTCGGAATCCTGTAGCCCACGGGATGGAGTCTATGGGTGTGACCCACTGGTCGCTAATATCAGTGCCATAGCCGGGAAGTGTTTCGGTATTGCGGTACATATCGGCCACCGTGGAATGTTTCTTGTGCAGTAGTTCGTCAACGGCTGCACCCTGGGAGATCACAGTGGAGCCGTTAGGACCGGGCCCGTTCAGCACTACTTCGTGTTGTTTGAAGGAATCGATAAAGCCACGGAATACCAAGGTGCCAGCGTTGATATGGTGCAGGTTGTCCTGATCTAATGCGAGACCAGTGTTTGAAACTACGGATCGTGGCGCATAGCCCGCGGTGACTTGGGCGGTGACGCGTTGTTCAACTTGGCGACCCCAGGTTGGACCGAACCGCTCTGGGTTCCAGCGCGGAAATGTTCGGGAAACCCATATGGCATGTGGTGTGACCAGTTCCAACATGATGAGAAATTGGGTGGCAGAAGCACCACTGCCGACTACCAGGACGCGCTGGCCAATAAAGTCAAAGTCCTGGGCATCGCGGAATGTTTTAGTGTGCCACTGCTTGCCGGTGAAGTGTTCTAAGCCAGGATAGTAGGGCACATAGGGTGATTCCCAGGTGCCTGTGGCATTAATTATGGACGCAGTCGTAAATTCTCCCGCCTGTGTCGTCAAATAGTACGTCTGGTTCTGGTAGGTCGTAACGGTTTTGACTTTGGCTGGCCGAATCACCTGTAGATCTAGATGCTGTTCGTAGGCGCCGTAATATTCAGTGACGACCTCCGAGGCAGGACGCCAAGTATCGGGATTCTCTAGTGGAAAACCCGGTAGGTCATGGATGCCGTGTGCCCGGCCTAGCGTGAGAGCTTGCCAGCGATGTCGCCAGGCTCCGCCGGGCCCGGCATTGCTGTCTAGAACTACAAAATCGCGTCCGGCAACGAGGCCGCGACGGCGTAGCGTGCCTGCCGCGGACAGCCCGGCTTGGCCAGCCCCAATAATAATGATCGGGTAATACTGTGCTTTCTCCGGGGCTGCGTTACTTGTCATGCAGTTCAGCGTAGTTGACCACCTATGAAAAGTTGGCAGCTTATGACAAGTGCACGCTGTAGCCAGATGGGACCGATATGATGAGTACCGTCGATGCAGAAATTTGGACCAGGAGAGCGATGTCTGAACAGTCGAATGTCAATAATGCCCCACTGGCAGAAGTTGACCCAGAAATTGCCAAAGTGTTGGGGCTAGAACTAGGCCGTCAACGAGGTAGCCTAGAAATGATTGCCTCGGAAAACTTTGTGCCCCGAGCTATCTTGGAAACACAGGGCTCGGTCCTGACAAATAAGTATGCCGAAGGCTACCCTGGTCGCCGTTACTATGGCGGTTGCGAATACGTCGATGTTGCTGAAAATTTGGCTATCGAGCGGGCAAAGGCGCTTTTTGGTGCCGAATACGCTAATGTGCAGCCACATGCTGGTGCTCAGGCCAATGTAGCGGTTATGGAAGCGCTGATGGAGCCCGGCGACACCCTGATGGGTCTGTCGCTGGCTCATGGTGGTCACCTAACTCACGGTATGCCACTGAATTTCTCGGGCCGTCGCCATCGTATTGTTGCCTATGAAGTAGAGCGCGATACTTTCCGTATAGACATGGATAAGGTTCGTGAACAAGCCTTAGCTGAACGCCCTGATGTCATCGTCGCGGGCTGGTCTGCATATCCGCGGCAGTTAGACTTCGAAGCGTTTGCTTCCATTGCCCAAGAGGTAGGCGCCAAGCTGTGGGTTGATATGGCACACTTTGCGGGTCTCGTAGCAGCCGGTTTGCACCCGAACCCGGTTCCCCACGCCGATGTTGTGTCCTCGACGGTGCATAAAACTCTTGCCGGGCCGCGTTCCGGCTTTATTTTGGCCAAAGAAGCTTTGGGTAAGAAGTTGAACTCACGGGTATTCCCAGGGCAACAAGGCGGACCGCTGATGCATGCAATTGCAGGTAAAGCCGTTGCATTCAAGATCGCTGGAACCGAAGTATTCAAACGCCGTCAACAGCGCACTTTAGAAGGCGCCCAGATTTTGGCCGAGCGGTTGACTGCTTCTGATGTTGCCGAACACGGTATCTCCGTATTATCCGGTGGCACGGATGTGCACTTGGTGTTGGTTGACCTACGAAATTCTGAGCTAGATGGCAAACAAGGCGAAAATATCCTGGACCAGGTTGGTATTACAGTAAACCGAAATGCAGTGCCATGGGACCCACGTCCGCCGATGACAACTTCGGGTCTGCGTATTGGTACTCCAGCGTTGGCCACCCGCGGTTTTGGTTCCGAAGAGTTTGCTGAGGTTTCGGATATCATCGCCCAAGCGTTGAAGCCTAACCCAGATGTAGAGGCGCTACGAGCTCGCACGGAGAAGCTTGCTGAGGATTTCCCGCTGTATGAAGGGCTAGAAGGCTGGTAAGCCAATTTGGTTAGACGACGGCGTTGATGACAAGAGCGGGCCCCACCAAGCCAAGTAACTTCGGGCCCGCTCTT
>Ga0209487_1000163_pt1 | contig 61212 bp, 51 predicted proteins | sample Poulit2012_FD_187524 | JGI IMG/M metagenome (GOLD analysis project Ga0209487, IMG submission 187524) | Agricultural soil microbial communities from Georgia to study Nitrogen management - Poultry litter 2012 (SPAdes) (version 2) | ecosystem: Environmental > Terrestrial > Soil > Agricultural land...
ACTGACGTCTCTGCCCATTGACTGTGATCATTGTATCCCGACTAGCCGGTACGTAGACCGCGCTCACCATCGTGAGTTCTGTCGTATTTGGATCGACCACACAGACAGAGATCGACTCTTCAGCGGGCTCGGGTGCCGGCGGTGGTGGTGCCGGAGGTGGGATCACGGCCGTCCGCTCCTCTGGGAACATACGACCGACCGTACCCATCACACCCGCTGTGAAGCGGAGATTGTGGACCGCACTGAAGTTGCCACTGCCAATGATCGGCTTGGCAGGGGATCTCCAGGCGATATGATCTGCAACCTCGAGACGGATACCGATCCCACCGAGCCGGCCCATACGCCAGCCTGGAAGGATATCAGTACCGAGACCGAAGACATTGACGAACTTCGACCTATTGTTACTACCCCCACCAGGGATGATGAGTGTAGCACTATCATTTGGCGCATCGATCAGTGTGACCCCACCATCACCAACGTAGGCATTGGCCTCATTGATGGCGAGCACACCATCGCCAGCAGGGGCGTAGATCGCTACACCAGCCCCGAGGTTGATAAAGGGTGCCCAGACCCGTGTGGGACCAGGGTTCATGATACGGATCAGGATGTCACCATCGACCAACCAGGTATTCACGTTCCCAAAGAGACGCGAATTCCTCCTATCCAGCCCGAGATGATGGGCCAGATAAGTGTCCTTGTAGGTGACCTTGAAGGGTTGCTCGGTATATTGACCACTCGCGCGGATACCAAAACGCCGGCCGAACTTCCCACTGAAGGGCCAGTATTCGACCTGAGCACCGGTAAGCCACCCACCCGCTACAGTGAGATCAGCACCACCCACGAAAGGAGTCAGATCCTCATTGAGGACCATACCCCTACCAGCACCCCCCCTGTTGAAATCGCTGAACCAGACACCACCACCATTCAAGGTGAGGGCACCCCTGTAGTTCTGTGCCGTTGCGGGCGCGACCGCCAGCGGCAACAGGAGTGCCGCGGCCGCGGTCGCCCGGAGGAGCAGGTTCATGAGACCTCCTTGATAAAAACGGTACTTCGAACCACCAGCCGGCCACAATTCCACCGGCTTGCCGCCCCGGGCCGTCAAATGTTTCCCGGGCCGGTCGCTTCATGGTGCATGATCCCTGCCACGGGGAGAGGGGAGGGGGGGGATCGGGGGTCGAGGAGCGGTCGGATAGGGTGCTATCTGGTTGTTGGGGCGATGGATAGGGAGCGGGTGTCTGGGTTTGAGCTATCGGTGTGTTGGTGCTCTCCCCCTATCACCTATTGAAGGGGTTTGTTGGTCTTGCTCGTTGGAGACTCTCTACCTGTTTCTTTCTGCTATTGGGTGTGAATCCGATGTACTCACCCACAGAGAGTATGAGTCGGAGGTCTCGCCATCCGAGTCCTTGGATGAGTGGTGCGGCGAGGTCTAGTCGGTAGGTTCTTCTATTCCCTGCAGGTAGTGCTATGCGGAGTCCGGCTCCGAGGCTCCCTCTCCATTCGGAGTGGACTCCAAATGGTGCGTCCCCTGGCCATACCTTTCCGATATCTATGAAGGTAGTGAATCCGAGGTCAGCGATCTCGCGTAGGGGGGTATCGATCCTCCTCCTCTCTTCTATGGTAATGAGTAGTCGACCCCCTCCAGGGAAGCTAGTGCGGGGATATCCTCTGATTCCGAAGTCGCCGCCGAGGGTGAGTTGGAATGGGGTCATCGTCTTCCATCCCCCTCTGAGTTCAGTGCGGAGTAGGGTTGTGTTAGTAGCTCCATCTGGTTTCCGGTAGATGAATCCTTCGGCGCTGGTGTGGATCTCTCTCCAGCCTCCGTCCCCGCTCTGGGGTTGGCGCTCGAGGTCTAGGAGGCCCCGTCCGATCATCAGGAGCCCGCCCCATTCGATGGCAGTATAGAGGTGGAGTGCGGAGAATAGTTTTGTGTGCCGGTGCCAGCCTCTTACTGATCTTCCGATCGTGAGTCCGGCCTCGAGACCGAGTGGGATATCCTCGGCCCCTTCGAGTGAGTCGAAGCCAGCCCTCTCTACCCACCGTATCCTGCGCGCCCCTATGAGGAATAGGGCATCGAGTCTCTCCTCTCTCCAGTTCTGTCTTCGGATCGTTTCGAGTGCGGCGTGATCACCCTCATCGATAGGGATCGGGTCGTCATAATCGGTGTCCTCGATGAGTACGATCTCGCTATCTCCCTTGGGGTAGCGGAGGTTCGTATACCGGAGTCCGGTACCGAATAATATCAGGCTGCCCGGCTCGCCGAGGCGCCGTACGAGGGTGAGGTCGAAGGTCTCGGATCTGATCGGCCGGAGTAGGCTCTGCACGACCTCTTCGTATCCGAGTTGGTACTCGAAGTACCGATCATGGCGTTCATACCCTTGGTGGAAGGCCCACCTCCCCGCCTCCTCGCGGAAGGGCAGGGTTAGTGATTGGGAGAGGAGTAGTCCGGTCCTGGTCACTCCGGCCGCGCCCCCGAGTCGCCAGTTGCTTGCCCCGAGTTGGTGTGTCTGATAGGAGAGTCCGACCTCCCGGTCGCTCCGGTGCTTCGAGTAATAGAGTTCGGCGGTATGTCCAAGACCCAGGAAATTCGTCTCGCGGAGATTGATCCCATAGATCGTGGGTCGATCTTCGAGTGATGTCCTGATATCGAGTTGGGTGCTCCAGTCGTCTCGGGTTTCGACGGTGAGGGCGCGAGTTCCATCGTCCTGCAGGTGATCATAGATTCGGGCTGAGGCGAGGAAGTCATTCTCACGGAGTAGCCGTTCGGATTCGGCTATGATATCTGGGTCGTAGCAATCCCCGAGGCTGAAGAGGAGATCGCGTTCAATGACAGAGTGTCTCGTTCTGATATGTAATCGGTTCGCAGTACGGTAGGCGAAATGGAGATAAGATGGTAAGCTAGGATCATCGGTATTGAATATCTCATGGTTGATGATCTCCACGTTGGAGATCTTGCCTTCGGGGCAGTAGGTCGGACCCATCGGGGTCGAGGGGCTCGCTACGACGTTGGTCTCCCAGGGCTCTGCGGCATGGGCTATCCCTATGGCCGTGGTGAGGAATATGATCAGGGTGGGGGTCGTAGCGTACCTCATGGTGCTCCGAAATGGTTGTCAGCTAGGGTTGTACAGCTTGACTGAGGTCGGCCGTATAGATAACCTAGACGTTTTGGTGTTGAGCATTAAGGGATAAAGGGATAGAAGATGGCTAGTCGACGCCAGGAGGCCCTCGAGTATCATGCGGAGGGCCGGCCGGGCAAGATCGCGGTGGTCCCGACCAAGGCGGTTGGGACGCAGCGTGATCTCTCTCTGGCATATACACCGGGTGTCGCGGAGCCGTGCCGGGCCATCGCCGACGACCCGGAGCAGGTCTTCCGCTACACCTCTCGTGGCAATCTAGTCGCCGTAGTAACGAATGGCACTGCGGTTTTGGGACTCGGAAACCTCGGACCCTTGGGCGCTAAGCCCGTCATGGAGGGTAAGGCAGTCCTCTTCAAGAGGTTCGCCGATATCGATGTCTTCGACCTAGAGGTCGGGAGTGAGGACCCCGATGATCTGATCAGATTCTGCGAGCTCCTCGAGCCTACTGTTGGCGGGATCAACTTGGAGGATATCCGAGCGCCTGAGTGTTTCTATATCGAGGAGACCCTACGCGAGCGGCTGCAGATCCCCGTCTTCCATGACGACCAGCATGGCACCGCGATCATCTCTGGTGCCGCTCTCCTCAACGCCCTCGACTTGGCGGGTAAGGAGATCGATGAGGTCAAGGTCGTCTTCAGTGGCGCGGGTGCCGCCGCGATCGCGACGGCTGAGCATTATGTACAGCTCGGTGTCAGACGCGAGAATATCTTCATGTGCGATAGTGGAGGTCTCCTCCACCGGGATAGGGAAGATGACCTCGACCCGTACCGTGCTCGCTTCGTCCAGGAGTCGGATCTCCGTACCCTCGCCGAGGTGATGGAGGACGCTGATGTCTTCGTCGGCCTCTCGGTCGGTGGGGTGGTGAGCAAGGAGATGGTCGCTTCAATGCCGAAGAATCCGATAATCTTCGCGCTCGCGAACCCTGATCCCGAGATCCTACCCGAGGAGATCGTCGAGGTGCGAGACGATGCGATCATCGCGACTGGTCGGACCGATTATCCGAACCAGGTCAACAATGTCCTCGGCTTCCCCTTCCTCTTCCGCGGTGCACTCGATGTGAGGGCGCGCGCGATCAATGATGAGATGAAGTTGGCCGCGACCCGTGCACTAGCGGCCCTCGCCCGGGAGGATGTGCCCGAGTCGGTTTCGGCAGCCTATGGGGAGTCGACTTTCAGGTATGGCCGTGACTACCTGATCCCGAAGCCTTTCGATCCCCGTGTCCTCCTCTGGGTCGCTCCAGCGGTAGCCGAGGCGGCGATCGAGAGTGGTGTTGCCCGGACCGAACTCGATCTCGATGCCTATCGCCTCGAGCTGGAGGCGCGCCTCGGCCGGCGTCGGGAGGTGATGCGGGACATCATGATCAAGGCGCGTCGTGATCCGCGCCGGATCGTCTATCCTGAGGGGGAGCACGACCGGGTGATTCGCGCGGCGGTCAGGTGTGTCGACGAGGGGATCGCCCGTCCGGTCCTCTTGGGTAGGCCTCAGAGGATCCAGCAGAAGGCGGCACTCTTTGGGATCGATCTGAATGGGGTCGAGATCCTGGATCCTGCCGCCGATGAGGAGCGACTCGAGCGTTATGCCGAGGTCCTCTACCTGAGCAGGCAGAGAAAGGGGCTGACGAGGGCAGAGGCCCGTGAGCGGGTCCGCTCGCCGATCTACTTCTCCTGTATGATGGTCCATGAGGGTGATGCCGATGGCCTCGTAGCTGGTGAGGAGTTCTCGTACCCGGAGACGATCCGGCCTGCACTCGAGGTGATCGGGACGGCGCCGGCGGTCAGGCACGTGGCTGGTCTCTATATGATGATCTTCCAGCACGACCTGATGTTCTTTGCCGATACTACGGTCAATATCGATCCCGACGAGGATGTCCTCGCCGAGATCGCGCTCCTCTCTGCCTCCTTCGTGCGGAGGCTCGGGGTCGATCCGAGGATGGCGATGCTCTCATATTCGAATTTTGGGTCGGTTCGTAATCCCGATACAGAGAGGATCCGTCGCGCGGTCGAGAAGGTCAAATCTCTTGCGCCCGATCTCGTGATAGATGGTGAGATGCAGGCCGATGCTGCCGTAGTTCCAGAGATATTGGCCAATACTTTTCCCTTCAGTACCTTGCAAGATCGGGCAAATGTACTGATCTTTCCAGACCTGAACTCGGCCAATATTGCTTATAAGTTATTGGCTCGTCTGGGTGGGGCAGAGGCGATCGGGCCGATCCTCCTTGGTATGGACAAGCCCGTCCACGTGCTCCAACGTGGTAGCACTGCCGCTGATATAGTTAATCTGACAGCGATTGCTGTGGTCGATGCCCAGCGTCGCGAGACTGAAGAACCTGACAAGCGAGACGACGAGTGACTACGATGACCCTTTCGAAGGACCTGGCAGAGTACGGTATCGATGCAAAGGGTGAGGTCCACTGGAACCTTGCACCCGCGCATCTGATCGAGCAAGCGGTCCGCCGCGGTGAGGGGAGCTTCAGTGCTGAGGGCTCCTTCGTGGCGGTCACTGCGCCTCACACGGGTCGTTCTCCGAATGACAAGTTCATTGTACGGGAGCCATCGAGTGAGGATAAGATCGGTTGGGGTGGTCCGAATGTGGAGATCTCACAGGAGCACTATGAGCTCCTGCGTCGTGATCTGACAGAGTATCTCGGTGCCCGTGATCTCTTCGTTCAGGACCTCTTTGCTGGTGCCGATCCCGAGTACCGTCTCCAGGTCAGAGTGGTGAGCACCGGTGCGTGGCAGACGCTCTTTGCGAACAATATGTTCATCGTCCCGAGTGACGAGGAGCGTGCTGATTTCGATCCCGGCTTCACGATCTTGCACGCCCCCGATTTCGAGGCCGATCCGGAGCGCCATGGGACGAGGAGTGGGACCTTCGTCGTCGTCCATTTCGGTGAGAAGGTCGTCCTGATCGGTGGTACCCTCTATGCCGGTGAGATCAAGAAGTCGATCTTCTCGGTTCTGAACTACTACCTCCCCCAACGGGATGTCTTCCCGATGCACTGTTCGGCTAATGAGGGGCCTGACGGAGATGTCGCCCTCTTCTTCGGCCTCTCCGGTACGGGGAAGACGACCCTCTCGACCGATCCCGCCAGGAAGCTGATCGGTGATGATGAGCATGGGTGGTCCTCGAAGGGGGTCTTCAACTTCGAGGGTGGTAACTACGCGAAGGTGATCCGTCTCTCGGCCGAGGGTGAGCCCCTGATCTATCAGGCGAGCCGGAGGTTCGGCGCGATCCTCGAGAATGTGGTGATGGATCCCGAGACGAGGATCGTCGATTTCGACGACGACTCGATCACTGAGAATACTAGGTCGTCGTATCCACTCGACTTCATCGAGGGCGCGGTCGAGAATGGACAGGGTGGTCACCCGAAGAATGTCGTCTTCCTGACCGCCGATGCCTTCGGGGTGATGCCTCCGATCGCGAAGCTCTCGAGGGCACAGGCACTCTATCACTTCCTCTCCGGCTACACCGCACGACTTGCGGGGACAGAGAAGGGGGTCACAGAGCCTGAGGCGACCTTCAGCGCCTGCTTCGGTGCGCCCTTCCTCCCACTCCCTCCAGGGGTCTACGCTGAGATGCTCGGGAAGAAGGTCGATGAGCACGATGCCCAGTGCTGGCTAGTCAATACGGGGTGGACAGGTGGTCCCTTCGGTGAGGGCGAGAGGATGAAGCTCGCCTATACGAGGAGGATGGTCCATGCTGCCCTCAATGGTGAGCTCGACGACGTCGCGACGAAGGCCGATCCGGTCTTCGGGCTCGAGATCCCCGAGGCGATCGAGGGGGTCCCGAGTGAGGTCCTGACACCGAGGTCGACCTGGAAGGATCCAGCGGCGTACGACGCGCAGGCCAAGGAACTCGCGGAGATGTTCAAGGAGAACTTCAAGAGGTTCGAGGACCAGGTCTCCGAGGAGGTCAGGGCCGCGGGGCCGAAGGTCTGACCTAGCTAAGCTAGAGCTCTATACGACGTAAGCCGATGGTAACGATACGGGATCCATTGTGGGACACGATCAGGCTCGACCCAGTCGCGGTCCGCATAATGGATTCCGTAGCGTTCCAGCGGCTTCGTTATATCCGTCAACTCGGGTTGGCGTACCTCGTCTATCCAGGTGCGACCCACACCCGTTTCGATCATGCCCTCGGCGTCTATCACCTCGCTACGCGCGCCCTCGCGATCCTCGATGAGGAGGGCTTCCTCACCCGTGTCGACCCACTCGATAGGCGTCTGATACCCCTCGCTGCGCTCCTGCACGATGTGGGGCACTATCCCTTCTCGCATGCGATCGAGGAGTTGGAGGAGGGATTGATACCTGGCCACCATGAGGCGGTAGTAGGTCGTTTCTTGGAAGACGACGAGGTGGAGTCTGCCCTCTCCGGGATCGCGCCCGATGCCGCCGCACGGGTCGAGGCGCTGATCAGGGGCAACTCCTCGAGTCCCCTGCAGGGGCTCGTCAGTGGTAGCCTCGATCTCGACAAGATCGAGTACCTGAAGAGGGATGCCCGTTTCTGTGGGGTGCCCTATGGGGAGGTCGATGTCGACCGGCTCTTGCACGCCCTCGTCGTCCTCCGTGATCCGGAGGGTGCGCGCCTCGAAGTCGGGGTCAGGGAGAAGGGGGTCGCGGCCCTCGAGTCGCTCCTCTTCGCCAAGTACCAGATGTTCCGCAATGTCTATTGGCACCATGCGGTACGAGCGGCGACGGTGATGTACAAGAGGATCGTCGCCGATGCGATTCTCGCTGGGATCCTCGAACCAGAGGAGCTGATCGGACGGACCGATGAGTCGCTCCTCTTCCTCCTCGAATCGAGGGCACCAGGTACGAAGATCGAGAGGTGGGTCGGCGCGCTCCGGTCGCGTCGTCTACCTAAGCGTCTCCTCGAGATCGTCGCGGCCGATCTCGATGGCGAGGGGGTCGGAGAGTGGATGGTCTTCGACTCGCCTCTGAAGAGGGAGGTCGAGGATCGGCTTGCCTCTGAATTGGGGCTCGAGCCTGGTGCGATCTTCCTCGACTATCCCGCGAAGCCACTGATGTTCGACCTCGACCTCCTCGCCTTGCGCGGGGATGGTGAGGTGATACGACTCGGGCCGCGGGGTGAGTCGGGCCTGATAGGGTTACCTCGTATCGCCGATGAACTCTACCGTTCTGCGCGCGTCCTCCGTCTCTTCGCCTTCGGTGAGGGATTGGGCGAGAGTCGCGCAGTGCGCTCTGCTCTGATCGGACGGATCGATCCTGATGCCCTCCGTTCACTTGCTATACTCTCTCCCTCTGAGATCAGCGCTCGTCTTCGGTCAGATTCAACTCTCCTCTGACCACTCTTCGGGCTCCGGTTTGGGGGCCTGACAGGCTGATCGGGGCACGCCACTTGCCGCCCAATCCGTCGGTATCATTATGCGAGTGCTCTGGTCTGCATTGGTGGTCGTCCTCGTGACGAGTTGTGGCCAAGGTGGCGAGTTCGAGAGGTCGGTGGTCGCCCCGCCTCCACCCGCGGTGATGCTGACATCTGCTCTGGAGTCCCTCTCTCTAGATCAGAAGCTAGAGTTGTTGGAGGAAGAATTGGAGGTGGGCGCCTCGTATGGTACGATGAGCGATGAGGCGATCGGGCATCTCTTCCGGGCGGAGGCGATTACGGACCGTCTCTTGGAGAGTCGTCTACCCTATAAATGGTTGGCCGAGGGCTATGATCTAGAGGCCCGGGTCCGTCAGATCCAGTCGAAGGCAGATCTGATGGTCGCTCTGATCCGCCGTGGTGCCGATGAGTCGGATATCCTCGCCGAGGTCTCAGATCTCCGGCGCCAAGTAGCGGCCTTGCGTGCAGCATTACGCGAGCCCGGGGGTGATCCCCCACTGCCCTTGGAGGTCCTCCTCAGATCGGTACCTGCAGACTCACTTCGGGGTATGGTGAGTGAGGGGACGGAGGAGTAGAAGGTGGGGGGCTTGCGGAGTTGGAGAAATGGCCCCATTCTATCGCGCTCTCGGCATCACCGAATGGTGAATTGAATCCAGGGAACCTGGAGTCATCGGGTGGTGTTAGAGTGCGTAGAGGATAGGTTTCCGCCCGTCCTAGCGAGTGCAAGGCGGGCGCTTTTAGTCGGCAGAACCGTTGGGTTTCGATAGATTTTGGACGATTACTGATGGCAACTACGCCGGAGACCCGGGAGACGCGTAACCGTCGTCGCCGCCGTTCCACCTCCCCTGGTGTCGGGGAGTTTGGGGGGGCGGTCGAGGAGCGGACTGCGCTCGATCAGTACCTCCGCGATGTGAGCAAGCACGAGTTGATCACACCGGAGGAGGAGATCGAGTATGGCCGGCGTGCGCAGGCCGGTGATGAGGAGGCGGTCCAGCGTCTGGTCCGGGCCAATTTGAGATTCGTCATTAGTGTGGCGAAGAAGTACCAGAACCGTGGTGTTTCCCTGATCGATCTGATCCAGGAGGGGAATGTCGGCCTGGTAACTGCTGCGCGTAAGTTCGATCCCGATCAGGGTGTGAAGTTCATCTCGTACGCGGTCTGGTGGATCCGTCAGGCGATCCTCTCAGCGTTGGCGAACCAGGGGCGCGCTGTCCGGGTCCCACTGAACCGGGCGAGTGACCTGGCGCGGATCTTCCGCGAGCGGGAGCGGCTGAAGCAGGAGCTACGCCGCGATCCGACGACCGAAGAGTTGGCCGAGGCAGCGAAGTTGACGCCTGAGGTCGTCGAGTCGCTTCAGACGCTCAATGCTGCTGAGATCAGGCTCGATGCTCCGATCGGGGATAGTGATGATAGCCAGCTCGTCGAGCGCTTCATCCTCGATGAGGCCTCTGAGCCCGAGGCCGCAGTAGAGGAGCGTCTGATGGCAGAGCAGATCGAGCGAGCGCTCGATACGCTGATGCCGAGGGATGCAAGGGTACTCCGCCTCTACTTCGGGCTCGAGGGTGGCCATGAGCACACCCTCGAGGAGATCGGGAATATGCTCGGGGTCACGAGGGAGAGAGTTCGTCAGCTCCGTGATCGCGCTCTCAAGCGTCTGCGTGAGGGTGAGCTCGGGAGTGCGCTCGAGAGTTTTGCGGCCTGAGGGAGATAGCTCGTCGTGCGTTACCGGGGCTTGGTTCGCAGGGCGGCTGGTGGGACATATGATATAGAACTCGAGTCTGGTGAGGTCGTGACCGCCTTCCTGCGCGGCCGCCTCAAGCTCGAGGAGCGTACAGGTGATCGGGTCGTCGCTGGCGATCATGTTATCGTCCAGAGGCACGCCGATGGTACCACCTCTATCGAGGAGGTAGAGGCGCGACGCACAGAGTTGGCCCGTCGCGCGCCAGGCCATGGCGCACGGCGGGCACGTATCATCGTGGCCAATATCGATCAGGTCGTCGTCGTCTTCGCAGCGGCACACCCCAGGCCGCGCCTCCGGATGCTAGACCGGTTCCTCGTCCTCGCCGAGGCGAACTCGCTCTCGGCTACCATAGTCATCAACAAGGTCGATCTCGTCGATGGGGCGGAGATCCGCGATCTCTTCTCGATCTATGAGGAGATCGGTTATCCTGTACTCTATACGAGTGTCGAGGGGGGTGAGGGATTGACCGAGTTGGAGGACCGCCTCTGTGACCGAGTCAGTGTCCTCACCGGTCCCTCCGGGGTAGGGAAGTCGAGTCTCCTCAATGCGATCGACCCCGGGTTCCAGTTGCGGATCGGGGAGGTGAGTGAGGCGGTAGGGAAGGGCCGTCATACGACGGTGACCGCGAAACTCCTGCCCCTCGAGTGTGGGGGGTATGTAGCTGACACACCCGGCCTCCGCGAGATCGGGCTCTGGGGTATCCCAGAGGATGAGCTCGACGAGTATTTCCCCGAGTTCAGGCCGTACCTCGGTGAGTGTCGGTTCGGTTATAGCTGCTCACATACACATGAGCCGGGGTGCGCGATCCAGGAGGCGGTCGAGGAGGGTGAGATCTCGGAGGAGAGGTACGAGAGCTACACCCTCCTCCGAGAAGATGAGTGACTACTGGCTAGATCCTCGTGGTTTAGCGGTCCGGGCCGGTCTAGAGCTCGAGCGGCTCTGATCACTATTGGACCTCGAGCCGATCCCACTCTGGCCGGCAGAACTCCTCGGACCCTTTCGGTCGATCGTCGATGACTGACCAGGCCAGGCGTTGCCCTCAGGTCTTCCCTGGGTATAGCCCTTGCCCTTGACTGCCCGTGCCCGCCGGCGGCCCTCCCTCTGCTCATCATTCGAGCCCGACTCCCTGATGATGACGACTGGGCTCCTGCCCGTGTACCAGCCATAGTCATAGCCCAGTCCGAGCCCGTGGCCGTACCCTAGACCATAGCCAAATCCTAGACCATAGCCATAGCGGAGGGAGAAGGGAGAGATGAGGTATGGATCCATATACCTGAGATGGAGGAGATCGTAGGCGTCTGCGCCCACCGTCCCTCTCGTCGTCGGCTCCCTGACCTCAGCGATCGAGAAGGCCGCCTCGCTCGGCGCGGGAGCGATCGAGAAGGTCTCAGGGTAAGAGAGGGCGACGATCAGGTCGAGGACCTCGCTAGCGACCCCCGCCTCATCGAGTTCGATCATCTTCGCCGCGTCTAGATAGAAACCCTTCCCCTCCTCTACGAGCCAACTCTGGAGCGCGGCTGGGTTGATGGCGTCCGTAGCGTCGATGATCGCAGAGAGGGTCGGCTTCCCGGCGACCGCGCCCCGAGCGGTTTTGGCGGCGAAGGATTGGCCAGGTGTGAGCGCGGTGAGGAGCTCGGCTGGCAGCTGTCCGAGTCGAGAGCTTTCGACGGCGCGGTATCTTACCGCCCTAGTCATCGTATTCTCGCCAGTCGTCAAGCTCTCGATATGGAGGAGCTCGTTCGTCGTACTGAGGGTGAGGAGGCCACTACTCTCACGGGTGATATCTCCGGGGCAGGTCAACTCGGAGGCGAGGTAGATCCTCTTCCCGTCACCCGACCAGGTAGCCCTCTCCCAGCCATTACACTGATCGACCGAGATCTCGTTTCTAATCCCACTCGTGGGATCGAGGTGCGCACGCTCGGCGATCGCGCCCTCATCGAAGGTGATCAGCTCGATTCCAGCTCCCTCCCCATGAGGGATGATACAGAGCCCCCTCTCGAAGCCAGTGGCTGCCTTGGTAGTCGTTGCACCCCCTCGAGTTGGCTCCCAGCACCCGATCCAGGGGGCCTCAGCCTGGGTGTCAGGCCTATCCTCGGTCTGCGCATGGCCGATCTGGCCTGAGCCTAATGGGATGAGGAGGAGTCCGAAGATCGTTAGGAAGCTTAGCCCGAGGTGGGCAGCTCGGTTGGTTCTATTCATCTCTCTCGTCCTCATCTGAATCTGAATTGTATCCCCAGGCTCGTGTTGAAGCCTGAGAGATCTATCGGGTCGAAGCCCTGGAAATCGGGGCTCGGTCTAGCGCTAGCCTTCCTGTACATCGTCTCCACCGTCAGCGCCGAGGTCGGGCCTAGGCGGATCTCGGTCCCAGCGAAGCCATGGAGGGTATAGGTCCAACCCGAGGAGGTGAGGGTAGTTGGGAAGATTTCCAGCGTCTGGAAATCGACGAAGTCACCCTCCTGGTGGAATCGGTACCAGAGTGCACCTCCACCGACCCCGATATAAGGGGCCCAGCGGTTTGGTATCCAAGCGAGGCTCCCCACCTGACGACCGCGCGGGGTGAGGTATGTCCTGACGCTTGCGGTGAGGGGGACCCTCTGGAAGCGCGTCGTCTGCTCGATCGGGAGGTCGTCCTGATCGACCCAGTGACGGAACTCCGAGTGCGGTTTGGCCCCACTATGACCGATCCCGAGGACGAGATCTGCGCGCGGATGTACCCTGATCCCGACATCGAGCTCCAGAGTGGGACCACTGAAATCCCGACGTCTGAGTGTCAACTCCTCGGTAGTGAACTCGAAGAGGTCGCTGCTCGCATTGGCAAGGGCGACTCCACCACGGAGTGTCAGGGTTACTGGTGGTGGTCGGAAGAGAAAATCAGGAGGTCTCCGTTGCGCCTTTGTCTCGTTGGCGGTGATTCCGAGGAGCAGTGCCAAGAGGAGTATGACCCGGAGCGCAACTATAGTGGGTTGGCCCCCAGCGCGCGGCTGGGCCCATTGGCGTCTCGAGCGCCAGCCCTTTGGCGAACCACTTACCAACATTCTGAGCACCCCTCTCCTGTCGGAGCCCGGTGTGATCCAGCCGGTCCACACCGGGACTCTCTTCCAGGTTAACGATACTCTAGAGGTGGCTCCTGATCAAGGCCACCGGGTCACTCAGTTGGTACTTCCCCACTCGAGTCCGAGGAAGAGTGCGCGCCCGGGTGCGGGCATCCCACTGATATCTAGGTAATGTGTATCGGTAGCATTGAGCAGGTCTAGGTTCAGAGTCGCAGAGCCCCAGGTGTATCCGAGTCGGAGGTCGGCCCTGGTGTATCCCTCGTCGTCGAGTCTCTCTGCGTGGTAGCCCTGTACCCTAGCCCTCAGCCCCGAGAAGATCTCTCGCTCGGCTGCGAGTGTTGCGGTCCTCGTCAGGGGCCGGAGCGCGTACTTCGAGGTCAGGCCCCCGGTATCGACCGTGTGTAGAGAGATCGTGCTGAGTCCCGCGGTCCAGTAGGTCCCGAGTGGGTCGGTGATCCCGAGATCGAGCTCGAGTCCTCGGAAGCGGGCGTCACTCACATTCCGGGTATACCAAGGCTCAGTCGGCTCAGCAGCGATCGGTCTGGCCCAATCGATCAATCCCCGCGCCGACCGTTGGAATCCGGTGATCCCGATCCGGAGTGCCGAGTAGACGACGAGGTCTGCCCCACCCTCGATCTCCCAAGCCCTTTCTGGGTCGAGGTCGGGGTCCCCGATATTGGCGGGGTCGAGGTAATACCTCTCTGTCCAGCTCGGGGCGCGGAATGACCGTCCGACCGAGGCCCGCAGTCGGAGTGGCTCGGCGATCCTGATCGAGCCAGCGAGTGAAGGCGCGAGGAAGGTCCCAAAGTTCGAGTACCAATCGGTGCGGAGCCCGAGGCTGAGCAGCCTCGTGTGCGGGTCACCGAGTGTCGCCTCGGCGAAGAGGGCAGCCCGGTCCTCCTCCCGGTCCCCGAGCGAATTAGAGCGCAGGATCTCGTGGTACCCCTCTGCACCGAAGGCGAGTCCGAGTGCAGGGCGCGGCTGGTAGCGCGCGATCAGCTCGCCCCCTAGCTGCCAGGTCGTGTGCTGGTTCCGGTAGAGGTCTGGGTCATCCCGATAGAGGGTGAAATCATCGTCATGTTTGCGGATCGAGATCTGTGGTTCGAGTCCGAACCCGGTGCTCGCGGGCGCGAGCCAGGCGAGGGTAGCCGTCGTCGTCCTCGTCTCCTCGTACTCATCGTAGGGGGCATCGACTGCGGTATAGAAGGCCCTCGCTCCGAAGTCGCGGCTCGAGTGCGCAATGTCTGCGCGAAGTGTGCGTTCCCCGATCTCGGTATCGAAGCTCGCCCTGATCTGCAGCCCCTCGTCGTCTGTGCCCGTGCGGTGCCCATCGGAGCGGCGGTACTCGGCGGCGATGCGGGTAGAGAAGAACTCATTCGAGGTCGCGGCGGCGATAGAACCGATCCTCGTATTGAAAGAGCCTCCGGCGATACTCGCCTCGAGGGTATTCATCTCCCTCCGGGTCACGATCTGGATCACCCCACCGATTGCATTCGAGCCATAGAGTGCGGTCGCCGGTCCGCGCATGATCTCGATCCTCTCGATCTCGGAGAGGGGGATCGCTAGGTCGAGGTCGAAGTGACCTGTCTGGGCGTCGGTCACCCTGACCCCATCGACGAGGACGAGGACCTGTTCGAAGGTCGAGCCACGGAGCGCGATATCTGACTGGGCCGCAGAGCGGGGCTGGATATCGACTCCGAGGATAGTAGTGAAGAGATCCGAGATCGAGCGCGCTGGAGTGAGGGCGAGCTCCTCAGAGGTGATCACCTGGACTGCGCGGGTAGAGGTCGGGACCAGCCGAGAGGTCCGCGAGCCGATCGTCGCGAAGATCGTATCGAGTGGGATCGGCGTCTCCTCGAGCCGGATCGTGTCAGCCGCCGGTGACAGGATATGTCCCTGTAGGGGGGCAGCATCTACCTTCGTAGTAAGGCCCAGGAGTCCCAGGCCGATGAATGTTGAGAGTAATCGAGACATATTAGGTATCGGGTTTTAGTGTCATCCTTTGAGTGTCCGGGGGCCGGGCCCGGCGCGGTGCAACCTGTGGTGCGCCGGTATCTCGTCCCGGCCCTGGGTGTCGAGTCATTATGAGTGGCCATTGGTAGACCCCTTCGAGTATAGAGGGGATGATCACCTCCTCTGGCGCGCCTATACCCGCGATCGTGCCCCGATCGAGCAATATGATCCGGTCGGCGAAGCGCGCGGCTAGGTTGAGGTTGTGAGTGACTACGACGATCGTGACGCCCTCCCCCTCAGCGAGGTCGGTCATCAACTCGAAGATCGCCATCTCGTGGTGTATATCGAGTGCCGCGGTCGGTTCATCGAGGACGAGGGTCTCTGGCTCCTGTGCGAGGGCCCGAGCGATCCGGGCCCTCTGGAGCTCGCCACCCGAGAGGGTGTCGAGTGCACGGTCACGGAGGTGCTCGACAGCACAACGGCGTAGAGCATCGTCTACCGCCTCGAGGTCGGCCTCTCCCTCCCTCCTCCAAGGTCCGAGGTGCGGGTACCGTCCCATCGCGACGAGTTCCCGGACGGTCAGGGGGAAGTTGATCTCCTCGGTCTGCGGGACCGCCCCGATCTCCAAGGCGAGTGTGCGGCGGCCCCATTCGTCGATCTGGCGGTCCCGGTAGAGGACACTCCCGGTCGATGGCTCGAGGGTCCCGAGTAGGAGCCGGAGGAGGGTCGACTTCCCCGATCCATTCGGTCCGATGACCGCGAGGACCTCGCCCCTCTCGATCGAGAAGCTCAGGTCGCTCAGGGCTGGTTCAGCGGCGCCGGGGTAGGTATAACCGAGTCCGGTTACCTCGAAGACCGGGCCAGAGGGTCGTGCTCCACTCGTCGTCATACCCTCCTCCTCGTGAGGAGTCCGATGAAGACTGGGACCCCGATCAGTGCGGTGATCACCCCGACGGGGAGTTCGGCGGGCGCGGCGATAGTCCTTGCGATCAGGTCGGCGACCAGGAGGAAACTCGCGCCTGCGAGGACCGAAGCGGGGAGTAGGAGTCGGTGGTCGCTGCCCCAGAGTAGTCGGAGCGCGTGCGGTATGATCAGCCCGATGAACCCGATCACCCCACTCACTGCGACACTCGCGGCGACGAGGAGAGACGCGATCGTGAAGGCGATCCATTTGACCACCTCGACATGTGTCCCGAGGAACTCGGCGGTCTCTTCTCCGACCGCTATCAGGTTGAGTGCGCGCGCGAGGCCGAGTAGGACGACGACTGCGGGCACGAGGTAGATGGTGAGGACGAGGACGCCCATCCAGTCCGCGCCCCCGAGGTTACCCATCATCCAGAAGATCGCGGCGCGGAAGGTCTCTACCTCGGCGAAGGTCAGGAGTAGTAGGATCAGGGCATTGAGGAAAGCGCCTACGACGACCCCTGCGAGGAGTAGGGTCCGAGTATCGAGTCGGCGGTCGACTGAGCGTGCGATCTGGAGGACGAGTCCGACTGCAGCGATCGCTCCACTGAAGGCCGCGAGCGGTACCGCCCATGGTGTGGTGAGCGACCACCCGAGGGCTACTGCCCCGACCGCCCCGACTGCTGCCCCACTCGAGACTCCGAGGATATAGGGCTCAGCGAGTGGGTTTCGGAGTAGTGCCTGGAAGATCGCGCCACTCAGGGCGAGTCCACCCCCGACGAGTGCGGCGAGGATCGCGCGCGGGAGTCGGAGCTGGAAGATGATGGCCCGGTTAGTCGGGTCGCCCCTTCCAGCGATCGCGTCGGCTATCTCATTGAGAGAGAGGCCCGCCGCGCCGAGGGCGATACTAGCGAGGAGCGCGATCCCGAGGCCGAGGACGAGGAGCCCAAGGCGGAGGGGGTAGCCGATCGATCTGATCATCAGGGGGATGCCTCGGGGTGTATGATCGAAGCGAGGCGTCGTGCGGTCTCGGTCAGGCGCGGGCCAGGCCGGTGCGCAGTCGTCGCATCGATCGTATAGATGCTATTGGTGCGTACCGCTTCGAGCTCGCGCCACCCCGGTCGTCGGGCGAGGCGTTCGATTGGCGCGTTCCCCTCACCGATCGGGACGATCAGGAGGTCGGGCTGGCGGCGGAGTATCTCCTCGAGGTTGACCTGTGGCCACCCCTTCAGGTCGTGGAAGAGGTTCGTGCCCCCTGCGATCGTGATCAGCTCATCGAGGAAGGTCCCACTCCCCACAGTCATCGGTGGGTCATCACCGATCAGGTATAGTACGACGGGGCGCTCCCGTCCCTCGACACTCGCTCGTACCTCGTCGAGTTCATTCCTGATCGTTCTGGTGAGGGAATCGGCACCCGTGCGGAGGTCGAGGAGTGTCCCGAGCCGGTCGATCGTCGAGAGGACGTCGTCTATCCCCTCGATCCTTGCCGAGTAGACGGTGATCCCGAGTTCTTCGAGTCGTGCGGCGAGGCCCCGGTCCCGGGCATCGGCCCAGGAGATGACGAGGTCAGGACGTTGGGTGGTCAACCACTCGAGGCTCGGTGTCAGTCCCGGCCCCACTGATGGCAGGTCAGCGAGTTCGGGGTCATCATCGAAATCGGTCCGGGCGACGATCCGGTCCCCTGCGCCGAGGGCGGTGAGCACCTCGGTCGTCGATGGGATCAGGGAGATGATCCGACGGGGTGGCGGCTTCGGGCTCAGCTCCCGTCCTATATCATCGATGACGACGTTTGTCGCGGCTCTCTCATCGAGCTCTTGTGTAGTATGGCCCTCCCCGGCACCGGTACACCCACCGAGGGTGATCGTGAGGAGAGTCGTGACCAGGACGAGAGCCGTGCCGAGTGATCTATAGAGGAAGCTGGAATGCAAAGAGATCCGTCCTTCCCTGAGGGAGAGGACGGGTAGGGGGGCCTGGAGGCATAGCCCCATCGGATCACCCGACCCCTCCCTCGAAGGGTTTCATACTCGGGTACGAATGGGGCCCGTCTCCTGGCTCGAGGCGGTCAACTGAATCTGCACTCACCTTCCCAGGGCAGCTCTGCCCCAGTGGTTTCTCGAGTGGACCATCGAGGGCTCTCGGCTCAGCTCAGGACCCGAGTCGCCCATGCCTCTCACAGTGGCGGGGCCGCGCCGGTCTCTCACCGGACTTCCGGTTGGCCCCATTCGTCAGAATCGTGTCGATCAAAGATGATTCGTAGTCGAGCTGGGGGCAAGGGGGTGGCCCTCAGGCAGCTGTCCTCCGTGCCCCTCAACCCATCGACTCTGCCCGCAGGCTCAGGCCGTTGGGCTCCGACCGGTCACCCGACCTCTATCTCGTCCTCCTCCTCGTCGGTAGCCTCTGGCTCTTCGTAGCAGCGGGTATCGAGGACATGTCGCCACTCGCCATCGGTCAGCTCTACTGCTTCGAACCAACTCTCCTCGTCGGTACTGACCTCGAGTAGGAGGCCGGTACTCCCCGTCCTATTCCAGTCGAGGGAGTCGATGACACGTGGTGCGGCTTTGCCCTTCTCACTCGTCGCATAGTCTGTGAAGAGGAGATAGGTAGCGTCGTACCCGACCTGTGGCTGTGGTTGTGCGATGAGGAAGAGGGAGTAGCCGGCGGGGTTCGCGCCCCTCGAGGTCGAGTCGCGGAGTGCGAAGGTCGCTGCGAAGGCGGGGTCGGCGGAGCCAGTAATCGGGAAGGGGTGTAGATCTGTCAGTGCAGTCGTCCAATTATTGGGTAGCCTTGCATTCCGGGCACGGAGTGCTCGCTCGGCGAGGATAGCGGCCTGGAGTGAGATCCTGGGGTCAGGCCGGAGGCTCGGTGCGGTCCGTCGTCTACCACCTGTAGGCGCATAGTTCTTGGCGATGGCGAGGAATTCGGGGACTTCACGTGCACTCTCGACGAGTTCGAGGATCCCCGTTGCATGCGGTATGCGCGGGCAGGACTCCTCTTCAGGGAGCATCGCTGATTGGAGGACGAAGGTGCCAGCCCTCTCACCTTGGTGGAAGAGGACGAACTCGGTCCCCTGCCGCATACTCTGTGAGATGAAGCGTTGACTGTAGATCTCCCAGTCGCCGGTCGGATTGATCGGGATGAGAGCGTCGGGAGTTATCTCGGCGATCGGGGTGAGTAGGGCTTCCTCTTCCTCCGTGCGGACATAGTATAGTACTGGCCCAGTCGGAGGAGTCTCTGGTGTGACCTCGTCGAGTTCTACGCCGGCCTCGCTCTGGTCCTGGATGGCTGGTGGTGGAACGATGGCGAACTCTGCGCCGCCCCAGTCCAGATTGTCGCAGGCGGTCAGGAGCAGTACAATGAGGGTGGTGACCCAGCCCATTCTCTTCATAGGCCTCGCCTGGCGATCGTAGATGGTTGGTTCACTTCGTGATCGGTAGATTGAAGTTAGGAGTCGGTATGGCTCCGCGCAATGTGAGTTGAGATGTCGATAGAAGCATTCGAGTTTCGTCGTATCATGGGCCACTTCGTGAGTGGCGTGACCATTGTCGCCTCTAAGAGGCCGAAGAGTGGCCAGCCCTGTGGGTTGACAGCTAGTTCGATCGCCTCGGTCTCTCTCGAGCCACCCCTCGTCCTAGTCTGTATCGACAAGGATGCGGATTCCCACGACTGTATCCTCGAGTCTGGATTCTTCTCCCTCAATATCCTTGCCGAGGGCCAGGAGAAGTTGTCGCGTCGCTTCGCGAGTTGGGATCTCGATGAGAAGTTCGAGGGCGTGGCATACCGTGAGGGCGCGACTGGTGCGCCGATCCTCGAGGAATCGCTCGCCTGGTTGGATTGCCGACTCTGGGCGAACTATGATGGGGGGGATCATACGATCTTCGTCGGTGAGGTGATCGAGGGGGATGCGATCGATGCAGCACCACTCCTCTACTATAGGGGCGGCTACGGCCGGTTCATCTCTTGAGGAGGAGTGCTTCGGGATCGGGGCCCGACCCTGCCCGGTCGGGTTCGGCGGCGAGGTCGGCGGCTGGGTCGTATCTCGCGGTCCTGCTCGCTGCGGGTGCGGCGGGTCTCGTTCTCGGGGTCGCACTCCTCGCCGGTGCGACCCTCCTCATCCATCCAGGACCGGGTGCACTCGCTACCTCGGGCTTCCTGATCGCGATGAGTCTGGTCGCCCTTGCAGCGGCACTCTGGGTGGGGGTACCGACCGGGGGTGAGCTCTACGCCGGGCGCCGGTGGCTCGCCGTCGTCTTCATCTTCCTCGTGGCTGGTCCATTCGGCGAGATCTGGATCAGGCACTCCGGGATCGAGGGGACCGGACTGGGCAGGGCGCTGGCGGTCCTGCTCCTCCTGGCACTCCCTGCATATGGTGTGGGGAATGTACTCGCGGTCGTCTTGCGCCGTGTACGGGGCACCGAGGTGGCGAGTCTCGCCGGGGGAGCGGTCGGTGTCATCATCGCCGCGATCTGGCTGATCCCGAAGTTCGATCCGGGGCTCAACTATACCGGGTGTGCCCTGATACTGATCGTCGCATCATGGTTGGAGGGAGTAATGGGGGGTGGAGCAGGCAGTGCCAGAGGGGGAGGGGGTGGCGATATGGAGGGGAAGGTAGTCATCGTCACCGGAGCGGGGGTGCCGGGCCAGATGGGATATGCGCTGGCAGAGTCCTTCCTGGCCGAGGGTGCTCGCCTCGTCATTACTGCACGGGGACCTGAGGTGGTGGAACTGGCCAGGGGACTCGGCGATGGAGTGAGTGCGGTCGGTGTATCTGCCGACCTGAATAGGGCCGATGAGGCTGAAAGGGTCGTTGCCACGGCGATCGAGACCTTCGGCCGACTCGATGTGGTCGTCAATACCGCTGGTGGTCTCAGGGTAATGAAACCACTCGCCGAGACGAGTGTGGAGGAATGGTCGGCCGAGATCGAGCGCAATTCGCAGACTGCCTTCCTGATGAGCCGTGCCGCACTACCAGCACTCCGTGAGGGCGGTGGTTCTATCATCAACTTCGCCTCGCCCGCCGGGCTCCGGGCCAGGGCAGGGGTCGGCGCCTATAGTGCCGCGAAGGCAGCGGTCATAGCACTGACCAGGGCGCTCGCCCTCGAGGAACGGGAGCATGGGGTGCGGGTCAATGCGATTGCACCGGGGATGATAGATACCGAACAGAACCTGGCGGAGGTCTCCGATCCGGAGAGTGTCAGGTGGGTCACCAGGGACCAGATCGCCGAGGTCGTGCTCTTCCTCGCCGGCGAGGCGGGGTCGGGGGTTAGTGGGGAGACGATCGAGGTGGTGGGGTAGGGGGGTCGTTGGGGGATGAAGGGGTAGTGACAGGTTGTTCCTCGGCACCTGCTTCGGCCTCTACTCCACTGTACAGCACTGTGGTGACAGTTTGCTCTCAAGGTGCAATGCCCTCTCCCGCGCCAACATTGAAGGCCCATCAGGTAGACGACGACATCCTTGCTACATACCAGCAAAAGACCTGACTTCGAATCCTAGCCGTCGTACGCGGTATCCTGCCACCACATCTGCGCATCCGGCCCACCAACTGCAGTAACTATCGTGTTCCACCCCATTCGCTCAGAGTCAGAGCGCTCTCGAGATGAGGTGTTGCAGTGGTCCACTGCCATGCGACAGGGACGGCCATGGCTTCCAATTGGGATTGTCATACCTCCCGAGCCATATCTGCTGCGTAAGGTAATTGCAAGTGGAATTTCAGTGGAACCTCTCCTCATTCCCGAAGACCTATCGGATGGCAGAGTAGGCACAGCTCTCCTCAACGATCTTCGCGACGCCTCCACGGGATCGGTTATCCTCCCCCTGGCACCCCTCTCCGTGCCGGCCGAATCGCATCCGTTCAGATGTGGTGTGAATCAAAATGGGGGTGGGGCAGAGACTATGAAGGCTACTATGGCTACTATCCTGGACCGTCGACTGCTGCACGAGCCGCGGCTGCAGGAGTGCCCTAACAGACATGGTCGGGGAACCATGAGAGGTCAGTCATTTTCCGGGCAGGCCTCCCAAGTGTACGGGATTTTCTAGTAGTTGACTCGCTATTCGTGATCACCGGAGTAGCTGCGGCCTCTGAGGCAGTGGTCCACCTCTATGATCAGACGGGAGACTACATCCATAGATATGGTAACATCTTGCTCATCAGACCCTCGAACCATTTGTTTGGGCTCTAAAATACTGGCGCGATGGTCATGGCGACCACCTGCTGGCAGTCAGCATGGATAGATCAACAGGCATCATGAGCCCGGTTCAGTACCGGATCGATAGCACCCTCCAAGTCGAATCAAGCGGTGACGTGCACGTAGTCCATAATCTGGTCAAGGCCGCGATCCTGGCAGAATGCAGGCTGCAGCTACAACTGGCTTTGTTGAACTAGCTCAGATTATAGGTGGTCCTTAATACCAGGGCTCCCAAATGCCGTGCGATCAATGTCGCGGGTATGACTGGGACCAGTCATACCCGCGACATTGCGTCCAGCGGCTACCTCCCCGCCGCCTTCACCCCATCCCCCGTGAGGTCCCGTCCGGCATCGAGGTTGGCGTGGTGGAGTAGTGTATTGAAGACGAGGGCGTATGATCCCAGCGTCCCACTCCGCCACATCGGGTTGAACCCGAAGAGGACGACGTGTCCCTTCTCGAGTTGTGAGTGTACGAGTGCGGCGCTACCGGCGAGCTCGCCTGGGTTCTCGACCCCACCACTGATCAGGACCTTACGTGAGTCGTTCGGGAAGCGGAGGATCGTCCTCGTCGAGCTCGGTGCTGGCTGGCCGAAGCCGAAGCCCATCTGCGACGTGGCGCCCTCAGGCTGTGACTTCTGGAACTCTGCGACGCCCTCCTTACCCATATCGACCGGTCGGCCCTGGGGGATGTCTTCGTCATCGATCCCGCCCCTCCCGCTATGGCGCGCGGTCGTGCTCCCATCGGTCGGGCTGGCCCTACCTGCGACGGCGCCACCGAACCTACCGAATCTACCGCCGAACCCGCCCCCTACATTGAAGGCGGGGCCACGGTTGAAGTAGACACCGAGTTCAGCGTCGTACCCGTAGGTGATCGGGCTCAGTTCCTCGGCCTTTTCGGTCCGGTAGACCCCGCCTGGTGCCCAGAGTTCGGGTGTCTCCTTGATCGAGACCCCCTCGGCGAGGCCGAAGTGGATCGGGAGGGAGGTCGAGTTCGTCATCGTGACGAAGGTCCCACCCCTTCTGATGAACTCCTGGAGGTTGAGGACGCCCTGGAGTTCGAGCCCACCGCGCATATCGTCGGTCTGGGCCTGGCGCCCGATATTCGGCGTCACCTTCGTCGGCTTCCAGGCGATCGGCTCGGGACCAGTTATCCCGCGCACGATATTGAGGGCATCCCCCTGTGAGGGGCCGAAGATGATGACATCGTACTTCTTGTGCAGGTTGGGGTCGTCCCGGACATCGTGTACGGAGATGTAGTCGTATGGGATTCCGTACTCATCGAAGGCGACGCGGATCCAGCCCTCGGTCTGGGTCGTCTGCCAGGTGTGCATCAGTGCGATCCGAGGCGCGGCTACGGGGTGGGTCGGGACCGAGGGGCTCGTCGAGGAGCCATAGGCGGTGAAGCCATACTCCTCGGTCGCGGCAGGGAGGACCCGATTCGCATTCCGGTCGGCCCTGATGATGAAGGTACCCGCCCGGTACTCACGGCCCTCATGGGTGAAGGGCTGCTCAGCCGCCTCGATCTGGAGGTTCTGGTGGGCGAAGCGGAAGGAGGTCAGGTTGTTGTCAGCATTGTAATCGACGAGGTAGACCCTGGCGCCCTCAGCGCCTACCACCCTGCCAGGTGCCCGGACCAGCTCGGTGGTGAGCTCCATCGGTACAGCGAGGATCTCGTGGTCGGTGACCCTGACCGTCTCGACATTGAAGAGTGGGCCGAAGGTCCAGCCAGTATCGTCATAGGGCCGGAGATCGACCAGGTTGTAGTACTGGATGTCGAGGAGCATATCTGCGGTCCGGGAGAAGGGCTGGTCCATCCTGACCACGTAGCTCCCGGCGGGGAAGGTCCGATCACCCGAGGTGTAGGGCGCTGTCGTCCTATGCACCTCGATCCCCTGGCGCTGGAGGAGGGAGAGCATCCGAGCCTGCTGGCCAGGCCGTGGGTCATCGGCGGGCATGATATAGGCCGCCGGCCCCTCAGAGGTCGCCTTTGCAACTGAGCGCGCACTCTTCAGGTAGAAATTGTGCAGGTACTCGTCCCGGTTGTCTGCGATCTCGCCTAGTGCGATGAGGAGCGCACTCTGCTGGAGGTTGATATTGTTCCGTATCCCCCAGACGACCTCGCGGAGGGGCGTGCTCGGGCGGTGCCAGGTCCGGTCGACATTAGTGCGGACTATGTGGTACGAGGCGTCCCGGGCGGCCTGCGTCTCGTAGAAGCGGCCGATCGAGTTCCGCATATTGGCGATCCAGAACATATAGTTCGGGGTCCAGCCATCGTAGAAGTCGTGGGTATAGACCCCCGGCACCCCGAAGGCGGTCATCTCCTTGACCTCCTTGTGTGCGAGGCGGTTCCACTCATTGATCAGGAGGGGGTCGAGCCAGGCGTTGTATGGGCCGCGGCCAGTCGAGGTGTAGAGGTAGGAGGCCGACTCGTGCAGGTCGTGCAGGACGGTCGGGTTGTACTCGAGGAAGACGTCGAGGACATTCTGTGTGATCTTGAGGGAGAGTGCCATCGCGTCCCGGTTGTTGTCGTGCGCGACGTACTTGCCCCAGTAGAGTGGCCTAGTCGGGACATTGATCGATGGATCCTTCCGCGGTCCCATATGCAGGTCGACGACCTTCGCTCGTCCATCGACCTCGATGACCGGAGTGGTCATGAAGATCACATTCTCGCGGATCTTCTGGATCTCGGGCGCATCGCTGACGGCGAGGCGGTAGACGAGCTCCATCAGCATCTCTGGGGAGCCCGTCTCTGGTGAGTGGATCGCTCCGGTCGCGTAGTAGATCGGCTTCGCGTTCGGTATGATCCTCTGGGCCTCTTCCTCTGTCGTCTTCCTTGGATCGGCGAGCTGGGAGAGCATACCCTTGTAGCGGTCGAGGTCGGCGAGGGTATTCTCATCGGCGACGATGACGAGGATCATCTCGCGGCCTTCCTCGGTCTCCCCGATCGAGAGCACCCTGACCCGGTTCGTCGCGGCCTCGACCGCGCGCATATAGCTATAGACCTCCTCTGGGTAGGTCAGTTGCTCGGGCTTACCTACGGTATAGCCGAGGTGGTCGCGCGGTGTCGGTACGGTATTCGAGGCTGGTAGGTGATCGACCAGGGGGGTGAGGAAGAAGGGCTCGGTCGTATACTCCCTGATCTCGTTGGTGTAGACCTGATCGATCGCCTGCTGGGCCTTTGCGGTGCTCGTGAGTGTGAGGAGTGCGAGTCCAGCGGTGAGAAGTCGGCGTCCGAGGGTCTGGGACAGTCGGTCATGGGCTCGGCTCCCTGGGTAGGGAGTGGCCATCCTCTCTCCGGTGGGATGGCCTGCGTAGGATCGTGCCATACTGGTCTCTCCGTGAGTGGTTCTCATTGGCCCGCAGAATCTCATAGATGCAGGGACAGAGCGAAAGTTGAGTATGACAGCGAATAATGGGGCGGTGTCTCTCTATTTACAAGGGGTTAGCCAGGCCGGTCAGGCCGTGGCCATCGCCTGACCCTCCTGAATGTCAATTTCGTGACCTTGACCGTCAACGATGCGAGGTGGATCAGTGGGTTGGTGATCGTGGCCATCCCGATCCGCGCCTCGGCGAGGGCGCGCCTGAGTGAGTCGGGCCCATCGAAGGAGGGGAAGGTCGTGAAAGCGTGTCCGATCTCATGTGGGAAGTGCGCATCGGAGCCCGCTGCGCATGGGAGTCCCCTCTCGAGGGCTGCACTCTCTGCTAGCCTGTTCCAGCGCGGGAGGAAGGCCCGTGCATTGTGGATCTCGACTATATCGGCGACGGCGAGTGCCGCTCGGGCATGGTAGGTTGGACGACGCGCATAGGCGAAGGGGTGTGGCGCATAGATCAGCCCTCCCTGGTGCCTGATCCTCTCGGCCGTCTCTTCGACGCTGAGGCCGTAGGGGATCCGCTCGGTCAGGTAGAGCCCGATCAGTTCCGTGCCACCCCTGCACCTGATCTCCTCGCCTATGATGACCCGCCCAGGGTCGAGTTCATGGGCACGGAGTGCGCCCTCGATCTCGCCATGATCGGTGACGGCGATCCTATCGAGCCCCATCATTGTGGCGCGCTCGACGAGTTCTGCAGGGCTCGTGACCGCATCGGGCGAGTAGCTCGTATGGGTGTGCAGGTCGACGTGCAAGGTGTTCGGGTGCAGACCGTCGTCTATCTCAGTAGGGTACATCTCTCAGTTATCGATTCAGGTCATCTCGTGCGCACCAGGTTTGCGCCGCTGGTGCTACAAGGTATCTTTGGGCGTGCACTATATCGAGAGGTGAGTGATGGTCCTGGCACATCTCGCAGATCTCCATCTCGGCTATCGGGCTTATCATCGTCTCGCGCCTGGTGGGATCAATGCGCGGGAACGGGATATCTCGCGTGCCTTCGATCTCGCGATCGATCGGTTGATCGGGCTTGGTGTCGACCTGATCGTGATCGCTGGTGACATCTTCCATACGGTCCGGCCCTCGAATTGGGCGATCTCTGGTGCTTTCAGGCAGTTTTCTCGGTTACGGAGCGCCCTGCCCTCGACCCCTATCGTAGTGATCGCTGGGAACCATGATTCACCCCGTATCGCTGAGACAGGTAGTATTCTCCGTCTCCTCGGTGAGATACCAGGGGTGATAGTAGTAGACGACGTTGCGCGTCCGATCCACCTCGAGGAGTTGGAGACGACTGTCCTCTGTCTCCCGCACAATGCATTGGCCCGTGGTGAAGGGGTAACTCTCGAGCCTGATCCCAGGGCGACGACGAATATTCTGACCCTCCATGGTACAGTACGGGGCGGTCCGGCCAGTCGGCTCCTCCGTTATGAGAGTGAGTATGGTGGTGCGGAGGTCGAGTATTCTGCGATCGACCCCGCGCGCTGGGACTATGTTGCGCTCGGGCATTACCATATCGCGACCGAGTTCGCGCCGAATATCTGGTATGCCGGTGGCTTGGAGCGTACCTCGACGAATATTTGGGAGGAGGCCTCCTCGGCGAAGGGCTTCGTGACCTATGACACTGAGTCGAGGCGTTCGACCTTTCACCCGATCCCCGGGCGAGAGGTAGTCGACCTACCAGCTTTCTCAGCGGAGGGGCTCGGACCAGGTGAGATCGATGAACGGATCCAGCTCCTAGTCGAGGGGGTCCCTGGTGGTATAGGGGAAAAGATCGTCCGGCTCGTGATCACCGATCTGCCCCGTCGTCTCTATAGAGATCTCGATCATCGCCAGATCAGGGAGTACAAGGCGGAGGCATTACACTTCCACCTCGATCCGCGGGAGCCCGAGGTCGAGAAGACATTGGGGTATGGCGCGGCCGAGCGCCGACTGACCCTCGAGGAGGAGGTCAGGCACTTCCTCACCGATCATTGGGAGAGGAGATCACCAGATCTCGAGGTGAGCAAGCTCATCGAGTTGGCCGAGCACTACCTGGAGGGGACCGACCGGAGTGAGGCAGAGGGTTAGGATCGGATGCGTCTGAATCGGTTGAGGTTACAGAACTTCAGACAGCATGCGGCGACCGAGATCGAGTTCGGTCTGGGGCTGACTGGTATCCTCGGACCGAATGGTGCCGGGAAGAGCACGATCCTCGAGGCGATCGGGTGGGCGATCTATGGCTCAGCAGCGGCGCGCGGCACGAATGAGACGATCCCCTTCAACCGTGCCCCACCGAGGAGTCGGGTCGAGGTCGAGTTGAGCTTCGAACTCGCTGGGCACCAGTACCGCGTCGTCAGGACGATGTACAATGCCGAGGTCTATCTCGATGATAGCCCTGCGCCGATCGCCACCTCGCTCGTAGGCGTTACCGAGTATCTGACGCGTCGTCTCGCGATGAGACGCGAGGAGTTCTTCAATACCTACTTCACTGGCCAGAAAGAGCTGCAGTTCCTCTCTCAGCTAGGACCGACACAGCGCGGCCGGTTCCTGAGCGAGGTCCTCGGCTACGAGAGGCTGAGGATAGCGCAAGAACGAGCTCGCGCGCGGCGCAATGAACTCCGTCATCAGATCGAGGGGCTTCGCTCCGCGCTCCCTGATCCGAAGCTCCTCGAGCTCGAGAGGGAGGCGGTCGAGTCGAGATGGCGTGGTGCGCAGAGTGCACTGGAGTCGGCACACGGGGAGCATCGCGCAGCGGCTGAGGCACTCGCTCTCCTTAGGCCCCGGTGGGAGAGGCTACAGATAGCCCGGGACCGGGACCGTGAGTTGGCGCATCGGCTCGAGGTCGCACGCCGGGAGGCTGAACTCGCGGGTCGGGAGATCGCTCGGTTAGAGGCCGAACTCGAGGCGGTCGGGAGGGCGGAGGTCGAGCTCGGCCCCCTCCGGGAGGAGCTCGTCGCACTGCCCAGAGTAGTACGAGAGTCGAAGCGACTCCACGAGCTCGCCCGGATAGGAGCACGACGTCGGGCCCTCGAGGAGGGCGAGGAGCAGTTGGCGAAGCTCATCGCGCGCGGTCGCCGCCGGCTCGAGAGGTTGGAGGAGGCACCTGAGTATCTGGAACGCTACCGTCGAGAACTCGCCGCTGCGCGCGACTCTCTCGAGGCCGCCGAGTCGGAGGTCAGGTCCCGACTCGCACGGTGGGTCGAGACGAAGCGAGAGGCCGAGACCCGGTTACAACTCTACCGCGAGCGAGCTCAGAGGTTGAGGGAGGAGATCAAGGCCCTCGTCGAGGGTGGCGAGGAGGGGCCCTGTCCGACCTGTGGCCGGCCCTTGGGCAAGAATCTCGAGGAGGTCCGCGCCCGTCTAGAGGACGAGTGGGAGGCGATAGTCCAGGATGGCAAGTGGCTCAAGCAGAGGAGGGCACAGCTCGAGTCGAAACCCGAAGACCTCCTATCTGCTGAGGAGGCGTTGACCGAGGCGGAGACCGAGGTCGAAGAGGCCAATGACCGCCTCGTCAGGTGTGAGCGTGCGGTCCGTGAGCTAACTCTCGTCCGTCGGGATCTCGGTCGGAGGGAGAGGGAGCTGGAACGACGTCGTGCTGAACTCGCCCATCTCCCGGCCGGACACGACCCAGAGCGTCAGCGCGCGGTAGAGGCTCGATTGGAAGAGCTTCGTGCCCTCGAGCGCCGGGCGAATCGATTGGAAGCCATGGTCACGCGGAAGGGCGAGTCCGAGGCCGCCCTGGGCGAGACGCGCGCCCGAGTCGAGCGACTCGAGGAGTTGATCGGGGAGCTCGAGGCGATGAGGTCGGAGATCGGCTTTGCCGATTCAGAGTATGAGCAGCTACGCACCGATTATGAGGGTGCAGTGGAGAGGGCCCGGCGTGCCGAGTTACGCGAGACCGAGCTCAGAGCCGTCCTGCAGGGTGCCGAGGAGGCCCGTGGGAAGGTGATCGAGGCAGAGGCCCGGTATAGGGAGCGGGAGGAGAGTCTTCGGTCATTGGAGAAGGAGTTCAGGTACCATGATGAACTCGATGCCGCTCTAGCCCAACTCAGAGCTGAGCTCAATGCCCGGCTCAGGCCAGAGTTGAGCCAGATAGCGAGTTCCTTCCTGACCGAGATCACCGATAGCAGGTACACCTCATTGGAGGTCGATGAGGAATATGATATCCTCGTCCTCGATGAGGGTGAGGAGAAGCCGGTCATCAGTGGTGGGGAGGAGGATATAGCGAATCTCGTGATCCGTCTCGCCGTCAGCCAGATGATCGCTGATCGGGCAGGTCACCCCCTCTCGGTCCTGATCTTGGACGAGGTCTTCGGCTCCCTCGATCTCGAGAGGAGGGACAATGTGATCGAGTTGCTCAACCGTCTCTCTGATAGATTCGAGCAGGTCATCCTGATCACCCATATCGAGTCGATCAGAGAGGGCCTCGATCAGGTCATCCAGGTCGAGTACGATGAGAGGAGTGGGACGAGTATCGTGACTCCTCTCTGACCGGTGGCCGAGCGAGGAGTAGTGCTGCGCCGATGATCGCGATGACCCCGAGGAGTTGGTCGAGTCCGAGGTCCTCACCGAGGATGGAGAATCCCGTCAGAGTCGCGACGACCGGTTCGATACTAGCCAACATACTAGCTGTACCTGGTGCGAGGTGCCGGAGCCCTGCGGTGTAGAGGATATAAGGGATGACGGTGATCAGGAGCCCGAGGAGGATCAGTGGGACCGTTGCGCTCGGGTACTCGATGAAGGGTCTCCAGGGCGGTGCTACCAGTCCGAGGACGAGTGCGCCGAAGAGGAAGCTGAAGAAGACCGTCTGATCGGGCTCGTACCTCCGGAGCGCGAACTTTCCGAAGATCGTATAGAGTCCGTAGCTGAGTCCCGATCCGAGACCGAGTAGGAGGGCGATCATAGTTATCGGAGCGCCCCCGGTGACCAGGCTTCGTGCCGCTCCCGTCACGAGGAAGACTCCGATCAGGACGAGGAGGAGCACGCCCAAGTTACCTCGTCCGATCGGCTCCTGGAAGAAGATCCGGGAGAGGATCAGGACGAAGGCTGGCGCAGTATAGAGGAGTGCTACCGCGACTGCGATCGAGGTATGATCGAGCGCGGCGAAGTATAGGAAATGGAAGAGTGTCAACCCGAGGACCCCGTAAGCGAGGAAGAAGGGCAGGTCTCGCACTCTGATCGCGAGCTTCCTAGGTGTACGCGCCATCCAGAGTGCGAGTAATACGAATGCGCCCGCTGCCCTGACACTCGTCATCTCGAGTGGTCTGACCCCGATCTCGGCCAGGACTCGTGCGAAGATTCCGAGTGTGCCCCAGAGTGCGGCGGCGGTCATGACGAGAGCGCCGCCGAGGATCCTATTCACTCTCTCCTAGCGAGTTCTAGCCAGGCCTCGAACCTCTCGAGGTGGCGCTCTGCCTCCTCTTCGTTCCCCTCATCGGCATGTATCTGCGCAGCGACCATATGGGTATAGCCGTAATAGGTCGGGAAACCCAGGGTCGCGACATCGACCCAGAAGTCCCACTCATCTGGCAGACCACCCCGGTGCATGAAGACATCCCAGAGGAGGGCGTCGGTCCTTGGCAGGTCGACATAGTGCCCGAAGAAGGATGCGAGGTCAGCGGGTGTCTTGTATATCCCTGCCTCCTTATCCTCCTCGACTGGCCCATTGTTCAACTTGAGGGCGAGGCCCTGTCTGATGAGGAAAGGCGCGAGTCCGACCTTGTTGTAAGCCTGTGTGGTCGAGGCGAAATAGATCGGTCGATCCTCGATCGCAGTCTGGACGATCTGGAGGAGGAAGACATCGGCTGGTGAGAGAAGCTGGTTTCCCGGCACGGTGAACTCGAGGCGGCCCGCCTTGAGCTCGAGTGGCTCACGGATCACGAAGGAACTCGGGTTCGCCGTGAAGTTCTCCATCAACTCATCGATCTCCTCCTTGGAGAGGGGGATGATCGAACGAGCCGGGACTCTGGGCTGGGCGGGATCGTTCAGCCCGACCTCGAGTCCTGCCTGGTCCGCGCCGAGCGAGTCGGCGCCCGAGTAGAAGGCCGGCGCGAGCTCGGGCTTGAAGGGCCGCTGACAGAGGATCAGTGTCTCGTCGGCCTCAGGGTCGTCCTCGGGGCCACAGGGTGTGGTCAGGTCCCGGATCTGCTTGACGTACCAGGGCGTATTCAGATAGCTCATCACCATCACGGTCACATCCCGGCGGATACCCTCGACCTCCTGGAGGTACCAGAGGGGGAAGGTATCATTGTCACCATTGGTGAAGAGGACACCGTACGGCTCGACCGACTGGAGGAGGTTGTAGGCCCAGTCGCGAGCACTGTAGTCATTCGACCGGTTGGCCCAGCTCCAATTGAAGACGAGTGGGATGAGTGCGACCGCGAGGATAGGGCTCGTCTTGAGGAATGCCGGGCCCGGTGTCGTCCCCGCCCCCGAGATCTTCTCAGTAAGGAGCTGCCAGACCGCGGCTAGTCCGATACCCGCCCAGACACCCCAGAGGCTGAAGGAGACGATGAAGAAGTAGTCGCGCTCACGGACCTCGCGCCACTCCATCGGGATATTCCCATCACCTGGCCACGAGTACCCGTACTTGAAGTTCAGGTAGAAGACGAGTCCGAATGAGAGGGTCAGGAATAGAGTCGCGATATAGGCCCAGCTCGTCCGGTCGCGCCGGAAGTGGGCATGTGCCCCGTAGAGCCCCAGTAGTGCGAAGAGAGCGGTGAAGAGGGGGCGGATCCCCCCGAACACGGTCTCGATCCCTGCGACCGACCGTGCCCACTGCCAATCGAAGTAGTAGAGGTAGTTCCCGAGCTGTGCGAGGAAGAGGGAGATATCGCGCGGCGTCTCCCGGTCGATCGGGTTCAGGAACATCGATGGCTTGTCGTACTGCTTGCGGGCGAGGGACTCGAGGAGCGCGGTCCAGGTGCTCGGGTCGGCCTCATTGATGACTGGGCCGAGCTGTGCCCGGAGTGGTAGGAAGAGGTGTATCGAGAGCCCGAGGATCGCGACCCCTGCGGCGCTCGCGTAGAGTCTCCAATTCAGGAGTGTCCTCCGTTCTACGAGGAGTATGAAGATGACGAGTGCCGGCGCAGCCAGGAACGCCATCAGGTGGTTCCCGACCGAAAGGGCGAGGACGAACACCATCAGTATGATCAGGTTGTCATCCTTCTCGCTCCCGAGGTTATCGCGCCAGAGGAATGCGAGCCAGGAGAGGAGTGCGATCGTGAATAGGCTGACGGTATAGACCTTCTCGTTGACGTTACTCTGGCTCCAGACGGTGAATGCGGTCGCGCCGATCAGGGTTGCCGCAGCTGCGCCTCCCGTCCTGAATAGCTGGCTCGTCGAGAAGAAGGCCAGGACCCTATGTGCGACGAGGAACCAGAGCCCATGTGCGAGTGCACTCATCACCGCACTGAAGAGGTTGATCCTGATCGCGACCGAGAGTCCAGTCGGTGCGAGCAGGAGTTCCCATGCCCGAGCGAGGACGACGAAGAGTGGGTTACCCGGTGGGTGCGGGATCCCCATGATATGGGCCGTAGCGATATACTCGCTCGTATCCCAGAACCAGGTAGTTCTCGAGAGTGTGATCGCGTAGAGTGCGAAGACGGCTAGGGTGACGATTCCCGCAGTCGCGTATGGTGGTTGATACGCCGTACCTCTAGTCGTCCCCTTGGCGGGCACATCCCCGGGCTTTGGCTTCGTGATCTGATTCATACCTCGGTATCTGATAGAGTTCGATCGCGCTCGGGCCTCCGATCTGCCCATCGATATCGACTACTAACCTGAAGATTCGGTACCCTCGGTGCTGGGCCCCGTTCCCGGAGGCGGCAGGTCGGTGCCTCCCTCGGTGAAGGGCGTAAAGGTATGGGTGGTGCAGTCGAGGTTCAAGGGCGGAGCCTTTCCGCTGACTATAGGTTGGGGCACCTCACCAGAGGGAGTGAGGTGTCCAGCGGTCCTGGCCGGATCTGAGGGGGTGTGGGAATGCCTGGTTTCGACAAGCGAGATGCCGCCTATACGCAGGCGCGGAGCGATCTCCTGCACGAGATGCTACGGGGCGGACTCTTCGATATGGATGAGCATGAGAGAGGCGAGAATGTCGCGCAGATCGTGCGCGGTCTGAAGGAGAAGTACCCTGAACTCGACGATCAGATGACGAAGCGACTCGTGGGCGAGGGGATGCAGAGGACCTATGGCGATGCCGCCTGGGCCGAAGGCGTCCGGAGGGAGAGGGAGATGCCGCCCGAGGAGTTCACCGACGAGTGAGTCTCAGAGTGGTTTGACAGCGTCGGCCGGCCTTTTCAGATTCATCGGCTCGAAGTCCATCTAAGCGGAGTGCCGGCCGGCGTATGATACGTCCAACATTTGCTGAATTCGTCGAGCTCTCGCGTGCGGGCGATCTCGTGCCTGTCTCGCGTGAGTTCCTCTTCGATGCCGATACTGCGGTAACGGCTTATGCGAAGCTCGCTGCTCGAGATATCGAATACTCGCCCTCCTTCGGCTTCCTCCTCGAGTCGGTCGTAGGTGGTGAGCAGTGGGCCCGCTATACCTTTTTGGGCACCCGTCCCCGTGAGGTCTGGCGGTTGGAGGATGGCAATAGGGTCTCTATCTGGCGACCCGAGGAAGGCTGGTATGAGGTCGGCGAGCTCGACGACCCCCTCGCCGATCTAGATGCGAGGGTCAGGGCTCGTCGACCAGTCGAGGTCTCTTGGCTCCCGCGGTTCTGGGGTGGAGCGGTCGGGTATCTAGGGTACGACGTCGTCCGCTCGATCGAATCATTGCCCCCTGGCCCACCCGATGACCGAGGCCTGCCTGATGGTGTGCTCCTCTTCACCGATCTCGTCCTTGCGATCGACAATCTCTTCGGGCGCGCCCATGCGATCGCCGCGGTCGATCTGAGTGGTGTGGCGTCGGAGTCGGAGTTACGGTCCCGCTATGACCATGCGGTCCAGGAGCTCGACGAGCTGATCGGTGTCCTGGAGGTCATGCCTGGGCCAGTGCCACTGGCCCTCCGAGAGGATGCGTCTCCTGCGGAGTTCGAGAGTAGTCATACGAGGGAGGATTTCGAGGCCGATGTCAGGCGTATTCAGGGAGCGATCGCTCAGGGTGAGGTCGAGCAGGCGGTAGTCAGCCAGCGGCTCTCGGTTCCCCTTGAGGCTCGGCCCTTCGATCTCTACCGCGCCCTTCGTTCTCTGAACCCATCGCCCTATCTCTTCTTCCTCGAGCTCGATGATCTGACGCTCGTCGGCTCGTCCCCCGAAGTCCTCGTCCGTCTCGAGGAAGGCGAGGTCATCCTTCGCCCGATCGGTGGTACTCGTCCCCGCGGTGTGACCCCTGAGGAAGATGAGGCCCTGATCGCGGATCTCCTCGCTGATGAGAAAGAGTTGAAGGAACATGAGATCCTCGTCGAGCTAGGGCGCGCTGATCTCCGCAAGGTCACCGAAGAGGAGAGTATAGGTGTGACCGACTCATTGGTGATCGAGAGGTATAGCCATGTCCTCCATCTCGTCAGCCAACTGAGTGGGAGGCTGCGGAGCGGGCTCGGTGCGCTCGATGTCTTCCGCGCCTCCTTCCCGGCCGGCACGGTCTCGGGCGCTCCCCGGCTTCGGGCGATCGAACTGATCGACGAACTCGAGCCGGTCAGGCGCGGTCCGTATGCTGGGGCGGTTGGCTACTTCGCCTATGGCGGCGAGACGATGGATATGGCGATCGCTATCCGCACCCTCGTTGCGAGTGGCGGTGTCGCCTATCTCCAGGCGGGTGCTGGTATCGTCGCCGAGTCCGATCCAGGTCTCGAGTACGCTGAGACCCTAGCGAAGGCGCGCGCTCTACTCCGGATCCTCGAGCTGGTGCCCCCACCCAGTGAGTGAGGGGCCGCGCCCCGCCCCCGACTCTGACAGAGGGGCAGGGGCGAGCCTCGAGGAGAGCTCAGTCGAGCTTGTCCCTCAGCGATCTCTCATGAAGAGCAGGATCAGACCGTACGGACTATTCGCATAACCTGGCCGGGTGGTGAAACCACGTGGATATATCTCGACCCGTGCGATATCCGATGAGCTTAGGTGGCTCAGGATACAGGTATCGATAGCCTGGACCCCATTGACATAGACGAGGGGCTCAGTCACCCCAGGCACCGTATTGGGTCTCCCGCGTAGGGAGATCGCCGGGCAGCTGAAACGGGTATCTGCCCGAAAGCCTGGGAGCTTCCGCATCATCGTGTCGAGGATACTCCCATATTCGGTGTTTAGTTGTTCCGAGGTGAGGACCGACCTCTGGCTGATACTTCTATCGACCAACTCGTCGTCTATACTATTCTGCTCGAGATGCGGAGCACTGCCACGACAACCGGTCGTGAGGATCAGTGCTAGTGCCGCGATTGTGAATAGATACTTCTCAAACATGTGCGCTCCTCTGCTACTTGAGACGGCATCGTCTCGGAACGCACAGAATGGGCCAGGGAGAAGAGGTCAGGTGCAGGGTGTCAGCTAGTAGGGGGCGGCGTTCGGGCAGTTGGGTTCGCCACCCCCTTACTAGCTACATGTCGGGCATCAGCCGTATCTCTCACCCTCTCTCTTCGGCCTTGCTGCAGGCCTCGAGTCCCTCGAAGAGGCGCTCGAACTGTTCTGGTTTATGAGCCGCAGTCGCGCAGAGGCGGAGTCGGGCCTGACCGGGTGAGACGGCCGGGAAGGTGACCGCCGAGGTGTAGATCCCATGGTCGAGGAGCAGACTCTGAGCCCAACGGTAGGCACGCCACTCATCGCCGAGGATGAGGGGGATGATCGGTGTAGTAGAATTGCCGATCTCGAAGCCCAAGCGTTCTAGTCCAGTCCGGAGGATCTCGGTATTCTCTCTGAGCCTGGCCATATGCTCCGGCTCCTCCTCGAGGATCCTGAGTGATTCGAGGATCGCAGCAGCATTTGCAGGAGAGATCGCGGCCGAGAACATATAGGGCGATGACCCATGCTGGAGGTATACTTTGAGCGCCTGCGATCCTGCGACGAAGCCACCGGCCGAGGGTATCCCCTTAGAGAGGGAACCTGTCTGTATATCGATCTCGGCGGGATCGACGCCCTGTGCCTCGCAGACACCCCGTCCCGTCTCTCCGACCGCGCCGATCGCATGTGCCTCATCGACGAGGAGGAAGGCGCCATAGCGCTTCTTGATCTCGATCAGATCGGCGAGTGGTGCCTCATCACCATCCATACTGAAGACCGAGTCGACGGCGATCAGGATCCGGCGCGCGCCCTTCTCCCTCGCCTCCACGAGTCTCCGCTCGAGGTCCTCGAGATCGTTGTGCTTGAAGCGACGTGTCTCGCAGCCGGCCATCGCGACACCATCATGGATACTCCGGTGTGCGAACTGGTCGAGGACTGCCCAGTCGTTCTTTCCGAAGAGGGAAGCGATCGCACCGATATTCGCATCGTATCCAGATGCAAAGATCGCGGCCGCCTCCTGGCCGAGGAAGCGGGCGAGTTCCCGTTCGACCTCGAGGTGCAAGGCGAGGGTGCCGGTCAGGACGCGGACGCCACCGGTCGAGGTCCCATAGCGTCTGACCGCCTCGGTGACTGCGCGCTCGATCCGGGGGTTCCCGATCAGGCCCAGGTAGCTATAGGAGGAGAACATAGTCACCTCCGTGCCGAGGGCGCTCGAGACCGGGCCTGGTGCCTGATCGAGGGGGAGCTGATAGGTATAGAGCTCCTGGCCGAGACCTATGAATAGGTCACGGTACCATCTCTTCGCGGCAGGTGTATCGAGGAGTGAGCCAGGTGGGATCAGCTCCTCGACGGTCCGTCCCTCGAAGAGTCCATAGAAGGGGTCCCGTGCGTAGGCACGGAGTGAATCAGCCATTTGGTCGGAAGGCGACCTTGACGGAGCGGTGGCCAGATTTGTCGAGTGCTGCGATGAGTCCGGCACGATATTCCTCCAAGGGGAAGATGTGGGTCACCATCCCGAGATCGGTGAAGTGCCCCTTGTTCAGTTCTTCGATCGTTATCTCGTAGATATCTCTCTCCGCGCCCTCGTAGGGCGCGTGTCCATAGGCGAAGACACCTGCGAGTGTCAGTTGTCGGTACCAGAGTCGGGTCCAATCGGCCTTCAGCTGGGCCGCAGCCCCGACGAGTATGATCCTCCCCCCCTCCCGGGCGAGGGCGAGGGAGTCGCGGACCGAACCTTCAGTGCCGACGGTATCGTAGATCAGGGATGGTCCCCCCTCTATGAAGCGACCGGCGAGGCTCGGTTTGTAGCTTCGGGCGTCCCTTAGTGAGCCTGCCCAGGTGTAGAGTTCATCCCGGCTCCTGAGCAGTATATCGGCGCCCGCGGCCTCGGCGAGTTCGAGTTGGAAGGGGTAGCGTCCAGAGACGATGATCTCACCCTCCCAGCCGATCTGCCGGAGTGCCCTGATCGTCAGGATCCCTATCGTACCTGCCCCGATGATCAGTATTGTGTCGTCAGTCTTTGGGGGGTGCAGGAGTACAGGTCTGAGAGCCGATGCTAGTGGGTCGGCGAGTACGGCGACCTCATCGTCGAGCTCGCCTGCGCGGAGTAGTTGGCTCTGGTGAGCTAGGAAGTATGGTGCCCAGCCTCCCCCCGTCGCGGGTGAGTACCCGATCATCGGGCCACCCCCGGTCGCTCCCTCTGTCGTCCTCCTACAGAGTCCGTATTCACCTTGTGCGCAGGGATCGCAGACGATCTCGAAGCCACGCTGTCTGCAGGCTAGCATCGGGTTCACGATCACCCGTTCCCCGACCTCCCAGCCTTCGACATCTGCGCCGAGCTGGTCGATCCTCCCGACATTCTCATGGCCGAAGGTGAAGGGGAAAGCAGCGAATGGCTCGAGGGTGAAAGAGTCGTGCGCAGTCAGGGCGGCCAGGTCGCTCCCGCAGACCCCACTGATCGAGGTCTCGATCCTGACCCAGTCGGGTCCAGGAAGCTCGGGCACTGGAACGCGGTCGAGTGAGACCGAGCCGAGTGGTCCGAGTGCAAAGCTCGGCCTACGGCCCGCCAGCCAACGGGTCAGGATATAACGTACAGGTCGGAAATGAAACCGGATCGCGTGCAATCCTGTGTCTCGGTGAAGGGTTTACGTAATCGCCGCGACCGGTTTGGCAGCGGCGCCATGTGACAGGAACCCGAAGGTAGAAGCTACGACAAAAGCGTGCTCCCGACAACCCGAACTTGTCGTCCTAGGGTGCTGGATAGTACTTTAGCCCTTCGACTCCAGTCTTACGAGATCTATGGTCAGAACCCAGTCGAGTCCAGAGACGATGAGCTCGCAACTGCCCCCAGGGGTAGACCGTCGCGGCTTCTTGCGCACTGTCGCGGGGGGTACGGCGGCGATCGCCCTCGCCTCGATGATCCCTGGCGGGTGTGCGGCGGATTATCCTGACGCGCCGGCCGATTCCCTTCGTGCGCTCTCGCCGAAGGAGTTTTCTGTGATCCGAGCAGCCTCGGAGACGATGATCGTCGGTCTCCCTGTAGAACCCGAAGTCGTAGCTCTCCGGATCGATGAACAACTCGCCCTAGTAGGTGAGCCGATCGTGAGTGATTTCAAGACGGTCCTGACTCTCATCGAGCATCTGACCCCATTGGGGGGTAGGCTCAGGAGATTCACCTCCCTCTCAGCCGATGCGCGCTACTCCTATCTAAGGGGCTGGAGGGAGAGCCGGTTCGTCCTCCGGCGGGCGGCCTTTCAGGCGATCAAGTCATTCGTCTATTTCTATACCTACTGTGATGACCGTACACGCACACTGACTGGTTTCCCAGGTCCTTGGCGCGAGGTCGTCGAGATCCCGGCCTATCCGGTCGATTTCGGTGAAGTCATCTAGCTCCAGGTCGTAGTCGAGGTTTTTCTCATGATCATACAGGGGACGAATCAGAGTGGGCAGATCCGTGAGCGTGCGGATGTCGTCGTCGTCGGTACTGGTGCCGGTGGTGCGACCCTCGCTGTCTACCTTGCTGAGCGCGGGTGGGATGTCGTGATGCTCGAGAGGGGCGGCTTCTTCCGGGGCGAGGATTTCTCACAGCGGGAGGAGGACGCGATGGGCGATTTCAATGGTCGACGCGGCCTCGACACGACGACTGACAATGCGATCTTCCTGAACTATGCCCAGGCGGTCGGTGGTACGACGGTCCACTACTGGGGCGACTCTTTCAGGACGCCGCACGACCGGCTCGAGAGGTGGCAGAGAGAGCATGGGCTCGAGTGGATGACACCCGAGGAGCTCGACCCACACTTCGATATCATCGAGGATGAACTCGGGATCCATATCGCCGGTGAGGAGCTCTTCAATGAGAACAACCGGTTGGTGAGGAAGGGCTGTGAGGCTCTCGGTGTCGAGGGCGGTGCCGTCCCGACCGCGCGGATCGATTGTATCGCCTGTGGCTGGACCCAATTCGGGTGCCCCTACAACCGTAAGACCTCGCAGTTGATCACGACGATACCCAGGATCTCGAAGATCGGGGGGCGGATCTATAGTGATGCCCTCGTCGATGAGATCATCGTCGAGGGCGGCCGTGCCCGTGGCGTGCGCGGGAGTCTCATCGATCGGCGAACGGGTGCGGTCCAGGGCACGATCGAGGTCGAAGCAGGGACCGTCGTCCTCGCAGGGGGCGCCCTCGGGACTGCGGAGCTATTACTCCGCAACTTCGATGATCCGACAGTTGGGAAGAGGTTCTATATCAACCCCCACTACTTTGTCTTCGCCGACTTCGGTCGAGAGATCGACAATGTGACGGGGATCCCCTGCGCCTACTCGGTCCACGAGTGGAGGAGGGTCGAGACTACGGCCGATGGTCGTTATGCCGGGGGGGGGTACATCATGCTCTGTAGCCACCAATCGCCCGGGATCACCGCGGCGATGTTCCCCGAGTTCGGGGAGGCGCATACCGAGAGGATGCGGAAGTATCGACACTATGGCTCACTGATGTCGGTGATCGATGAGGAGCACCCCGGGCGTGTCTTCCTCGAGGGTGGGATGAGGAAGACCGAGTACCGGGTCCAGGGCGTCGACCTCGAGAAAGCAGTCGACTTCTTGAAGAATGCCTCGCGTATCTTCCTGGCGGCCGGGGCTGAAGAGGTCTGGATACCCGACATCTATGGGACGACGGTCAGGAACGAGGAGGAGGTCCAGACGAAGATAGGGCTCGCCTCGGTCCAGCCGAATGCGCAGTTCTGCGCAGGTAGCCACCTCCTTGGGACCGCTCCGATCGGGAGTGATCCCGATGACTCCTTCGCGAACCCTCATGGTGAGGCGCACCGGGTATCCGGCCTCTACGTCACCGATGGTGCTGCTGTACCTGGCTCGGTCTCAGTCGACCCCTCGCTTACTATCATGGGTATCGCTCGCTGGATCGCTGCGAGTCTCCATGAGAGAGAGGGGAGGGTAGGGGTGTAGCTCAGGCGACAGGCTCCGGGTCACAGGCCGTCCCCTCCCCCTCCCTCTGCTCTGTGGCCCGGGCCCTACAGCTCGATGTCTTGCCTAACTTCCGTTCCCGCACTAACTTGCACGGTCAGCTCTCTTCCGTAGCTCTCTTCGGTTGGTATTCTCATGAAGGTTGGACCGGTGATCTTACTGGCCTCACTCCTCCTCGGTGGTTGTGCGTCGGGGGGTGTGGGTCATCTATCGAGCGTCTCGAGTTTCGGAGTAGTATCGAGAGGGGAGCGACCAGGGATGAAGGTGGTGGGGGAGGGGAGCTCGAGCGCTCGAACTGGACTCAATTATGAGAGGGGGCTCGTCTCGGTTGGGGAGCCACTCTCTCGAGGTCATCTCTCTGGTGTCGAGCGTATCGAGCCGAGTGGTCTAGCTGATCTCGTGCTCCGCGAGGCGAATCAGGTACGTGGCGAGCGCGGCGCCCGCCGCCTCGTCACGGACCCTGCCCTGACGAGGGCTGCGATCGCCTATGCCCAGGAGTTGGCTCGGCGCGGTGAGATCGAGCACCTCTCGCCTACGCCAGGCCGTCGAACCTTCAGGCAGCGTATCGCCGCGGCTGGTGCGTACCCCAGAGTGGGTGGCGAGAACCTTGCCCGTCTGACCTCGGCGCCCTCGTCTCTGGGGCGGAGGACGGTGAGTGCCTGGTTGAGATCACCTGGGCATCGGGTCAACCTGCTCGATCCGATCTTTACTCGTACTGGTGTAGGGGTTTGGCTGGGGGGTGATGGTGTCTGGTACATCGTTCAGATCTACGCAACAGCGGATTAGTAGCCGACCTATTGGCGAGATAGCACCAGCTCCGCCACCCAAGGCCTTCGAGGCACTGCTCGATGAGTATGCACCCTTCGGACCGGTGCCCCTGATCCCCGAGGTCAGCGCCTTCCAGGGACGGGTACTCCTGGAGCTATGGGATGCGGCCGAACGACTCGCAGGGCAGACCCTCCCACCACCATATTGGGGCTATCCCTGGCCAGCGGGTATCGCGCTGGGCCGGTGCCTCCTCGACCAACCCGAGCTAGTGAGGGGGAAGAGGGTACTCGACCTCGGGACGGGTGGGGGAGTCGTCGCCTTCGCCGCTCTCAGAGCGGGTGCGGCCGAGGTGATAGCGAATGATTGGGACCCCTGGGCCCTACTGACAGCCCGCCTCGCCGCTGAGAGGCAGGGCCTCTCGATCACCACCCTCGAGGGCGAGCTGACGAGAGGCGAGGGCGGGGCAGAGGTCGATGAGTACGATGTCGTCCTCTGCAGTGATCTCTCCTACGACCGTGCTGTCGCGCCCTTCATCCACGCCTTCCTCTCAGCTGCCAGTGCGCGCGGCGCACTAGTGCTCGCCGCCGATGCCGAACGTGCCTACTTCGACTCGACTGGATACCGCCTCCTCCTGAGCACCAGGGTCCCCACACCGCGCGACCTCGAGGGCGCTGAGGAGAGGTGGGCCCGGGTATATCTCCTCGAGCCACCGAGCCCCTAGCGGGGGCGAGCCGGCTGGTACCGGTACAATCCTTGCCCTTCGACGGCGGATCATGAGACCTGATCGAAGGAAAGGTGGTGGTGATCGTCGTCGTGATCCGACGCGTATCGGTGGGGGGCCAGACCGACGTGGGCGCGGTGGGGGCGTGATTGGGAATAGGCGAGCGCGATTCTCGATCTTCTACTTCATCCTTGCCCTACTCCTCGTCCTTGGGCTCAACTACCTGGCTGGCCAGCAGGGTACGACGCAGATCCCCTACAGCGATCTCAAGGCACGGATAGCGGCAGGCGAGGTCAGTGAGGTCACGATTGGACCGGAGCTGATCAGAGCGCGTGCGGCGCCCGGTGTGACTGAGGGTGAGCATCCGATCGTCTGGACCTCAGTCCGGGTCCCCGATGACCAGACCCTGATCCCCCTCCTAGAGGAGAATGGGGTCCAATACGAGGGTGTGACCCAGGGATGGCTCGGTTCTGCTCTCGCCTGGATCCTGCCCCTCGGGTTACTCGTCCTCTTCTGGGTCTGGATGCTACGTCGAGTGAACCCGGCACAGGGGGTGATGACTGTGGGTAAGAACCGGGCGCGGATCGTCGGGGAGGAGGGGACGGGTGTCACCTTCTCCGATGTCGCGGGTGCTGATGAGGCGAAGGAGGAGTTGGTCGAGGTCGTCGAGTTCCTGAAGACGCCGGAGAAGTTTGCGCGGCTCGGTGCGAAGATCCCGAAGGGTGTCCTCCTCGTCGGTCCACCTGGCACGGGCAAGACCCTTCTCGCCCGGGCGGTCGCAGGGGAGGCGGGGGTGACCTTCTTCTCGATCAGTGGGTCCGAGTTCGTGGAGATGTTCGTCGGGGTCGGGGCGGCACGGGTCCGGGACCTCTTCGAGCAGGCGAAGGGGAATGCTCCCTGTATCGTCTTCATCGATGAGCTCGATGCGCTGGGGAAGGCGCGCGGTGTCGGTGGGGTGATGGGTGGTCATGATGAGAGGGAACAGACCCTGAATCAGCTCCTCGTCGAGATGGATGGCTTCGATCCGCGCCGGGGTGTGATCATCATGGCGGCGACCAACCGGCCAGAGATCCTCGATCCTGCTCTACTGAGGCCTGGCAGGTTCGATAGGCAGGTCCTCGTCGATCGGCCTGACCGTCTGGGCCGAGAGGCTATCCTGCGTGTACATGCCGTCGATATCAAGCTCGCGCCGGAGGTCGATCTCGCCGAGGTCGCGCGTCGCACACCTGGTTTCGTCGGTGCCGATCTCGCCAATCTCCTCAATGAAGCTGCCCTCCTCGCAGCGCGCCGGGATGAGTCTGCGGTCTCGATGGCTGAGATCGATGAGGCGGTCGATCGGGTCCTCGCCGGACTCGAGAAGAAGAACCGGTTGATCAATGACCGTGAGCGAGAGATCGTCGCCTACCATGAGGGTGGGCATGCGATCGTGGCGGAGAGGGTCGAGCATGCCGATCCGGTCCATAAGATCTCGATCATCCCGCGCGGTGTTGCGGCGCTCGGTTTCACCCAACAGGTCCCACTCGATGACCGTTATCTCTTGCAGAGGGCCGAGCTTCTCGACCGGCTCTGCGTACTCCTTGGGGGGAGGGCGGCAGAGGAGCTCGTCTTTGGAGAGATCTCGACTGGTGCCTCGAACGATCTCGAGAGGGCGAGTGATATCGCGCGCAGGATGGTCCTCGAGTTCGGGATGTCGGAGATGGTTGGGTTGACACACCTTTCTCGCCAGCCGCACTCGATGCTCCACGACCCTCGTCAGCCGGTCCAGGCCGATGAGGGGCGAAGGTATAGTGAGACGACCGCTGCGGTCGTCGACGACGAGGTCCGACGCCTCCTGGCCGAGTCGTACGAGAGGGCTTACGAAATCTTGGAGGGTGAGCGGCAGGTACTCGACGAACTCGCCGTCAGGTTGCTGGAGAAGGAGGTAGTCGACCGATCAGAGCTTCTAGAGATCATGGGCAAGTCGCCTACTATCGAGCTCGAGGGGGGACCGGGACCAGAGATGCAACAGGGTGAGGCGGCGGATTAGTAGGCGCTGGCTTCTCGAAGGGAGGGTGACTCCTTCATGATAGCCGAACCGGCACTCCACTTCGGTGACGACGAGCGAGCAGCGGCCTTCCGGGCCTTTCTCGAGCGGCACCGGGGTGAGTCGCACCTCGTCGTCCTACAAGATTTTCCCGATCCCGATGCGATCGCCTCGGCCCTCGCTTACCGGGCCCTGGCTGGGGCATTCGAGATCAGGGTGGATATCGTCTATGAGGGCAGGATAAGCCATCAGGAGAATCTGGCCCTCGTGCACCTCCTCGACATCGAGTTGACGCACTTCAGTGAGGCGGTCCCCTTCGACGAGTACCGTGGCGCTGTCCTGATCGATAACCAGGGCACGACGACACGGCTCCTCGACCGGCTCCTAGAGGCTGGACTCCCTGTCCTCGCCGTTATGGACCATCATGCGCCGCAGGGGCTCGTCGAGCCTGAGTACTCTGATATCAGGCCGGTCGGTGCGGCGGCGACGATCCTGACCGATTATCTGCGCGGCTCCGAGGTCATGGAGCTCGATGATGAGGAGATCGCGCATGTCCGCCTTGCCACTGCATTGATGCATGGGCTGAGGAGTGAGACGAGTGGTTTCATCCGTGCGGGCCCAGACGAGTATGTCGCTGCTGCCTTCCTGAGCCGGTACACCGATCCCCAACTCCTCGAGTCGATCCTGAGGGTACAGCGGAGTGTCGGGACGATGGAGGTGATCAGGATCGCCCTGACCGACCGGCTCGTGAGTGGCGGCTTCTCACTCGCAGGGGTCGGATACCTCAGGCCAGGGGATCGGGACGCGATACCGCAGGCCGCGGATTTCCTCCTGACCGAAGAGAATGTGCATACCGCGATCTGTTATGGCATCCTCGTCGGGGAGGGTGAGAGGGAGGCGGTGATCGGGAGTGTCCGGACCGCCAAGGTCACGATGGATGTCGACCAATTCCTCAAGCGCGCGCTCGGGAGTGATGCGCGCGGCAGGTACTATGGTGGAGGACGGAGTAGGGCGGGCGGGTTCGAGATCCCGATCGGATTCCTCGAGGGGGCGACCGACCCGGAGCAGGCTCGCCTCAAATGGATAGCCTTCAACCGTCAGATCAGGGGCAAACTCCTCTCTGCTGCGGGTCTAGATCCACCTGAGGAGGTGGACGACGGGGTCGGGGCCGCCGACCTCGAGGGGCAGTAGCTGCCCCTCAGTCGGTCAGTGACCACTCACAGTAGGATGCGCCATGCGTCGTACAGTGGGGGTGGGCTACAGAGGGCCTCTCCTTAGTATAGAGTGAGAAGCACTCCTCGATCAGGCCCGCATAGAAGTTACAGGCTAGGCCATCTGGATCGAGGCCCATCGTGAGGGGCTCGAAGAGCTGAGCGGTCCAGGGATCCCGATTCACCTCGAGCCGGTGTCCATTGATATGGATCCGGCGGAGCATCGATTGGGCTGCCCTCTTCGCCGCGGCACGGGTGGCCCGACCGGGTAGGATCCTGAGTGCCGAGGCGGCCGGCCGTGGTATCCTCTCGAAGAGCCGGCGGGCAGCTAGATGTCCTGCACTCTCGAGGATCAGCCCTGCGTCAGGCCGCCTAAGGATGAGCCGGAAGAGATCGGCGACATCCTCGGCGGGGACCTGCCGGCCCCTGCGCAACTCGCTCTGGTACCTCTCGATCTGGGTAGCTACGACCCCTGTCAGCCCGAACCTCCTTGGTAGGCTCGCGGCTAGGTCCTCATCCTCGAGGAGTTCGTCGGGACGGTCATGCGCCCTGACGGCCTCTAGGAGGGCGAGTGGGAGTAGTGGTGCTACCGTACCGGGGGCTGGTATCTCCGGCTCTGCTATTATCTGCTCAGCACTCATCTGCACACCTCTGAGATCTCCATCCCTCTAATTTGGCAGGAGAGTACCCACTCTGGCAACGGGTCTGCTCCTCGGCCCATTTCCTGCACGAGAGAGGGTACCTTGGGGCGTCATCGTGGAAGGAGAGAGGATCATGGTCGATGAGAGCTGTGTCTTCTGCCGGATCATAGGCGGAGAGGAGATGGTCAGTATCGTCCACGAGGATGATCGAGCCGTAGCCTTCATGGATATCCATCCGACTGGTCCTGGTCATACGCTCGTCGTCTCACGCGATCACTATGCCACACTCTTTGATGCGCCGGAGGATCTAGCGACACACTGTCTCCGGGTAGCGAAGAAGATCGCTCCTGCGATACAACGGGCGATCGGTGCCGAGTCGGTCAATATCTTCGCTCCGAATGGTAAGGATGGGGGCCAGGAGGTCGCACACTTCCACCTCCATATACTCCCCGTACGTCCGGAGATCGAGATAGAGGGTGAAGAAGAGTTCCTCTCGGCACTCGAGGCCGAGGTCCCTACCAGGCCCGAGTTGGATATAATGGCAGCCCGTATCAGTCGGGCGATACAAGACACTAATCAGACAGAACTACAATAGGGTAGCGGGTGGGGCGTCATCGATATATCTTCCCAATATGAGACGCTATCCACCATATGATCCACCTGAATATCTCGAGTGGGAGCCCGATCCCGCCTTGATAGCCGAGTATCGGGCCCGACTCGAGTCTGACCCCGAACGCTGGGCCCTGATCGAGTCCCTCGATGAGTCGGTCCTCCTCGGCCTCTACGAGGGACTCCTCAGAAACCGGTTGCACGACCTGATGCTCAAGCGTTGGGTCCGACAGGGGGTGATCTCGAAGGCGTGGCTCGGGACAGGTGAGGAAGCAGTCACGATCGGGAGTGTGCATGCCCTCGACCGGGAGCAGGACATAGTCGCCCCGATGATCAGGAATGCAGGGGCATGCCATGAGATGGGGATGCCCCTCACCACGATCTTCCAGGGCTACCTCGGAACCGCTGATTCACCGAATGAGGGGAAGGACCTCCACTTCGGGGATCTCTCAGTCGGGGTCCTGCAGCCGATCTCGCCGGTCGCCGAGATGGTACCCGTCATCGCTGGAGTCGCCCTCTCCTTCAAGAGACGCGGCGAGGCGCGCGTCGGGCTGACCTGGGTGGGAGATGGCTCGACGAAGACCGGTATCTTCCACGAGGGCTTGAACCTCGCTACCGTCCTCCAGGTCCCGGCGATCTTCATCTTGCAGAACAATCAGGTCGCACTCGGCACCCGCCTCGACCAGCACCATCTAGGAGATTTCGGGGTCTGGTCCGATGCCTATGGTCTCGCTGGCGCGACCGCCGATGGGAACAATGTACTCGATGTCTATGCGGCGACGAGGCTCGCAGCCGAGCGCGCCCGTGCGGGTGGCGGGCCGACCCTGATCGTGGTCGACACTTTCAGGATGGGCGGCCATGCGACGCACGATGAGACCGAGGCGAGGACCACCTTTGCGGCCGAACTCTTCGAGTATTGGGGGCGTCGGGATCCGGTCGGCCTCTATGAGGAGTACCTCGTAGGGGCTGGATTCGAGAGGAATCGACTAGAGGAGATCGAAGACCGGGTGACGGAAGAGGTCGAGGTAGCGGCGACCGAGGCATTAGAATCGCGTGAAGATAGGATGCCGAGAGGTGAGGTCGCAGAGTTCCCCGGCTTCAGCGCGGGTGTCAGACAACCTGGTCTCGCCTTCAGGGTCGGGGTCGAGGAGTGAGGATTCCCGAGTAAGAGAGCATTCCTTAGCAAAGGTGGAGACGGGCTCGATGGATCCAGCTATCCTCACGATCGGGCTCGAGGAGGAGTACCAGGTCGTCGATCCAGATAGTGGGGCGCTGATCGGTCGCGCATACGATCTGCTCGGTGATGGAGGGATCGGGAAACGAGAGTTCCAGCGCACGATGCTCGAAGCCGATACCCCTATCTCGGGGAGTGCGAGCGAGGCCCGTAGGCACCTCCTCGAGAGACGCGCTGAACTGATCGAGAGGGCGAGTAGGGAGGGCCTCGCCTTGGCAGCAGGAGGGCTGCACCCCGTAGGTCCCTACCCTGTCGCACAGGTGACCGAGACCCTGCACTACCGCCAGGTCGCGGCACGTGGTGGGCTCCCGATGAAAGAGCTACATGCCTTTGGACTCCATATCCATATCGGGATGCCGAGCCGTGAGGCGGCGATCAGAGCGATGTATGGCGCCGCCCGGTACATACCTCATCTTCTGATCCCCACCTCTAGCTCACCTTTCCACCGTGCACGAGATACCGAGTATGGGAGTTTCCGTATCGCCCTCCGCGATCATTCTCCCCGTGTGGGGGTCCCCCTCCCGCTCGGCTCTGTCAGTGAGTACGACGAGTTGGAGCGCCTCCTAGCCGGTGAGGATCCCGATCTTTCGCAGGGGAGCCCGATCTCGTGGGATATCAGGCCGAGTCCCCGTTTTCCGACTGTCGAGTTCAGGTTCTTCGATGCGACGCCCTGGGGCGCGACGATCGAGTTGGTGACTGCACTCGCGCGCGCACTTGCCGCCATCTTCGCCGACCAGCCCGTGCCCCAACTGAGTGGGACAGAACTACAACTGATGCGGGAGAATCGGTGGCGCGCAGCACGTTTTGGTTGGGATGCGACCTTCTTCCGGCTCAATCCGGTGACTGGTGAGGAGAGGGCCGCACTCGATTCCTTCTTAGCCCTCGTCGAGAGGCTCGCGCCGACGATAGAGCGGCTCGGTGATGGCTCCTCGCTCGATCTCGTCGATGAGGTCCTTGCTCGTGGGAACCCCGCGATCGTGATGCGGGAGATCTTTCAGCGAGAGTCGTCCTTCCCTGCGGTCACGAGGTGGGTGGTAGAGGAGACGAGGAGGGGGTGAGTAGTGGTCGGCTGACCGATCAGAGCCCCACCTCCTCGACTACATTCAGGAACTGCATCAGGATCCGGTGGGTCAGTCCCCAGATCGCGTAGGGGCCGTAATGGATGGTAGGGAAGGCGCGCTTACCATCCTCTAGTGCGACTAGGATCTCGCCTACCGCATCGGGTCTCCTGAGGGCGGGTAGTGGAACCCAGATCGTCGCCTCGACCTCTCTCTCATCTGGCTGGGCATCTGTTTCAGGGTATACGCCGACGACGAAGGGTGCGATCACGATCGAGGGGAGGTGAGGCGAGTGCGGCTTGACCTCATCGAGTGTACCGAGGAGGGCACCTTCGCTTGGCACGGCGACACTCGTCTCCTCCCTCGTCTCACGGAGCGCGGTGACGAGGAGGGACTCATCCTCTGGGCCCCGCCGGCCACCAGGTAGTGCCATATGACCTGACCAGGGATCGCCCTCATAGACTGCACGCTTGATGAGGAGGAGCTCGAGCTCCTCCCGGGGACGGAGGACGATGCTCACCGCAGCCTCATCGGTGCCCGCTGGCCGGCCGAGCGCACTCGCCGGTCTTCTCTCCAAGTATCTACGGATCTGTATCAGGCGCGGATCTTCAATCATGACCGAAGTCTAGGGGCTCCGACCAGGGGTCGCAACCGGTGGAACGATCAGCTATCGAATAGGTTATTCATTGGCGGGAGCCTCCCCTTCAGTCAAGACGATCTCTCGGTCATCGAAATGGTGGTTCTGCGCCGACTCCTACGCGACACTGCGCTCATCCTCGCACTCGTCCTCACCGGGTGTGGGGTTGGGACATCGGGGTCGGCCAGCCCAGACCTAGGCGAGCTCCTCGCCGATGGTAGACGATACACAGCAGAGTGGGTGAGTGTTGCAAGGGCTGGTTCAGGTACCGACCGAGAGATCGATCCCGAGATCGCCGTCGCTGTCGGGTACCTCGAACGTCTACGCCTGGGGCTTGGTAGTCCCTTCAGGTTGATCGATCAGGCGCTGCACGATCCCCGTCTCCCAGATCCTGTCCGACGTCGTACCGCGTATGCGCTCCTCGCCCGGACGATCGATAGACATTCATACCAGATCGAGCCAGCGGCACTCGACCTGATCGGAGCGGGTGGTGCGGAGTGGGTGCCAGGTGTTGGACGTAAGCACCTAGAGTTGATCGATGATGCGATCAGGGAGTCGGCCGACCCACGGGTAGGCGAGCTCGCCGTCCGTCTCGCCTATACCCTCGCTGCTGCGGAGAAGAGTGTCTCGGCCGAGGCCCCAATAATAGCTGCTCAGGCTGCGGCCCTGATCAGAGATAGGGAGCTCGCGGTACGGGATCTGGCGCGGCTCTTCGACCGGGCCGCTGAGATCGGGGTCGATCCTATCGATCTAGTTGGAGGGTGGAGAGGGGAGAGGGCCTTCCTCGTCGAGGCGCCGACTCTGCATAGACTCGAGCCGAGGCTCGAGGGTGAGGCGATCGAGTTCGGCTTGAGGCTCGCACGGAGTATAGTCGCACTCGAGCCCATCGCACCGGGCTCAGGCAAGGTGTACCAGGCGAGTAGTGGTAGGGCAGGGCAGAGTTCCCTGCTTGGGAGCGCAGGGGCCCGGACCCTGCGAGCGGTAGCACGGAGCCTCGATGCGCCACCTAGGACGCCGGTAGTGATGGCAGTCGATACGCGACGTCCCGAGATCCGTTCCCCCTGGCTCGATAGGAGAGTGAGAGCGGCATGGAAGGTATTTATCGAGGGCGCACGGGGTGAGGAAGAGCTCGTCGCTGAGTACCATTTACTCCTCTCGAGGGCGCCCGAGGTACGCGCACGAGCGGGTGCGACTCTACTTGCCGCGGCGGCAGGCCTCAGAACCTACGCCCAGGAGCGTGTCTGGTTCCCAGGGTATGGAGGGCCGACGACGAGGGAGCTACAGGACAGGTTCGGGCTCTCCTCAGTGACCTTCGACCAGGAACTGCCAGCCCCTTGGCGGCCCTACTACCGGCGCGTCCTGGCCGATGCACTCGTCGATCTGCAGAGGGTCTTCCCATCCCTCAATCTACGCGGTCTCTCATTTCATTTCGGTCGAGGCCATGGTAGTGAGATGACCCTCGCCTTACACGATCCCCAGTCGAGGACGATATATCTGGCGCCAGAGACGGGGATGGGAACGATCGCGCACGAGATCGCCCATGACCTCGATTGGCAGGTCGCGATCCGACGGTACCGGGTCCGTGGCGACTATGCCTCTGATCGAGCAGTCAGGGAGAGTGGCGATCGTCTCGCTGATCTCCTCAGGCGCCTGACGGAGGCTCCGCTATACGCCCCGATCCCAGGCGACCCGCGCCCGATCGTACATGCGCATCGTCCTGCTGAGGTCTTCGCACGAAGTATCGATTGGTTCGTCCTCGTGACGTTGGCCGGCGAGGGGCGGAGCAATGGGTACCTGACCTCGGCACAGGACCCACTCCTCACAGGGTATGGGACAGCGCGTCCCCCAGAGATCACGGGTAGCCAGGGTCTCGCCCTCGTCCAGATCCTCGATGAGATCGCACCAGTCTATCCCTCGACACGGGAGTGGTTCCTCGAGAGTTATGGACCGAACCGTGGACTAGGTCCTTACGATCTCATCCGTCAGATCGTCGAGGCTGAGCCTGGCCCAATACTCGCCCGGAAGGCGGCTCGCCCGAGTATGGTGAGTGGCGCTGAGGTGGAGGGAGAGGGACCCGGAGAGGATGCGGTGATGGGCCCACGGCTCCCACTCGAAGTCACCGGGTGGCTCGAAGAGATCATCGGAGCACGAGAGCGAGCGTATGCGGTGGTCGATGCCAGGAGTTGTCGGAGCCCGGTACAGACTGGTGATGAGAGACGACTCAGCGGGGCGCATAGACGGCTGATAGCGGCCGCAGCGGAGGCTCGGGCCCTCGGTCTCGCTCTCGATTACGCACAACGGATCGGGGGCAGGGGGGGCAGGGAGTGGTTGGTCAGTAGGCTCAGGGGTGGGGAGGAGGATGGAGGGGGCCATGACTCGGTTACTGTCGGTATACTCGAGGCGTTAGCCCGAGAGGTCGTGGGGTTGGGGGAGAGGGTGGGTGGTAATGAATGGAGTGGAGGGCTGCCCTGGACGACGTCGTCTGAGCACTGTATAGCGGTCGCACTCGGAGGGGGCTAACTATCCTCAGACACCGGGCACATCGGCGCCCCAGATGGCCTTGTGTAGTTGGATCTGGAAGCGCGCGGGTAGACGGTCTTCGAGGATCCACTCAGCGAGGTCCTGCAACTCGATCTCGTCCCAGACGGGGGAGAAGAGGAGGGCACGGAGTTCACCGCATCTGACCCTCTCATCGAGGCCATGCTCGTGGATCACCGCGCGCGCCCATTCGTAGTCAGCGCGGTCCTTGACGACGAACTTGATCTCGTCCCTCTCGGTCAGGTGCTCTAGGTTCGACCAGAGGTTCCGGTGCGACTCGCCTGAGCCGGGACACTTGAGATCCATGATCTTGTGGACACGCGAGTCGAGGGGGCTGACATCGATCGCGCCCGAGGTCTCGACGAGGACGGTATAGCCACGTTCGAGGAGGAGGTCAGCGAGGCGGAAGGCGTTCCGGTGGATCAGGGGCTCGCCCCCCGTGAGTTGGACGACGGGAGTCCCGATCTCCTCGACGCGCGCGATGATCTCGTCGAGGCCCATCCTCTCACCGCCATAGAAGGAGTACTCGGTATCGCACCAGACACAGCGGAGTGGGCAGCCTGTCAGGCGAATGAAGGTGCAGGGCACACCCGCCCAGGTACTCTCCCCCTGGATCGAGTGAAAGATCTCCGTTATACGGAGGAAATCGGTCTTTCTCTGCTCAGCGCCTTCCATTCTTCCTACTACTACCCCGTAAGTGCCGGAGTGGCGACTCTCGTACCACCGCGTCTAGGATGAAGAAGAGGTTTGCGGGTCGTTCTGCCATCCTCCGCATCAGGTATGGGTACCAGGCCTCGCCGAAGGGTATGTAGACCCGAACGTTGTACCCCTTCTCGATCAACTCGTTCTGGAGGTCGCGCCTGATCCCATAGAGCATCTGGAACTCATAGTCCGAGTTGGGGATCCCCTCCTTGCGCGCGTACTCGATGGTAGCATCGATCATCGCCTCATCATGGGTAGCGAGGGCGGGATAATTCCCTTCGGAGAGGAGGAGCTGCATCAGGTCGATGAAGTTTTGGTCGACATCCCTCTTCTCGGGGTAGGCGACTTTCTCGGGCTCCTTGTAGGCGCCCTTGCAGAGACGGACGCGGGCGCCGAGCTCGTTCGCCATCCTGATGTCGTCCTCACTCCGGTATAGGTACGACTGGATGACGACACCGATATTGTGGTATCCCTCGTCCCAGAGCTGGCGGAAGAAGTCGAGGGTCCTCTGGGTATAGGCGCTCGACTCCATATCGAAGCGGACGAAGATCTCGTGTTCTCGTGCCTTGTCTATGACGGTGCCGAGGTTCTCACGGAGGAATCCCTCATCGATATCCTGACCCATCTGGGTCAATTTGAGGGAGACATTGGCACGTAGCTCGGGTTCAGCCGCGATCCTGTCGAGGAGTTCGGCATACACCTCAGCCGAGGCTCGAGCCTCTTCCCGGTTACTCACCGCCTCGCCGAGGTAGTCGAGGGTAGCGGTGGCGCCCCCCTCATTGAGAGTGCGCGCGGCTCTGATCGCATCAGCTATCGTCTCACCGGCGACGAATCTACGAGCGACGCCGCGGGCGAAGGGCAGGTCCCGAGCGATGCGGCGCATTAAACGGCTATCGCTCAGGAAGAGGATCGAATCCCGGAGTATCATATTTCCTCCATCTCGGCCATCAGGGCCCGTCGTCGGGCGATCGCCTGATCTAGGGCGGCTTTGACCTCGTAGAGTGAGAGATCGAGGGCGGCATGTTCGGCCTCCCTCTCAGATCGACCTACAGCGATATCATCTGACTCGAGGTGCTCCATGATTCCGGCGCCAGTCGCAGCCCAGCGAAGGAAGAGGAGGAAGGCGACGTATGGCCGGTCAGGGTCATCGGTCTCCTCGATCTCGACCGCGACGGTGTAAGGCTGACTATCGGAGCCCTCGAAGGCAGGGGGTCTATCGTGCTCAGCCATATAGCCCCCGAGTGTCAGATCGGGGGCACTCTCCTCCCCCTTCTCGATGCCTAGTGCCTCATCGAGGTCGATCTCGGGAACGAGGACCTCACCCGCAGCATCCTCGAGGGCTCGCTCCTCGAGGCGCTTGAGTAGGTCTTGGCTATCTATCTCACGCATGAACGACCGTTCGGTATCGCAGCATCGCTGCATCGGGATTCAATTTCGCTATAGTTCAAAGTTAATCAGATATAGGTCGTGTAACAAGCGGAGAGAGGGGGACGGGGAGTTGCTGGTATGCGGAGGGTAGGTGTATCGTGTAGCTGACTCCCCGCGGCCGATTGTACGAGGCCCCTAGCCGAACGGATATATCCGATCCCGATCTCAAGGAGAGAGTGGAGATGCGCGCAGCGATCTACGATGAGTATGGTGGTCCAGAGGTTCTTCGAGTCGGTGAGGTCGAGAAGCCGACTCCAGGTGAGGGTGAGGTTCTGGTACGAGTTCGGGCAGTAGCATTGAACCACCTCGATATCTGGGTCCGGCGCGGGTTACCGATCGAGCTCGAACTGCCCCATATCGGGGGTTCTGATATCGCCGGCGAGGTTGCAGAGCTCGGCCCAGGAGTCGAGGAGAGAGTCGGAGGAGAGTCATGGCTCGAGGTCGGCGCTCCCGTGGTGATCGACCCCTCTCTCGGGTGTGGTACCTGCGAGTGGTGTCTCGCGGGTGAGACCTCACTCTGTGCCGATTACAAGATCATCGGCGAGCATGTACGGGGAGGGCTAGCCGAGTATGTAGTGGTCCCAGCCGAGAATCTCTATCCGATCCCGGAGGGGTATCCATTCGAGAAGGCAGCTGCTGCGCCCCTGACCTTCCTGACCGCCTGGCGCGGTCTGATCTCCAGGGGCAGGCTCCAGGCGGGAGAGGACGTACTCGTGACTGGTGCGTCAGGTGGTGTCTCGACCGCCGCGATCCAGATCGCGAAGCTCGCAGGCGCACGAGTCTTTGCGGTCACGACGACGGAGAATGTCGAACGAGTGCGGGACCTCGGAGCCGACGTCGTCTATGACCGTAACGAGGTCGACTTCTCCCGCGAGGTCTGGAAGGATACCGGGAAGCGGGGGGTCGACCTGATCCTCGACTCGGTGGGGTCGGCCACCTGGAAGGGGAATATCAGGGCCCTGACGAAGGGAGGCCGTCTAGTGGTCTATGGTGCGACGACGGGGGCGATAGCCGAGACCGATCTGCGCTTGGTCTTTTGGAAACAGGCCGAGATCATCGGGACGACGATGTCGAACCGTAGGGAGTTCGAGACGGTGATGACGCTGGTCTTCCGCGGGCAGCTCCGGCCCGTGGTCGATCTGGTCTGGCCCCTCGACCGGATCCGTGAGGCGCATGAGAGGATCGAGGCAGGGGAACAGTTCGGGAAGGTCGTCCTGGAGATCGGTGGCCAGTAGTCGTCATCAGAGATCAGCTGGGACGTGCCTCACCCGATATGAGTGTCTCCGAGCGCTGTATTCGTCCTCAGAATATCAGCCAGAGGACGAAGAGGACGATCCCGATCACTAGGAGGATCCATGCGGCTGCCCGTAATGCGGACCAGATCCCTCCGAAGCCGAGGAGCGCGAGGATCAGCAGGATGATCGCTATAATGAGCAATACATTCATCATTTCCCCCTGGTAGAGAGCTGGACCGGTCCGTGGCCCAGACCGAGGGGGCACGCTCCGTGCCAGCTCCTCTCTGGGTCAGCGGGCCCAGCGGTCCGAGTCGCGGGCGCGGTACTTCGCGATGACGCGGCGGAAGGCGTCCTCGAGATCTATCCCCTGCTCATTCGCGATCGCTACGATCACGAATAGCACGTCGGCGAGTTCGAGGGCGAGGTCGGCCTCCGGCTCGTCATCGCGTTTCTTCTTTGGGCCATAGCGGTGGTTGATCTCCCGGGCGAGCTCGCCGACCTCCTCGATCAGTCGTGCAAGGTTGGCCAGGGGCGGCCAATAGCCCTCGCGGAACTCGCCTATCCATTCGTCGACGAGGGCCTGGGCCCCCTTCAGGGTGAGCCCTGCCTCGTGGTCTCTATGGTCTTCCTGGTCTTCTATCATCGATCCCTTCCATAGAACTTACTATCTTCTCGCATAGGGTCTGGACCGTACCCTAGTCTCGTGGGATAGTATCCCGAGGAGAGAGAGTCGCAAGGGGGAACGATTTGGAGAAGGTCGCAGAGATCAGTACAGAGCTAAGGGCGCGAGCGCATGAACTCGGGTTCGAACTCGTCGGCTTCGCACCGGTCGGGGAGAGTGCGCATGGCGACTTCTACCGTCGCTGGCTCGACGAGGGCCGTCATGGCGAGATGTCGTATCTCGCCCGTGAGGACGCCGTCAGGGCCCGACTCGATCCGCGTGCTGCCTGGCCAGGGGTGCGTAGTGTCGTCGTCCTCGGGATGAATTATTATCTAGATGACGAAGTCTATCGAGACGACGACCTCGGCGGCACCTCATCCCCGGACCCCTCTCCATCCCATGGTATCATATCTCGCTATGCTCGTGGCCGGGATTATCACCGGATCATCAAGAAGAAGCTCCTCGATCTCCTAGGCTGGCTCGAGTTGCGGGTAGGCCACCAGCTCCCTCTGGCACGTGCTTATGTCGATACCGGTCCCGTCTTCGAGCGAGAGTGGGCGCGGCGCGCTGGCCTCGGCTGGCAGGGCCAGAACACGATGCTGATCAACCCACGCCGGGGCTCGTACTTCTTCCTCTCGACTATCCTCGTCGAAATAGAGCTCGAATATGACGAGCCCTTCGCCGAGAATCGGTGCGGGAGCTGTTCCCGGTGTGTCGAGGCCTGCCCGACCGGTGCATTGCTCGGGTGGGACGAGGCTGGTGCGCCCGTCATCGATGCGACGCGTTGTATCTCTTACCTAACTATCGAGCAGAGGGGCGCGATCCCGCGTGAACTCCGCCCCGCGCTAGGGAATCGGATCTTCGGTTGCGATATCTGCCAGGAGGTATGCCCGTTCACCCATAAGTTCTCAGGGCCGACTTCTGAGCCAGGATTTGCGGCCCGTCCTCCTGGTGAACCACCATTTGGTGTTGAGTCTGAGCCCGGTGCCTCTACTTCACACCCGGGCACGGCTTCACCACTCTTAATAGAGTTGTTGGAGGTGGCACTTGACGAGGCCGCTTGGGATTCGTTCTCGAGGGGATCTCCAATTCGGCGGTCTGGACGCGCAGGCTTTGCACGCAATGTTTGTGTCGGACTCGGCAACTGGGGATCACCCGAGGCGGTTCCGGTGCTCTCGGCCGCGCTCTCGGACCCAGATCCGTTGGTGCGCTCGCATGCGGCCTGGGCACTCGGCAGAGTGGGGTCTGCCGAGGCCAGGGCTGCATTGTCGTCGCGTCTTGCGGTGGAGTCTGACAAGTCAGTGGAGGAGGAACTCCGGGCGGCTCTTGCCGCCTGACCGTCTAGCGTCGTGTGAGTTCTTGTCTGTAAAAGTTGCCTGAGGTGGCCGGTTGCAGTACGGGCCACGATTCCTTGGGTTGCAAGGTGAGGAGTTAGTTCAACCAAGCGCTGATGGAGGCCGTGGGCGACCTCTACGTGAATGCGGAGCCCTACGAGCGGGGTGAGACTCGGCGCACGTACAGGAATGGCTACAAGGTGCGCCAGAAGCGGACCCGGGTAGGCACGCTCACATTGCGTGTGCCCCAGACTCGCGACGGCGGCTTCTATCCCTCGGTGCTCTCCAAGTACCAGCGGAGCGAGGGAGCGCTCATCTCGACTCTGGCCGAGTGCTACCTGCAGGGGGTGAGTACGCGGAAGGTGTCTAAGATCTGCGAGGAGCTCTTTGGCGAGGGGATCTCGCATGAGACGGTGAGCCGCCGCTCGCGAGCCGTCACTACTTGTTTCCCATCAGGTCCTTTAGCACCTGGAGGTTTAGGGCTTGATCAGCAACAATACGCTTGAGCCTGGCGTTCTCCTCTTCCAGCTGCTTGAGACGGCGCGCCTCGGAGACATCCATGCCGCCGTACTTCTTACGCCAGCGGTAGAACGTGTTTGCGCTGATGCCGTACCTCCGGCACAACTCGCTCGTCTGGGCCCCGGCATCCGACTCTGCCAGGATGGCGATGATCTGCTCTTCCGTAAACCTGCTCTTCCTCATGACTCCTCCCGCTTGAAGGAGTCCCATTATAACTGGATCAGGTTCCGGGGTCAGGTCAGAGCTTGTACAGATTCGCCCTGGTCCCATCTCCACAGTGTCAGCGCAACGACGCGACTACCCAGCGGTCCTCCGTCAGGGACTCAGCATCCACAAAATAGAGCCGGTCGCCGACTACGGTCAGCAGGCGTGGCGTGCCATCCAGGTCAAAAAGCTTCTCCCCGTCCCGGGTTATGCATGCGAGCCGCCAAACTAACTCCCCGTCTTGTCGGCCGGCGTATTGTATCAGGATTCGGTCACCAACCACATGAACATCGAAGATTCGAGTGAGGCGCTCCTCCCACGCCCTTCGTGCGGGTGAGCCAGGGGGGCCGTCTGCCGTTCCGGTCGGTAGCGACCAGTGTTTCAGTTCCAGGCCGATTTTTTTCACTGGATCCCCTGATCGCGAGAAGACGTATAGTGTGTCCGAGAGCGAATAGACGGCGAAGATCTCATTGCCAGAAATTGCCGCAGATGTAAACCCGTACGTGCCCACTACCGGTGCAGGTACCCTGACAGTGGGGATGGCAAAGAATCCACCTCGATCGAAGGTCCCTTCCCAGAGATGCAGAAGCATAGGTGGTTCACCACGGGACGTGGCATGAACTCCGGAAGCCAGTAGAGCGTCGCCGAGATCGAGTAGGCGGGTGATAGGAAAGGGTGCCGGGTAGCGCCTCAGCTCGTTAGATCCCGTGCTATCGAACTCCAGGATGGCCCCGGCCATTACATCCGCGACGAGGATGTGCCCATCCGCCCTTCGTACAACTGCTGTAGGGGCCTGTACTTCACCGGGACCGCTTCCTGGCCGGGCCACCAACTTCTTCAACCGACCGCTATGGTCGTATAGCCGAACCTGCGCGTCCCGGGCATCGGCCACAATGAAGCCGCCGAGGGGGTCCGATACCACAGTCGGCGCCACGGTAAGCACGCTGTCACTTTCCTCAAGGGCGATGGTCCCATGGATTGTGACATGCTTTGCAAGCGGTCCAACTGATTGTGCTGAGAGCGGAGCCGGAAGCAGAAGCAATGGAATGATTCGGACCGCTCTCCGCAGCTGTTGCATTATTGCACCTCCGAGCCCTTGCAGTCTCCTGAGCACCACTCGATGATGATCCAGTCGTGATACCCGAGCTTACCGCCCTTCGGCGTTGTGCAGCAGTCTCCTTCTGCGGACGCGGTCGTAACGCACTCGTCAACATCGAACGCGGCGTGCTCTTCGATCGCACGGCTCTTCGCTGAAACGACATGCATGGGCGCGAAAGCCATGCCTGTGATCGCAACGGCGGCCAGAGTTAGAAGGCGTACTCGAGGCATTGGGACCTCCATTGTAAAGGGTGTCCTGCCACGCTCGTAAGCGGGAGTCTACGAGGCACTCGCGTGCACGGTAAAACTCCCCAATGTGAGTGTCAAGGCCCGTCTTCTTGCATCACAACACGGGTTAGAATAGATGGTAACGATTGTGACGGACGAGCAGGAAGTGAGCTATGGTATGGCCGTCACGTCACTTATGAGGCATGAATCCAGTTGGGGCAACGAGATAGGAATATCGATACCAGTTTCATCACGCAGTGCCCAACTGGCCCGTTCACCCGGCTAACGCAACCCACTCTGGTCGTACAAGCCTTTCCAGGTAACGCTAATACCACAACATACATTGCCGTTACCGTGGAACTGATCAAAAGTGAATTGCCGTCAAACTCATCTCGTGCGTGGATTTATCCCCCAAGTATTGGCAATAATGAAAGCTGCGAGTTTGGCGGAACCTCGACCTGCTCGAATCCTACGGGCTCCTTCTGCCTTCGGCAGTACTCTGTAACAAGAGGCGCCAGTTCCCGCTGGTATCTAAGAAGAGTACCGATCGCCTCGTCAAGATCATGAGCCGCGAGTGCAGCCTCAACTGTTCTTGGCGTACCCTTGTGGTGGCCGACGAACTTCTGCATAGTCCAAACAGCGCGAGCCACAACCTGATCGATTGTGCGGTCAAGAGTGGAATCTTCCATCGCGTCCGTCTGTTCGGTCGCTTCCGCCGAAGCCGGAGCTCTATTGGTTGACGCGCCGCTCGGAATATGATCAAGCAGCGCCTCGATCTCAGGATCATTCTTGTAGAACAGTCTACGGGATACCGGCACAAACGCCGCCACAGCTTCAACATTGAGCGGGTAGGTAGCCGGATCACCCCGATGAAGATCCAGGTGCTCTTCTGTTCGCTTGATCATGAGGGACTTCTTGCTCGCCATGATTCCTCCTCTTGGGCGACTCTGTTGGAGGTGATACCTGCTGAGGTGACCCCCAAAGCTGGTCCAGCTATTCTGGGACTACCGCGTTGATGGTGTTGGCGAGGATCTTCTCGCCCTGTGATTGAACTTCTACAAACTCCTCGGGGGTGAGATTGCCCAGGGAGCTGTGCGGCCGGACCCTGTTGTAGTCGGCCCTCCATGCCTCGATCGTGCGCCTGGCATCGGCCAGGGAAATGAACCAGTGCAGGTTCAGGTGTATTGCACCCGGTTTCCTGGACACAAGGGCAGCCTAATCAAGCTGCCGTGAGAGTGAGCTCACGGCGGGCCTCGGCGGGGGTCCGGTATCCGTGCCGCCCGATGAGCCACTCATTGTTGTAACTG
>Ga0209487_1000164_pt1 | contig 61039 bp, 91 predicted proteins | sample Poulit2012_FD_187524 | JGI IMG/M metagenome (GOLD analysis project Ga0209487, IMG submission 187524) | Agricultural soil microbial communities from Georgia to study Nitrogen management - Poultry litter 2012 (SPAdes) (version 2) | ecosystem: Environmental > Terrestrial > Soil > Agricultural land...
TGTGGTGGAAGTGTATGAGCCGGAGGTGTGGTACGGCAGGGTGGAATGCAGGCATAGCAGCATGACAATGCTGATTGCCTCCGACCTTGTAGACTACATTGTTACAGCACAGCCGTCTGGATGGATGTGGGAAATGTTCCACGCTGACGGCACTGTCAGTCTTTACCAACAGCCGGGCAGAATTGTCTGTGCGGCAATAGCGACGGAGGAAACATGAGCACTAACACATACTTCATTGCAACGCTGGCTAAGCTTCTAATCTTTGCCTTTATGCTTGTAGGGTGGGTCTTCAACCTGTTCAAGATTGTGGCATGGAATGAGGATATGGGGATGCTTGTTGTACGCATCATCGGAGCGTTCATTGCGCCTGTAGGGGCCATCGTGGGTTGGTTGTAAATCTATAGAAATCTATAAGCCGCAGGACTCTGCCCAAGCCTGCGGCTTTTTCTTTGGGCGAATGAAAAGGAATAGAGAAATGCGTAAGCAAGAATACCGACATGAATACTACGGCCTGCGCCGTGTCACCCGTGGGTTCCTTCCCTTTGAGAATGTGTTCCCCGGCTCTACATTCTTCATCAGGCAGGAACTTAGCCGAGGTCATAAGTATCCTAGCCGTGATCGCACGCTGTACAGGAAGAGCAACAATGGTTTCTACGCTGAGGCTGTTAATGACAGCGAGAAGGCTGCATGCCTTATGCCGCAAGACCTTTGTGTGCCTGTGAGGGAATGACAATGACAGACAATAAAGACTCATGCTGCTCTCTGTGAGGATGGCAGACTTAATACATAAGTTGTTGATTTACATCATAAAAATGGATCCCTGATTATGTACAACATTATAGAGACAGATGCGGGAACATGGATGGTGTTAGCTAAAGCAGGAGACAGCCTTGTAAGACTGTCCGAGGTAGAAACTCACGCAGAGGCTTTAGCAGTTAGGCAGATGTATTTGGATAATGATAAAGAGGAAAAGATTCTTTATGATAATGGCATAGATTTTATGTAGAATTCTATAACTACGGAGAATAGAAATGAAAGAGATTGCAGTAGCATCCCTCATCGGAGTGGCAGGAGCGTTGTCTGTGCTGGTGCCCTTCACAAAACCTTCAACCACGCCTGTCTTGAGTGATCAGGCACACATCATCTCAATCACCAACCCTCAAACGGAAGCGCAGATGCACTTCGCTTGCGCTCAAATTCTGGAGAACTGACATGAGCATTGTCACAGCAGAAGAGTTGTATGATGCAGTACTCACTCATCCCAATCTGCGGGTTGCGCTACATCGGGCGGTGCAGGACTTCCCTTTCGTCAGAGGGACAGAGAGCCTGACTGTGGGAACTCTCTCTCTGGATAGGATTCAGGAATGGCTTGACGGAGTGGAAGGGGACATCTGCTCCGGGCTATTTCCCGACTGGAAGGCCCTACGTCCGTGGGAGATTGTGGACTTTTCTGAAAGGCTGGACCCAACCAAGCCTTGGATAGGCTGGGAGGTTGAGACGAGTTGGAGGAGCGAGGAAAGCAGAACCGCTGTTATGCGGGAGTTTATGCAATCCTACGATCATGTGATTGTAGATGCAGAAGGCCCTGCCTTCGGCCTTGAGATGACGTGGAGCCCTGCCAATGCTGATGAACGTGAGGGAGAACATCCCTTAGAGTTTGTGGTCAGGATGGCTCAAGAAAATGAGATATATTATCACGACTCGGAGGATTCAGTAGGCACCCACCTCAACATCTCTGTGCCCAGTTTCCGTGATGCAAGTGACTGGCTGCGTTCAGAAGTGTGCAACGCCCTCAACGAGGCTCTCATGCGGCTGTCCTACGAAGAGAAAGAGCGGCTGTTTGGTAGGGTTTATGTGTACGGAGGGTTTGTTGATCATGAGTCCTACATTGAAATTAAATCTTTCAACACAACCTACTCCCTGACACAGGCGCTCAAGTATCAGACAACAGCCCAGAGGATGGCGCGTCTGATCGAAACTCTGGCGGGAGAGGTGGCGGAGTGGGAGCATAGCGACGCGACGGTGAAAGAGTATGGCATTCATCGAACAACTGTGGATAACTTCTATGCCTGTCTCGTAGAGGGGGACGCTCCTGTGATAACTATTCGCGAGGACGGAGAGGGCAGTGTGGATTTTATTTCTTGGGACGATTTTTAATCAAAGGAGAAAGACCAGTGTGTATTGCAATCATCGCTCCGGCAGGATGCAGGGTGGGGCATCGCCACCTTGTCAACAGCTTCAACGGAAACTCTGACGGAGCCGGCATCGCTTTCGTCAACGAAAGAGGCGTCAGCCTTTCCAAAGGGCACATGGATTTGCCCAGCTTCATCAAGGCTTACGACGATTTGTACACTAAGTTTGGGAACGACAATGCTATGCTCCTGCACTGCCGTATTGCCACTGCAGGTGCTGTGACCAAAAGCAACTGCCATCCATTTCTGATCAAGGGAGGGGCCATGATTCACAATGGACACCTATGGTCTACGGGGTGGGAGTCGGAGAAGAGTGACACCAGAGAGTTTGCAGAAATCTTCTACAACATTCTGGACTACGACAGCATCACCAAGGCAGCCTCCAGCCTTGAGGAAATCATTGGGTGGGACAAGCTGGGTTTCCTGTACGATGACGGGCAGTGGGCTAAGGTGGGAGAATGGATTGAGGATGAGGTGACAGGAGTTTTCTTCTCCAACTCTGGTTACATGACAGGCGTAGGGAACAACCCCAATACAGACTTCAACGATGATTGGGACTACGCCAATTGGTGGGAGAAGGCGCAAGCATGAGTGTGTATAAAGAGTATGAAATCTATACAGCTGACGGCTACTACGCCACAGTGATGGGTCCCGAGCTGAGCGCCCGCAACGAAGTGCGGCTGTATTTAATGCAGCTTGGGCCAGATGATGGTAAGGTTGTTGTCTATGAAATCCAACGAAAGGAGATTGATCCCTATGACGATTTTGATCCAGAGCCGACCAAGCAGGGGAGCCCGGACTCTTCGGGAGGCCATCAGACTGGAGGGTGTGCGGAGCCTCCTGCGCAGGCGTTCTGCCACTAGCAGGCTGCGCCGTAGCTCCATGCTCCTCAACTGGGGTTGCTCGGGAGCCTTGGCCAACCCTCACCTGAACAGCTACCAAGCTGTATGTAAAACTGTGGACAAACGCAGTGCCCTCATCCACATGAAGGAGAAGGGGGTGAGGGTGCCGAAGTTCTTAGTAAACTACACCCCCATGGTAGATGTGAACATTGGTGATGGCATCTGGCTGGAGCGTTTTGATGTGACAGGACATGGAGGCAGAGGCATCAGGGTTGTGAGGCCCGGAGATGAGTGGAGCGTTCCTCCTGCTCCCCTGTACGTGCAGTATGTGCCCAAGAAACTAGAGTTTAGGGTGCATGTGTTTGCAACAGACGACGACCCTCGCTGTCTTGTGCGCCAAAAGCTGGGGGTTGAGGGAAGCAACCGCACCAGAGACCAGCAGCTGATCCGCAACACAGAGAATGGCTGGGTGCTGGGCAATGTCAGGGACAGCAGAGCATCTGCCAAAGCAGAAGAAGAAGCTATCAAAGCCGTGCATGCGTTAGGCCTAGATTTTGCAGCAGTCGATGTGATCATCGGCAGGGATGACGAGCTGCCTTATGTCCTTGAGTGTAACACAGCCCCCGGCCTTGAGGCCGAGGCAGTTATAGACTTCTATAAATCCAACATCATTCGTTACTACAGGAGTGAGCAGTGGTTATACGTCCGAGGAAGCTAGACTTCCGTGTTCAATACAGGGTTAAGAAGGAGGACATCGCCATCACCATGCGGTGCCGCACGGAGTCGATGGAAGAGCTGCACAAAATCCTGTGCGGCATGCACGGATTCAAAATCCCATTGGGTAACTGGCATGAGCTAATCATCCATGAAACCCTGCTTGATGGCAGCGTGGCAGACATTCCCAAGGAACATCTGGCACGAGAATTTGACTGGAAGTATGGGTTTGAAAAGGAGAAGGAACCAGCAACAGAAGACAAGGGCAAGGGTTTCAGTGCTCTGTTCACAGTCGTTAACCTGAAAGGCTTTGGAGAAAGGCCTAAACAACTATCCACCGCACATTGGTGGAAGGAGTATGCAAATGTTCTTTGAGAAACTTGGAGAGGACTATCTGGCTGACTCTCTTGAGGGAGCCTACTTCCTGTACAACGGAGAACCCGTCAGGGTGCAGAGGGTGTACGCAGACAACGTTCTTGTGAGCGTCATCAACGAAGAGGACTCCACTATCTCCGTCCATCCCTCGGAGTTCAAGGGGTGGCGTACGCTCAAGTTCCCGCGCCTCGGCTACCGCAAACTGTCTAATGGCCTGTGGGGCTGGGTGTCTCGCTCTGCTAGGAGTTACAGCCGGGGGCTCGGCGTTGAAAACTTGAATTTTACACTAACTCCCTTCCTGCAGACGGAGCGTGGGGAGAGGGCTGTGTATAACAGGGGGAGCGTCAACCCGGAGCATTTTTATCAGGACGTAACGGAGGGCAAAGAGGGCTACTCCGAGTTGGATGCTTTCCATGTAGTTATGGAGGCAGCCTTGTTGCCTGTGTTCGATGGTAAGGATGTGTTGCGCAAGGTGTTTGAGGGAGAAGCGCTGTCCTTCATTCCGTCTCCTAGGTATCTGGTAGAGCCCGAGGTGGTGGGAGGTCCTTGGGCAGTGTTCATGGCAGGGCATAAGATTGGGAGCATCGACAGAAACCTCAACATCAAGGCTCCCCTCAAGAGTGCTAAGCTTATTGAAGGTATGGTGAAACGATATGCAGCATAAAGATATTAACATCAGCGATCTGGTTGGATGCAGAGTTGTTCGAGACTTCCCTCAGACGGAGGTGAGAAGGATGCCCCTGCTCACTGGTCTGTACACAGGTATTGAGGTAGAAGGGGAGGAAGCTGTTCTGAACGACACTTTTTCGGTGAGAGAGGCAGGCTGGAACCTTACAAGCGACGGCAGCCTGCGGGCAGGAGGAGTGGAGTTTGTTCTCGCTAGTCCCCTCAACGGCAACAGGCTGGCGGCCTCCGTCGAAGCTCTGTTCCGCTCTCGGCGGGTGGGAGATGTGGGTTGGGAGGATTCCCCCAGAGCTGGCACACACATTCACTTGAATGTGAGTGATAAGAAGCTTGGTTTTGTGCAGGCTCTCACCTCTTTGGTATACTGCACGGACGAGCTGATCTTCCGCCTAGCCGGAGAGGATCGTAGATGGTGCAGCTTCTGCAACAGCCTCAACACATTGCCCGCCGGGGCTCTGCGGGCTCTGCTGAAAGATGGAGATTCCCCCGAAGATCTTATGCGCTGGCATCATTTCTGGCCGCTGGACGCTGGCAATAGATACTACGGGCTGAACATATCCTCCGTTGCCAAGTTTGGTACTATGGAATTTCGCTACTTCCCTTCCCCCACTGAAGAGGAGCAGCTGTGGAAATGGCTAGACCTGTGTCACCGTCTGTATGAGGTGGCCGAAAGGTTTGAGGATGAAGAGTCTCCATCGGGAGCTGTGCTGGAGATGGCCAAGGAGAACACAGTAGAGCTGTTAGAGTTGGTGGAGTTTTTGGGCACTGCAGAAGAGGACGCGGCTTCTGTTGTCGAGGCAGCAGAGGAGCTGCACGAGGTGCTCTCGTTCGAGGACTACCGCGAACAGGAAACAGAGCCCGTGTCCCTTACAGAGTGGCTTTCGCAGACCCGGCGGCAGGCCGATGACGTTGCCGAGCTGTTTCATTCGTCTTACAACTCTGTGAATATTACCAACAGAATCACTAACCTAGGAGAATAAAATTATGTGTGGACTTGTTGCTATTTTTAACTCACAGCCTATGGCTCACATCGAAGGCTCTCGCTCTGCTCACTACCCCACTAAACAGAACGCCCTGTTCAAGGACATGATGCTCGCTTCCGCTGTGCGGGGAGTGGACGGGACAGGCATCTACCAAGTGGATCACACTCACCAAATCTGGCTGGACAAGATGGCGGAGCCTTCGGGTAAAGCCATGTCTGATCCTAGGATGCAAGGCATGAGTGATTTTGTAGACCAGTCTGCCATCACTGTGGGCCATGTACGAGCAGCCACTGTTGGTGATGTTGTAGAAGAGAACTGCCATCCCTTCGAGGCTTTCCGAGAGGACGGCAGCTTCATTGTGGGAGTGCATAACGGCACCCTGTACGGATGGGACAACGATCCTGATGTGCCTTTCTCTGTGGATAGTGAGTGGGCCCTGAACAAAATTGCACAGGACGGCCCCTCTGCTCTGGATGAATTCTATGGAGCTTTCACATTCATCTGGGTGGACAGCGACAAGCCAGGCAAGGTGTTCATCGCACGCAACAATGAGCGTCCCCTGCATATGGTAAGGAGCAAGGATGGGCGCAGTCTTTACGCTGCATCCGAGGCAGGTATGCTGCGCTGGCTTGTGGACAAGCACAACCTGCTTGCTGATGAAGAGGTGTTGTCTCTGGACACCAATGCTGTAGTGTGCATCGACACTAATGAGCGTGTGCTGGCTGCTGATAAGGTGTTCGACTTCATGGATGGTGTTTCCTATCAGAGTTATTACAGCTACCACTCCGCCCTTCCTGCGCCTACCAAGAAAGACAAGAATAAGGAGGAGGAGCACAACCCTGCCAAGAAGTCCTTAGTGGAGAAAGTTAAGGAGTGTCTTCGGCTGGCTAGGTGGGATGTTTTGGAAGAGGACAGGGCTCCCTTCGTGATGGGTCCTGTGGGAGACACTTGGAATAAAGCAGACGGCGATTGGTATAAGGTGGAGGGAGTGGACGGAGCAGAGATTGCCCGTGCCCACAGTGAGGGTGTATACGGAACCATAGTACAGTATGAAGCTGTGGCTTATGATGACCTGCAGGGCTGTGTGGTGGGTGAGATTGTCACCCCGTCCCAGCTGAACATGCCCGTCGCCTACGTGCACGATGTGCAGGAGGATGCAGCCAGCTCCATGATAGATCAGAAGGTACCATCTGTAATTATCGGGGCACGCATCTTTGGAGACGAGACAGAGTATGTGGTAGCACCCATGAACGAGCGGGGCCTCAAGGCCCTTGCTGTTTAATGTATAGAATTCTATATAAAGGAGCACGAACATGGAGCATGTAGAGGTGTTGCAGGATATTCGGGATGACTTCATAAAGATGGGTGGCGATGCAGCCGATGTTGCAGCCCTGAACGCCGCCATCGCTGCGCTGTCCGCCCCGCAGTCGGATGACTGGGTGCTGGTGCCGAGGGAGCCGACGCCGGAGATGCTTTCTGCGGCGGGCCGCCTTCAGGCGTGCGAATGCGGGTTCGTCGGGGACATGTCTCCTATGGATGGCGAGGAGTATGCAGCCATGCTTGCCGCCGCCCCGCAGCCCCCTGCCGATGCGCATTGCACGACGTGTTCCTGCGTGCCCGGCATGACGCCTGCCGTGCGGCTTGACACCACGCCTGCCGAGAAGGAGGGGGCGGTGCGTGACCACCTGATCCGCATAGGCTGGGCGCCTCCCCCCGAGGCGCAGGCACAGCCGGTGGCGTGGTTCCCAACATACGGCAACGGGAAGCTGGTGCGGAACTACGGCGACGGTTCGCCCGTGCCAGCGAGCAAGACAAAAGAGGAGGCAGAGCAAGCAAAGCGTTGCCACTTGGGGGCAACCGGCCCTGTCATTCCCCTCTACGCCCACCCGCCCCCGAGCGCACCCGTGGGGGTGGAGGTCGCATCGCTGCCCGCCCTGTGGCGTCAGCGTGAGGACAACGGCGAGGAGCGCACCGAGTTCGACAAGGGCTATGAGCAGGCGTCCGACGAGTGCGCCGAAGCGCTGGAACGCGCCATCGCCCAGCAGCCCGTAGCCGACGAGAAGCCGATTGGATGGTGGAACGGAATCCTGCCCGACGTGACCGATCGCTCGCCCTATGACCCATCCATTCGCTGGGGCGCGGATGCCGAGAACAGCGGTCACGACATTCCGCTGTATGCAGGTGTCAACCCGTCCCGAGCCCAGCAGCCCGCAGCCTGCCTCAAGTGCGACGGCACAGGAGAAGCAGACAGTGGCGGCATCCACCCGTGGGGCGGCCCGGCGACGATCCCGTGTGACTGCCAGCAGCCCGCAGCCGTGGATGACGACACGCTGGAATCATTGATCGAGGAATCGGATGGTCATTGGTCAGAGGATGAATTCCGAATCGAAGGCCCGGACCTGATGCGCCTTCTGCGCGATGCCGCCCTCGCAGGCCAGCAGGGAGGTGAGAAGTGATCCTGCTCACGTTGTACTTGCTGCTACTCACCATGTTGTGCGTGGGTGCTGCGGTTCTTATTGTGGGAGTCCAAAACGATGACTGACATCAAGCTGCTGCCGCTGCCGGAGTGGATGAGTACTTTTATCGTTCCCGATGAAGGCAAGGAAGTTGGGTGCGATCACAGACTGTCGGCGCTCATGAAGGACTACGCCCGCGCCAACGTAGCCCACGCCACCGCTGCAAAGGACGCCGAGATTGAACGGCTGAGGGTGGACGTTGAGGCGTGGAAAGCATCGCACTCCTTGTTGACCGACACGTGCCACCACTTCCAAGCCCGAGCCGAGCGGCTGGCGGAGGTTTTGCGTGAAGCTTTTGAGTGGGCGGACAGGGAGCTGGAGGGCACAGACGCCCTCTACCCCGCTTGGATGGATCAAGCATATGCCGTCCTGCGCCAACAGGGAGCTAACCATGACTGACATTGAGCTGCCGCCTATCGCCGTCAGCCCATACACCGATCGAATTCTGGCCGCTGTACGGAAACAGGATTGCGCGGACCCACTGTTTCGGATCTTGGAGGACTACGCCCGCGCCAACGTAGCCCACGCCACCGAGCCGATGCGGGCGCATAGGGAACGGCTGACGTTGTACGTGCTGGACTTGGAGGCGGACCGATCCGGCCTGATCGCCTCATGTGACTCATATCGCCGGAGAGCCGAGCGGCTGGCGGAGGCGTTGCGGGAGAAGGCGGACAAGTGGGACCGCATCGGCGACGAGCACGGCGTCCGCCAGTTCACCGGGAACGACCACCGCCTGTTCGCCAACGAACTCCGCGCCCTGCTGCGCGACCAGGAGGTGGGCAATGGATGACTTGATCGAACGGCTGCGTGCCCTGTCCCGGCACGAGCACAGTGATATGACGATTGGGGACGAGGCCGCCGACGCGCTGGAAGCGGCGCGGGAGGACGTGGCCTCGTGGAATGCTCAGGCCATGCACAACTTGGATCTGATCGAGCGGCTGGCGGATGCGTTGCGGGATATTGAGAGTGTTACTCTGTACTCTGGCGGCTACGCGCACGACGTGGCCCGCGCCGCCCTGCGCCAACAGGATTCATGGAGGGGGGGTGATGGATGACCTGACCGAAAGGCTGCGCGCCGTTAAGTGGGAGCCGACCGATGACCGCTGACATCGAGCTGCTGCCGCTTCCTGCACATTTTGCGCATCAACACGACAACGTGAAGAATCTAGTGCGTGGCTACGCCCGCGCCAACGTAATCAGTCACACCGAAGCAATGGCCGCCGAGAATGAGATGTTAAAGGAATGGGAGTGGAAGAAGCCTGCCGAGCAGGCCGAAGATCGTCTGGGAGATATTATACACCAAGCATCCAATACCTCGAACGGTGTTAGGATCGTTCTCCGCCAGCACACTAAAGGATTTAGCCGGACAATCTTGCGGAACGTCCGAACTAAGGAGAATCCAATGTGGCGCACCTTGGAGCATCAAGAGTACCGATTGGAGATTGACAGTGGAGAGAGTGATGGATGACCTGATTAGCAGGCTGCGGCAGCACGCCGCCCACTGCAATTCAAGCGCCGCCCCGCTGCGCCGTGCGTTGATCGAAGCAGCCGCCACACTCGAAGCGGCGCGGGAGGATGCGGAAAGGTATCGGTGGCTGCGGCAAATGATCTATGACGAACGGATCATAACTGCGCAGGACAATCAAGCCGCGATGCTCTGCGGCGACAAACTCGACGCCGCAATCGACGCAGCACGGGAGGCCCGCAATGGATGACATTATCAGACTAACAGCTGTGACTACAGCTCTGGAAACTGGGCAGAGCGTGGAGGAAATTGAAGAGCTCTTAAGGCTTGTATTTTCTGATGAGCCCACAGATGATGTGCATATACTTAATTGTAGAAGTCTACGACTTAAGGAGGACTGATGAGCAGGGACTACATGCTGCTGGAGTATGCAGGGATGCCAGAGGGTGCTGTGTATTCTGGGCGCATGTGTCCCTCATGTAGGGGAGGCAGCTCTGAGGAACACAGCCTGTCCGTAGGCCGCACCAACGGTCTGTTGTGGTGGAGGTGCCACAGAAACTCATGCTCCTTTAGAGGAGCACATGGAGCGCAGGCCAGCAGGCAGGAGCAGCCGGCTGTGCATCAGCGGGGCAGGTGGAACTACGAGACAGAGCGCCTGCCTAGGGATTGGCTGGAGTGGTTGGCTGATAGGTTTTGTATAGATGAGGAGTTGATTGACAGGGAATGGCAATGGACCAACAGCTATGGAGGCAGAGTGGTGATGCCCGTCAAGAATGACAGGGGACACATTACAGCCTACAACCTGCGCAGCTACAACGATGATGGTAGGCCCAAGAGCCTGCTGCACAGAGCCATGGAGCAGGCAGGACATGCGTGGTATAGAGCAAACCCCTTCCCAGCTACTGTTGTTATTGTGGAGGACCAGCCCTCCGCCCTGCGGGCCAGCACAATTCAGGGAGTGGATTCTATAGCCCTACTTGGCACAGACTTCCCAGATACATTAGTGGACAGGCTTAGGCATGTGTACAGACACAGGCACAGAGTGCTGCTAGCTCTGGATCAGGATGCTACAGCACAGGCTGTTGGGTTTGTGCTTAGGCATAAGGGCAGGCTTCCTAGCTTGGAGGTGCTGGCTCTGGACAAGGACATTAAAGATATGTCCCAAGAAGAGTTTAGAGAATTGATTAGGAGAGTTGTATGACTACAAATGCGAAAGGAGACTGACGTGCCTACTACGTACGACTTCTACATGTGCGACGCCCCTGCCGACGACCCCGATGAAGCGCTGTACGAGGAAATGTCCGAGCGTGTTGACGAGCAGTTCCCCTACCACAAAGGAGACGAGCGCGAAACTATGATCTACGAACTGATGGAGAAATGGAAACGTGAACAAGACGACATGCGGTACGGACTTTGATGCCCAGAGAAAAGGAGGATGTGTAGATGTCTATAAAAAACACAGCTGCCCTACTGTTAGTAATGCTGCTAACTTCATGCACTAGCCTGAGCTACCTAGAGAGAGTGGTGCTGGTACATGCTGTCAATGCTATTCCTGAACGGCAGGTGAATGCTTCCTTAACCGAAGATGAACAGCCTGAGGAGGGTGAGGAACTTCTGCCCCCAGCACAGCTCTAACCTCTCGCACCAACAGTGCCGTACTCCCCACGACAGCAGCGCGCGAGTCCCTTTCGCGGCCGGGAACAGAAGGAGGGATAGGCTTAGTTGACGGACTTCCAACGGCGGGCTAAGCGGAATAAGGCGTACACATGCGGGACCCTCATGTACGCAGCGTGGGCTAACCTAGAGCGCGAGGGGAGGCAGGAGCGGGGGTAGGACAGTAGGTGTGACAGGCATGGCTTACAGCCCCTCACACGGCGTTCTACAGCATGCTTCTTCTGTGTCTTAACAGTCTAGGGTTAACGGGACACCTCAGGTGATCTGCAGCTGGCCTTCTTGATTAGGTTCAGGAGGCTGGCTGTTGTCTGGTATTCCTAGGTGATCTACTACAGCTGTACATATGCAGCCCCCTAAGGGCTGCTGTAAGCATAGGAGAATAAGATGAAGACAACTGAGGAAATGATGTGAGCAGGCTCTACACCCCAGATAGATGGACAGTGATCTACTATCCTGAGCAGGACGTACACACCATCCTAGGGGGGTGGTGGGGAGGCTACCTGCATGGAGACAGCTGGCGCAGGAGCACGGCAGTGCAGCGCGCGGAAGAGGATGAGCAGTACTACTACTTCCACAACATGAGTGGAAGCATCTACAAGTGTGCTAAGGGGTCCTACGGCACGACAGGAATGACAGCAGGCCTGTTGGCAGAAGTTAAGGATCTCGGCGTAGAGGATGTAGGAGAGGACAGCCTGCCTGCTCTTATAGAATTCTACAAACATGACAAGGAGGAAGAGAATGAAGACGGACATTGACACGTTCGTAGAAGTGGTGAGAGCTCACTACGCCGGCAAGGATGTTGAGGTTTGTGTCCAAGGCGACTGGGCCCTCCTCAGCAATGAGGGCACCATAAGCTGGAGTCCAGAGGAATGGGAGTATAGGATTAAACCACAGCCCCGCACCTTCCAGCTGTGGCGTCCTGTGTACGAGAACAAGACCATCAAAGAGCCATGGCGTGTGGTGGAAGGAAAGCATGAGTACATCAACCCTCACCATGAGCGTATTGTTGTACAGGAAGTGATGGAGGAATAATGAAAAACATCGATGATATGATTGCTGTGATGCAGGCACACAAGGAAGGCAGGGAGATTCAGGTACGAGAAAAGAGCAGCTCTAGTAACGAAGAGGAGTGGTACGACATCCGCAGACCTGCATGGGATTGGTACAGCAACGACTACCGCGTAAAGCAGGAAGAGCCTGTGCCGGGCAAACCTGACACATTCCTGACAGACAACAACCCCAAGACTCGTGTGGGGGCTATGAAGGTTCCTCTGCATCTGGTGTCGCCTGTGGCTACATTCCATGAGGCCTGCGCTATGGCTGACGGGGCCAAGAAGTACGGCCCGTTCAACTGGCGTGAGGAGAACGTTAGCGTAAGCACCTACATCGCTGCTGCGCTTAGACACATCTATGCATATTTAGATGGACAAGAGGTGGCGGATGATAGTGGGGCTCACCATCTGGGACATGCTCGGGCATGTCTTGGCATCATCTTGGATGCAGATGCTTCCGGCACCCTGATTGATGACAGGCCTCCGCCCGCTAACGTACAAGAGCTGTTCGATTACTACCACAACAAGCGTAGTGGTGCAACTAAGGAGGACTGATGGAAAGACAGCTGCTTTCAGCTGCCCTGCGTTCACGGAACAGCTACACTCTCATCCAAGACAAGGTGAGCCCGGAGGCTAAGAACAGAAAGGATGTTCGCTACACGCCGGAGTTCCGCATCATCATGGAGATGGTGGGGAAGTATTACGACAGGGATGGCGAAGCAACACACGTCAACAAAGATCTGCTGGAAGGAATGATTGATGCTGCTGTCGCTAACGACAAGCACAAGGAGAAGTTCAAGAGCATTGTGGGAGAGGCCCTGTCCTCCGATACATCAGTGCCTAACATCAATGCCCTCATACGAACAGCCCTGCGTCATGAGATTGGAGGCAAGCTTGCTCTCAAGATGGCCAACAGGGAGGATGTTTCAGAGGAAGAGCTGGAGGAGTACAGGAAGACCCTCAGGGATGAGGACATAGAGGAAGAGGATGATGGTGTGCTGCGTGCTGACAGCTTGGCTGAGGCTCTTAGGCAGACGCTAGCAGGGGAGCGAGGGCTGTCTCTCTACCCTCCGGCTCTAAGCAGTGCCATAGGGCCCAGAGGCTTGCAGCCCGGCTCACATGTAGTGATTTATGGCAGGCCTGAGATTAGTAAGAGCGGGTTTTGTATCACCAATGCAGCACGCTGGGCTATGGCTGGGAAGCGTGTGTTGTATTTCATCAACGAGGACCCCGGCGTTAACATCCAGCTGCGCATTCTCTGCTGCATCACAGGCTGGACAGAGGAGAAGGTGCTTGCTGATGTGGACAGGGCCACAGAGCTGGCCAACAGCAGGGGCTTTGATAACGTTGTGATCAAGGAGCTGCACCCCGGCACCTCCGGAGAGATTGATGCATGGATTGAGAAGGAGAAGCCTGATGCCATCATCGTGGACCAGCTACGTAATCTGTGGGCAAAGGCTGACAGCAGAGCAAATCAGCTCGATCAAGTGGCGCGTGATGTGCGAGACCTCGCTAAGAAGCACGGCATTGTTGGCCTGTCTGTCTCACAAGCTGGAGAAACAGCAGAGGGCAAAGCTGTCCTAGGAATGACAGACTTGGATAATTCCAAGACAGGCATCCCCGGAGCATGTGATGTGCTCATAGGCATTGGAGCAACACAGGAGCATGTAGCTACAGGCTATAGGGTGCTGACACTTAGCAAGAACAAAGTGAATGGCAACCATGACAGTTTGACAGTGAGGTTTATTCCACAGCTGAGCAGGTATGTAGATGTGTAAGGAGGAAGGCATGACATCATTTGAAGAGTATGGAGAGTTTGTTAACGGGATGAAAATCTATCCCAAACATTTTGCTATCATCTATCCCGCACTAGGTTTGACGGGAGAGGCTGGAGAAATTGCTGAAAAAGTTAAGAAGGTGTTACGTGACAACGAGGGAGAATGGACAGACGCTGCGAAGGCTGCTGTTCTGGACGAGCTTGGTGATCCTCTATGGTATATCGCGGCTCTTGCAGATGATCTTGGCTATACGCTACAGGATGTCATCGACAACAACGTGAGCAAGCTCACTAGTAGAAAGAGCAGAGGCGTACTGAAGGGGAGCGGTGATGCGCGGTGAGTATTATGTGAGACAGTGCTGGAATGGAGATTGGTGCGCCTTTAAATATGATGAGGAGTACTCTGATGTAAAGATTGTGGGACGATCTTCTGGATACTTCTTCAGACGCTCTGCCATACGAGCCTGCAAGAGAGACTACGTACGGACTAAGATGATGGAGAAGTATGACAGCGATGTATTGATCTTAGGTATCAATCCTTACGACAAGAAGGGGTGGAGGAAAGCATGACTAGGCTGTACGTAGATCCTCCTTCGGGATGGCGTTATGGGTTCCCTAAGGTGTGGGATGAGGACAGGGACGGACCGCTAACGCAGTGGCTTGAGGCACAGGGCTACCCTGTAGAGAGCTATCCAAATGTTATTAGATTCTGGGAGGCAGGAGATGATGAAGAATGAAAGTTGATTTGATTGAAAGTTATGGAACGGATCTCACCTGTGTGAACGCAGCCCGTGTGTCAATGGATAAGGAGAGTGAGTGGGACTTGGAGCTGGCCGAAGACGTGGGGCCAGATGTGTGGGAAAGAGTGCTATCTGATAGGGACAAGAAGCTTGTCAACTATCTAGCTAAACACAAGCACACTAGCTGCTTTGAGCATCAAGGAGCCACGCTTAGGCTTAAGGTTCCCATCTTCATTGCACGACAGATTCAAAGACACAGAGCTTTTAGTTATAATGAAATTTCACGTAGGTATGTAGACAAAGAGCCTGAGTTCTTCTGGCCTGACAAGTGGCGTAAGCGGGCTGACAATGTTAAGCAGGGTAGTAGTGATGAAGAACTGCCATTTGCTATGGACGAAGTAGGCATGACTTTACGTGGAGAAGACATCTTTCTACGGGATTACGAGTATATTGTCGTCAGCCTGTACCAATCAGCACTTAGTGCGGGCATGGCTCCTGAACAGGCACGTATGATCCTGCCTCAGAACATGTTCACGGAGTTCTATATGACAGGCAACCTTAGGTCTTGGTCACACTTCTTAAGCCTACGACTAGATGCACATGCACAAAAGGAAGTGCGGGATGTGGCTAAGATGGTGGAGGAAATTCTTACGCCCTTGTGGCCTGTGTCAATGGAAGCACTGAGGGAGCACAGCTGATGACTAAGATTGTTATTGAAGAGCATGTGGCATGGGTACGCCCAGCGTGCGACTGTTGTGGAGCAGAACCTATGGAATACTACACAGCTACTATTGGAGGAGAGGAGATTGAGTTGAATGGCAACACAAGCATAGATGTAACCCTCTCTGCTGTGCTGGAACACATGGGCTATGAGGTGGAGATTAAATACGCAGAGGAGGACGAATGGAACACACGAGCCTGCTAGTGCTGGCTGTTTTGGGGTTTGGGCTCATGGTGCTGGCGTTTGTATTCGGAGACGATGATGAGCTGTAGGGTGCTTGTATACGGAGGCAGGGATTTTGTTCCAGACAAACACTCATGGGGATGGCTGGTAGAACAGCTGCAGGACCTTGAGTACGACGCCGGGCCCTGCACTGTCATATCCGGCAGGGCAGCTGGGGCAGATTGTGTAGGAGAGAGTGCCGCTGCCAGTCTGGACATTTTAGTGGAGACTTTCCCTGCTTTGTGGAAGGAGGAAGGAAGAGCAGCCGGCCATCTCCGTAACCAGCGCATGCTGGACTCGGGGATTGATGTGGCTATACAGCTTCCCGGAGGCAGGGGAACAGAAGATATGAGGCGAAGGCTTGATAAGGCAGGAGTTGTGGTATATGAGTATGGAGGAGGCGAAGAGTAGCTGGCCTTGGTTTATGCAAGATCCTCTCTCAGCTATAGAAGTCTATAAATCTGCAGACAATTACGTGGTGCTGGACTTCGAGACCACTAACAAGGACTTTGGTAGTGCTGTTGATCCTGAGAACAGGCTGCTGCTGGCGTGCTGGGATGTCATCGAGGATGGAGAGGTTGTAAGAAAGAGTAAGTGGGGAGATGAGTATGAGATGGGTGAGCTTGAAGCAGACATTGCTGCTGCCGATTTCATCGTCCCCTTCAATGCTAAATTTGAGCTTGGCTGGCTTAAGCGCTGCGGGCTAGACCTGCATGATATTCTTGTGTTCGACCCCTTCCTAGCTGAGTGGGTGATACAGAGCAACCTTAGGAACACCAACCCCCTCAACCTGAATGCCACAGCACAGCGCTATGGCATGGGACAGAAGCTGGACATTGTTAGCTACCTGATTGGCAAGGGCATCTGCCCTAGTGAAATCCCCGCAGAGTGGTTGGAGGAGTATTGCTTCAAGGATGTGGAGCTTACAAGGCTGGTGTTTGAGAAGCAGAGGGAAGTGTTGGACGAGAAGGGCTTGTGGCATCTGGTTCTCACTCGCAACCTCACAGTGCCTGTGCTAACAGAGATGGAATTTAATCCACAGCATCTGGACAAGGAGGGAGTGAACGAGGTTTATGAACGCAGCGTGAACGAGTTCATGGACTTGGAGAACAAGCTGGGAACTTTCACGGATGGAATCAATCTAAACAGTCCTAAGCAAAAGGCAGAGTTCCTATATGACAAGATGGGTTTTGTACCCCCCAAGGATAAGAAGGGCAACCTCATCACAACCAAGACAGGAGCCCTGTCCACTGACGCAGCTACTATGGCTAGGCTCAAGCCCAAGAACAAGAAGCAGAGGACATTCCTTGAGCTGTACAGCAAGAGGAATAAACTAAACACCCTGCTCACAAAGAACCTGAGCTTCTTCAAGGCTGCTGTGGATGAGCTTGATGGCAAGTTCTACGGGGTGTTCAACCAAGGCTTCACAGACACAGGGAGGCTGTCTGCATCAGGGCGTAAGGTGTTCACAGAGATGCTCGGAAGAGAAGCAGGTCCACAGACCCAGAACCTTCCCAGAGCTTTTAAATACTTGTTCGGAACACACAATGAGGATGAGGAAGTGTGGAGCTGGGATGGAGCGCAGCTTGAGTTCCGCGTAGCTGCCCAGCTTGGCAAGGATGACATAGCAACACAGGAGATTGTAGATGGCGTAGACATTCATACAGTGACAGGACAGGTGCTTGCCGACAGCGGAGAGAAAGGCTTCAAGGACATGGACCTAGGCACACGCAGACAAGCGAGCAAGGGACAGACATTCCAGCCTTTGTTTCTTGGGCGGGGCAACACCAAAGCACAGAATGAGTATGCCAAGTTCTTCTGGAACAAGTATGACGACATCTATCAGATGCAGCAGGAATGGATTGCTCAGTGCACACAGAAGAAATTCTACACGGCTCCCTATGGCATGAGGTTTTACTTCCCCAATGCTAGGATGACCAGCACAGGATGGGTGGAAGGCTCCAACCAGATTGCCAACTACGGCATTCAGGGGTTTGCTACAGGAGAAATCATGCCGCTGGCTTTGGTGTTTGCGTGGCACTACACAAGAGACCAGAAGGTGGAGCTATTCAACACTGTGCATGACAGCATTGTAGCTAGGGTGCATAAGGATGTAGATAAGGAATGGCTTAAGGAAGTGATTGTACACAGCATGACACATGACGTGTTCAGCTGGCTTAGTGTAGTTTATGAGTATGACTTTGACGATGTGCCCCTAGGTGTGGGATTAAAAATCGGCAAGGCATGGGATGTCTCAGACGTAGAGATGGTTTGGGACGTTGACAGTAGTGGTAATGTATCTTACAAGGAGAAGCAATAAATGAGTGAGAAGATTCAGGGTCGGGTGGAGTATATTAATGAGCGTGAGGGCAAGTATGGCCCGATGTTTAGCATCAAGGTGGACGGCACCAACTATGGCGTGGGTAAGTATCCTCCCCGTGGTGTTGTAGAGGGTGACATGGTGGAGTTTGATGTCACCTACAACGGCAACTGGCCTAACGTAGCACGGGGCACTCTGCGTAAGGTGGAGGGAGCGGCTTCTGCTCCGCCCCGCAGACAGACATCAGGGGGCAAGCCCTCCTCGCCCAAGGCCAACAGCTTCGATGCACGTCAGGACGTGATTAGTAAACAGGCTGCTCTGAACACAGCTCTGGCCTTCCTTGAGCTGGCAGGTAAGCACGAAACCATTCCTGTTCCCAAGAACAAGAATCAAGGATATGGCTATCTCCGAACCCTGTGGATGCAGGAAGCTGCTAAGCTGTATGAGCTGAACACAGGCAACGAGTGGGAGATGCCAGAGGATGTGGAGGACGTAGAGGAAGAAGCTCCTAAGCCTGTTCGCAAGGCGACCAAGAAGGCTGCTACCAAGAAGACGGCTGTGCGCCGCAAGCCTGCTCCGGAGCCGGAGGAGGAGTTTGAGGACGACGAGCTTCCTGACTTCGATCTGGAAGATGATCCGTGGGAGTGACGGTTCTACTCCTAAGTGCTCTGTTGACGTGCGCCCTCCTTATGTGGGAGGGCATGTATGCTGAGAAGGGGAATGTGTCTAGGCTAGCCAAGGATGGCAGCCTAGCTGCCTTACATGAATGGAGGGAGGAACGTATTGAATAAGAAATATAAAGTGTTTACATATGGGACGTTGATGCCTCAGGATGAGGCTGGCAACTTCAAGGAGCCCACTAGCTTCATCTTAGGCTACGAGATGTACAACTACCACAACCATTATCCTTACATTGTCAAGAGTGAAGACAAAGAGGCCATGGTGGTTGGGCATGTGCTGGAAGCCGACGAGGCCGACCTCGCGTGGATGGACTCCTATGAGGGAGTGGACAGGGGACTGTATGTTAGGGAAGAGACGGAGGTGCATAACATCAAGGATGGAGAGGCAGAGCAAGAGATGGCACAGGTGTATGTGTCAGGAGGCCATCTGCCCCACAGGGTGGTATCAGGGGATTGGACGAGGAAAGGAGAGTAATGAGCGATAAGTATTTGCCCACAGCCTACCAACAGGTCATTGCCAAGAGCCGCTATTCACGGTGGATCGAAGAGGAGGGCCGGCGGGAGACTTGGAAGGAAACAGTGCGTAGGTACATAGATAACATCGTAGTGCCCAAGCTCGAAGGGAAGGCGTATGAGGAAACAATCAAAGAGATTGAAGATGCCATCCTTAATCTAGAAGTGATGCCATCGATGCGGGCGATGATGGTGGCGGGCCCTGCTGGGGAAAGAGATAACATGTCTCTGTACAACTGCAGCTTCGTAGCAGTCGATAGCCCTAGGGCTTTTGATGAAATCCTATACATCTTAACTTGTGGCACTGGTGTAGGGTTCTCGTGCGAGAGTAAGTATGTGAACAAACTGCCTGATGTGGCCGAAGAGTTTCACGACACAGACACCACCATTGTTGTAGCTGACAGCAGGATTGGATGGGCCAGCGCTTTCAGGGAACTAATCAGCCTGCTGTACTCAGGCAAGGTGCCCAAGATCGATGTGACTAAAGTCAGGGCTAAGGGGGAGAGGCTCAAGACATTCGGAGGCAGGGCCTCTGGGCCCCAGCCCCTCATCGACCTGTTCGACTACGCTGTGCGTATGTTCAAGGGGGCTGCTGGAAGGAAGCTAACAGACAGGGAAGTGCATGGAATTGTGTGCAAGGTTGGAGAGGTGGTGGTTGTAGGAGGCGTACGCCGTTCCGCTCTCATCAGCCTGTCTGATCTTAACTCTGATAGGATGCGTGCGGCCAAGAGCGGGGAGTGGAGACAGAAGCATCCTGAGTATGCCTTGGCAAACAACAGCGCGGTGTATGATGAGAAGCCAACAGTTGGTGCATTTTTAGAGGAGTGGTCCTCACTGTATGAGAGCAAATCAGGTGAGCGAGGAATCTACTATAGACAAGGAATTAAAAATAAAACTGAGCGCGGAGGTCGTAGGGATTCAGATCAAATCGTTGGCACTAATCCATGCAGTGAGATTGCTCTCCGATCAGCAGGACTATGCAACCTTACAGAAGTTGTCGTCCGACCTGACGATGATGCTGAATCACTGCGTAGAAAGGTTCGGATTGCAGCAATACTCGGAACTATTCAGGCTACCTATACAGACTTCCGATATGTGCGAAACATCTGGAAGCGGAACGCAGAGGAAGAGCGCCTGCTAGGAGTTAGCCTGACAGGCATCTATGACCATCCTGTGCTAGGAGGAGATGACAACGACGCTGGGATGTGTCACAAGCTGTTCGGAGATGAGGACATCCGTCTGCCTGATATTCTAGAAGAGCTTAAGGAACTTGCTGTGGAGGTCAACAAGGAATGGGCGAACAAGCTGGGTATTAACCAAGCAGCTGCAGTCACATGTGTGAAGCCAAGCGGTACGGTGAGCCAGCTCGTTAACAGCGCTAGCGGCATCCATCCTCGACACAGCCTCTACTACATCCGCAGCATTCGTCAGGACAACAAGGACCCCATGACCCAGTTTTTGAAGGACCAAGGGATTCCTAACGAGCCTTGTGTTATGAAGGGCGACACGACCACGGTCTTTTACTTCCCTATGAAGAGCCCAGAAGGCGCTGTTACAAGGGAGCGCGTGTCTCCTAGGGAGCATCTAAACTTGTGGCAGATATATGACACACACTGGGCAGAGCATCAGGTGTCCATCACTGTTAGTGTAGCAGAAGAACAGTGGGTGGACACAGCAGCGTGGGTGTATGACAACTTCGACACCCTCTCTGGTGTGAGTTTCCTGCCCCATGATGGAGGCAGCTACAAGCAGGCCCCCTATCAGGAGGTGGGGAAGGAGGAGTATGAGGCTCTGCTGGCCAAGATGCCTAAGGAGCTAGACTGGGATAGGTTGTCTGACTATGAGAAGGAGGACAACACTACAGGAAGCAGGGAATTGGCCTGCGTTGGCTTGTCGTGCGAGATCGTTTACTAAGGAGAATACATATGAACATCTTCAATCTGTTTGATAAGAACAAAGATCGTAAGGATCTGTGGCGGGCCACCTTCGGTGATGCCTACTATCAGAACAGGGACTATGACAGCGCTCTGAAAGATGCCTTGGAGGCGGCTGACGAAGCGCTCGAAGCTTATGACGATAAGTTCTCGTGATCTGAAGTATGTGGCGCGGGCGTTGGAGGCTAGCACAGCCTCCGACGTTCCTCGCACCAAGCTGGGAGCAGTGATTGTCAATGGTAAAAGAACTATGGCAGAAGCTTGTAACATCTCTAAGACACATCCGTTACAGGCACACTACAATCAAGCTGTGGGTAATGACAGGCCACGGCATCAGCTACATGCAGAAGTTCACGCTATCCTCAGAGCAGGATTTGACAATGTTAAAGGAGCTACTATCTATGTCGCCCGTTATGATCGAAGGGGAAGACTTGCAGAAGCTGCACCGTGCAGGGCTTGCTCACGTGCTCTACGAGATGCGGGAATCTCCCGTGTTGTCTACACCACAGCAGGAGGAATTAAAAGCTATGCACGAGGCGTGGAATGACAAAGACTAGGAAAGTGTTCGGACCGCTTTTGCCCTTCATTGGTTGGGGCGAGATTAAGGAAGCAGGAGTGGAGGCCTTGGCGGAGGACCTGCCCGACATGTTTGAAGAGGACAGGCGCTATAAGGCTTTCCATTTTGAGTGGCTTGGACGCATTACCGTCTACCTGCCCTCAGTAGAAGAGATTGGTACAGAGGTGTAGCATGCAAGAAGAAAGGAAGGAACGAGAAGAGCCCAAGAAGTGGAAGCACGAGAAGGCTGTTCCTTATAAGAGAGAACAACGCAACTGGCGTAAGCTGGTGGAGGAAGAAGAGGATGAGTGATACAGACAAAGACAGCATGTTAATTAGCCTAAAAGAATACAAGGCGCTGCTGGATGACAGTGAGATGCTCCGAGCATTGTATGCAGCAGGAGTGCAGAATTGGCAAGGTTACGACTTTGCCCTAGAGCAGATGGAAGGAGATGTATGAACGAAATTCTGGAAGACTTTATCTACAGCCTAGAAGTTATGAGCACCAAGGACTTGTCGGCCCACGGGCTTGATGATGTATGGCTGGCAGAGCTTACAGATGAGGAGCTAATTGCCTTCATCCATGAGGCCATCTCCCGTCTACCAGAAGACGATGACACAATGTTCAGTGATTGGCCTGAGGAAATCTACGAAGAGGAACAGGAGTATGACGAGCCATAAGCACCTGCGTCCTCTGTTAGATCTTGATTCGTTCATCTACGGATCGGGATTCTCTGCAGATGGAGCTGTAGTCAAGGGCTTTATAGAGACTATAGGCTGCGATAAAGATAAGGCCAAGGAACTGGCATCAGAAGAGGACTACCTGCACCATGCCCTAGGCAATCTCAAGCAAGCTATAGTGACAAACCTAGAGCCCTTCAATGAAAGCGAGGCTCTCATCTATCTGACAGGGCACGGCAACTACAGGGAAGAGGTTGCAACCATCGCTCCCTACAAGGGCAACAGGGACAGCTCACACAAACCTAAGTATTACAAAGAGCTTAGGAATTATGCTACAGAGGTGTGGGGAGCGCAGGTGATTGACGGGATGGAGGCAGACGATGCTGTCAGCATGGAGCAATGGGCTAACAAGGACAAGTCCACCATCATTGTCAGCATCGACAAGGACCTAGACAACACCCCCGGATGGCACTTCCGCCCCAACAGGGATGAGCTGTACTACGTCACCAAGGCTGAGGCTGACAGGAACTTCTGGATGCAGGTGGCCACAGGTGATGCTACAGATAACATCAAAGGTCTGTACAGGATTGGCACCAAAACTGTGTGGGAGGAGTGGAACAAACACCACGACTTGGAGAAGTTTAAGGATTGGGTGAAGCGAGGCTACGAGAAGCAGTACAAACAGGAGGCTGAGTATGCCCTCTGGGAGAACGCGACATTGGTGTGGATGCTGAGAGAGCCTTGGATCAACTGGGATGGAAGCAACATTAAGGAGGCTACACATGGCAAGGAAGAAAGCTACGAAGAAGGCAGTTAAGAAGGGAAGGGCAAGGACACCTCCCTTCAAGAACTACCCTGAATGGAGTGAGGCTCGATTCTTCGGCTTCCTCAGGAGCGCTCTACGTAGCGCCAGCTCCAAGTGGCCTCCTAAGTACCAATGCCTTAACAATGCCACACGCCCCTACGTGGGGCCTGACAAGCGGCGAAAGAAAGAGAGGCAGTGTGCCCATTGCAAGGGGTGGTTTGCCACTACGCAAACACAGGCTGATCACATTGTGCCCGTAGGCAGCCTGAAGACTTGGGAAGATTTAGTTCCCTTTACACAAAGACTGTTCTGTCCTATCGAGGGGTTTCAATGCCTCTGCACAGAATGCCATAACAAAAAAACACAAGAGGAGAAAAAGAAAGCATGACGGATGAGCCAATTGTAGTAGACGACATTAATGAAACTGATGTGTACGTTGCCACGCTAGAGCTGCGCTCTGTGGGCAGCAGCAAGAATATCTTCCCTAAGCTGAAGTGGAGCCACATGTTCTCAGAGGAGCCCTCCACTGTGCCCTACGCCTTTCAGGCTGTGCTGGCAATCGCACAGAGGATAGGAGCTGTAGTGCAGGAGCAGGATGTTGATGAAGAGGTGCCGGACAATCTGGCCGATGAGGGGGAGGTAGTGAAGAAGCTGGACCAAATCCTCAAGGAGGCTAGGAACGAAGGCAATGACACACTCCACTAATAGCCGGGTGCTCGTAGTAGATGTGGAGACAGCTCCTAACCTAGCATGGGTGTGGCAGTTGTTTGATGCCAACGTCAGTCTCAATCAGCTGGTGCAAAGCGGAGGCATTCTTAGCTGGTCTGCCAAGTGGCATGAAGAGCCCTACACATACTTCGACTCTGTGTGGACTAACGATGCTGAGGGCATGATGAGCAATCTGTGGGTGCTGATGGATGATGCTGATGCCGTGGTTGGGTGGAACTCAAACAGGTTTGACATTCGCCACATCAATGCTGAGTTTGCCAAACAGGGATGGGGCCCGCCCTCTCCGTACAAGAAGATTGACCTGATGCAGACTGTCCGCAGGCACATGAAGTTTCCAAGCAACAAGCTCGACTACGTATCCCAAGCATTGGGCGTAGGCAGGAAGCTTGAGACAGGGGGCTTTGAGCTTTGGACTGATGTTATGTCAGGCAATAAAAAAGCCCAGCGTCTTATGCAGGACTACAATGTCCAAGACGTTGAGCTGACGGAGATGGTGTATGACAAGCTAAGGGCTTGGATTGCTCCAGCCGTTAACAAAAGCATTGAACAGGGACATGTGTGCCCAGAGTGCGGCAGCCGTCACCTACAGTCACGAGGCTACAGGTATAACGTATCTGCCAAGTACAAGCGCTGGCACTGCCAGAGCTGCGGGAGCTGGAGCCAGAGCGTCACAGGCGAGAAGCTCGACAGGACTCAGATGCTTAAGAAGGAGACAATTTAATGGGTGAAGTTGTGGATGCTGTCCCCCGCTTTGCACGACGCACAGCGGAGGCAGCTATTGACAAATGGGACAGGGCCGCAACCGTAGCTTGTATGAAACGGATGGGCCCTGAGTATGAAAAGGAAGTGGTGAAACAGATTGAGAAAATAGTTATGGAACGAAACACTCAGCCGCCTTCCCCAGAGTAGTAGTCCCAACATTCCCTAAGGCTGTCGTAGCTTGACAGCAGCTCAGGGTATTTGGTTGCAAGTTCGTTAGTAAAGAGGCGAAGGGCTCGTTGGCTTGTGTCAGCGGGCCCTTCTATTTCATAAGCCTGCCTATCTATAAACGCTGAGGCAGGGCAAAACATATCAGCGACGGGTCTTGCTTGCCGCTTCCCTATAGAGCTGCAGCTCGTCAGGGCTAATGCTGCAGTCAGAAGCAATAGGCATGTTAGCTTGTTCATCAAGACGCTCCCGTATAGTGCGTAGTTCCTGCTCCAATCGAGCAGCATCCCTCTCCGCCTGCTGCACTACAGGCAATCTCTCATTAACAGAATCAACAACAGAAGCAGCATAGGTGCTCTCGCATCTATCCACTCCCCTGTTATACCAATGGTATGTCCACAACACCTGCAGCAGAACAACCAGCCCAATCAAGGGCCAGTTGATCCCTGTAAGCCTAGTTAGGATGCTCGTTGGAAACATCGTAAGCCTCCTTCATCTCTTTCTGTATGGAGGGCTGCCGTAGGTTGCTGTACACAAAGGCAGCGAATGACAGCCCTGCAGCAATCATGATGAGCGTGCCATCCTTCCATTCCTCAAGCACCCTCTTCCACTCTGAGGGAGCAGCCAGCCACCACACCTGCAGCATGCCTGCTGCTAGGATGAGCTGATTGGAGCGCTTCTTAAGAGCAACCCTCCAGCTTGTGAGCTTACGTTTCATCGCGCAAACACCTCCACAATCTTTGTGATGATTCCGCCAAAGGCGGCGGAGAGTGTAAGCAGGAGGACGAGCATGCTCTTGCCTCCCGCACTGGATGAGACAGCCTTCACTAGCACATCTATCTTATCTTCCATGCGGGTGCTCTGCTTCTTAACCTCGTCCACACTCTTCTCTAGAGCATCCAATCTGCTTTCCATCTGTCCGAATTTTATAGCCTGATCTATGTCCATAATCACATCTGGAACGTAGGTGGTCTGTCTGCATCTGTAGGCATGCCCACTGATACAGTGCCTGTCCTTACCGGACCGAAGGACCAACCGCCCAGCCCTCCGCCTAGGAAGGGGGAGCCTCCCCCGGTCTGCGGAACATTCATGTAGTTACCTTCACCGCCCACGTTGTAGCTCTCCTCTACCAAATCTGCTAGGTCGTTCTTGTCCAGCCAGTTGCGGATTCCCTCCGGCAGCTTGTCCCTGAAGGTGCGGGCCAGCCATGCCCCCAACTTGCCCAATCCAGGAAACACCGTATTGAGGATAGACTTGGCCACTTGCTGTGTGTTCCATGTGCCTGTGTTCTGTCTGTAGAAGTCTCCCGGAAGAACGACCTCTGTCACTGCGTCCAGAAACTGCATGACATCAAAGCCTCCTGTTCGTCCGTTGAACCCTGCCCCCTGTCCTATCTGGTTGACTAGGGAAGACACTCCGTTGATGATGTGGCTTAGGGGGTTTGTGGAAGAGACACCTCCCGGAGTGCTGACAAAACCCTGAGCCGCCAGCTGGGTATCTGACAGACCGAAATTGCCAGAGCCTGCGAAGCCGGGGTCACCGGGGAACAGGGGACCAGAGTCAATACCGCCCCCCACTACCGGAGGGTTGACAGGCTCTGGCCTGTGGTTGGGATCGTGCGGATGGATGTCAACTACAACATCATCGCCCGGATTGGCGGGGTCTCCCGGCACAATGGGGATGAAGGGATTGGCTCCTCCCTGCATAGCCCCGCTGTCTGCCAGAGAAAACTGAGCAGGAGCCATGGCTGTCCTGTTCTCCCAAAACCTAGCAGCAGGATCGGCATATGCGCTGGGAGGCAGCGCTGTAGAAGCAGGAGCAAAGCTCCAATTCTGCCTGATGTTGCTCCCCCCAAAGGGTGAGATGTCATACCAAGCCTCTGCTGGATTGGGCACCCCTGTAGGCTGCGCTACAACAGCCTGCCCCCCGAAGGGGGTGGCTGCTGTGTTGTACACAGTGTTGGGATTGCCGTTGTTGGCTAGGAACGGAGTGTTAGCCTGAGCCATTGGTTGAATAAATTCCTGCGTGGTTGCCATCACTTCTTCTCCTCTAGTTTCATGGCTCTAATCCTTCTTCTAACTTCCCTAGCCTGACGCTTCCATTCCCTCTCTGCTTCCTTCCTGTCTTCTTCTGGTAGGTCTGCGAACAAGGGAGGAGAATCAATCTTACGTGACGACAGCAGGGTGCTGCGTCTGCGTGCCCAGTCGTTGCTCTCTGTTGTGTAAGCCCTTCGGCGAATGTTTCCTATGGAAGCAGCATCTAGGAAGCTGAGGCTGTCCTCAATCTTTCCAGCAGACATGCCTGAGTCTCTGAGGGCATGATACATCTTGCCTAGCTCTTCTGTGAGAGCGCGCTCTCTTTCCTGCTCCTGCATGAAGGTTTTGAATCCAGCCTCTGGCCCGGAAGCGGCGATGGAATCTCCAATACGCCTGTCTGCATCCCTCCGGAAGTTTGCCAGTTCCCTGCTCTTGCCCGTCAAGGCTGCCTCTGGATTGACAGTGATGAGCCTGTGCCTTGACACAGCAGCTGTGGCAGCAACAATTGCAGCAGCGTCGTTGTCCACCTCTGTAGGAGTTTTGTTCCTAGGGTCGAAGTAGTTCATCAAACCAGCAGGGGTGATCAGGTCTCCCACTGTTAGGAGGTAGTCCATAATCTCATAGCCCTTGGGCACTATGTTGGCCTGCCTCTTGAGCCACTCCGTGACGACAGGGAAGGAGCGTTCAAGCTGTGTGTCGGTGCCTCCCCTCCTGATGTGGTCGATGGTTGCTCCGAAGAAGCGGTTGGCCACCACCAAATCGTAGAAGCCCCGCAGGCTTTGTTCTGTCATTTGCTCAGGGCTGTCTGCCCGCATGATGGCGCGGAGGATGTCGAAGGCAGGTCCAAACTGATCTGTCCTAGAGACTAGGAAGTATTGCCTATGTCCCTGATCATTGGTGCCTACGTAGAAGAGGTCTCCATACTTGCCCTCATCAAACATAAGCTCCCTGTCCCGTTCCATCTGCTCCTTCTCTTCATCATTCATAAGAGCTTCTGACAGCAGACGCAGGCCTGTAAGAGCTGTGCCCCATACAACAGCCTGTCCTCCAACCTTCCTGCCAGCATCAATAGCAGCAATCCTCTTAGCCTCAGGAGTCTTGGCATCAAAGGCCATCTTAATACTCTGCCCTGTGTGCTGCATGCTCTTGCCCAGCACACGGAACACGCTGGCAAAGTATGGGAGGTAGAATGTGAGGCCCGAACGCTCCAACATCTTAACAAGTCCCGGCACATTGTCCATTGAGACGGTGGCATCCCTCATAAACTGAGCTGCCTCTCGCTGTATCTGTGCATTGGTCACATCATCACCATTGGCCCTGTAGTAGGACTCTAGGAAATCCATGCGCTCCAGCATAACGGGCAGCTTAATCCAAGTGTCAGCCAATGAGTAGGCCTCAACTAGGGTTTGCCATCCACGGTCTTTGCTCCAGTCTTTGGCTCTCTTCAATGTCTGCAGCATGCCGCTGACATCATCCACTGTAGACATCTCTTCCAGCAGCCTGTTCACCAGCTTGCGGGGAGCCCTTCGCAGTTCCTGCGTCACGGCGTTATCGAAGGCCCCGCTCTGCAAGGCCAGCTGATGTGCGGCGCTCAGGTCAGCAGAGATAACCCTCCCTTTGGGATCAACCTGATGGGCCAGATGCTCCATAGCAACCTTAACTCCTGTCACTAAATGCTGGGGCTTGACAAAGCCTGCCAGCACCGGGGCCGCGAAGCTACCAGCTAAGTTCATCAGAGTGTAGTCGGGACGAGTGACAATCTTCATGCCCTTCTGTATACCTGCCGCACCTGTCCAAGCTCTGCCAACCTTGTGCTCCATCCACCTGCGAGCCATGGTGGGGTTAACTCCTGTCACAGCCAGAGTTTCAGCCATATCAGAGAACATGGTGCTATAGTCTGCGAGGCGCTGAGCCATCTCCCTCGTGGTGTACATGCCGTTCAGTCTGCCAAAGGAAGGCCCCTGCAGCTGATGTACAAACCTCTCATTGCCTGCCCTGCTCCTGTCAGCAGCAGAGATGACGGCTTCGCCGTAGGCTTCATCAGCCAAGCGGTTGAAGAAGTTCAGACGAGACGCCAGCTCCCCCTGCCGGGTGAGGGTGGCGTTGATGAGAGAAGGGATGTCCCTAATCTGTCCGTACAGCTCAGCTATAGGCGACGGCAGATCAGCGCGGTGCTGCAGGATGGTGGTGTCGATGCCCCGCACACGTGCGTATCTAGCCATAGGCCCCTGTAGAGGGACGTTGTTAAGTAGGCCACGAATGACAGCATCGGCCTCTCGGCGTAGGATGTTGGCTCCTGTGTCTCCATCATCTGTGCGGAACTCCGGGTCCTGCAGGACGGACACATGCTCAGCCACAGCGTCCTCCATGAAGGAGCGGTAGCTATCTATATCCAGAGTGCCGTTGTTTTCCTCCCTCATCATAGTAGCAAGGTCTGCCGAGCGAATGTCGTGAGGCATCCACCTGTCGTACAGCGCAGCAACATCCTTCAGGTCTAGGGCAGCCAACAGCTCCGGATCGGTGACAGCAACATCGTTCTCCATTACAAAGCGGAGGGCATTGTCATACACCTGATATAGGCTCTTGATGTTAGCTGGAACTTCCTTCCCTTCTGCCAGAGCCTTCCAGCCCTGTGCCCCTGCATTAAGCACAGCGTCTACATACTGCTTGCCTGCCTCTCCTTGGAAAGCTGCATACACATTGGTCAGGTAGCGATACTTATTCCTATCCATGTAGTCGTACAGCTGCCACTCCTCATTGGTGAGGGGCTGGCTCTCCGCATACTTAAGACGGGCTGAGATGATGCTGTCAGTCATCTTGTTGATGTCCTGAATAGCATCTGCTAAAGGAGCTAGGTCCGGGTACTGCTGTACCAGCCGTGCAATCTGCTTGTCCTTAACAGAATCCGAAGGAAGCTCGGCAATAGCATTCAGCCTATCCAAAATCATATTGTTGAAGCGCTCACGCTTTTCCCGGACAGTGCCCTTCTCACCAGCCAAAGCTTTATCGGCGGCCCTGTTTAGAGCAGGACCAACTCGGTGGTAGCGATGCACTGCTGTCTGGTAGATGGCGTCACGCTCGTAGTTGGCCTCTTGGAACAGGCGACCAATGCCCTCCCCTACGGAGCCGTGTACAGTGAAAGCATCCTTAGCCAAAGCACTCAGAGCATCACTCCTAGTGCGGACATATGGGCCCTTGTATAGATCGGGAGCAGCAGGCTGTGCTCCTGCGGCTTCCTGAGCACGGCCCTCAAAGGCCGGGCCCTCAACAACATCGGGAGACAGGGGCCCCTCTACATTCTCAGCACCATTCATCCATTGCACATTGGCAGGAATTTCAGACACCCCTCGTTCTGCTGCAACAGCAACACGAGTGTTTCCATCTACAATGTAGGGCTCGCCCCTGTGGTTGACACGCACATCAATAGGCCTGTCGGTACGGAAGCCGTCACTCTCGACAGCTGCTAGGAGTCCTTCATACTGAGCGTCTCCCGGACCCCTGCTCTCAGCGATAGTTCCGGGAATGGTTTGCAGAAGCTCCACAGGAAGCATGACGTTCTCTGCTGTCCTAGTGGCTGTTCCTTCCACCATAGCTTGTGCTGTAGCTAGCCCAGAGTCCTGAGCCATCTGCTCAGCCTCAGCCTGCATGGCAGACACTTCGGGAGACGCCTGCTCTCTGCTAACAACACCCGGAGCCCTCACCCCTGCCTCACTCTCAGCAACGCCATAGATGGTTTCATTGGCGTAGTGGGCTAGGTCATTCAGGTTTAGATCATCACTGCCTGTAAACTCCTTCCACTTCCTGCGAGCAGCAGACACCAAGCCCCTGATAGGAGCCCAGCTCCTGCCCCCAGCTTCAATGGCATTGTTGATTGCGTAGGCAATGATTTCATCTTCATACCTAGCAGGGTCTGTAGCCTTATCAATCCCACGAGCAGCAACAGCTTCCCTAGCAGCAACAGCTGTGGGGTGTGTAGCTGTTTCCAGCTGCTCAATAAGACGCCGGCGTGGGGCATCCTCCAGCAACACCCTAGCCTTGCTTACAGCATCTGGGTTTTGTGACGAACGAGCGGCATGGTTGGTTTCATGAGCCAGCACGCTGTTAAACAGCACACCAACAACATCCCCCTCAGGGAGCTGAGCAGCATTGATGTACATGCGCTCCCCATCGTAGTAGCCCTGAGAGGTTTCTGATGCTCCCGGCACTGTAGCCATAACATCTGGGTCTACAATGGACAGCTTGCCATCCTCAAGCATAGCTGCAGCAGCAAGGGCTGTGCGGTCATTGCCCTTACGCACACGCCCGGCCAGAGCACGAAGAACATCTCCTGCACTCCTGCCCTCTCCTGCTGCCGCCTCTCCTTCCTGTGCCCTTCCATAGCGGGACATAAGAGCCTCTCGTCTGTCTGCAGGCACGGGGGCTGGGGCCCCTTCCTCAGAAGCAGCCTCTGCCTCTGTGGCTACAGGAGCCTCTGTGGCGGCCTGTGAGGGCCGTGCGGGCCTCCCCCCTAGACGGCTGCGGAGACCAGCAGGCCCAGCCGCAGAAGTCCTCCTAGGAGCTTCTGGGGGCAATGTCTCCAGAGTGGGTTCTGGGTTAGCGGCGTCCCACTCAGCGCGGGCATCAGCAATGATGGCCCGTAGCTCTTCATCTGAGGCACCCTCATTGTTCCTCATCACTTCCTGCAGGTGAGCCCTACGACGGCGCGTGTGCTGGCCCCTAGCTGTGCCTAGACGCTTGCGAGCTTCAGCATCTCCTCGCTCCCGCTCCTCACGGATGAAGGCCTCTGCCTCAGACAGGGCAGCTTCCTGCTCCATGTCCGCATCCATAGAGGATGCCTCTGCCTCCTGCTGTGCAAGGAGCTGAGCAGCCTGACGCTCTGCGTCGGCTAGCAGAGCCTCCTGCGACGGGGAGGCGTTAGGAGCCCTGCCCGGCTGCTGGCCTGTAATCCTTCCCCGGCTGTCCCTAAGCCTTGCTGACCTAGATTCATCAAGCCCCTCTGGCCTAGGGGCGGACACAGCCTCCGCTTGGGCTGGGTCTGAGGGCTGCATAGCCAGAAGCCTTCTGTTAGCGATCTCCCTCTCATCCGCAGACAGCTCCCGTACAGAGCTGGCAGGCTGCTCGGGACGGGGAGGCGCTTGTATACCGGACAGAGCCAGTCTAATGGCCTCTTCCTCGGCGTTCTCTTCGACAGTACGCAGGCCTTCCGGCCGTAGCGGGTCAGAATCGTACAGCCCGCCATCCTCAGGATCAGCGCGAGAGGGGTCTGGTCCCGTCGGTACAGCTGTCTCCGCCTCAGCAGCCGCAGCAGCTTCTGCCTCGCTCCTGCGCAACGCCTCAAGAGAGTCGAGCACATCAGCAACATCCTCAATCCTCTGTCCGCGCCTATCAAGCTCTGTCCTGCCCTGAACATAGGCCATGCCTCCAGCAAGGGGAGCCCCTGCCAGAGCTTCTAGCGTTCCGCTAGCTAGGGCTGTAGAACCAATGTCCTCTACAGCAGCCTCTCCGCCAGCAACAGCTCCTAGGTCCTCAGCAATAGACTCAGCAGCACCCTGTAGAAACTCACCCCCACTCTCTCGCAGGGTAGCACCTCTAACCTGCTGTCCCAGAGTTGCTGTACGAGCACCGGCAATGCCTGCTCCAGCACGAGAGAACACATCCAGCTGGTAGAGAGGAGCAGCCGCTGCGCTGGCAGCAATGGTGTTCTGCCTAGCAATGGAGGCAACAGCCCTCTTGGCTGCCTCAATGTCTCCCCCCAGCCTCTCTGCCATCTGAGCAATCTCTGGATTCATCCACGCTTCGTGGGCCTCCAGATTGAGGATTGCTTCCTCAGCAGCATTAGCATTTGTCTGGGCAATGTTGTATGCGACGGCGACGTTGGTGCTTGCCTGAGCTAGGCGAGGAGCTGCTCCTGCTGCTCGCAAAGCCCCTGCTCCGCCGAAGGCCTGAGCAGCATATGCCCCTGCCTCTGGCAGCACACCAGAAGCCAAAGCATGCACGCCTTGTGGCGTGGCCAGCTGCCGCAGCATTGGGAACATCCCCTCCTCAGTGGCTTCTCCCAGCGCGCGCTGTGCTGCCTGAAGCTCTGGAGAAGTGCTCTCTGAAACAGCACGGCCCCTATCCCGCATCCAATCAGCTGCTGTGTTGAAGGGGCTGATACGGCGGATGTCCTCTGTAGAAGGAAGACCAGCAGCAGCCCTCTCAGCCTCAATTTGCTCCCTACGGAGAGCCCTCTCCCTAGCCTCCTGCCGAGCAGCCTCGGCCCTGTCTCCCCGGACAAGGGGCAGCCCTACACGCTCACCAATGTTGGCGAGGCCTGTGGTCATTCCTAGGTTGATGTCCTCTAGGGTTTCGCCAAGGCTGCCCAGCTGTCCCCTTACGGAGTAGAAGTCCTCAGCACTGCCTGAGCCTAGGTCTAGGGCATTAGGATCGATGGAGGCAGCATCCACTAAATCTGCTGCGCTCTGGATGATACGCCCGCCAAAGCTTTTAAGGGGGTCTAGCTGTGTGTCTCGCACACGGCGATAACCCTCTGCTATGTTGTCCATAGCAAAAGGATTGAGGGAGCGTTCTTCCTCCTCTAAGATGACAGGCTCTTCTAGGAAGGGGGTTTCCTCCTGCAGGCTTTGTCTAAGAAGCTCTTCTTCCTCCGCTTCCAGCAGCAGTCGTTCCCTGTTCTGCTGTGCCCACAAGTCATAGGCCTTGGCCCGGTTTTGCCTTCTCGCCATTGTATTCCTCTACTTCCTGTTCCAGCCTTCCATCCCCGCCTCTCGCCGCTGGGCCCCTAGGCCCAAGGTGCGACGGAAGGTGTCGGCAACATCCTTGCCCTCCCTAGTAGCCGAACGCAGCGCGGCGTGTGCCATCTGCTGCACCTCCTCCATGGAGAAGATAGGATCGCCCCCTGCTTGGGCCGTTGTGTAAGACTCCACCAAATCGGAGAAGTCGTTTATAAGCTCGTTAGCTGCTTGTCCTGTGCTGATTCCCGCAGCTCCTCCCACAGCCTCATTACGCTCGCGCATAATGCGCAGTCGCTCGTCCTCCTGAGACAGCCTGCGGGCAGAGGCTGCTGCCTCTCGTGCATGCTTCTCTCTGGCCATCTGCCTGTCCTCTAGGACAAAAGGATCGCGGGCGTAGGGATCTCCCACAGGGTTACCAAAAGCATCCACATCCTGCTGCATAGTGTCGGAAATACCCCTAGTGTCTGAGACAACCCCCTCCTTCTCCTTTCTACGAAGTTTGGAGCGGTAGGTTTCCAGTTCCTTCTTGTGGTCTTGGCGCATGCGCTCAAGCTCCTTCTGCATCCGCAGCTGCCTTTCCTCCTTCAGCCTCTCAAGGCCGAAGTCGGAGATGCCCATTAGAAAACCTTCCCAGTTCATTAGATGCCTCCTGCCATTTGATCAAGGCCCATAGCCGGCTGCCCTCCTCCCATCTGGGGCTGCTCTTGTGGCATGCCTCCAGCTGCCTGCTCCATAGGAGCGCCGGCATTAGGATCAGGCTGTGTTTCTCCCTGAGCCAAGCCCTTAATCATCTCCAGCACTTCCTGCTCAATCATACCAGAGGCCTCTTCGCCCAGCCCCAGCTTCTCAATGATGTAATCAGAGATGCCGTCAACAAAGCCTCCGGGAGCCAGCATGACACGAGGATCGAAGTTGGTTTCTTGTGACAGTACCTCGCTCAGCTGAGCCACCATCTGTACAATAAACTGAGCAATCACTACAATGGGATCGCCGCTCTGCTGTACAGCCTTGCGCAGGGTGTCCATGCCGCCTTCCTCAAGGAGCTCTACCCCCAAGAGGAATACATACTCAGCTAGGTCCTCATCAACAGGAATCTCTGTCATGGCCTGCTCATTAAGCTCTGGGTCCGGGTTGGGCCCGGCTAGTTGTGTTAGATCAATCGGCATCGTCATCCCACCTCGGGCGTGTTGGTACATCTACTGCTGGTGTGTTGGTAAATCCGGGAGTGCGTCTATGCTGTACGCTGAATTGGCCGTAAGTGTCTAGGCCCATACGCTGTCGCTGCTTGTCCTTCTGTTGATAGAAGTCATCCAGCTGCTTCTCAAAATCAAGGGTGCGCCTATCCTCTGTGCCCTTAAGGGCAGCCAAAGCCAAGGCCCACTCATGGCTCTGTGCAGATTGCTTGTCTTCTCTGCGGGCAGAGGCCGCTCCGCCAATGCCTGCCATAACTCCTCCAAGCAGATCACCCCAGCCCGAGCCTGAGCTGAAGTATTTGCTGATTCCCTTTCCTACGCTAGACCAAAAGGCCATCACTCATCTCCTTGGTTCTGGAAGTAGTTGGGGAAGTAGCGGCTCAGCACATCAACAAAGTTGGTGGTAAAGAACTCGCTCATCCCTGAAATAATATCAGGCGTAAACACTTCCGGGTTTTCAATAGCCTGCTGTGCAATGTAGTTCATAAGATTGGAAGCACTGTTGATTGGCATGGTGGCCAGCTGTGCGTTGAAGTCTCGCGTGAAAGCTTCACTTGCCAGCCAGTCTTGCACCTCAGCCATGGTGAGCTGTTGGTCCCTGTCCAGCTGATTCTGTGTAGCAGTCCATTCACGCTGCGCTCGTGCTCTCTCTTCAGCTAGGTTCTCCATAGTAATCTGCTGCTGTCGCTGCAGGTCTGCTTCCTGACTCTGCCACTGCCTGCCCTCTCGCTGGTCGAAGGTGTTTTGGGCCATACCCACCAGAGGCATAGCTGTCTCCAGAGCTGCCCGCTGGGAGGCTCCTGCAGAGATGGAGCTGTTCATAAGACCTCTGGCAGCCGCATGCTCCAGCCCGGAGGTACGAGCGTTGCGCATCAGGGCATTGTCTGAGTCCAGCACCTGTCCAAGATAGTCCAGACCAATCTGGGCCTCATCTCCTGTGGGCATGTAGGTGCGCTGATCCTGCGCCCCCACCACGGAGGTGGGCTGCTGGCCTGCGAGTGGGGCGCTCATAGGAGCCTGCACCCCTCCTGCAGAGGTTGTGGTGGCAGCAAAGGGTGTCACAGGAGCTGGGCCCTGCGGCGGCTGTGCCGGGGCTCCCGGCTGCTGCAAGGCTGCTGTCTCCAGCCGTCTGGGGTTTAGTGTAGCCATTTATTCATTAACTCCTTCTGTCTGTACGAAAAGTCTTACGCTCTGTAGAATGTGATGGGGCTCTGTTCTGGTCTCTCCCGGAGGGGTGATGTTCTCAAGCCTGAGCTTAATGGCTCTTCCCCAATTAGCATGATCTACAATACCCATAACCCTCTCCTGTGTTTTGTACAAGATGTCTGGGTTACGAGGCATAGAGATGTCCTGCACTGTCATGTCGAAGGGCTGGTCAAAGGTGTCCTCAACCCCTGAAGCTCTTAGCCTTAGAGAGGAGTTGCCGTAGCCCATGCCATACAGCACAGCTTTGGTCACTGACAAAAACGTAGGCTCTTCGTTGAACAGGTAGGCTGTTTCTATGAAGTGGGGGAAGGTAGCACCATCAAAGCCCCACCCGTGATCCAGACGGTAGATGGTGTTGTCGGCTGGCAGGTCCTCCACCACCCCTCTAACCCCCTCTTCTGCTTTGCTCCTGTCCCACACAACCAGAACATACTCTGAGCCGTTAACATCAACAGAGCTGCTCCAAGCCAGAGGCACTCGAAGGGCTCCCTCAGACAGGGAGTAACGGCTGATGGTGGGCTGCATTCCGTCAGTGGTGACAGACATGTTCAGCACATTACCGTCACCTAGAAACAGTCGGTATTGGTTCTTGTCCCTAACAGGGAAGGCACACACAGTGCCGCCAAGCTCAAAGCTGGAGCTGTCCTGAATCACTCTGGGAGTTAGCCAAGGGTCCACGGCCCCACTAACTGAGCTGTTGGCAAAATCTCCGTAGGAAGAGGTTTGGTCTAGAGTGCAAACCCCATTCTGGTTAACGTACAGATACACCCCAGCCACAGCTGCTGCGGTGTAGTCATACGCTCCAGCATCAGGGGAGATGGTGCGAAGCTCCACGTCAGCTCCTCCCCCCACAACTCTGCGTATGCTGCTGGGGCCGAACACAATGGTAGAGTCTCCGTACGCCTCCAGCAGGCCTGTGATGTTATCCCCGTTACCAATCTCCACAGCCCCGTCCAAGCCAGAGAAGTTTAGAGGAGAGCCCACAGCTGAGAGCTGCACGCTTCCCTTCTCAAACCCCAGCACGAGCCTCTGCCCTGCGTGGAAAGAGACGTACTTGGGCTGGTCTAGGCTGGAGTCTGTTTGTGTAACCACGTTGCCCCACCAAGCATCATCGTCAGCAATCCTGACATACGCAGCACGGCTCTTGCCTGTGGTGCAATAAGTCATCTCCAGCCCTGCCGTGGCCAAGAAGTTGAAGGTTCCCCACTGATAGTGAGTGTGCTGGCCCTCTCGCAGCCTTCCTGTGCCTGCCAAGTCTGGGACAAACACAGCTGAAATCTCAGCTAGAGGGCTGCCTCCTCCCGCTGTCTCTAGAACAAAGGAGGTGTCAATAACACCGTTCCATCCGTCAGATGCTCCTAGCTGGGCTGGAGACAGATGCAGAATGCCCACGGCATCTCCGTTGTCGAAGCTGCCGCTGTCCACGGAATAGCCTACTACAGAAGCCTCTGCCCATTCAGAGCCGTTAGACAGCCGGACATGGGAAGGGAAGCTCTGTTCTCCTAGCACATACCTAACAGACAGGCTGGCCGGGATGGGGGAGTACCCACGGCTGGCGTGCCCTGCTCTGTCTGCGCTCACTAGACGATAGATGCCTGCCGAGTAGCTGCCGTCATACTCCGTGCTGGAAGGCTCTACAACACCTGTTATGGGGGAGCCCTCTGCCCTATCCACCACATCCCTCCACGTGAGGGAGAAGTAGCCCTGAGGGCTGGAGGAAGCCCTATACCCCATGGGATGCAGCTGTGCTACTCCGTTATTCAGACACTGCACTCTGTAGTAGAAGCCGTCTACAGAGATGAACATACCCAGCTCAACAGCAGGATTGGCCGAAGATACGTCCAGCTCTAAGCAGTCTACAGCAGCAAACGCATCATGTCTGCCGTAATGCACCCCTGCCACAGGCCTAGGTGCTGTTCGCACGAAAGACCTGAGTTCTGCAGCAGCATCAATAATCTGCTCTACATACTCCTCAGCACTAGGGGCAACCTCTCTCCAATCTTCCGCAGGGGACGTGGTGTGGGCTGGGTACAGCCCTGCCCCCGGAGCAGCCGCTTGGTAAGGGATGCCCGGCATAAGAGAGGCCCCCGGCCTAGCAGGCACATACAAACACTGCCCTGAGTCTTGATCCAGAACCTCAGCCACAATGCCCAGCAGAGAGCCTCTCTGTGAGTACAGGTAGGTGCCGGGAACTAGAGAGCCTCCCTCCTCTACTACGAGGGAGATTCTGTACAGATTGGACACGCCCCCGCCGGGGAAGTTGTCAAAGCGCTCAAAGCCGTCAATCCGCTTATATCCCTTGATGGGGCCCACTTCGTAATTAAGACAATCCACGAGCGTGCCGGCGCTGCTGCCCTGAACAGGGGTCACCATATCCAGCCCGCCCTCAAACATAATTACAGTGGATGCATCAGACATTACCAGTGGCCTCTATAAAACTTCACAGTGTCCATCTTCATCTGAGGGAGGTAGTCTCGCATAAGCCACCCCAGCCTCTCCATGTATTTCTTATTGGCCCTAGAGAACAGAGCCCTGTCATTGTTGAAGTCTGCCAGCTCCTTAAGAGCCATCCACACTAGAATCATGTGATGCTTCTCTGGCAGAACAGAGGGCACATCTTCCCACTCTACAAGCTCCTCAGCCCTCTGATCATACTCGAAGGACACGTCATACAAGCCGTCAGGATAGGGATAAAACTGAAGGTCCCCGCTGTTAGTTGTAGACACATAACGAGGGTGGCCTAGGTTGGCGTAGAAGTTGGTGAAGTAGGTTTCGTATTGCCTCCACGGCACCCAAGTTAAAGGAGGAATGTTGGTGGACATGTCGTTGCTGTAGTCAGGATCAAGCACGCTCCTCTGGATAGTGAAGGAGTTGGTGTTGATGTTGTTGAGCTGAGGCAGGAAATGCGCAAAGTCGTAGGTGCCTCTTCCCTCAACTCTGGCAGCACCCTCAAAGAAGCTCAGCCCAGAGGAAGCGTCTAGCAGCTCCCATTGTCGTAGAGCATTTTTGTCAACAACAGTGTCGTAGACAACGCCCACTGTAACCTCTGTGGGAGAATACCCCTCATGGACGGGAAACACGTCATTGACCATGAAGCGCACTCCAGAACTCTGTCCCACCAAGGTGTCCCCTGCCTGAGGCATGTAGGAAGAGTCTGTCAGCACTAGATGAAGGCGGGGCTGTATGGTGACAACCCCGCGCTCATTAGTGAAGAACCAGTCCCTACGCTCCTCAATAAGGTCTTGGTAGGCCCTGCGTACCCATCCCTTCAGCCTGTCGTACAGCACAGTGCGTCCGGGATTATCGAAGGTATCAGGAGCGAGCTTGTCTAGAGCCTGCTTGCTTTCCTCGATACATGTATTGACAAGCGTTAGGTAGTTCAACTAGATTCTCCTGTTAGGCCTGCTGGCTGTGTCGCATGGCCTTGGCCTTCTCCCATTCAATCAGCTCGCCGTCTGTGGGCCATCTCTGGATTTCATCATGGAAGGCCTTACGGCGACGAGCAGACACTGCCCGCTGATCTTCGTTGTTAGTGAACTTGCCGCCCGGAGTTACGGATACAATCTGGAACGGGTAGGAAAGAATCTCCTCTTCCTTAATAACGCCCTCTAGATCCTCTCCGTTCGGTTCCTTGATCTGCCGCCGTACTTTATGCACAGCATCCCGCAGCACGCCGAGGTAAGGGATAGGCAAATCAACACTGATGCCGCGAGGAACGTTAAACATCCGCCCATTAAGGCCCACCTGCACAGGGCTGTTTGCATGGCCCGGAGTAGAGTCTCGGTGAAGCACAACCCGAGCAAACCCCGGCTTAGGCTCAGCGGATAGTCCAGTCTTTTCACGTGAAGATGGCAGAGAGTATCTGGCAATTAGCCGGTCAGCTTCATCGTCAACAGAGCTGATGTGAGGGACATCTCCCTCCTGCTGTCGCTCTGCAATTGCATGGATGAGGTCTTTGCGGGTCCAGTCTCTCTGGGCCTTGATGCCATAGCTCTTCGCTAGAGCGCGAAGGTCGCCGATGGTGGCATCAGTGAATTGAACATCCTGTTCAACATTGGTCTCTGTCATTTTCAATCTCCTGTAAAAGAAAAGGGGGTGCCCCGCTGTGTGGGCAGAGCACCCCCTAGTTTGCTGCTTACAGCACAAGTGATTATAGTGTTGTAAACATTAGCCTGTCAGACAGGCGAGTGCGGCTTAGTCGTTCTTGTACTTACCGCCATTAACCAGCCACTCAGTGTACACCGGGTCTGCCTCTTCCTTCTCACCTAGGAAATAAACAGTGAGCTGGATGTCAACGTCACCATCAGCAACGGAGATGGCCTCAGTCGGGGTTAGTGTGGCGTAGAACGGACCCCACTTAGCGTCGTCCGAAGGATCGACAGTGATGTCAGCTGCGTCACGAGCAACGCCGTTTACGTCCAGAGTGCCTAGGCGACTGGCACCAGCGGTCAGTGGCGGATACTCCCGGCCATCTGCTCGCTTGGTGTTGGGACCAAGGCTCTGTGCCATAGGAGCGACACCTACGTTAAATTCGCCCCCGGTTACAACAGGCTCCCCGGAGATTTTGGTGACAGTTAGCTGCATGCGGTAGGGTGCAACATTCTCACCCAGCGGCACAGCCTCAATCACGTCTGTGGTGGCCAGAGCTTCTCCGTCACGCAGACGGAAGCGGCCTGACACACTCTGCTCGCGGCCCTCATAAAGACCGCGATGACGGATGTCCTTAACCTTTAGATCAGTGGTTGCCATATTTCAGTCCTCCTTATAGTGCGCTGACGGCAGATTCTAGGCGAAGCACCCAAGCTTCATTCAGACGCACGCCTGCGTACCAAGTCTTCCATGCAACAAACCCACGCTGACCTAGCGGATCCTCGTAGCTTTCGCCCATCTTCGGATTCTTCACAGCCACCTTGGCTGCGTCTGCGCCCTTGAGCACAACAGAGCCGAAGGCGTCCTCGCCGAAGATGATTAGCGGGTAGACATCCACATTGGTTCCGTCGTTTAGAACGCCGGCCAGAGTGGTGCCGCCAGCTCCGGGGAAGTAGGTGTAGTGCGGGGCTAGCACAAACCGCAGGTCCTGATACTTACCAATCTCCCGGTCATGCAGCAGCTTAACCTCTGAGTAGTTCTCGCGCGGCACAAAGCCGGTGATGTTGCGAAGGTCCTGCTCAAGGTTGGTGTGACCAATGGCAATGTATGCCGGAGCCACAGGCTGTGTAGCAATCTTGGGAGATGCATTCAGCATCTTGGTGATGGGCTTAGCAAACGCATTCTTCAGCGCGCGCTGGGCCAGCTGCAGATCGGCAGCACTCACAGGAGCAATCACCTGATCACGGCTGGTGGCAGTGCCTGAATAAATCACGTTGACGCCAGCAATCATCATGTTCCACAGGATGCGTTCCTTGGTCAGAGCAGCCTGTTCGGCAGCACCTGTGGTAAACATCTTGAGGTTTTCGTCCTCGTGGGTTTCAATCAGAACGTCGGTGAAAGGAATCCAAGCACCATACTGCTGGACCTGTCCCTGAACATCCTCATAGCGAACGCCGGTGGGTGACGGGGTGATGCCCTCAACCAGAGCGTCCATAGCAGCATCAAACGGAACTAGACGCCGCCACTTAATTACCTGACTTTTGTTCTTCGGAATTGAATGTGCCTGAGCAAAACGCTCAAGAATTAGATCAGGCTGTGCGTGGACGAGAAACTGTGCAGCGGCATAAACGCCGATGCGTGCGCCCATATCCGCATACTGCATCCCTGAAAAGCTCATACTCTTTCTCCTATTCTAAAGAGCTAGTAAACAATCCCAGCCTCCTTGGCAATCTTTTCATATGCCTCTGAGAAGAACTGGCTTTCATCAAACTTAGGCTGCTTCTTAACAGGCTTGTCAGAAGAATCAGCAGAACGCTTGAGCTTCTGCTCTCGCGCTTGTTTCGTCGCATCCACAACATCGTCCTTAGGAGAGGGTCTCCCTGCGTCAGACTTATCCTGTGCCTGCACAAACCCCTGCATATACTGCTTGTAGGCATCCATAGCCGCAGCTACATGCTGGGCACGGCTGCTGTTAGCCCACGCTGCCTGTTCAGGAGTCAGCGTGTTCTTCCAAGCGTACCATGATGGGTGTTTGAATACAGCCTCAGCATCAGGATGAACCTCAAGAAGCTTGTAATACTCTTCCTGAAGCTCGTCATCTTGCGCAGACTCTTGGTTTTGATCCTTTGCTTCCGAAGTCTTGGGACGCTGTTCAAGCATTGTCTCCAAGATTTCTGCCGTGTCGGGATCAATCTCCTTGAGCTTGGCGATGCGGTCTCTCAGCCGTTTCTCAGAATCATCAGCGTCCTTCTCGGCCTCTTCAGGGCGAGCCTTCTGCTGCTTCAACTGACGTTCTAGCTGAGCTAGGCGACTTTGCGTGGAGGCCATACGGCCCACTGCGGCTGTGGCATTGGCCAGCTGTTGCTCTAGCTGGGCAATCCTGTCCGCAACAGGGTTGGGGTCCTCCTGCGTTGTGGAGCGACCTTCTTCCTCTTCGGATTCCTCCTCAGAGGCGTCAGCCGCTTCATCATCCTCCGAGCCTTTGTCTGATGCATTCTTAGCCTCTTCAGAATCGGAGTCCTCTTCGGAGTCGTCTTCCTCTTCAAGCTCTGCGTCCGGCTCAGGTTGGAAGGAAAAGAGACGTTCCATCTCTTCCTCGTCGCCCTCACTCACCGCAGTGAGAATCTGATCAGCAAGGTCTTCTTCAGATTTCGGTATATTTAGACTCTGTTCAGCTTCATTAGTTCCCGACTTTGACATACTTTTCTCTCCTTAGTCAGTGACGGCTGGACGGCCTTTCTCGCCGTTTAACAGCACGTCTGCGAGGTGGACTCTGCCCCTCCACTGGTTGTACTCTGCCTCAGAAAGCCCCGTGGCTACTAGCTTTTGCAGAGCAACTTCTCTGTGAGACTCCAACACTCTCTTGATAATTTGCCACTCCGGACTATTGTATTCAATCCTGAACGAATCCTGAACGAGCCTCACTCTCGGCCTCCCCGGAGCATCTGCTGGGCCTTCAGGGCCAGTTCTCGCTCCTTATAATCCTGCTCCATGAGCTTGGTTTCTTGTTCAATCTGGGACTCCACAGCAGCCCTGCTCTGGCGCATGCTTTCCATGAAGATTTGAGCATCCATGGCATTTTGCTTGGAAGCGCCGTCAGCCTGCAGCTTCATGGCCAGCTGTCTGTCCTTAGCTGCGAGCTTCACATGCTCAGCCTCCACCTCAGAGCGGGCCTTAATCACCTGAGCCTGTGCTTCCTGCACACGAGCGTAGTTGGAGCCCATCTTCTGCTCATGCTCCCACTGTGCTGCCTGATGATCCTGCTGCACCTTCCACTGGATCTCCCTCTCCTTCAGCTCCAGCTCACGCTCCTTGCGCTGAGCCTCTGCCATAGCCATCTCCATATCAAAGCGCTGTGGATCAGGCTGCTGAGCCAGCTGTTCCTGATACTCGGCATACTCTTCAGGAGTGCGGATGATGGAATTATCAGGCACATGCATCAGATGCAATCGCGTCTTGGCCAGCTGGTCCTGCTTCACCCATGCAGCTAGGGCAGGGTTTTGGGAACTCTCCATCTGCAGGCGCTCTAGGTCGCGGATGTGCATCTGCTTGTTTTTGTACTCGGAGCTGCTCCTCACATCAATGACATAATCACCCTTAATCTCCTCCTTGTCATTGTATTGCATGTTCCATGCATAGAAGCGCCGAATAATCTTCTCCGTCACCTGATCATCCCACTCCTCTGCTAGGAAATCTAGGATGGTGGTGCTATTCTGCGCCAGCACCAGCTGTCCTGTGGCGCTCTCTACGTTCTGTGGGCTAGAGAGCCCAGCAGCAATCTCCGTAGTGGCACTCTCTTCGGCAGCAAAGTTCCGGGCTAGGTCTAGTACAGGCATGATGTTGCCAATGACATTATCAGGAGTGAAGAAGCTAATGGCATCCTGAATGCGTATGGAAGAGTCCTTAAGCAACCACACCTTGTTAGGCCTTACGGTGTAATCTCGGTCGGCAGGCTCGATGAATTGCTCGTACATAGACATCTGAGGACCCGAGGTTAGGCTGGCATTGTCCAAGATCATGTGATAGCTCTGTGTAATCACGCGCTGGGCGTCTGCCAACAGCAGAGGATGTCCGAACCCAAACACGCTGGTGGGGTCGCGCTTCCACACAGCCACGGAGTAGGGAGTTTCGTAGTGGGCCTCGATGTTCTCCAGCTCCATGCGAATCACCTTCCCACAACACACCCACACTTCTCCGTAAAATTCCTTGGTAGGGCTGTCATAGGTGGGGTCTAGGCCCAGCTTGCACGCCTCATCGTAGGTGATGGGTCCATGATACTCCAGCACAGCAAACCTGTCCTTGTGCATGTACGAGGTGGACCACACGTTTGACGCCAGCATAGGCAGGCGCTCTGTGTTATAGCCTGAGGGGGTTAGCCCATTCTCCCTGTCTAGGATGAAGTTGATGGCTTCCTGATCAAACCCCGGATGCCGGCGCAGCTGAGACAGTTCTAAGGCAGTCATAGGGTGGTACTCAATAGCATCCACGCTGTCTGCAAAGTCTGTGACATCCATGTCAGGGTAGAAGCGCCACGGGCGCACGCTCACAACTGTGGGCTTGTAGTCATAGTCCACTGTAGGCACCCAGCTGGTGCCCTGCTGCACGTAGCGGGTACGCAGCTTGCCTGTGTTAACGGGCCCCTTCATGATCCCTGTGCCCAAAATAACCCTGTCCTCCATAGCACGCCTGCTTTCCATGGCATACTTACAGGCTGTCAGCTGAGCATGAATCTCCCTCTCCATGGCCTGACAACTAAGAGCAACTGCCGGGTCGTTATTATTGGGAGGGGGAAACAGATCCCAGTTCTTCTCATCACCAGCAAACTGCATGGAGACAGAGTTGGCCACAGCTGTGTCGCATTTAGTGCGCACAATGTTGGGGGTAGGCCTCTTGGAGGCATCGCTCTTCTCGAACGGCCTGTCAGAATAGTAGCTGTCCCCATCAACCAGAGGAGCATGATAGAGCTTGAGACAGGAGTCCCACTCTCCATCCTTAACCACGCGCTGGTTGGCGCGCTTCTGGAACAGGTCCTCCACCTTCTTGGCGAGGCCGTCTAGGATTTCAATGCGCTCAGCTTCCAGCTCAGCAATGCTCTGCTCGTCCTCCTCGTTCTCGGGGAGGCTCTCTTCTTTCTTTTCCTTATCATCATACATCATAGATTGTTGGCCTATAGTTAATAGCGGAGGATCGTGTGCTCTCTGTTCTGGTAGTCATTTTCTGCATGTTGTTAATGATGTAGCGAGCTGAATCAATCGCATGATCATCACATGTAGGGTCAATGTTCCCATTCAGCTTTCGTTTGTACAGCATGTATTCCTTCTGTAGATTGCGGAGGGTGCGGAAGATTTTAATCCTTCCTGTTGACAGCCTCTCATTCATCTTGTGCAGGCCCGCCTCTAGGGCGTTGTCTGCCTCCATGACACGTAGGCCCAGCTGTTTGTATGAGCGCATAAGCTGTGTGCCATCTCCTTGGCTCCTGCCATTAGCTGCTGGGTCAATGACGCCTCTAATCCACTCCCCTCTCATCTTGATTGCATGGGCGTGGTGTTGGGGCAGCTGCTCTCCTTGGTAGTGTTCGTCGTACAAGTAGATGGTGTCAGTGTTAGGATCTAGTGCTCCCCACACAGCTGCTGTCACATTCCAGCCAACATCCAATCCATACATCCTAGGCCAGTTGTCTGGGATGGTGAAGGGCTCTACAAGCACGCTCTCCAGCGGTGTTGTGAACACAGACCCGCCTTCCATGGAGGGTATGCCCTTGGAGCGGGCCTCCTTGAGATGCTCTGGTGTGTCTTCTAGCAGCCTCTCCTTAGCCTCAGGAGTTAACCAAGGAGCATCATCCCATCCTGCCTGAATGACAGCCTTCTTCTTGTGCCTGCCTACAAGCTCCTCTCCGTCTTCCATTTCATCGTCAATGTCCCCCGCAACCAAGGGCTGTGCTCCCATCAAGAAGTCTGCGCTCTTGCAGAAGTTCACCACCATCCGCGAGTAGCCGCTGAGCGGAGTGAAGGTGGCGTACATAATGCCCTCAGTTGTGGCTGTTCGTATGTTGCATTCGTTCCAGATTTCAATAGGACATTCTTCGTCCAAATGTACAACGTGAACAGCCGCTCCCATGAAGGCCTGCAAGTCCTGCTTGTAGTTCTTGAAGCTAATGGTGCTCCAGCCTCCAGACACATGCTTGATGCGGATGCGGTCAACAGCTCCTACAACGCCCTGCTTGCCTGTAGCTTTGCCTAGGCAGGAGGCAGGCAGCATGCCTGTGCCTTCTTCTCCTAGGGGACCCAGCAGCTCCTTCTGCAGAGTTTCACGAACAGTGACAGCATCGGGGCCCACCACCCAGATGTCCACAGGATGGTCAAACCTCTTGCCTGTCCACCACTCCGGGTATATGCCTGTAGCATGACAGGCATCCTCATAACTGCCACACACACTCTTGCCGACGCGGTTGGCCGCCATGAAGAGCCGCTCTGGGTAGATGGCTCCAGCAGCGAAGAAAGCCTCATGTTTGGGAAGCTCAGTGATGTGGAAGGGAGCGTCCTTGCTAAACCACTTATCCATACCACTACGCACGCCTGCTTCATTGATGGCCTGCACAAGCTTAAGCACCTTGTGCAAACTTCGGGCATCGGCGTTGACATGGATGGTGTCCGGCTTCTGCAGCTCCTTAAGGAAGGACAGGTCATTGCCCTGATGCACCTCCTCCAAGCTATCCAAAAACTCTGTCGGTAGACTAGCCACTCACACCCTCCAGCAGACGGAAGCTTTTGGCAAGCTCTGGGTTCTTCTTGTTCAGGTCCTTGAGAGCCTGCTGCAGCTGTCGCTGTAGCTGATCGATGTTTAAATCCATCTCTCCAGTGCTGGCAGTTTCACTCTTCTCTGCCCAGCCAAACCTGTTCTTCATGTTGAATGCCCACATGCCGTGCAGGAAGCTGCGGTTCTTGAGGTTGGTGCGAGCCTGTCTCCACCACCACGCTTGGGCTGTAGTGGAGCCTCGCTCTACAAATGTCCTGAAGGCTTCGTTCTCCTCACACAGCTCATGGAACTTCTTGAGGGTGATGTTGAGGTGGTCCGCAATCTCCACATCTCCAGCACCCTCCTTGTACAGCTCCATGCATTCGTCAAGCTTACTCGGAGTCTGGCTCATGCCACTTGCCCTCACCTAGCGGAGCGCGGTAGTTCCCAACCTCATCCTCTGTAAGCATACGAGCGATTGGGTATAGAGCCACATCCTCATCCTCTCGGTCGCCTACAAAACAAATGACAGGAACTTCCTTGCCTGTACTAACTTCCTTTGCCTGCATAATACCTACGCGGTTTTCAAACACCTGCCGGTAGAGAATGTCCAGCAAGCCGTAAGGCACGGGGTTGTGCGGGTCATTGGAATAGACATGAGGGGTCATGTCGTTCTCCATGATGAAGGGAGCTGTGCCCTCCAAAAACTTCAGTGCCTCATCAACTGGAAACTCATTGTCATTCTGCATTTCTTCTTTGGACTCTGCCATTGTCTTTCTCCTTTAGTTCTTACCACCGTAATAGTAGTTCTCGCCGACGCGCTCCCGAAGGTTTTTAAGGCCCTCGATTTCCATATTTATAATATTAATCTGCTCGTGTAGAGCTAGGACCTCTTCTCTAGTCATAGTGGGCTCATGCTCGGCTTTTCCTGACCTAGCTGCAGGAAGCATGTCTGTTCCCGCATCGAGAGCAGCATACAGAGCGTCCCTCTTTTTTTGCAAATCCTCAATATCTTTCTTAAAGCTTCCGACCATGCCCCCTATTCTCCGGGGGTTGGTTTTAGGAACTGCCTTATTTCCTTTTGCCACCAGACCTCTCCTTTACTTTACCAAATGCTCAGGCCTGATGCGGCCCGTCTCTAGTCGCTCTACCAACTCAATGGAACGCAAACCAACCTGTTTGTACCAAGCCGTATTCCGCAGCCTTGCTGCAGCACCAGCATAGTCCTTCGTCTTGAAGAGAGCTAATGTAGGTGCAAACTTGGATAACCTCAGCTGTCCTAGATTGTAGATGAGATTGACCAGAACACTTTGTACAACAATAGAGTGTTCAGTCCTCCATCCCGGAACCAGCACATCCAGTCCCTTAACATGCTCAATGATTTCATTCTTCAGCCTCTGCCGGCTCTCGCCTCTAGTTGTTCTAGATGTATGCTTAACGCCCTTGGTGAAGCCAAAGCCCACAGTCCATGGGGCTCCCTTGGCAACATCCTTAACATCTAGGCCCAGCTCCGCCATGATGACGGAGGCTGGTCTGCGTCCCCAGTTGTGCTTCCACATTGGGAACTTCCTTCCCCACTCAGAGAGGGCATCAGGATAGGCGTATTCCCTATACCCCTCGTGCCTCTCCAAGTCGGCAATAGCCTGAGGCATCCACAGAGGCTCCTGTGTTGGTTGTTGCTGTGCTCTAATGTCTGCCATAGACTCCTCTGCCTCTGCTTGCTCGTGTGTTCGTTCTCTTTTCCAAAAGGATGCTAGCCATTGTCTTAAAGACGCCAAGAAAGATAGCATATCAAAGTGGCGTCCTGCGCATCTGTAGTGTAATATCGGCTCCTCCTAGGATGTTATTTAGGTTAGAGGCCAAGGCAATATCCACTCGGATGTTTGCCTCATAGATGGTGCCGACAGCTTGGTTCTGTTCTGAAGTAACTGCTACAAATGTTGCTGCTGATGGGGCAAGCCACACTCCGTTGCCTCCTCCAAACTGATAGTAGGACACAACAGTGTTGGTAGGGTTTTTACTTATCTCTGTAAATCTAACCCTATAATCAGCAGCTGACGCGCCTTCTGGTAGCCACACCTCAGGAAGAACGTCTGGCGTAACCGTGCCTACCCCCTCTCGCAGCGCCTCTCCGTTTCCTGACACGAGGTACCTAGCGCTGCCCGTAGGCAAATTGGGAGGAAGATAGACGACATTATGAAAGATGGTGACATCTGTTAGGGGCAGAACAAGCTCCCTAGAAGATCCCAGTAGTATTTGCTGAATAGACATTAAGCCTGCCACCTACCAGAAGCGTTGGTTTTAACAATGCTGAGCATGCTGCCCGGAGACACAGTGATGTTGCCGCTGCTTCCGTTCTGCCACAGAGAGGTGCCGCTAGCCGTAGAGATGGTCATGTTGCCTCCTGTGCCGGCATTGATGAAGGTTATGATGTCACCAGCACTTCCGAGACTGGAAGTTAGGGTGTAGGTGTAGGAAGAGTTGTTGCTCTTCTCCACCACGCTGTTTAGGTGGGAGGAGGATAGGTTCCCTGAAGAGTTCCTGACAGTGTGTAGTGTGCGCCGTACAGGAGAGCCGTCCACCACCACATTACCTGTGAATGTCTTGGTGCCTGAGATGCTCTGGTTGCCAGAAGTCTTTACAACTACATTATCATTAGCCTTGCTGCTGGGACTGATGCTGCTCCAGCTCTGTAGGTTGGTGGACAGAGACAGAGAGATTGTGCCCGAGCCTGTGATAGGACCGCCCGATGAGCCGATCCCTGTGCCTCCAGACACGTTAACACTGGTGACAGTGCCGTTGTTGTTAGTAGCCCCGGAAGCAATGCCGTTAAGCTTGCTCTTATCAGCAGCTGACATAAAGCCTGCCGCAGATGTAGTGGCGTTGCTATGAGAATGACTGGCGGCAGCTGCACCCACATCGGAGTAGGTTAGGGTGACGTCTCCCACCTGTCCGTTGACAGAGGTGACATCTCCCCCACCGCTGCCTCCTGTGGCTGAGATGGTCAGGTTGGGATAGGTGCCTGTGATGTTAACATTGCTGCCAGCCGTCAGGTTCACCTGAGGGATGGTGTTCTCAATAGTCAGGCTAGGAAAGGTGCCTGTGAGTGCTATACCATCTCCGGCACTCAGCGTGGGTATGTCCGACAATAGAGCCATGTCCCCGTCTTTTAAAGGAAGGCCGATGTTATAGATGGAGGAATCCGTAACTCTATTGTTCAGCCTAACTCCTCCGGTGATGCCATCTAGGAGAGGTCCCCCAATAACTAGCCTCCCTCCAAAAAACCCCGTGTCAGAAAGAACAGACAAGGTATCACCAGTGAACGTCCAGCTGCCTGTTATGCTGTAGTTGGCGTCAGGATCGAAGTTGCCTGTGTTGGCAGCCAACTCCTGCAAAGCTCCCTCCACTGTGATGGCCGTGAAGTGGTTGCCCACGTCCTCGATGCCAACGAGCCCTGCCCCATACTCTGAGTGCAAGTTGTCAATCTGAGCCTGCAGTCCTTCCACAGTGTCATCAGTGTATTCTTCTGCTCCCTCCAGCACCACAGAGGCTCCCCTTACTAGAGCGTGCTGCTCGGGGCCTAGGAAGTGCGGGACAAGCGCTTCTGTCAGTGCGGCCCTTATTTCCTCAGGTAGTTTCATTGCCTTCCTCCTCTGGCTGAGGTCCGTGCTGTTCGTTGTACAGCTCGTCGTAGAGCATACGAGCGAACATGTCCACGTCCTCCCCTGTGATAGTTTTGCCCCCAATCTCATAGGACCTCAGAGCCATCTGTTCTCCTGTGAGGCTAACCCCAGAGTCCCCCTCCATACGGGTGATGTACTGCTCCCCGGATTTCAGGTAGCGGAAGGACTCGAAGTTGATAGTGGACACGTCTTCAATCGGGTCCCATTGGACCCGGATGATATCGGCCAAGGCCTCGCTGGTCAGGCCTGCCGCTTCGTCTCGGAATCGAGCATTGGTCATTATGCAACCCACCTGTTGGACGTAGCCGAGCGGTACACCGTCACGGTACTGCCCGGGCCCACGGAAATGTTGGCATTGGTGCCATTGCGGTACAGGGACACCCCCGACGCCCTGTTGATCGTGAGGTTGCCGGAGGTGCCGGAGTTCACGAAGGTAATGATATCTCCATGGGAGCCGTGCCCAGAAGGGATCGTGTAGGTATAGCTGGAGTTGTTGCTTTTCTCGACAATGCGGTTCACATCGTTGCTGTTGAGCGTGATGGTGCCGTTGGCAGTGCGGAACTCCGGCTTTCGCACGTTGCCGATGGAATCGGAAATTACACCACTAGAGGAAATATTTCCGTTAAAGGTGGCGTGTGATCCTTGAATATGAAATGCAATTACGCCATTACTGCCAAATTGCAGCCGATAGTTGCCCCGAATGGCTATTAGTCCGGAGTTTGCGGTCGTTCCGGTCCACGTCCCGCCCATCCCGTCATCGCCAGCGCTGTTGATGGCACTGAGGAACGTCTTGGTGGTGCCGGAGTTGTAGCTGCCCCCATCGATCCCTAGGGATACGAAAGACCCACCCGGCTCCCCTGATGTGTTTCCAGCGTCTCCGTTTACAAACAGACCCGCATAACCATTACTGCTAATGGTAATCATCTTTGTGGATGAGGTGGCGTCAGAGGTGGAGCCGAACGCCGGGTTCTCACGGCTAATCAGTCCATCGTGCCAAACAATATTAGACCCAGAGTAAATGTCTCCACTAGCCGAAATATCTCCGTTGGGAGAGAAGATAGTTTGCCCTGAAGAACTTCCTGTTCCGTTCGGCCTAATAACTATGTTTCCGGGACCCCCTATCCACATGCCTCCTGCAGAGGTGCCCACAATCTCAGCGGCCAGATCGTTGTTAGATTCAAGAAATACTAATCGCCTGTTAGCGTTAGAAGCGGCTCTGATGGTTGTGATCCCATCAAAGCGAGCGGAGCCACCTCGCATTTCCCCAGAGGAATAGAACACGCCATTGGCCAAATTAAACTGAAATGGGCTGTTGGCGCTCAGCAGGTTTATATCGGTGCCGATGCAGAAAATTGAATCAGAGACGTTTCCAATTCCCGCATAAATGCTCTGAGAATCTGTCTTGTAGTGGATGTGGGCGTTTCGGGCTGTGCCTCCTGTGCGCTCCACCACAAGGCTATCAGCATTAGCCGTCTTTGTGAAAACTGCAGGGCCGGTCCATGTCTTTGTTCCCGCCGCTTCTTGGTTCCCACTGGTGCGGACCATTGTGTTCCACAAGTCGCTTTGGTTAATAAGGCTGCCCCCTATGTTCCCCCACACCAAATAGTTTTCAATGATGGCAGGGACATCAATGGCCTCCCACTCTCCCCCGGAGCGCACATAGTAGTTCGCATCATTAGGAGCATCCCACATGCCGGGAAAGCTTGCAGGCTTGTTTGAGATGTTGTCCCATGTGACAGAGAATTGGAATACAGGATCCCATGCCATATTATGTCAGCTCGTAAACAGTACCGTCAGCTACGTCTAGGTACAGGTCTCCGGGAACAGCCCCAGAGACGGTGCCCGGAGCGCCAGTGCCTGTCCACCACCGGGAGCCGTCGCGCCCATCCTGTCCTGCAATACCCTGCTCCCCACGGGGAATCGTGAAGTTAAAGACCGCAGCGTTCGCTGTTCCAACGTTAGTGACGGTCGCGTTGGACCCCGGAGAGCCCGTTGATGTAGTCCCAGCCGCAATTGTTGCAGCAGTTCCATCATCGCCTTTCTCTCCCGGAATACCTTGAATCCCTTGTTCCCCTGTTTCACCCTTATCCCCACGGGGAATAACGAAGTCAAAGACTGCTTCATTAGGGGTGCCAACATTTTGGATTGAGGCACTGCTGCCCGCTGCACCAGTAGACACTGTGCCCACATCAATCGTGGCCGCCGTGCCATCCGCGCCTGTGTTGCCGGTGTCGCCCTTGTCTCCTTGGTCGCCCTTATCACCCTTGTCACCCTTGTCGCCTTGGTCTCCCTTGTCGCCCTTCGGTCCACGGAACGCTACGCCGTCCCCGTCAGTGGGCCATTGCGTGCCGTCCCAAATGTAAAGCTTTCCATCTGCTTGGACCAGATAGCCGCTGCCGGCGTCACCCGGACCGAGGTCGTCGGGAAGATCGCCGTATGTCGGGACCGACCCCGCCAGCTCGATGCCAGCGCCGTCCTCGCCCGGATCACCCTTCGGCCCCGGATCACCGGGATCGCCCTTCGGGCCCTTGATGTTTCCCTGCACTTGCCAAACCATATTGTTCTCCTAAACTAGTCTGTACACATCCCCTGTGAGGATGTCTAGGTAGTTGTCCCCCGGCACTGCTCCTACTATCGTGCCCGGAGGGCCTTGTCCTGTAAAACGTATTTGCCCATCTCTGCCGGGAGGTCCTTGTGGACCGGGAGTGCCCCCTCCCGTACCCTCAGCCCTAGTCAGGGCAGCGTACGCTTCTGTCAGCAGCTCAATCCTGCTCTCCTGTGCCACATCCCCAGAAGAGGCAATAGCATCTAAACGCTGTCCTATAGCCCTCCTCAGCCATTCCTTGGCTTCCGGGGACAGAGCAGCGAGAGAGGGCACATCTCCTGACACAGCTTGGAGGATGGAGAGAAGCGCGTCTGTCCGCTCTTCTCTGAAAGACTCCTTCCCTTCAGCTATTCGCTGCAGACGCCTGCTTATTGTTCTCTCAATCCACTCTTTAGTGGAAGGCTTCACTTATGGTAGCCTCCAAGAGCTAAGTGCATAACTTCATGGCCTAGCGTGCAGGTGGGCTGGTCATCCACAATCTTGGGAGGGAGGGTGGCTACGGCAATGCTGCCGTCAGGCATAGTGCCCACAAACCCATGCAGCTTCTGCCCCTCTGTCAGGGGCATGCCAGCCTCAGCGTATACACGCCGCAGTTCAGCCTCATCCACAATGTGCCAAGTGAAGGAGGGAATCACGTGAATGTCCCCTGCCTCAGGCTGTGGTTGTACTTGCTCCCCACAGCCTACAAGCAGCAAGGCAGCTAATAGCAGAGCTCTAAACATCTTCCTCTCCTGTGGCAAGCTGTAGCCCGAGTCTAGCAAATGTGTCGAACGGCCCCTCGTCGGCATGACGAGTCCTCTGCGGCCACTGCGCGCTCCAGTTATTCATTGTCGGGGCATGTCCCCCACACGGGGTGGTGCTCGGGAGCTAATCCGGATTCTAAGGAAAACATCTCAGGCTCGCTTGGGATATTTGCCACACACCAGCCGGACAAATCCTGATCAAACGAAGATGCCAAATAGAACATATTGCTCATTCTAACAACCGAACTAACGTCCCACCCGGAAATATCTTGGTTAAAGGACGAAGCACCTACAAACATACCAGACATTGACTTGATGTTGGACACATCCCATGAAGATATATCCTGATTAAATTGATCACACGACTGGAACAGTTGAGCCAGACTTTCGTACTTCGTCATGTCCCATCCAGATATGTCTTGGTTGAACACTTCTGACCCGAAAAACGACCGAAGACTTGGATACATCACATCGTAGTCTAGCCAATTATCATAGAACAGCATCGGAGGTGGCGAATGGTCGGGGACCTGAGCAAAGTTGATCGCTGGATAGAATTCGCCAGTTAATGAGTTGTTAGGGAGTAGAGTCATCGGTTGGCCTAGATGTTCTGGGTCTCCCCACTGCGATATTCCGACCAGCGCCTCTCCACCGATATTGCATAAACTGATGGTTGCGGGAGGTAGTTTCTCGAATCTGACACGCGCATGAAACTCACCCTCTGCGTAAGTATGCTCTTCCCATCTAGCGCCTTCAGACGGAGGGCTTCCGTCTCCCCAATCCAAACGAAGGCCTCCGTCGATAATGAGTGGAGTGCCGCTGCTCATATCTACAGCTTCGTTTTGAATAACGAGCTTTCCCGGACCTTGAATTATGAGTTCAACGGCACCTGTGAAATCTAACGGCTCCGCCGTGGAGGATTGCCCGAGAGACTGGCCAAACACCGAGCCCATAACAGGCCTAAAGGCAGGGGTCCAAATGCTTTTTAGCATTTGTGTGCTCTGCAGCATGTTAAGCTCCTGTTTCTACAGACAGCCCACAGTTGCGAGCAGCAGCCTTATAGCTCAAAGGGCCTGCAAGCTGGCGGATGGATTCCTGAGGACTGCCCCCCGGAAGGTGCCCAAGCACAGAAAAGCTGCCCTCACTATTCTCTACAAGCACCTCCACTTTCCAATTCCCCCCTTGGGCGAATGGAATGAGCGTGTGCGCTTCTCCAGCACCAATTGTCTGTACAGCGCTCTCACGCCGCCCTTCCCCTGCTGCAATAAGTTCTGTGGCCATCAGTCAATCTCCTCCGGATTTTCCAGATCATCCAGCCTATTCTCAATGTCTATGAGGCGAGCCTCTAGACCAGCTACATCGGAGATGGTGTGGGTGTGGTTGCCCGCAGCTGCGGTGCTGGCTGTCGTGCCAATGGCTAGATTGGAGGTGCCGGCACCAATGGCGGTGCGGGCAGCTGCCGCATCTGCCCCAGCGGCAATGACAGCAGGCTTGCCGGACAGGTTTGCCCACGTAGCGGCGGGTGGAATCGGCGTGTTGCCCGCCATCGCAGTTGTGGCCGTAGTGCCGATTGTCGGCGGGAACGTCGCGGGCTTGCCCGACAGGGTGGTCCACGTCGGGGCCTCTGGAGCGTCTGTCAAATCCTCCCACTCGTGGGTGTGAGCAGACGGAGGGAAGCTGGTAGGCTTGTCTACAATGCTGTCCCAATCACTGCCGCCTACAGCGGCGAGGAGGGCTAGCAGGGTTTCGGCCTGCTCCTTAGAGAACGTAGCGTTTAGCGCTGAAAGAGCGCTCTTTGGTAGTGTTGGCATATATGCTCCTTGTTGTTCAGCAAGCGTTAAGCTTGCGTGCTAGCTGGGCTATTAGACAGCAGAGAGAGGATTTGGTTCCCTATGAACCTGAACCTCAGCTGAACAGCTGAACATAGCTGGGGAAGCACCTACGGGCTTTTAAGCACAAGTATGAACACAAGCTGAACAGCTTTCTTCTTTTAGCAGGATTTGAGGAACTTCAGCATATTTTTGTTGTCCAAAAGCACATTAGTTCTTACTACAGGAAGAAAAAACCTGTGAATGTTTTTGATGAGTGTAGGCTTCAAGAGGCCTTGGGGGGCCTCGAAGAAGAGGAAACAATAGCAGCCTTGGGAGGCTGATAGTGTTTGCTTAGAACTACAGGACGTAGGCAACAGCTAGGATAGCTGTTAGAAGCAGCAGCACCGACTAGCTTAGGTGCTGATGATTCGGCCTACGGCCTCATGCGCTCTGCCGCTTAAGACATAGAACATGGGGCTACAGAATAGCCCCCAGCTGTCTCAGCTTCCACTCCTTCCCATCAAACAAGATGGGAGCTGTAGGTCTTCCTCTCCCTCTACTCTCAGCCTCCTCAGGAGCTGACATGTTGTAGACAACAATGTTGTCCAGCCTTGCAGGCTCTGATGTGTCATACCTCCTCAGCTCAATAACAGCTCCCTCAGGAATACAAGGCTGCACATGCTCCAGCCATTCCTCCTCTGATATTTCCCACCCCCTGCCCTTCTGCTTCCACCTACCTCTCAGGTAGGGGTAGTAGTTGCCCTCCATAGCCTTCAGCAGCATGCGCTGCCTCCACTTCCTGTTCCAGCGCTGATTGCGGGCATTCTTCTTCCTGCGGCTAGCATTCTTCTTAGCCCGCTTCTTCCCTGCAGCAGCCCTCCCATCCACCCGCCCCTTGCGGGTGAAGGCCTTGCCCTTCTTGGCAAGCTCCAGAGCTTCCTCCAGAGGCATAGGCTTAACATCAATCTCAGCCTTCCTAATCCTCTCATCAAGCTCAACAGCTCTCAGGAGCTGCTCAAGCTCCTTTCTCTCCTTCTCCATACTGCCCTTCCTCCTGTCTAACAGCTGTCCCTCCTAGCGCCTTACAGGCCGTTCTAGAGGCATATGTGATTAGACCGCAACATAGCGTATTCGTTCAGCCAGCATTCATCTTCGTTCAGCTTGCGTTCATGTTGGACTGTTGCCCCACATGACGCTCCAAGCCTGAGGGCTTGTAGACACCTGCGGTGTCTCGTTCAGCTTAGGTTTTCTGAGCTGATTTTTTATTTTACAGAACATCAACTTTTGGGGGATGCATCGGCAGTGTTGATGGGCCCCACCCCCACGCGGACGTAGGCGCAACAGCCTGAGGGGATACCCTCCGGGGGTTGGCAGATGAGAAAATCGACCCGGCAGGGAAAAACAGCAGCCCCCCCCCTGCAACAAAGCTGTACAGCACATGAACGCTATGCCGCTGTTGTCTTGACGGCTGGGTGAGGGTGTGGTGGGGCCGCAAACCAAGCCATGTCATGCCCCTGTTTCCATCCATCCCCCAAATGCCGACAGCATGAAAGTTTATGAACGTAGCATGAACGGCACATATAGAATTCTACAAATGGCTTGCATCCTATGGCACATGTGCTACTATGTAGTCGTGATCAATGAGGATCACATCGTTCCTTACTAATCAACCGTGGACAGAAGCGCATGCATTCCGCGCGCGTGGAAGTCCCTTATTGTGGAGAAAAACCATGAGCAAGACCAACACTGTCGTGTCGTTCAACAGCAAGCAGCGCGCCGCCCACACGCGAGCCTATAACGCAGCGGAGAAAAGCGCAGCCACCTACAGGGAAGTAGTGGCCAAGCTGGCACAGGAAGCGTTCCCGGAAGGAACCACTGTGGCGGAGTTTGCCAAAGCGCTTTCCTTCGATATTTCCATGGGGAAGAAAGCCACCATTGAAAAGGCAGAAGCCAACCGCAGGCGCAGCCGCATTCATGACGGTCTGAAGAATGCCGGGCTGTTGAAGGTTAGCCAGCGCGCAGCGCAGAGCCAAGGCAACCGCCGCAAAGCGGAACAGGAAGCCTCGGAAGGCAAGACAGCAGCGGACGCGGCTGACAGCGCCAAGAAAACAATGGTAGCAGTTGGCAAGGCTCCGACGCAGCGGGAACTGTTTGTAGCATTTAACAATCTGCTTGATCATGCCTCACGTCCTACGCTGGAGCGCATGGTGAATGCCTTGGCCACCAAGCTGGCCGAGCATGAGCAGGAAGAAACAGCCTAACAACAACATTAGCCCCGGCCTGACAAGCCGGGGTTTTTCTTTGTCCCGACGTAGGATTGACACAAGGGCAGGTTATGATATGATAGTTATGTAGTAGAAGCATGCTCACATTCTGGATATATAGGACTCTATAAATGATTGGACCAAAAGCTAAGACAAGCGCCCGCACTAGATGGGCATATGTACGCGTAGGCAATAAAGCCTACAAGGTGCCGGCACAACGTGCTAAACAATTTAGGGCTGCTATGGGCGCAGAGAAGCCTATACGTAAAAGCAACGTGCCCAATCAATGGCAGCGCAACCCCTACTCTCCGGGAGAGAATTCATGAAACCAACCAAAGGTGACAAGGCATTCGCTTGCTTTATTGCTGGCGTAGTGCTGGCAGCTGTTGTGTTTGTGTTGTGGAGCACGCAGGCCGACTGTGAGGCTAGGCTTGCTCCAGATCATCGCTATTGCACTGATTAAGCAGCTTCCGTTAGCAGCTTGGCAACAGGCTGCTAGCTGGAGCCGGCTTGACATAGCATTCGGCTTGTGTCATAATAGGCTTGTAATTGGAGAAGCACTGTGGCTCTCTCCCGGCTTTTATAGAAATCTATAAGCCAGCTGTTTAACAACTTGCTTAGCTGTTGCCTGACAAGCAGCAGCAGCCGGATAGCATCCATTACGGCAGCGCAGCGGGCTGGGGCCCGGTGTAAGCTGATCCGGCATATAAATGCGCCCAAAGGAAAAGCACGCCTGCGCTTGCTGGCTGCACAACTCCCCAAAGGAAAGGCATATATAGAAATCTATAGATTGTCTTCTCCCTGCGAGTTCTGACAGAGCGAGCCTAGGTGCCGAGCCGCCGCAAGCGGAGAAATGGCCTACATGCTGCGTACGTTGTGATAACGACAGCGTGCGCCATCCACCTAGAGTGGAGATAAATAGAGGGCACTTGTGGGCAACAAGTGTTGGGTCTGTAATATGGACCGACTAGGCATGTCGCATGGCTTATAAGGATGTGAGCCATGTAGCATGGCATGTCGCCATGGCATGGAGGGGGATATGCGCCAGATATTCTATAAAGGTTTTCCCATCTATGTATGGGGCGAGCCAGTCAAAGGATACGGCTGGAATGTATGGCACGGGAATAATTCCGGGGCATCCATCGGAATGGATGACTACGGCAACAGAATCGTGTTCACTGCTAAATCAATTCCCTATGGAGTGTGAAAATGGAAAAGCCTTCTCACAGATGCAGGCGGGACGCCCTCTGCAGCCGGAAGCGTGCTGCTAGGTGGCTTCAGTTTCTGAAGGAACATCCCGACGGTAGTGACAGTGCCCGAATGACTGCCGCACGGCAGTACCGCAGGGAAATGGCGGAAGCGCGTAAGAATGATGCGCGGGCGCTGGAGTATAAGGAGTGAAAGTCATGATAGATGTCAGAACGCCGGGACAGCTGTTTGTAGCTGTGCTTGGATGGATTACAGCTGCATTGATTTATACAGGACTGTTCATTGTAGGAGCCGCCATCCTAGCCCTTGTCATAGGGGCTTTGGCTACAGCTAATTGGGTGCTGGCGCTGGTTATGCTGGGAGTGCTGGCCATGTTCATCAGCGCTGTGCTGGAAGATTTGTAGAAGTCTATAAATTGCTTGCATCATCAATGAGAGTTATATACAAAGGAACGAAACCATGAGTAACTTCTGGCAAAACATCGGCGACAATAGCACCGCGGATCGTATCGTCTACGGTTCGACTGACGGAACGTTCCTGCCGCAAACCGACTACGGCCTGCTGGCGGTAGGGCTGGGCGGCGAGCGCGAACCAAGCGGGGCCTACCGTTTCCCGGATGGGAGCGCAATCAGCCTGACCCGCGACGGTCTCCCCTTGCGCTTCATGGGCGGCTAGCCCCGCCTAACCCGACACAAAAGGAAACCTGACCATGAACAATGGGATTCTCTACGGCCGCTGGGTAGACTACGCCGTGGCGGTCGATGGCCTGCACAGCGACGCAGAGCGCGAGGCGTTCGCCTTCTGGTACGACGACTTTGCAGACCCAGACCACGACGCCCGCGAACTGGAGGAGAACTTCCGGGATGCCTACATGGGCACCTTCGAGAACGAGGTCGATTGGGCCGAGCAGTACATCGACGACACCGGCCTTCTGGCGGAAGTGCCCGACACCCTGCGCTACTACTTCGATTATGGAAAGTACGCGCGGGACGCCTTCTTTGAACTGGCGGGCCACCGTGGGGACCACGGGTTCCACGTCTTTTCCAACCACTGACTACCACGGGGCCTCGCAATGAGGCCCTTTCTTTTTCGAGGATCACTCCATGACCATCTGGACACAACACGACGACGCCGCAGCCCTGCGCGAGGGCTGGCTTATCTCCAACTCCTCCGAGGGCTTAGACGAGATTCAACGCCACGACGAGGACGAGTCTTTCCACAGCGATGCCGAGGCTATAGCCTATGTTTACTGGAGGGCTCAAGAAGGAAGCGAACTCCACCGCCGCGCTATGGCCTACACGCTGCGCGAGGACAACCATTGCTGACCGAGGAATACAACATGACCGAGAACACAGACCACGCCTTCGTGTCCGTATTCGAGCACCTGACCAACGCCTATGACGTTGCGACAGATGTGGGCAACGCTGCCGCGATGCATTTCCATGCCGCAGCCATCGAGGAACTTCAGGACACCCTCGCGACGCTGCGGGTTGAGATTGAGGCCGCGATCATGGAGCTGGACACCGTGACCGCATGGGATGTCGAACAGTCCGACGCTCTGGGATGTGCCGAGAACGCTCTGGACCGCGCCTTGGGGCTGCTCCCATGACCCGAAACCCAACCGCGGCGGGT